>ULUZ01065893.1_pt1 | contig 38431 bp, 60 predicted proteins | sample 1958881 | NCBI WGS metagenome assembly ULUZ01 (sample SAMEA4835771, study PRJEB28245) | human gut metagenome | biome: gut microbiome; material: fecal sample | place: Denmark | collected 2008
AGGATGCATTGCAGTAGGGTTTCGTTCTGGTCTTCGAGCGCCTTAATGCGCTCCTCTTGCGTCGGTTGCGGCTCTCCCGGTTCCGGCACTTCCGGTTCGACGTACACGCTGCCATCGTCGGAGAGCTGCACCGCATTATCGAGCACGCGGTAAATAGTTGTGTAGCCGCTGAAATTGCCGAGCTGGGTCACACCATCCATGCGCCAAGTTGTAAACCCTGTCGTTGGCGCGTTGGCAATACCGTCAAGCTCAATAACATGATCGTTAATGCGCGTGAAACCTGCTTCCAGGAATTCATCTGCGCCATTAGATTTTATTTTAATCATACATTACCCCACTTATAGAGCCTTCCAAGCGACTTGTTTATTGCCATTTATTTGCGTGCCCGAATATGCTGTTCCATCAGAGGCAACGCCCAAATAGTAAGTATCGCTGACAAAACTTCCCAGCCAACTGCTTCCGGTAATACGGATAAACCCACCATAGTCAGCGGGCACTGTATTGCCTTTATTTTTCTCTGTGTAGAAACCGCCTTGCTTCAATGATGTAATGTCGTTCTTGATTGTTTTGACAGCTGCCGCACCAGCTACTTTATTCGTCAGATCGGTGCTTGCAAGGATTTCCTCGAGCGTGAGCGCATCAGATTGATCAACTTTAGCATTAAGCGCTTCTCCGACCTTTTGCGCGTCCGCAGCCTCTCCCGCTTGCGTCAGCGTCGCGTCCGTGCCGGAGAGCGCCCCAACGTCCGCCGCGGTCGGCATCCAGTCGTCAGCACGCGCCCCAACGTCCGCCGCTGTCAGCTCGACTTTTCCCGCGCTGTCCGGGGTCTTGCCGTTGATCGTCAGGCTCCCAATGTTCCCCGTGTCGCCGCGCGGGATCGTCAGCTCGATCACCGGCGCTTCCGCCGTGCCGGTCTGCTTGACGCTCGCCGCCGTGCCCGGCTCGCCGGTCTTGACTTGCACCGTGATCTGAGGGGTTGCGCCCGGATCGCCTTTATCGCCTTTCGGCAGGCCAAGCACGATATTGTAGTGTCCGTCGACCTCGGTCAACTCTGCCGTCGGTGCAGCGCCCGCCGCAAGGCCGGTCGCCGTGATGGTCATGTCGTTGATCTTGGTGGCCGCTTCCGTGGCAGTAGTAGCCGCGGCTTTTGCCGCATTTGCCGCGCTGTTGGCCGATGATGCGTTCGTGTTGGCCGCGCTTGCTGCTTGCCTTGCGCTGGTTGCTGCGGAGTTTGCCGCCGATGCAGCTTGATTCGCGGCCTTCGCCGCCGATTCTGCGGCGGAAATCTGTGCCAGAAGCTCATCAAGCGATGGGATAACGTTTTCCTCATCGACAATCGCGTCTGTCATGCTGCGCACGACATAGCCATTTCCCCAAAATACCGACTTGCGGCTTTCAGCGATGGAAACCTTAATGATAAGGTTAAAGTTTCCGACGACGTAATAGCAGCCCTCCGAAAGCGTGAAGGTCACGATATTGCCGCTGATCGCTCCCGTGATGGGAACGGTATACCCGTCCGCGCGGATAAAATAGCCCTGAGCGCTTGCGCCGCTCAAGTCTATTTCTTCGGCACCTCGATAGAGAGAAAGCTCGAAGATATGCGCGTTCTTGTCTCCTGACGCATACAGCGACTTTAGCGGGGTCATCTGGATTTCAGCGTCAACGTCAATTCTGCGCTTGAATACGCCGAGATTCAAAGGTCATCACTCCTTTGCCAACTTCACAAACACGCTGCCGTTTTTGTTGCGCTGGATGGCTGCAAGTTCGGTAAATCCTTCGTAGACTTCGGTCACGCCGGGTTTCGTCTCGTCCGTCTTTTCGATTTTGCCGTTGCCCTCGAAGTCAGCGGCGATTTCCGACAGGAGACGATTATCGGCGAGTTCGATCATCAGACTTCCAGATTCGTCAGTCGGGCCGAACGCCCAGTTTACATCAAGCGTCTTGCCCTTGCTCGTCGTGATTTTCATTTTCGATTTCCTCCTTCTGAGCCTTTTCAATCGCGTCAACGCAATCATTGATTGAGCGCATCGCGCCCGCAAGCAATTCAGCGTCAGCACCAAGCACATGGACACGGGCAAGCGCTGCGTTCACGTTGCGAAGAAGTACGTTGATTTTCATGTTTCCTCCTATGCCATCAAAAGTGTGAATGTGTCAGTGCTTACGCTGGCGCACTCGTAAAACTCCATGCTTGTTGTGCCCGACGGAGCCATTGCATACCGTTTTTTTCTGGTCACGCCGGTCACGACCGTCACGCTTTCCCAGCGCGCCTGTTTTCCGCCGATATTGATACTGCTAATCTCCGCATAGTTGGCGCTCAAAGATTTAGTATTCAGGGCTGCTGTTGTCACGTATGAGCTATCGGTGATTTTGATCTCCGCAATTTCCGCGTTAAATTTGGACATCGTAACATATCCATCCAGCGCGATCTTGTCCGCTTTCAGCTCGATTTTGCTTTCTGCCGCGCTAATGTTGATTTCCGCACTTGAGACGCGCTCGCCTAGATCGGTAACGGTTTTGTTGTCTGCCTTTATCGTAACCAGACCACCCCCAGCGGCGGTTGCAGTGATGGCGGCGTTCACGTCCTCAATCTTGTTGTGCCGACCGACAAGCATTGAAACCAAACCGCCGTTGTCGCTTGATGCGGTAATCAAGGCGTTGATCGTCTCAACGTCTCCCGCCCAATTTCCCGTGATCGCTTTCTTCGTCGCGTACAGGTCGGCGTGATTCGCCTCAATCTTCACGCCAGCCTCTTTAACCCAAGCCTCCGTTGCGCTGGTGAAGGAATCCGTCTTTTTAAGCATATCGAGCACGGACGTTTTCGACAGGCCGGTGCCCTTGCCGCCGCCGATATACTTTTTGGTGCTGTTCTGCGACGATCCGCCTGTAACGGTGTTGTCCAGCCGCACGAGGTCTTCCGCCGTGTCGCGGATGTTGCTTGCAAGCGTCAGACTTACGCCGCGCGGGTCGCCGTAAACGTCGGTGATGCTGCGCACGAGGATTCGCTCTTCCATCTTCACGCCGTAATCAGGGAGCGCAAGCCGGAAAAGCCGGCCGATTCGGAAGGAATCAAGGCTTTCCCCGGTCGCAGTCGCCAAATCAACGCCGTTGATCTCAATGCTGATTCGCGGGTTTTTGTGGTCTTCAAGGTATCGCACGATATAGCTTTGCAGGCTTTCGGCGGTCACGCCCTCTCCGGCGGTGATCGTCTTCGTGATGATTCCCCACACGCCGACGGTCGGACCGTCGATGTAGTGCGGTTCTGGGAGATTTTTGCAGTAAATCCGCGTGCAGAAATCGTCATCGGATATCGAGATGCTGACGCTTTCGAGGTTTCGGCTTAGTCGCCCCTCGCAACTCGCGGTTGTTTCGACCGATACGACGTTCACCCGCCACGGGAAGCCGTGCGTATCATCAAATTCGAGCGCGTAGCCGTCTTTCTCGTCGCCGACCACTTCTGTCATTGCTGACAAAATGTTGTTGCAGTCATACGCATATTCGATGCTCGCGCTTTTCGCACACGTTCCGAGTACCCAAGGCTTTTGACCGTTTATGAGCGTCGTCTGGTTTGCCAGCATCGCCGTCAGCACTTCGGCGCATGTTCCGCTGTACTTCCCATCGCCGGGAATGATCGCGTCGCCGAGAATCGCCGCGCTATGCTCTAGGTCAACGTCTCCTGTGATGACATAGCACTCAGACGCGCCAGAAACTCGGTAGACGCCCGCGCTGCCGTCGATGGTATAAAGCTCTACCCACGCATGGAAAGGCGCTCCCTCGCCCGGAGGAAGCGTCATGGAAGCATCATGCGGCGGTACAAGCCGCTCGTTGATGGACAGCGTAACGGGATGGAGGCGGCACACCTCGCGGAGCTGCGCGTCAAGCAGACGCGGAAGCCTTACGCTCATGTGTAATACCCCCTCACGCCGAATCTCGTCTTTGCTTTTCCATCTGTGGAGACAGACAGCTTGCCAAACTTCCCGGCTTCAAGCCGTAGCTCGTCGCTTGATTCTGCCGTCCGCTTGCTCAGTACACTTTCGTTTCCGATTCGCGCGTAAAAAACGCCGTGCTCGTCCGTTCCGACTTCCAGCGCCGATCCGGAAGGGAGCGCAAGCCCGGAGAAGTGCAGCGTGGTTTGTCCGGCTGTCAGGTCTACGGTCGTGATCGCGCCCGTTCCGGCGTTGGTCACGCTTGCCCAAACGCGTGAATCGTCCGCAAAACCCGGCGCAATCATTTGAGCTTCGCCGTTCCCGTCAACCGTCGCGTTTCGCGGGTATTCGCTCTCCCAAAAGGGGATTTCAAAAGCCGTGAACGTCGCCGTCAGGCTGTTTGTCCAGCGCAGAGCGGAGAAGTTCGGCAACGTCTCGCAGATGACGTGCAGCCGCCTTTCAGGTCGGTCGTTCGTCGTCAGAATGCCGCCGAGAATCGCCCACTCCGTCACTTTCTCCGCGATGAGGGCGCGGCGAACGGTGTTCTGCTCGTGGATTTCAAATTTCACCTCGACGCTCAGGCTGTTTGTCGTGCGCTTCGTGATTCTCTGCCCGTTTCTCCCTGCAAGCGGTGTCGTCACAAGATCGCGCACGGGCGAAACGGTGCTCACGTCAAGCACATAGATTGCCGGGTCGATGCTCGACAAATCAATGCCGTTCAACCGGCAGGCGTATCTCGTCATCATACGTTTGCATACCTCATAGCTCTTGCGCCCTTGGCAATGTTTCGGCTCACGCGCTGCGTCACAAGATCGCCCACTCTATCCGCGCCCATGTACACGCCCACGCCGTCAAGCGCTTCGCGTACAGCGACGGCTACGGCTTGGCTGATGCTTTCCGCGCTGATACCGCCGACGTTTCCGGCGCGGTAGGCCGTCGCGTCTGCGCGGTTCAGGACGGTTTCTCCGGCGTGGAGCTTGGCAACGAAGTTGTCATACGGCACATAGTCAAGGCCGGTCGCAAAGCTGCGCCCCGCGCCGCCAGTCGAGAAACTGCGTCCTGCGCCATAATTCTTGTTCTTCCCCCAGTTTGAGGGATTGTACCATGCGGAATCCCACGCGGCAGAGGCCGCGCCAGCAATGCCGCCGCTCTCCCAACCTTCTTGAATTGAACCGAAGACCTTTGGAATGTTCTTCGTGCTGAGACTTTCAATAAACGTATTCCACGCGGATTGAATACCAGAGACAAGCCCGGAGATTGTCTCAAGCGCCGCTGTCACGCCGCTCATAAATCCCTCCGGGACGTGCGTGTTAATAAAGTTTGTAAACGCTGTTTTCGCCTTGTCCGCCCATCGCTTGATATCTTCCCAGTGCGTTATGATCGTCGCCAATATTCCAGCAACGGCAACGAGCGGAGCTTTGAGAATGATAAATCCAGACGCAATTCCAGCAAGAACCGTAGCCACAACTTGAAAAGCGGGGTTGTCAATAAATTTTTCGAGTGTTTCCCAATGCGTAACGACAACTCCAATAGCCGATCCAACCAAAACGAGCGGGTTATGCATCACCATCCATGCAACGGCCATGCCCATTAGCGTTGTCGCCGCCGCTTGAAACATCGGGTCATCAACAAATTCGCTGAAACTTTTAAGGAAGCTCTCAACGTTTTTAATCGTCTCGCTGCCTAATCCGTTGAACAGAAGTTCCACAAAGCCGACGACCGTCTCAAATGTCAAACTTGCAATTTTTCCAAACGAGCTGGCAATATCAAAGAGCGCCTGCGCGGTGTCGCTGGGTTTTTCTTTGCCGCTGCTCCACGCCAGAATCTTGTCCAGCAGATCAATAACGCCGTCAAAGACCCAGCCCGTCGCGTCTGCCAGACTTGCCGCAAGCATACCGGCGCGCATTTGAATTGTTTCGTCTGTGAGAAAAGCCGTCGCTTTTTCGATTGCCGGAATCAGATTTGTTCTGAAACTATCGCCAATCTTTGGCATGATTCCGTCTATTCCGTATAGCGCGGAGTTGAGATTGCCGACCACGGTTTCCCATTCGTGGCCTTCTCTTGCCGCCTGCCCGATAACGCCGGAAGCGGTATACATCTCGTCAACGACGTTGAGAAGAAGATTCTGTTTCTGCGCCTCTGTGAGTTCAGACCATTTCTTCCCGTATACTTCAAGCGCTTTCGATGCGCGTGTAGATTCGGAGATTTGGAGACCGATTGAATCGCCAGCCTCTACATTTCCGCGCAGAAACGATCTCAGCCTTACGTCTGCGTCTTCAACGCTGATGTTATACGCGGCTGCACCGTCAGCGGCGAGGCGGACATATTTATCCATCATGGATATAGCTTCCGCCGCGTCCACGCCGGCGCTTCTAAACTGCATGAAGGAGGACGTGCCAACGCCTTTAAGTCTTCCAGCCAGAATGTTTGTGTCCTTGCTGATCGTGTCAAGGGCGCCATTTGCGGCAGATTCCAGCTCACCAAACGTTTGACTTGCAAGAGAATCAAGGGCTTCCTTGTCTGCGGAGGACACAATCGCCTTTTTCACGATGTCGAAAATCTTAGAAAACGCGCTTTTAATCCCGTCGGCCAGCAGTTTGGCCTTCGCAAGCGTCCACGCGCTCAGGCTCTCCATCTTCGATTTTCCGTTGCTTTCGACTGCGGAAAACATGCGTTCCCACAACGTCTTATTTCTTTCCGTTGTCGTCTTCGTCGCGCTTTCCGTTCCCTTGGTCGCGTTCTTGATGCCTTCTCCTGCTTCCTTGGCCGCATTCTTTACGGATTCGGACGAGCGCCCGATACTCTGAGCGGCAGTTTGCGCATCGTTTTTAGCCTTTAGGATACCCTGCTCGTATTCTTTCGAATCAAGGCCGATCTTGGCTACAAGCGTAAATAAATCCACGCTTTACCCCTCCCCTCTTGCTTTTTTCCTTCTCTCGTGCTCGGCGATCAGATCGTCAATGATCTCCTGGCCCGTTCGGTTATCCTGTTCCACCAACCCGACAAACTCTTCATAGCTCACGGGTTCGCTTCCCATCGCTTGACAGATGGCGGAAAGCATCTTCGCGCTGTACACGTCTCCCAGCCACTTTTGACGGTCATCTGCCAAAAGGTCGGAAAGCGTCGTGATTGTCGGCGGTGCTCCGTGCCTGTAAATCGCCGCCGTTACAGCTTTTCGACCGTACGCACGGACGACGTAAAAAAATCCATCAGGTCGGGGTCTGCGAGCGCGTTTTTCAGTTCCTTGATGGTCTGCATGCCATTCTGACTGCGGATTTCCTCAACGGTTTTGCCGTTGATTGCCGCCAGAATCGCGAACGTGTCCTCTCTGTGGTCGCCGAGCAGCAGAGGAACGAACTTGCCGATCATTATAGAGGTCTGCTGGATGTTGTTCATGCCGTTTTTGATCAAATCGGCGATTTCTTGGAAGGTTTCCGTCGTCTTCTTGTCAAAGCCGATCCGTTCAATCGGCTCCGCGATTTTGCAGAGGCAGACAGACAGCTCTTCGCCGTTCATCTCCGAAAGTTTCATTTTCTCACCTCATAAAAAGAAAAGCGCCGAAGGCAAAGCCCCCGGCGTGTTGTTACTGCGCCGCCTCGTCAAAAAAGTAGATCGCGCAAGGCGCGTAATCGTTGTTCTCCACGGTGTCTTGGTATGCGTGGAACTCGACCGGGAGTGTACCTTCACCCTTGTCGCTGAAAGTCAACGTCACGCCCGTGTTGTTCAGCGCGTTGTCAAGTGCGATGGCGACAAGCCCCTTGGACGTATTCCCGAACCAGACGAGATTCTGAATATAGTCGCCGTCTTCGATATTGGTTCGCAGCTTGATCGTGGTCTTTTTGCCAGTTGTAAAAGACTTGTCCTCGGTCTTCTCAGCCGTGCCAAGCGCAAGCACGAAGTTATCCGGTGTGATCTCCATAAGCGTCGCGGTCAGCTTGATATCCCAAGTATCAATGACCGTACTGCCTTTGAACTCATACCGCTTTCCGTCGGCTTCGATGCTGCGCATGGTCGGAGACGCGGTAAACGTACCGCCGCCTCGCGTCGCGCCCAGCGCCTTTGTGCCGTCCTTAATGGCGGCGAAAAGTGCTTCTTCGAGCGTGCTGTAATCGGTGTAGGTGCTCATGTCAAAATTTTTGAGAAAAGCACCCGCATTGAGCTGCAACCGCTCAAACGTCTGCGGTCTGACAGCCGTAACAGGTTTTCCCATTTATATCACCTCGATTGGTACGAATTGATTTGAAAATTGAGATACGCGACTTTGATTTCCGGGTTTGCGATGGGCTGATACTGCACCAGCGGGTCAGCGGGACGAATGGCGACGTAGCCGTTCGCCGTCGGAAGCATGAGCAACTCGCCAACCGCCCTTGTAATCTCGTCAACCTTGGCGTTTATTTTCTTATAGCCTTCTGACCGATACCACACCCGCGCCTGATGGCTTGCGGCGTTTCGCCAGTCCGGCTCAATGACGGTGTAGGTGATGTATGGGAGTTTCGCGTCCTCCGGCACGTTGCTTTCCGGGTATGCGTCAATGCCGAACCCGGAATAAAAGCTATATAGTGCCTTTGTCGTCTCGTTCACGTCGGAAGTTCCCACCTCTCAGCCGTCACTCGCTCAAAGTCGAACGTCGCCACGTCAGGCGGTCTGCTGTCGGTGTAGTCACTCGTCACGCGGAAGATTGCCCCGTCAGAGACGCGGCGGAAAACCTCGTGATACTCAAGCGCAACGCCTCGCGCCGTCGTGATGGTGTAGACACTGGAAACGCCCTGCTTCTCGGCGACGCGCGCTTGCAAACTCTGATCTTTGACAATCGCCGCGTCGAACTTGTCACCGTCCGACCAGCTTGTTTCAAAGCCGCCATACCCATCAGGGACGCGCTTTTTCTTTAGCATCACGCATGGCTGTGAAAACATCTCGATTAGCTCCGCGTTAATCATCGCTTATCCTCCGATAAGGGGCAAGGCGGGAGGCGAAAGCCCCCTGCCAGCCCGTCGGCGCACCAGTCGTGCCGGATGCGCGGGAGTAACTGTAACCGCCGAAACTCTCAGAAACCTTGTCGGTCACCGGGTTCTTTTCCGTGTATGCGGTGATTTCAACCGCAAGCTCTTTGACGCTTTTCGGGATTGCCAGCGCCCAGATTTCGCCCTTGAAGGTTTCATCTGCCAGCGTCTCGCCGCTCTGGTAGACGTGCAGCCCGTCGGAAAACACGCTACCCCTGATGCGGTAATACTGCCCCGGCCTCAGAAAGTCAACGTCAGGGATGCCGGAAGCGATGGTGAACGTTCCAGCGTCACACCTGACGGGAAACCAGTTTCGCAGGTGCGTCAGCACCGCTTCAAGCATCTCCATAGCTTACTCCTTAGCCGCCAACCGCCGCAGCGGGCTTGGTAAACGTCGCAACCGCGATGCCGTCCAGATACTCCGCCCAGAGCTTCATACCCATAAGCGCGTACATGTTGCCAGTGGCGCGGCTGTAATCGCCCTCGGCGTGAACGCCGATCAGGTTGGTTTCGCCCTTGACGGTGTAGTTCAGCCCCATCTTGCCAAAGTCGCTGTCGCCGGGGTCGATGTAGTACAGGTCGATGTTTTCCACCGGAGTTGCGATAACCTTGTTCTGCGCGATGTACTTGGTCGGCAGGAGGAAAAGAGTGCGGTAGCCGAGGAAATTTTCGATGTAGTTCACACCGAAGGCAGTCTGCACGGTGATATCCTTGTCGCCGAGATAATCGTAAGCGTCAAGGATGTTGGCAAAGCCCACAACCTCGGTCACGTCCTTGTCCATGCCCGCGAACTTCTCAAGCACCTTTGCCTTGCCCATGGCGAGCGCTCGCTGCCAGCTCTTTTCGCCGGTTACTTTCAAAGAGCCGGTTCCGAGGAAAGTGTAAAAGTCGGTCAGAACCTGCGTTTGCAGGGCGTTGATGAACGCCTCGTCGGTCTTTTCAACGGCGACTTCCGCGCCGTACTTGGCGACGCTCTCAATGCTGACGCTCTTGGCGTACTTGGCAACCTCGATGTCGCCGTAGGTCGTGGGCGCAACCTTGAGCTTGGTGAACGGGATTTCCTCGCCCTCACCCACGCTCGTACCACCCGCGAGAGTGCCGTCAACCGTCGCCTTGTAAGAGATCAGCTTCGTGCCGGGGGTCTTGCGGATCGGGCGCATGATGCCCATGATCTTTCTCAGCGCATCCCAGTTGTCGGAAAAGCGGGTAACAAAATCAACCTCTCGCGCTTCGGTGGTAAACTGCGCGGCGGTCGTCAGTCCAGTTTTAGCAGCCATATTCTAGCTCCTTTCGGTCATTCGGATTCAGCCGCCATGCTTTCAGCAAGTGCCTTTTGGCGTTCTGCCGTAGAAAGCAGATAGCGGCCTTTATCGTCTTTCTTGTAGATTTCTTCGCGGCTCATCTTGCCGCCGCTGTGAGGCGGGTCGGCAGGGTCAGCACCGTCCGTTCGTTTCTTCGGAATGAAGTCCGCATAGTCGGTCTGGATTCCCTTCTTCACGCTGTCAGCGTCTTCCAGTTTTCCGTCTTTGACCTTCACTGCGGAAAGATCAGTCAGACGAACGATGCTGTCAGCTCGCTTTCCAGTGATGCCCAGCGCGTTAAGCTGCTCCCGGTACAGTCGCTCGGCCAGTGCCGCCGATTCTTTGGCGTTCTGGTCGTTCTTGTACTTTTCAAAAGCCGCGTGCTCGCTGTCATACTTGCTTTTGTAGTCCTCTCCGCCGCCCTTTGCTTTCAGGTCGTTCAACTCCTTCTGAACGCCTTCCAGCTTCTCAGCGTCGGCTTTGTAGCCCGCCATCTGGCTTTTCAGCCCGTCAACGGTTTCCGTGTGCGCCTCAACCACGCTGTCAACCTGTTCTTCGGTCAGACCAAGCGCCTTGAGGAATTTTCTCGTGAATGCCATGTTTACGCTCCTTTACTTCGGGGGCTGTCCTTCGCCCTTCGCTTTATATGCAAACGGCGGTACTTTGCCGTTTTTGCCAAAAGAAAAACCGCTGTTCTCAGCGGTGCTTGTCAATTTCCTTGTTTGCCTTTGCCCTGATTTTCTCGATCTTCCGCGCCAGTGCGCGTTGACCTTGCCTTGTGCCGGCCGCGGATTCTCGCGCATGCTTGATCTCTTTTCGCGCTCCACGGCGGATTTTCTCGCGCCTAAACCACTTGATAAGCCCCATTTTTAACCTCCTGACAGCTCGTCTCGCATGATTTCCTTGTATTCTTCTCGGTGATCTTCAATCGCGGGTTTCAGATAGTGATGTGGTCGCATAAACGATTTACCGATTCCGCTTCCCCGCGTCGTCGTGAACTGTTCCCATTCAGGTGGTGCCTCGAAGTGCGAACCCGTGCCCAGCTCAACATACGGTGCATACTCGACGTTGCTTCCCACGCTCACCACGTCATCATCAACCCTGTGAGTGATGCTGTTTTTAAGTGTTCCGCCGATGTACCCTTTCTTTCCCGTGCTTTCAACCGTTCCGACGGGGCACTTGTCTTTTGCGTATGTTTCAGCTTTCTGACCGATGGTTTCAAGCGCCCGCGCCTTTGCGCGTTCCAGCCCTGCCAGAAACGCCGCGCTGTTGTCGATCAGGTTTCCCGCCATTGTGCGCCTCCTTCCATCCTGCCCACTCCGCGTAGGTTCTGAACGGTATCGTTTCGCGGGTAATGTTGTCGAGCCGCGTCTCATTTCGCGGCGGATACTTGGGATTGTACGACACGAGCGCACACCGGCAGTTGTACACGTTCGCGGGTCTTGCGTTCGGGTCGCCCGGACACATGATCTCGCCCAGCTCGCTTTGAAACGGCTTGTCTACGTCTACTCGCTGCCCGTCAAGCATGGCGTGAGAATGGCGCGTGTGGTTGTCCAGCGTCGCCCGCCACTCCTTTTGCAGATTGATACCCAGCTTTGCCGCCTGATGATAGCTTTCGATTCGTCCCGCGTTCTGTGCGTAGGTCATCGCGGTTCTCGCGTGTCGCCTTGCGCTGACCTCGTTCGCCGTCGTCACGCGCTGCAATCGCTTCACGACCGTCTCAAGCGGTTCGCCCTGGATGATGCCCTGCGTGATCTGCTGCGTGATCTGCGTGTGATTCCAGCGCTTGTCTACCGGTATATCCACCTTTGACGGCGGCAGAAGGTCGGGCTGGTCGCGGATAAGCTGCTTCACGGTCGATGCGTCGTACAACTCAAAGCCCATGTTTATCCGTGCGCCCTTTTCGAGCACATAGCTTGACCAGTTGGCATTATAGGCAAACGTTTCCGGGGTCGTGTCGTTGATGATCTGCATAGCAAGCTCGTTGCTATGCGTCAGCGTCTCCGTCAGGCTGGCAAGCATCTGCCGCCAGCGCTTCCCTTGGAACACTTGCCCCGCCAGCCAATCGCGGTACGTCTCTTGCGTGATCTCTCCCGCTTCGAGCTGCGCACGATACTTTTTATCATCCCTGCGGAATTTCGCGATGAACTTGTCGAGCTTGCGCTGAATATCAGCCGCCGCGTCAGTGTACACGTCACGGATGCGCCGCTCTAGCTCTTCGATCTGCTTATCAGTCCACAGTACCGCTTGATCGGCCAAGTGCCGTCACCCCCGCCGCGTTCGCATAAATCCGCTCTTTCATCAGTTTCCCGGAACCTTTTTCGTTGTTCAGAGATCGCTTGTCACACTCAAAAACGCACGTGAAGCGCTCGTCCTCCACTTTGTAACTGCTGATAAATACGGGAGTTTTCTGCTCCGCTGCCCAATTAAAAAAGGATTCATGGTCGAATCCTTCATAACTGCCGCAGTCCGTGTCTTGATACGGGATATCTGCGTAAATCACACTATTTTCTGGAATTTTGACGTTTTCATATCTTTCGAATGAGATTTCCAGACTTTCCAGACTTTCCAGACTTTGCAGCCTTTGCAGACTTTGCAGCCTTTGCAGACTTTGCAGACTTTCCAGCCTTTGCAGACTTTGCAGCCTTTGCAGACTTTGCAGACTTTCCAGCCTTTGCAGACTTTGCCTAAGCCTGTACAATCCGACAAGCTCATTGTAATCGTCGGGAAGCGGCATAAACTCCTGCATACGTTGGTACATTTCCTGCGTCGGGAACTCCCATTGTGAGCGCCCGAAGTAATGCCCCGCCATCTGCGTTCCGAGACGACGCTGAACCTCGGCCTGCGTCAAGCCTGACGTTTTCAAGGCTTTCAGAAGATACGCCCTCAGTTCTTCCTCGTCTCTCTCGACATCGGCTTTCACGTTTTTAATCAGTTCGTCAAGCTCTGCTGGGGAATATTTCTGATGTGAAAGCCACCACCGAATATATTTATCCTTGTACTCGGCTTCATGCGTCAGAACGTCTGCGCGGCTTCCGTCGCCGTCAATTCCCATATTTTGCAGGAGCGACGTGTCACCAAAAACCCGCGCATAGTGCAGCGCTTTTTTCCACGGTTCTACCTGCTGCGCATATAGATAGTCGGTTCCGTTATTCCCAAAGCTCCAACAATATCTTACATATGGGTCAACATCTTTTAATTTTTGAAATGTTTCTCGATCAATCCATCGCTTTTCATCCGCATACTCTCCGCATATTGCGTCCTTGAACAGTTTTAACGGCATTTCGCAAATGTCGTTCGCTATAATCCGCTCCCACTTCGGTGCAAGTCCTTCACAGATTTCAAGTGCTGCGTGTGTTATGGCGCAACCGCCAGCGCAGATATCGATCAAAACATCAGCTGATGGAAGAAAACTGACTATTTTCCGCGCTATGCCGTTTTTGCTCCCTTTGTACGGTATGCCATAGCGCTTCACGTCGTTTCCTCCTCCGATTCCTCGCGCACGAACCGTCCTTCCGTTTCCTCATCCAGCCGCGCCATGATCTCCGGTACTTTGTCAATGTAGATGTTCGGCAGATTCTCAAGGATCGTCTGTCTGTCAAGATACGTCGCTTCCAGCATCAGCATTTGAACCTGTTCAAGCTGGTTGCTGATTCGGTTTCGCTTGTACGTTGGGAAAACGTCATCGGGAACGCCGACGAGCGCCAAAAGCTGACGGATGCACACAGTCAGTTGATATTCAAAATCATCTGCATTCTGGTCGAGCGCCTGATACGCGGCGTTGATCTCCGTCGCGGTCTTGCTTCCAGCCTGCACTGTCTGTGCGTCAAACGCGCCGAAGTTGCGGTAGATATCGTCCTTGATCTGCGCAAGGAACGCGCTTCTCGACGCGCTCGGCGGCTCTTGCGTGTATGGCGTGATCTTCCCGCCGTCCTGCGTGTCTGCCTCCGCGATGTGCGTAAGTTTCAGCCTGTCGCGGAACTTAGCCAAATCCGCATCCGACATGCCGCCGTAGTTCTCAACGAGCCAGTAGATTTGACTGCACTCCGATAGGTCGTTTGCGAAATCCGAACATACAAGGTCGTATGCGTCAATCGCTCCGCGCATGCCGACAAGCGTTGACTGGTGCAAGTCGCTTCCCCAGAGCGGCACGATAGGCAAGCCACTGTAATTCTCACCGCCGACGATGGTTTCCTCGTCGTCAATCGCAGCTTTCTGAACGGTCAGCTTGTACGCGCGTTTCGGCTGGTCAATCTTGTAATCGTCGCCCCTCTCGGCTTTGTAGACGGTGAAGCCGTCCTCCTCGTAAAGTACGGCATAGCCGGGGTGATTGTCGTCAATGCGCCAGTAGCGCACACCAGCCCGCAGGGCGCTGTTGCGCTCATCCCACATCGGCGCGAACTGATACGCGGGGAAGCGGTGTAGATGGTCAACATCGAGAAACACATAGCAAACGCCGTGAATCAACGCAAGGTATGCCGCGTTTGAAATATCGGTGTCAAAGTCCTTTCCCAGCTTCTCTTTCACGCCGTCGCGCGTGAACGTCACACCGTTGCCGAGTGAGTACGTTGTGCGCTGCTTGTTGAGCTGCCGGAAGAAGTTGGACGCGATTTGATGGTTACTCGCGGTGTAATCCTTCACTTTCATACCGTTCAGCGCGTACAAGAGCGGCGCAGCCATCATGATGGTTTCATTTCTTTGCGCGTCGTACATGTCAGCGGATCGCGCCGTCTTGCAGAACTCGCTTGACTTGTGCTGGAAAATAAGCTGCTTGATAGCTGCAATGCGCTGCTCGTCGCTGTCGCCGAAATCGACGAAATCCTGATACGTGACGATTCTACCCATCGGGCTATCACCTCCTTATGCGAAAAATGGGCTTTTATACTCTTCCTTCGGCTTGACAAGCCGCATGGTGCGCACTCCATAGCGCAGCGCGTCCATTAGGTGGTCATTTACCTTGATCGGCTTGTCGTCCGCCTTGTCGTCCCAAACATAGCCGTCAAATTCTTTCCGCAGCTCCGGCAGATTGTCGAAAATCCGTATGTCTCCGCGCTGCATACAAACCGCAACGTCGCGGATGCCGTCCAGCACGTCGTTGTCTGCCTTGCGTACACGGAAGGCAAGCCGTGAGCGTCTGAGCGCCGCGATGAACGATGCAGCAGAAGGGTCAATGATCGTCATCACGCTGCGCTGCTGGTCTTCCGGCAGGCTCTCGCTGACGAACCGCTCCATGTCGCGCACATAGTCCTCATCGGTCTTTTGCACCTGCGTGTCGCGTCCTGAGTAGCGATATTCCCGGAAAATATGCCAAACGCCCTCGCTCTTGCCCCACAACAGAGCAGCGAAGGCGTTTTGTGTGCCGTAGTCAATGGAAATAAAAACATCACGCCAGCGCGGCGGCGTGAACGGTGTTTCGAGCGCTGAGGAATAACCGGGGTAGATCATGCCCTCGGCTGATACGCGCTTTCCCTCGATGTCCCGTTTATACCATACGGATTGTGGGTCGTACTGTGCGACAATTTCCGCGAATCTCTCGTCGGATATTGTCGCATTGTCGCGCATCAGAAACAGCTCGTAATTACAGCCGCCCGGCAATTCTCCGCGCTCCTGCTTTATGCGGTACAGGTCGATATATTTTTCATAGATCGGAGAATTCGGTGCGCTTGGGTTCAAGTCCCAGAAGAACTTTCTCAGTTTTGCCGCAGCGGTTCGGTTGAACGCCTCCTGAATAAAAGATTCATGGTGAAGGTTGACCTCCGTTGCAATCCACATGCCGTAACTGTTTCCTCGGATTCGCTTGAAGCTGTCTGCCTTTCCAGCTCCGGCAAAGATTACAATCTTCTCTCCCGTTTTCGTCCTGACGCGGATGCAGTCGTTTCCTCGATATTTGCCCCATGTGCAGCGTCCACGGAACTGGGCTTCAATGCCCATCCCGTTACAGTCCCCGATATTCAGCTTTGCCGTTGGCGATGTTGAAGCACTCGCAAGGTGTATCTTGTCCGGGCAAGTTTCAAGCTCGGTGCAGAAGGCGAAAACATTATCAACCGTCTTTCCGGCGCGAACAGCTCCCTCGGCGATGTTGTACATATTTTTTCGACAGGCGCGGATATACGAGAGGTGCTTTGGGCTGAAAACAGGCACATATTTACGTGTCTTCATCACCATATACCTCTTCGCGTGTCGCGTCAATGTCTTCGGTGTCAACATCCGCCAAGTCCATGTCTGCCGTCAAATCTTTATAAGCCGCCGTCAGATCGCGAAGCCGCCAACGCTTCGACATGACCTCACGTCTTCCTCCGCCTTTCTCAGACTTGATGATGTCCTTTGCACTCTCCGTTCCGATGCTACTGGGAAGAGCGTCTATCTCGCTTTCCAGTCGGAGAAGCAGCTTTGACCGAATTCTTGCAGCAATAACAGCGTTATTCGCGGCTTCGTCCACTTTCTGCGCAACAATGCGCTCATTTGTCCTTTGTCGCACTTTTGTCGCGGTTTTGTCGCGGGTCTCTTTCCACTTTTCCGCTTTCGCTCTTCGTCCGACCGCGTCCTTGGAAATTCCGTACTTGTCAGCTAGATTGCGTATGGATGCGCCGCCTGCTATATACTCGGCTCTTATCCGCTCCCAGTCCACCGTCGGCACATCTTCGCACTCCCCTTTTACCTTTTTGCATGAGCATGGTAACTGTCGTACAGCGTCAATTCATCTTTCATTCTTTTGATCGCTTTTATCAAGTCTCTTTTTCTGACAGTTCCAGCGCTTTTTGCCTCTTCTTCCAGTTCTTTAATTTTTTTGACGTGTTGCTCTCTGGCTTTATCAAGCATTAACAAGCACCGCCTTTTCGCCCGTCATAGTTTCCCATCTGTCGATGATCACATCAACATATTTCGGGTCGAGTTCCATCACCCTCGCGTTTCGACCGTTCTGTTCACAGGCAATAATGGTCGTTCCAGATCCACCAAAGAGGTCAAGAACAATATCTCCGCCCTTTGTGTTGTTCTGGATCTGATAGTCAAAGAGCTTAACAGGCTTCATCGTCGGATGTTCCTTGTTTGCGAGCGGCTTATCGAATTCAAGAATCGTCGTCTGTTTTCTGTCAGATGCCCACAGATGACCAGCGCCAGACTTCCACCCGTACAGACACGGTTCATGCTTCAATTGGTAATCTTTTCTGCCCAGAACAAGGGAGTTTTTTGCCCAAATGAGAACTTGACGAACTTCCCAGCCGACCATCTGGCACGCGATTCTAAAGACAAGTGCTTTTGAATCTGAGTGCCAGATGTAAAATACTGCACCCGGTTTCATAACGGAGTCAGCAGCCGAAAATGCACTGGCAAGCATTTCTTTTAAGGAATCGTCGTCAAGCGCATCGTTCTTGATCTTGAGCTTTTCTTTCGTCGAACCAGTATAGTCAACCCCATAAGGTGGGTCTGTAAGAAGAAGGTCAACGTACCCCCCTCACATAGTTTGGAAACACACTCAGGATTTGTACTGTCACCGCACATCAGTCTGTGCCTTCCGAGCTGATATATGTCTGCAATCTTCGCCTTCGGTTCTTCTGGCAAAGAAACCTCATATTCATCCTCGTGCGCTTCCTCAATCTCCTGAATGTCTGCGTTAAAATCATCGAATCCAAACTGCCCCATGTCGAAATCTTGGAGATCAAGCAATTCTTCGGAAAGCAGATCAGCGTCCCACTCCGCAAGCTCGCTCGTCTTGTTGTCCGCCAGCCTATACGCCTTGACCTGCTCTTCGGTCAGGTTGTCCGCGTATACAACAGGGACTTCCTTGCATTTCAGCTTTTTCGCGGCTTTGTACCGGGTATGACCGGCAATGATAACTCCGTCCTTGTCAACGACGATGGGCTGCTGCCAGCCGAACTCTTTAATCGACGCGGCGACAGCATCAACCGCTCTGTCATTCTTGCGCGGGTTCTTCTCGTATGGCCGGATTTCCGACAGCTTGACGCGCTTGATCTCCATAATTTCGCCTCCCTGCACATCCTCCTGAATCAGCATAATCAACGCCGCTCCCACTCTGCGTCCCTGTTGCGTTGCGTCCCGATCTGCGCCGGAGGTAAAGCGCAAATCACCCCAAAACAAAAGCCGTGACGTTCGCCGCGGCTTTGCTGCTGATTATAGCCCAGCGTCCTGCGCTTTGCGCTCTCCGCTGATTTTAATGTTATCACACGGTCGCACTCTATGTGTAGCTCCAACCGCTCTATAAGTCTACTGCAAGTCGCCTATAATCTCCCTCTTGTACGCCCAGCCCGTGCTTTCAGCCAACCCTTGACGCGCCGTCGCCTCAGTGACGGACAATCCCTCGATAAAATACGCCTTGCAAAACTCGCGCACCCTGCTGACCTTCTCCGGCGTTTCGATCTGCAAGATGATCTTGTCGATCACGTCCAGAGCCGCGTATATCGCCATAGCGTATGCCATGCTCGCGGCATGCAGTGCCTCGAAAGCCTTGTCGCGCCGTATGACATATGCTTCAAGCCCTGCACCACTGGATGAGCCGGACGGCATGCCCGTGAGCTTCTGCGCCGTCAGATAGGCGGCTTTCTCTTCCTCGTAGGCTTCCTCCGTCCTCACATACGCCTTGCGCTTTTTTCGCGTGTCAAGCAGCGTTCGCTTGTCCGCTTCCGTCAACTGCATTATTAACCTCCTTTTTGTGTCTTTCTCTGAAACTTCAGCCAGCGCTCGTGACTGCGCTTTTTGCCCGTGCCTTCTATACAAGCCGTGTAGCGGTTTTCCAGCGCCGTCTTCCGTCCGTCCGCATACGCCTTGTATCTCTCGCATCATCCCGCGTGACAGCCGACCTCGCGGCTCGCGCAGTCGCGGCATGGCGCGTCATTCACGGCTATCACCTGCCCACGGCGTTTCCCGCCTTTCCGCTTCTGTCGGCTTGCGCAGCCAACAACGGAATTTTACGTTATAATCCTCTGCCTTAAATGCCGCGCTTTTTCCCTCTCCTATCAGCTCGAACTGTATATCGCCGTTTTTCGTCAGATTCGGTCTTGCGTAATCGTCATAATCGTTGCGCCACTCCACATATACGACCTCTTGTAATCCCTCTTTTGCCATGTATATGACATCGCTGTACAGCATGATTTGATTTGGATGCATCTCGTAATAGTGTCTTAGCCACAGCGTCCGATTTTCTTTCTTCCATTTTGTGTCCTCAAGGCGACGCTTAAAAGAAAGTATAAGCAAGGTCAGGATGGTCAAGAGGATTGCGCTCAAAAGAAATCGAACCACAAATTCCATTGTGAATTGAATCATCATGCCCTGTTCTCTTCCCATGGCGTTCCCTCCATTTCTTCATTCGTCGGTTTGCGCAGCCAGCAGCGCCATTTTTCCCCATATGTTGATTCAAAAAATGGGCTATTTACCAAACGCTTTACCGTTGCCGCGCTGCCGAAAGCAAGTTCTGGAAGGTCAATCACCATCCAGCGATTTATGTCGCTATGATCCTTTCTCTCATACCACAGCGGCGTAACATCTGCGCCGCCTTCGCAATACGCTTCCACTTCTTCCAGCGTCAGCACGCGGTTCTTCGGCTCGGTGCGGCGCATCGCCATTCGGAACGCCGATTCAGAATCAATGCCGACTGGCGAATCCCAGCCGCATTTGCAGACGTAGCAAAATGCGGCGTTACACAAATGCACCAACTCCATGTCAGCCCCGCATCCGGGGCATTTCGGTTTTTCACTCATGGCTCTTTCCCTCTCTTTCCGCTTCAAGCTGCTCGATGCAGGCGAAAACGTCAAACATCAGCATTGTACTACAATTCACGTCCTCGTAATATGGGCAAGCCTTGCAGTTCTCACTCAAAATGCACAGTCTCACAGCCTTCTTGATTTCGTCAGGCGTTTTCATCGCTCTTCCTCCTTCGGCGGTTTGGGCAGCGCCATCCAGTGAGTGACTTCGCAGTCTACTGGGCAGTTATACACATCGTCCGGGGTAAACTGCCTATTCTCCCACCAGCCTTTCGCCACGAAATAATCATCATTTTCTTCACTATAAGTGCCGTACTCTTCTAAGTCGTTCCAGTTCCAGCGGCTATTCTGCGTCAACATGGTTCCGTCTTCATAAATAGCCGGGCAGACAAACTTAAATCCACCACGGTTACAGTAGATAAGGACTTCTTGCTCGTTCTCCGGCGGCCCATCTTTGACGCTGATCCACTCCGACTTCTTCGCGTTCTTCTCTGCCGCCAGCTTTTCGAGCATGTCGGCAGCTTGCGGATTTATGATGCTGCCGCAGTCGTAAAACCCATAAAGTGTGCAACCGACGCAATTCGCGCTATCGCAGAGCCTCAGCGACTTGACCAGCTCTTCCGTGCTCAACTGCGGAATTTCGGGAGCTTCTTCCGCGTGTTTGCATACCTCCGGGTGTTCGCTCGTCGGGCATGTGTCGCCGCGATACGGACACTCGCCATTGGTGCATGTGCCCTCAAAATCGGCGTACCATTTACATTTCATCGGTCATCCCTCCCATAATTTTTTAAGTGATTCCGGCAAATTCTCGATTTTCGGTTTCTTGTCGCTCCACCAAATCCACCAGTCAAGCACTTGACTGCCACACAGCTTGTCTGTCGGGATGCGTTTGCCGAGCAGGCTTATATAATTTCCCGGATGATTGACGATCATTTTATCGAAAGCCTTGATATACGCCGTCTTATACTTTGGGTATTGTTCAAAATCCGCGATCATCGCCTTATTCCCCGACATCATACAGCCAATACAGCCAAGGCGCTTTTTGCTGTATGGCGGGTCATACAGCTTGCAGTGCGGCACTTTGGCGATATTGTCCAGAAACTCCCATACGTCGTCATCTGTCCAATCAACAATGGGATTTACCATCGTTTTCTTTGTGCGGAAACAGTGCTCAACCATTCGTCTCGCATCGTCGTTGTCATCGTTCATAATCAGTCCGCCACGAACATTCAAGGATACTCCTTTTACGTCCAATGCGCGCCCGATAAACTTTTTGTCTTCGGTTCTGATATTGACGATTCCATGCAGATTCTTTCGCCTTGCGCTTTCAGCCCATCTTACGCCGGTAACGACAATTTTTCCTTTTCCAGAAACCTCTTTGAGTTCGCCACAGCAATATCGAAATTGTCGCATTGGCGGAATCGTATGCTGCGCAATCAAGCTCCACATCGTCACCGGCTTCCCGTCTTTGTCGTGCGGGATATCTCTGTGGACATCGGGATATTGTGCCTTGATAAACTGCACCAGCTCCGGCGGGTCAACGCTTGTCACATGATAGTGCGCGTCAAACTTCACGCCTGCCATCTTTGCCAAATGATAGATGCACTGGCTGTCTTTTCCACCCGAAAACGCAAGGAAATACCCATCTTTAGGCTCGAACGCCCGCAGCCGGTCTATTGCCGTCTGCACCTTGTCCCGCTTTTGCCCGAAAAGGTCATACTCGATAAGGCTCATTTCCCATGCCTCCATTCACGCCCTCGGTTGATCTCCATCTTCGCCCGCACCGCCTTGTCAATGTCGATGCCCAGATACCCGGCGGCAGACAGCGCTGTGATGATAACGTCCGCCATCTCCTCAGCAAAATGTTCTTCTTTTTCGTTCACTGCTTGCCTTAACTCGTCTACCTCTCCTGCAATTACATCGACGCAATAATCCTTCTTGTCTTCTTCCGTCATCTCGTCCAGTTCGTCAAGCCAAGCACAATTCTCCCTAAACTCCCACAGCCCATGTTTCACCGCGTCATCGTAGATTTCATTTCGCAATTCGTTCAAATCGTTCATTTCGTTCCTCCTCTAAAAATAACCACCATCGACGGAAAAGGCGCGGACGCTTTCGCGTTGCCAAACTTGATCCGCCCTTTCAAAAACCTAATCTCGGCTTGATGGTAAATGTAGTCGTGAAAGGCTCGGGTGTCTGTTCTCGCAGGAATGAGCATCACCACCAGCGCGCCTTTCTCGGCCTCGTCGTGCGCTTTCTTGATCCATTTCGGAAGTTCTCGCCCGTATGGCGGATTGCAAAATACCCTTTTACCCCCCCAATTTTGGGAAAGACCATCCTCCACCTTGGTGAAGTGTTCCGCACATTTCGCGTTCTCATGTGTGCAGCACGGGTCAAGGTTGAAATGGAACTCCGCGTCCAGCTCGTCAAAAAGAGCCTGCGGCGTTGCCCACTCGACGGTTGCGCTTGAAAATAAACAGCTATTCACGCTTGAACCTCCCATCAAAACGGCAATTCTTCGTCGTCCACCTGCGTGAACCCGCCAAAATCGTTGTGCGGTTGCGGCGCATAGGCCGTCCCGCTGTCTTTGCTCGCCGCCGTCGTGTATGCCCCCGGCGCGCTCTGTGTGCTGCTCTGCTGGTTCTGCGTCGTCAGGAACTCCACCTCGTCGGCGACAATATCCCACGCCGTCCGCTTGCTTCCGTCCTGCGCCTCGTAGGTGCGGGTTTGGATGCTTCCCGTCACGGCTACCTTGCGCCCTTTGGCAAGATACTTGCTGCACAGCTCGGCCAACTGCCGCCACGCGATGACGTTCAGAAAATCCGTTTCCTGCTGACCGGTCTGCGGGTTACGAAAGCGGCGATTTACCGCAATCGTGAAGTTGCAGACCGCAACGCCGGACTGCGTGGATCGCATTTCCGGGTCGCGGGTCAGATTCCCGATCAAAAAAACCTTGTTCACGCTTTTGCCTCCAAATATTTTTTTATTTGCTCCGCAGCTTCGCACCATCCCCGGCACACCGCCGCGCAATAGCCTTGTTTTTGCAAGTCATGCAGCCATAGCTTTTGACAGTCGCTGACCGTCCCGCCCTTCGTCCGCTTCATCTCGACAAAAAGCCCGTGAAACTCTCTACGCGGGACGGGCAGGAAGATGTCAGGCACTCCGCTTTTCAGCCCTTCGGCCTTCATCCTGCCGCCCGTCATCCAGCTTCGTTTCCCCTCGTTGGGGATATGGAACATCAGCGCAAGCTCTGGGTATTTCCCGCTCTGCATCGCCGCCCAGCGGAAAAGGGTCTGCTGCTCTTCGGATTCGGTCGGTACTTGCTTTTTCATGCTTTCCTCCGTCATTGCATTTCTGAAAATCTCATGGTCGCGCCGTCAAAATACAGTCTGATTTTCCCGCATTCTCCGCCTCGGTTTTTGTCGAGGAACAGCAGCCTTTCCGGGTTGTCCTTGTCGTCCGGCGCGTGGAGAAGAAGCACCGCGTCCGCGTCCTGCTCGATACTGCCGGATTCGCGCAGATCGGAGAGCCTCGGCGCGTCGTTGCGCTCGCTTGCACGGTTAAGCTGACTTGCGGTCAGGATCGGGATTTTAAGCTCCATCGCCAGCGATTTAAGCGCTCGTGTGACAACGCCGACCGCCTCCGAGCGGTTGCTCGTCTTCTGCCCCGCGTCGAGAAGCTGCAAGTAATCGACGACAATCATATCCAGCCCGCATCTCGCGCGGATTCTAAGTGCCATGCGCCTTATGTCGCGCACAGTTCGCACCCTTTCGCTGATAAAAAGCTGCTCGGAAGGGATTTCTGCGAAACTCTCCGCGACTTTGACAATTTCGCTGTCGTCCAGCTCGTGACGCTCGATCTTGTCAGACGATACGCGGCTTTTCTGCGCCACGATGCGCCCGATGATCTCATCCGCGCCCATCTCGCACGATACCAGCAGGATTTTCCGGCCAACGTCCAGCGCCTTAACCGCAAGGTGCAGCAGAAACGCAGACTTGCCGACCGACGGCCTCGCGCCGACGACGATCAGTTTTCCGCCCGCAATCATCAGCGCCCTGTCGAGTTTGGGAAAGCCCGTCTTTGTGACCGGCTCGACCGCTCCGCTTGTCAGTCGCGCGTAGAAGCCGCAAATCGCGTCTGTGCTGCTGATTACACCGCAGTCGTCTGTTTGTCCGCTGAGCGCATTTAATCGCATCACAGCGCCGTCTAGCAGCTCTGTCGTCGATATTTCGCCCTCGTTCGCCGTTCGCGCTGTCTCTAGGCATGTTTTGACGATCTCCCTGCGCATTGCCGCGAGGCGGATGTTGTCCGCCTGCTGGTCTGCAAGCGCCGTCGTGACGGTCTCCGCCGCGATGGTGATTGCCTCGTGGAGATCGTCATCGCTAAGAATCTCTTCGAGCGTCGCAAGGTCGCAAGGCCGTCCCTGTCTCTCAATCGCCAGCGCCGCCGAGAATATACGTCGGCAAACGGGCACGGTGAACCAATCGGCTTTCAGCCCCGCGTCCGTCGCTCTGGTGTCGCCCCTGATGATCGCGCCGCAAAAAGCCCGCTCAGAGATCGCGCGTGTGGCTTCTTGGCTCGGGTCGTTCATAGTTTATCCCTCCTGATGCGTTCGGCGGTTTTTCCGTCCATGTGTAGCCGGATGCTTTCTCTTTGCGGAGAATCCCGGAGATATACCGCCAGTCTCGGCTTTTCTCGGTCGCGCCCTGAATCCGGGATATGGCCTTGAGCAGATTGTCCGCTCCATGCTCCGCGCGTAGGTTGTCCATGGTGTCATAGTCGCCAGCAGCGCTGACAGGCAAGCCGACACGCCTTGCGGCTGTCTCCACGTCCTGCTGTTCCTGCCGCAGTCGCAGCAGTTCGTCGTCGCCGATGTCGTCGTAGGGGGTAGGGGGTACGTAACTACTACTACTCTTATTCTTATTCTTATTCTTATTCTTATATATGTCGGTTTCGCTTGCGTCTGCTTCAGTCTGCTTGGCTTTGCTTGCGTCTGCTTCGGTCTGCTTGGCGCTTCCGCCCTTCTTCCCGCTCGCTCGCTTGGATTCGAGCGTTTCGGCGCACTGGTCAATCTTTAGCTTGATCGTGTCCCAGATGTACCATTCGTGCGCGTCCTCATCGAAATCAGGCTCTTCGCCGCGATACGCATAGGCCATCATGGCCATAAAAAGCCGACCGCGCTCTTCGTCCGTATATCGCCTGAGCATCGTCTCAAACTCCGGAAAAATTTTTAAGTAATCGAGCATGAGGTTCTCCTTTCTGGTTGTAAAATTGTGGCAAGCCCCGGAATCGAACCGGGCGCGTGGGCAAGGTGCTTCGCGTCAATCTTGTAAGAACGGAAGGAAAGGAAGAAACCTTGACGAATAGGGGGGGTGTTGCACCCGCGCGATGCCTTCCACGCTTGCCATGAGTGCCGCCGTTTTAGCCCGACGGCAGGCCGTTTGTGAAACGTCTTTTTATTTGCCGTCTTTCCGGCTGTCAGAAAAAATGTGCGTTGCCCAAACCTTTTGAGCCTATTGTTGTTGGTCTTTTGCTCGTCTTTCCGAGCCGCCAGTGTGAATTTGCCTGCCCTGTGTCCTCCTTTCTGTGGGCGATATCGTTTCAAGCGGGGGTGCTTGTTACAAAATATGGATTTCTCCTGCTGCTCGGCGCGCGGCGGTATCGAGCCGCCCCTTCTCGCGTAACGCCGCTTTACGTCCCGCGTTCGCTCTCCTGAGCTGCGCACCATGCGCAAGGGTTTAGCCCTTGCAGTTTTATTATTGTTCCTTGTCTTCGGACACGTTCTCCGGCGCGTCGTGCGCCGCTCCTGTGTCTGTTACATCTAAGATGCCGTCAGGCAACGGAGATTCATCATCGACCAGCCCCGCGCTTATATCATGTGCCGCTTTCAGCGCGGCGGGAGATGCGCTCTTGTAGTCGATGGACATAACGCCCCAGCGTCCGAGCAAGCGGCGCATGACGGTTTTCCGCGCCATAGCATCCCAGTCGTCGCGCCAGCCTTTGCCCTGATTCTTTCCCTTTCGGTTCTTCGCTTCGTGCGCCTCGATCTGCTGAACGCTCATGTACACCGTCTTCTCTGTGCCATTCACAAGGCGATAATATCCGACATAGCCGATGATCGGTAGTTTCTCACGCTCCGCCTCGTCCTGTTCCCAGCGGAACTCAAAGTCTTCGGTCAACCTGTCGCATGAGATCAGCTCTCCTTCGCGCACATCCATGACGTTCAGCCGCTTGTATGCTCCGGTTCTAAGCGCAAGCTGAATCATGCCCTTGTAGCCGAGGATGAACTGTGCTTCCGGAATCTTGATCCAGTTTCCGTCGTCCGTCTTTTTGCTGTTGTTGAACGGCACGATGTAGGCGAAACCGAGCGCATTGTCAACCGGAAGATCATAGCTTGCGGCCTTGAGTGCCGCCTGAATGACCGTCTGCGGGGCTTGCCGAACCGCCGCCGTCAGGTTTGCATCCGCGTTGCAAAGTGTGATGACCGCCGAGATAAATTGCGGCGCTCGATCACCCAGCAAGTCGCTCAGGCGTTTTTTGTAGCCCTCAGAATCGAACATGCCGTTCAAAATCTGATTGACCGTTCTCGCCGCGACGGGTGCGGTCGTAGTCGCCGCGACGGGTGCGCGGCTGGCGGTTGCGTTTGTGATAATTCCCGCCGTGTTTCTTGCCTGTCTTTCCATGCTTTTATGCCTCCTTGACCATGAATCGGCGTGTAGGTGCGCCAATCTTGATGTATCTGTCAACGATTTCGGGGTGTTCCTCTGTGAGCCGCTTGGTGTCGATGGTCTTTCTCGGGCTGCTGTTTTTCCAGCTTACGATGTAATTCGCGCTTTCTCCGCGCTCAGATTCGCCCATGCACTCCTTGATACGCTGCTCATACAGGGCTTTATCTCCCTCAAGCTCTTTGATTTTGCTCGTCAGCGTCATGTATTGGCTGATTGCATCATCACAGTCAAGCGTGATGGTCGAGCCGTCAGATACGGGATAGCGCTTGGTCAGGATTTCTTCCGCCGCCTTGCTTCCGTCAACGGGCGGGCATTTGCCTTGCTCGACGTACTCATGCCAGAAGAAATCTTCAGCGGAGATGAGCGCCTTGATCTGGTCTTCGTTCTCTTTACGCTTAAAGCTGTATGTATACAGCCCGCGGCCGATGACCAGCACTACGAGCTTCCACTCATCCCAGCCCGTGACCGCGAGGTAGTGCATGCACTGCGCGTAGTACCACGGGTTGATGTCCCCTCCGGCAAAATCGGTCTTTGTGAAGGAGGATGTCGTCTTGATCTCAACGCCGATCCTCTTGCCCTTGACGCGGCGGTCGATGTTCGCCAGCATGTAGGGATGCTCGATGCTCTGCATCATCTGATTGCATCTGACGATGTTCAGACCGCTCTCTTCGGCATATCGCCTCGCTACGTGGTCTTCCAGCACGTTTCCGAGCCAGATCGCCTCGCTCTCACTCTCTTCCAGCGGCTCGTCCGCGCTGGTCTTATCCGCCCAGACCGTGAGCGGCGATGAGAACGGGTTCAAGCCAATGATCGCGGCCGCATCGCTGCCGCCAATTCCGGCTTTTCGAGCCGCGAGCCATTCTGCGCGGCTCATGTTGCGCGTGTCCTTGTACACGCTGTAGATTTCTTTCATTTTCAAATCGCCTCCGCAAATGTCCATCCGGTGCCGAGCAGCTCAAGCCACTCCGTCGTGCTGATGCTGTCGGCGCAATCCTCACACAAAACCTTGTTGCCGATCTCCGCAATCTTGTCGCCCTCATAGATCGTCGCCTTGCATCTGCTGCACTGACATACAGGCATATCGGGTTCGGCGTTCGGGCAACCGCTCAAACACGGGAAGCTGTGGCAGATATCACACATCCTTCTTACCCTCCTTGTCCATTTCCGCGATGATGCAGACAATAAGCAGCAGCACCGCGCCAGCGAAAGCCGCCGCCAGCGTGTACGCAAGCGCCATGCCCAGCCCTTCAAGCAGGCGGGCAAAGAATCCGATAAACTGCGCTTTAAGCATTGATATTTCATCCCTTTCCGTGGTACAATAACCACGTCATTTTTTGTTCTCTCTGGCCGTTCCGCGCTGCAACGCTGGGCGGTTCTTTTTTTACCTTGCGATCATCAGGCGCGGCAGTGCCACGCCGTCAAACCCTGCTTGATACTCAAGCCCTTCGGCTTGCATCAGCTCGTACAACCTGCGCTCTTCCAGCTTTGTCAGCGTTTCCGGGTGGTTGATCCGGTTGTACAGCGTCTTTGTCGAGACGCCGAGGTTCAGCGCCAGCTCAGCCTTGCTCATGCCGGACACACCGCAGAGCTGACCAACCTGTCGCCGGAAAAGATCGTCTTCCGCGCTCCAATTCCGCTGGCGCTTTTTCATCACGTTCAAGCCTCCTTGTCTTGGAAGAATCGCGTCCAGTCAAATCCAAGTGTCGCCGCAATCTTTTTTGCGGTTTCAACGGAAGGGCGACGTTTTCCGTTCTCGACCATGCAGTAAAGGGATGTTGATATCCCAGACTTATCAGCAACAAGCTGTTGAGATAATCCCTTTTTGCTGCGCAACTCACGCAAATCCATTATCAGCTATCGGCCTCCTTTTTTGCATTTCGTGAACTTTCAAATGGATTATATCATTATTTTCACTTTTTGTAAATACATTTTGTGAAAAAATTTCTCGTTTTGTGAAAAGTATTTACTTCACAAAATGTAAATGCTAAAATAAAGCAAAAAGGGGGATTTACATGAATAACATACGGAAAGCCAGGCAGAGCAAAGGGGTAAACTTAAAAGAGTTTAGCGACAAATTGGGTATTGCCGTCAGCACTGCTTCGATGTATGAGAACAGCAAAAGGGAGCCAGATTTTGATACGCTTCGTAAAATGGCGCGTTTCCTGGATGTTTCGGTTGATTATTTGATTGGCTATGATCAGCCAGACGTTGAACAACAAAAAAAGCTCGCCAATATTGACGAGCTTCCACTTTCAGAGCGGCAAAAAACGCTTCTTAAAACTTTTGATCGATGCAACAACGAGAATCAGCTTTGCGTTCTTGCATACGCAGAAGGCGCTGCTGATAAGAGATAAGATTCTCCTGCTCTTCCGGGTTTAATCTGTCGAACGCTTTCAGGAGCCTAATTTGTCGTTCATTCAAATTTTCCTTTAACACGATTGCATCGCAAGATTTCATATCAACACCTCATTCAAAAATCGTTCGAAAGAGTACTGACCCTTATTTCAATTCGGCTTGTTGCTTACCCTCTCCGGCGGCGGCATGACGAAAATTCGTTTTGTCGGCTTCGGATAGATGATGACAATAATCATGACGCACCTCCACAGTCGTTATGATTGATTTTATGCACAAATGCACAAAAAAAGAATAAAGGAAGAGATAAAACAATGAGAAGGTCAAAAACTGAGTTCCTTTGCGCCGCGCTTGGAACGCTGTACTCGATTTATCTGTTGGCGTATTTTGCAGATACTGCGGCTGGTTCGATTGGCGGCTCTATCGCCACGATGATTGTAACTCCCCACATGCTGATGTGCGTGCTGGGTTCAATTTTTGCATGGATTGCCTTCTTTAATAATAAGCGCGGAATGGCGCTGACTGCCGCAATCATGTTTTGCGTCGCCGCCGTGATGTTTACCATGTACGCGGAACTTTGCATCCCGGAAATTATTTTTGGCTTTATCGGTTACGTTAGAATCGGAAAGATTCTGAATGAAGAAAATGGAGGGATTCAGTCATGAAAAAGAAACTTTCTATCGTATTGGCGGGCATGATGTTATCTGCCGGAGTTGCAATGGCCGACGTCGATCTAAAGAGCATGTCCTTTGATGAGCTTGTCGATTTACAAAGCCAAATCCTCGAAGAAGCTGTAAGCCGTGAAGAATTTAAGTGCGTATCCGTCCCCTCTGGTGAATACACCGTTGGAAGTGATATCCCCGCCGGAGATTACACGATCACAAACAGCGTAAAAAGCGCCATGGTGACGCTTTATGTAAACGGCTTTGAATCCGCATATTATCTGACGAGAAAAGATCCTGAAATCGGCAAGCTCTCCCTCAAAGATGGGGATATCGTCTCAACGTCCGGCACGTTGGATTTCTCCACCTATAAGGGGCTTGGTTTTTAATCGCTTGAAATGAAAACAAGCGATGTTTTGCCGACGTCGACAAAACATCAGGTCGCGCTGAGCGACAAAAAAAGGCGCGTCCTGATGGGCGCGTCCTTTTGGTTTATTCGGATTTTCCGCAGCACGGGGTAGGCAATGCAAAACCGAACCCCAAACCCAACCCGAAATCCGTCGCGTTCGGAACGTTGAAACAGCTTTCCGCCTTGAAAAGTTTGACAGCCCTTTCAAAAGCGATTCTTTTCTGATTCTGCGTCAGTTCGTTGGGCAAGCCTTTCAGGCATGTTCGCAGATTCTCGACGATTGCAAGCACAATCGCGTTTTCCTCTGCCTTGGTTTCTCCGTCTTCAACCATCCACTCCGGGGTACACAATGCAAACATCCGATTCACATCTTTCATGCGTTCACCGCCTTTCTTTTTTATCATATGCCGATTTTTGAAGAATATACTATCAAATAATTATCAAAAGGGGGATTATTTATGGCAAAAGCAAAAAAGCTGCCGTCCGGCAACTGGCGAACACAGGTTTACCTCGGCAGGGATGCAGCAGGAAAGCCAATCGTCGAATCCTTTACCGCATCGACCGCCCGCGAATCTGAACGTCTTGCCGCCGTCGCTGCTGCCGATCGCAAGCGGAAGAAGAAGCAAACGCTGACGCTCGGTCAGGCAATGGACGAGTTTATAGACACTTGTCGGGTGCAGGGCTATTCGCCGTCTACACTGAGAGGATATGTCACCATCCGCAAGAACAGCTTCCCGTCGCTGGTCAACGTGAAGCTCGATCAAATCACGCCCCGTGATGTGCAGAAGGCGCTTGACGACCGGGCGCGGGAACACACGCCGAAGACGGTCAGAAATGACTACTTCTTCCTCAAGACGATTTTGGAGAAGAACGTCCCCGATCTACAGCTTAATGGAATTGTTCTCGCAAAGCTCAAGCGGAAGAAAAAGCAGCTCTTTTCCGAAAAGTGGGCTGGCGACATTCTCCGATACGTCGCGGAACGCTGGGAGACGGATTTCTACCTCTACTGCTGCTTCATCATCAGCGCGGGCTTGCGTCCCTCTGAGGCTTACGCTCTGACGTGGGGGGATTTATCCGCATCCCCTATTGATGCGCTGGATTCGAGCGGCAGGACATACAAAATCGGCACGATCAACATCGACAAGGCAATCGTGCGCGGCGAAAAGGGATTTCAACCCAAAGGGACGAAAAGCGACGCGGGAGAGCGCGTCCTGCGCGTTGACTGGTCTTTCTTTGAAAACCTTTACGACGCAAAGCCACGAGGAAAAGACAACGAGCAGGTTTTCCAGATGAAGCCCAGCCGCGTTATTTACAGATGGGATATCACGCGCAAAGACCTAGGGCTTCCGGAAACCATGCGCTTCTACGATTTGCGCCACTTCTTCGCAACGTCGGTCGCATACTCCGGCGCATCCGAGGAAGAGCTTGCCCGCGTCATGGGTCATTCAACATCCGCTTTCTCCCATCAGGTGTACGTCGAGCTTTTCCGCGAACGGCAGGACGAAATCAACGCCAAAATGGCGGCAGGAACAGCGGCCTTGTACGGGTCTGTTTCGGCTAAAAAATAGCCGTTTTCGAGCCTCATTTCACACGAAAATTCACACGTTAAATCAAAAATCATTGTATTCTTTGATTTTTTATGCTGATTCGTCGGGTTCGACCCCCGCCACCGGCACCACGTGTGAAATCCAGAAGCCACAAAGGTTTCTGGATTTTTTCTTTTGTGCTCTGGTTTTTCTCGTGTAAAATTCTGCTCGTTTCGTGTATTCCTTTCCCGCAAGAGTGCAATCATTTTCAAAATCATTTCACACGATAATTCACACGCAAAGAGGCCGAGGATTTACCCCGACCTCGTTCTTCATGCTTTGCGCGTTTTTAGCTTTCGGATTGCCGCCGCGTACGCCTTCGGTGCGACGATCTGCAAGCCCTGAATCGTATCTTCCAGCGCATCGATGAGCTCAGCAGATGACAAGCCTGCACACGCAGCGCGGAACTCGCTTTCCGGCTCTGCTGCCATCGAGTACGCCGAAATGGGCGCTTCCCTCACATCCTGCACAGATTCGCTCGCCATGTGCGCCCGAAGGCCGTACAGCACCGCCAGACGTTCAGCGTCTTTCACGCTCGTCCCTTCGCGCTTGATCTTGGTGATGGTTTCGTCGATCTCTTTAAGGTCGATCAATGCCTCTCACCGCCCGTCAGGCGTTGCGCAGCTCGTCCATCGCGCGGCGGATGATTTCGCGCTGTTCGCCGGTTGCATCGCGCATGATCTCTTCCATCTTGCGCATCATGCTTTCGCGCCCGTCGTCGCGGCTGTAATGCCCGCGCACATAATGCTCGCCGCGTCTGTCGTTGCGTCCATAGCTTCCGCGCACGTCAGCGCGCCACTCCGCGCTGTTGCTGTACCCTTCGTCCTCAAGGATTTCGATTTTGTCAATATTTTTGATGGTGTCGGTCAGCTTGTGGACGGTTTCGAGGTCGCCGGGGTTCATATCGCGCTTGGCGGCGATTTTGTCCAGCTCATCGCAAAGCATATCGCGCAAGTCGCGCATCGCTTTCATGCTCATTTTTTGCTCCTTTCTCACGCCTGCCGCGTGACGATCAGGTTTGCGTTGGCAACGTCAATCGCTTGCGCACTGGTATTTTTCAGCGCGACGGTTACGCAGCATCCACGCGGCACATCGACAAACGCAGAGACGGAAACATTAAAATAGTTCTCGACCGCCGCAGGGGTGACGATAGCGACGGCGCTATTCAGCGTCTCGCCGTTTATCGTCAGCGCAACGGAGATCGCTTCAACCGTTCCGCCCGTCGGGATGGCGATGTTCCCGGCGAAGTCCACAAAGTACCGCGCTCGGCACTGGTTTGTCATACCGCGAAGGGTTACGATTCCCGCGCCCTCTCGATGGACGATACACGGAGAGCCACAAATCGGCGTTTCGGTTAGCGGTAGATTCTGGCCAGCCGCGACAAGTGCCGTGCTGGCGTTGGTATACTCAGCCATAGATTATCTCCTTTCATAAGAAACGGCGGGACACATTCGCCCCGCCGTCGTTGCAGAATCAGCTCAGGGCTGAACAGCTCGGTCACGCCGAACAGTTGCATCTCTTATGCGATTTTAGCAGCTACAACCGGCGTTTGCAGCGCAGCCGTAACCGTAACCGCCCGTGTAGGGGTTCGGCACCTGATACGCAGGAACGGCGACAGGCTGACGCAGCGCGTTGATGATCTGCGCCGTCTGCGCTCCCATCTCCGTGGTGAGCAGCGCCGACTGGCGATCCTGCGACGCGGCGCGGCGAAGATCGGTGTTTTCCGCCTGCAACGTCGCGATCTTGTCCTGCGTCAAGAAGTCGAGAATCGCGCGGCTGTTGGCGTTCTGATTGTCAATCACGTCGCGGGTGTTGTTGTTAAGCGTGTTCTGGACGGCGCAGAAGCCCTGCTGCATCTGGTTGCGCGTGTCGCAAGCCTGAGTAGCGAGGTTATAATTCACGTTCTGAATCGCTTCGCGCGTCTCACAGCAGCAGTTCGCCTGCTGCATCTGCATCGCGAAGAGCTGCTGCATGAGCGCCGCCTGCTGGTTCGCGCGGGAAAGCTCCGCCGCGCTGAAACCGCTATTGACGGCGTTGGTGATGGCGTAGGTGCTGTCACAAAGCCCGTTCTGGATGGCACGGATGCCGTTGTCAATGCCGTTGATGGCAAAGCCTTCGTTGATGTCCGCGCGGGTCGCGTAGCCTTGGAAGCCCGGAGAATTTGCGCCGTTGTTGCCGAAGCCGCCGCCCCAGCCCATACCGTCCCAGCCGCAGAACATGAAGAGGAACAGAACGATGATCCACCATGCGCCGTTCCCGTCTCCAAACATGCCGCCGTTGTTGCGATTTCCGCCAGTTACCGCCGCAATATCGGCGGGGGTCATTTCCGAAGTAGTCAAAGACATTTCCACACGTCCTTTCGTTTTTATCGCTAACCGTGCGCACGGATTTAGCCGTTAGAGGCCTTCAAAAATGCTTTGGAACTGGTGGGCGATGCCGTAGAGCTGGTTAAACTGCTGCTGCGTCATCTTTCCGCTGTTGAGCAGGTGCTGAACCTCTTGCTGCGGATCGCCTCTAAACTCAGCTTTGAACCGCTTGAACTCCTGCGCCATTCGCTGAAACTGTCCCATCTGTCCGGGAAGATTTCCAGACATGCCCTGCATCGCATTAAACAGCGGGTTGCTCATCGACTGCATCCTCCTTTTTTCTGTTCGGCTTTTTTGCCAGTGCATCGACCCGCGCCACGAGCGCGTTGAAGTCGTCGCGGGTCACATAATCGGCTGCTTGTACAGGAGGCTCGGCCTGTCTCGGCGTTGTCCTTTCGGTGTAGTCAAAGATTCGCATTGACGGCATCCCGCTTGCGTCCGCAGATTTGAGGTAAAACGTCAAGGATTCGCTGTCCATCAGCAGAACGCCGCTTCCGGGGCTGACCGGGTAGCTTTTCGCCGCCGCTTCACCCTGAACCCAGATGATTCCGCCGCTATTTTGAGCTGGCGATTGCTGTGCTGGCTGCTGCGGCATGTATGGTTGTGATCTGAGTTGCGCGAGCTGGTCTTGCATAGGTGGGTAATAACCGCCGTATGGCTGCTGCCAGCCTTGCATCGGATAGGCCATAAATCATCCCTCCCAGTAGTAAATGGGCGTTTCGCCGCCGCTGTCCCATGTGTCATACCAATCACCGTCCACGACCGCGAGAACGTGTCCATTTGTCGCCAAAACATAAACGCCGCGCGGAAAGTCTCGGCAGAAATCCGAAACCGTGTAGCAGTCTGGGCACGTCTCCGGGATGCTGTGACGCTTGAAGCCTTTTCGCCGAAGATACGCGCCCCAGACGTGATTTGCGTTCGGCATATCCCCTGCACAGAAACCATCAAGGCAAAGCGCAACGAATACACTTTCCCACGTCTGCCCCGTCGCTTTGCTTACCGCTCTAACCGCGCAGTCACCCACGCGAGAACGAAAAGGGTTTGGATTAAATGGAACAAACACGCTCTCTCACCTGCTTCTACTCCCATTTTGGCATAAAAAAAGGACGTGCACCTATCAGATGCACGTCAGATTTATATCGGGTTTTTGTCTCACATGTGTTCGAGCGCCGCCTCGTGCCACTCAGTCTCCATGTCGCTGACAGCCTTTTCCCATTCCTCACCGTCAAGGATGCGCTCGACGGCTTTTCTTCCTGCGCTGGCCTTGCGGTAGTTGGCGGCTCGAGAGTAGCTTTCTGGCCGGGGATATCTTATAGTTTTGTATACGCTTTCAAAATTTTGTGGCGCTGTACCGCGCCGTCATACCAGATAAGCGCTGGCTCATCGCCCCAGTTGCCAAGCACCATCGGGAGCGGATAAACAACCCCGTCGCCAAAATTGACGAGCGGTTGACCGTAGCAATTCTCTCCGTCAACGTTCGGTATCTCCACGATGATCTCATCATAGATATCGCTCTGCGGGCATGCCCACGTATAAACCGGCTGGTATTCATGCGCCAGAACACCGTAAGACTTGTAAATTTTGATTTTCATATTTTTCTCTCCCTTTTCAGATGATACGGCTTTTCTTGCTTCCGAATTCGCCGCCAACGAGGATGCGCGGCAGTCCCTTGTACATGACCGCATCCTCGCCTCGGCTGTCAGCCCATTGCTTCCCGCTGATTGCATCGACGGTCAGCGGTTGATCTGCTGTCCAGTCCACAAGGGTAAACTGCACGCCCTCGGACTGGATCACCGCCATCACTCCGATTTCTGGGTGCTCGACGAGGTAAAAAATGCCGTAATCGTCGATCACCGTCTCGGCCATGATGGGCAGCGCCTCCGTGCGCCCGGTCTGCCAGTCATAGACGGCCAGCCACTGGGCGTCGCCCCGAAGGTAGGCTGTCGAAACGCCCAGCGCGTCCGCCAGTGCGGGCAGAATCTTGTTTCCGGGGTTGCTCTGCCCACCCTCATAGTTGTTAAGCTGCTGGGCGGATATACCCATCTTATCTGCCAGCTCTTTCTGTTTCAATCCGCGCAAGACGCGCAGCTGTTTAATGTTCATGCTTTTTCTCCTTCCAAATTTCACAAGCGTCCATAGATGCGCCCGCAACCATGTTATCAAAATCCGGCTCGCCGTCATCAGTAGCCGTATATATGATCATTGTATAATAATCGTTGTTTTCGTCTTTTCCGCTGTCGGTTTCCCACCACATACGCGGGGCGGGCGTTGCGGGGTCAAAATCTGCCCAATACTCGCTGATAAGGCGGGCTTTCGCCCAATCGTCATTCATCTGAGACGGTTCGACATCCACCAGATATGGCAGGGAGAGGTCAACGTCAGTTTCAATCGTTCTACCAGTCAACGAGTCTTTTTTGCTTACGGTACATTCAATGTAATATTTCATTTTTCTCCTTTCTTTACGCGGCGACGAGTGCGCCGGTCATGTTGTCGATGTAGCCGATCTCAAGATCGCGCTTGCGGTTCCACGCGTTGGTGTAGATGCGCGCGGAAACGTAGGTGCGATTGTGGCTTCCCTTCACCCAGTCGTTGCAAACGACCTTGAAGTTCCAGCCGCTTTCCTTGCCTTCTTTTTCAGCAGCGATCAGCGCCTTGGCCAGCGCCCACGCGCCCTTGAGCGCAACGCTCAGGCTTAAGCCGAAGCGCTTGACCATGATCCAAGCGCGCTGCATGATAACCTTCTTATTGTACTTCATTTTTGTTTCCTCCGATCACGTTGTTTCCTTGTTCTTATGGCTATATTATAAACTGTTTTAATTTACTTGTCAAGCATTTTATAAAATATTTTTATGTTTTTTCAAATAAAAAAGCCCCGGCCATCAGGCCGGGGTGTTATCATCCGTATATATAGATGCAGACATTCGTCTTTTAATTTCGCGAATGCTACGGCTGACGGTCGCCGGAGACATGCCAAGCGTCATGCTGATCTGCACGATGCTGTAACCGCGCCAGAGCAGGTCAAAGACCCGCCCCAGACGGACGTGAACGTCAAAGCCGCAGCGGCGGGCGATCTCCTCTTTAGTGCGCCTGTCAAAATCAAGGCGCACGAGAAACCGCCTCCTTTATCCCTCCTTGGGCTTGTCGTAGGTCATCGCCTGCGCGCTGTCGCTGATGCCCTTGGTCGTCGGGTCGGCGATCACGCCGATCATGCCCAGCACCGTCAGGATCGCGTTGACGGCAGTCAAAAGCGCGTCCTGCTGCACGGAAGGCGTTACGCCGAAGAGGGAAAGCATGTTGTAGGCAAAGGCGATGATGAGCGCCAGGAAAGACGCGAGGAAAGTTTTGTTTTTGAAACGAACCAGCCAGTTAATTTTCATGTTGTTCCCTTTCTGCCCGGTCTTTACCGGGCAACGTCACAAAAATTTACGCTCTTGCAAACACTTGTGATAAGCGTTTTTGATGATTTCGACGGCCTCTACCGTCTTGTGATTTTCAAATTCCGGGTGTGCTTTGCAATACGTTTCATATGATTTCACGTCGTCAAAGATTTGTTCGAAGTGCTCCTTGCTGTGTTTGACGCTATTATAGCACTCGTCGGCAAACCGCTGGATTCTGGCGCGGGAGATTTTAGCAAATTCGAGATCATTTTTTGCTTCGATCCTGCTCATGCGTTCTTCGAGTGAGCCGACAAGCGCCTTTCGCAGGCCGCGAAAGACCCACGAAAGCGGCTGCACCTTGATTGGTGAAATCTCGATCAGGTTGAGCGTGATATACACCAGCACGAGCGTCAGCGTGCTGTGCGTCGTGACAGCCGCTCGTAAGCCGTCCAGCAGCATTTGTAGAGTCATCGGTCAATCCTCCGCAAGCGCCCACGCGCCGCCCAGCGTGATATACACGCCGTCGCTCCTGCGCAGGGTTGTCGTGGTCGGCGCTTCGCCGCCTGTCTCGCCCTGATCTCCACTTTCCGGCGGCGCATCCTCGACCAGATACTCGCTGGACATGTACCCGGCCTCGCCACTTGCCAGCACGCCGAAGACCCAGCCTGTGCCGCCCGCCTCGCGGATGATGTTCACCCGCGCGCCGTTTGCGGCTTTGGCGATGATCTTTGCCGCCGTGCTTGCGCCCTCGCGGATGTTCAGGTAGCCGCACGTGACCGATACCGTCGCGTTGCCAAATTCCTTTTCCATTTCATTCACCTCAATCATCCTGTGCTTTCCCAGCCCGTTCCACCCCGCCTTCGCCGTCAGCGCGGTTTCAACCACGCCGCCCCGGCTCTTGCTTGAGTGGATGACCGTGCCCTGCTCCGTCACCAGCCCGGTGTGATTCACGTCGCCCGTGCCCACGCCCATAAACGCCAGCATGCCCGGCTTCGCGCCGGAAATGCCCGCCTG
>ULUZ01042363.1_pt1 | contig 36164 bp, 24 predicted proteins | sample 1958881 | NCBI WGS metagenome assembly ULUZ01 (sample SAMEA4835771, study PRJEB28245) | human gut metagenome | biome: gut microbiome; material: fecal sample | place: Denmark | collected 2008
CACCGCCCGTCACGCCATGGGAGTTGGGAGTACCCGAAGTCAGTGACCTAACCCGAAAGGGGAGGAGCTGCCGAAGGTAAGACCGATGACTGGGGTGAAGTCGTAACAAGGTAGCCGTATCGGAAGGTGCGGCTGGATCACCTCCTTTTAGGGAGCTGAAAAGCTTTCGAAGTCGATACGTCGGCTTAGGTCGACGTCAAAAAGAAAAAGAGAGAGGCAGCGACTCTTAAAAAAAGAGCTGCAAACCCAAGAAAAGAATTGACGAAAAAGTAGTTATCTCTGTTCACTGTTCGCTTCGCTCTGTGCGTCGGTTTACACCGACGTTTTTTTTAACGGCATAATTTAATGACAAAAAATGTTATTATTGTCAAACGCAAACAAAGCCGGGCTTTAAACCCGGCTTTGTTGTTTGCTTTAAAGCAATCAGGTGGATTCCTTCAACTGAATTACAAGCTCGTTGAGTTTTTCTCTCTGAGCGGGACTCAGCATGGGCGACACCGTTTTGGCAAATTGTTCTATCTGCGCGTTTGTCAGCTTTCCGCTTTCTTTCTGTGCTTTTACGTTGTTGTAGATGTCCTTGATTAACTGTTCCTCGCCCTTGCCCTCATAGTATTTGGCAAGATTTTTTATGTAATTGATTTGCTGCGACGTAGGCGGCACCGCGTTGTTTTCCGTTTTTTCTTTGTTGCCCGTCGTTTTGGCGTTTTTTTGAGCGCCTGCCCCGTTGGGATTGAAATCTCTGCGCTGGTCGAAAAACATATTTCTCGGGTCGTTGTTGTTGCGTGCGTCCATATAAACCTCCTAAAAATTAGTACACTAACATTTATATGCTTGCATACAATATATTGACCACAAAAAAGAAGCGAAAGGGAGGGGTGAAGGTGAACTTTTTACCCGTAATTATAGGAGTCCTGCTGTTTTCCCTGTTTTCCGACAAGGGCGGCGGAAAACAGAGCGGCGGCTCGGGCAACGCCATAGACATGGAAAATATACAGAACACCGTAGGCGCAATCAACTCGTTCAACAAGCTGGGCGGAAAGGATACGGACAAAATGAGCGTCGTGATGGAGCTTATGTCCAATCCCGTCGTGGCGGAGCTGGTTGGCAAGTTTTTAGGCAATCAGCCGACGAGCGGAGCAGACGAAGAAATACATAACGACGGCGCGACGGAAACGGAACAGGATTATTCCGCTTCTTCGGGACAGGATTTCAATGCCCGTGACACGTCCGCGTCGGAGGCAACGGAGGAGTCGGAGGAGTTTTTCAGACCGGTGGAAAATATCGCGGGCGTGGAGGTGTCGGAAAAGCTGAGGCACCTTTACGACAACTGGTACACCAAAAAATGAAGCGCAAAGGCAAACAGAAAACGAGGTCTATTCGACCTCGTTTTTTTGAAACTTTTATTGGCTCCGCAGATTTTTTGCGATATGCTCGATTGCGTTGAGAAAAATATAAGCCTCTTTGAGAGTGTTCTGCCCGCTGACGCTCACGCGCACAAGACCCGTTTTTTCCGTGCCGAGAAATTTGTGGCACAAAGGCGCGCAATGCAGTCCGCTTCTTACGGCGATTCCGTATTGCTCGCTCAAAATATCGCTTATTTTGTCGCTGGAGCTGTCTCCGATTCTGAAACTGACTATGCCGCTGGGATTTTTCAGGCTCATGATATGTACGTCGGGGATTTCCTTCAAGCCTTCTTTTACGGTGTTTGCGACAAGCTCTATTTGCGCATGATTGTTTTTTCCGTTTTCGGAGTGCCATTCTATCGCCTCGCCCAACGCGAGTATGGCGGGCGTGTTGAGCGTGCCCGCTTCAAAACAGTCCGGGCTGTCCTTTGGTTGAAGGAGCAGATTGCTTTGCGAGCCGGTTCCGCCGAAAATAATGGGCTTGGGCTTGCTTTCCTCATTGAAGCAAAGGCAGCCGCAGCCCTGAATGCCGTGCAGTCCCTTGTGCGCCGGGAAAGCCAACAGGTCGATTTTCATCCGCTGCATATCTATTTCGGTGTAGCCTGCGGATTGCGCCGCGTCCACGATAAAAGTTACGCCCGCCCGCCTGCACAGGTCTCCGATTGAAGCGACGTCGTTTACGAAACCGACCACGTTGCTTACGTGGCTTAAAACAACCAGCCGCGTATCCTTGTTGAAGGCATTTTGAACGGCCTGCGCCGTCAGACGGTTTTCTCTGTCGGGCGCAAGCACGGAAAGGGAAATTATGCCGCGCTGCCTCAACTCGAAAAGAGGACGCAGCACGGAATTGTGTTCGTGTACGCTCGTGATTACGTGAAAGCCGCGTCGTTTTACGCTCCCCAAAATGGCGAGATTCAAAGCCGATGTGCAGTTCTGACTGAAAGCGACGTTGAGCGGGTCGGAGAGGTTGACCATGCGTGCCACCTTGTTGCGTACTTCGGTTATTTTCGCGGTTGCCGCGACCGAAAGACTGTGCCCGCCTCTGTTTGCGTTTGCCGGATTTTTCAGACTGTCGAGAACGCAGTCTATAACCTGCGGCGGCTTGAAAAAGGTTGTTGCGGCGTTGTCGAAATAAATCATGCCAAAAAGCTCCTTTCACATTTTCGGCGGCGGAAAAGTATATTATTATACGGATGTTTTTTCCGCCCGACCGCTATAAGAAATTATATTAAGCGCGATTTGAATTTAATCCTTACATAATGAAAAAGGAGAGGTTTTTATGACATACTTGATAGCAACCTTCAGGTCGCGCAGCGCAACGACGAGCGCATACAACAGACTAATCGAAAGAGGAGTAAACTGCGCCATAACAAGCACGCCTCAGGCGGCAAACGTGGGCTGCGGTCTGAGTATAAAATTTTTGCCGCAGGATAAAAATATCGTTGCGGCAACGGCTAAAAGCTACTCAAGCTTTTCGGGCTTTTTTGCTGTGACGGAAATAAACGGAAGAACGGTGGTCGTGCGCGCCTGAATGCTTCGAGAGCGGCGCGCGCCGTCTGAGTTCGGGCAGTGAAAGTCAAAAACGCTTGTTAAATACAACGCTTTGATATATAATTGTCGTATGGAACAGAAAACCAAAGAAATTCTCGATATACTTGCGGAAGAATTTCCTTCACCCAAAAGCGAACTCGTATTCAAAAATCCGTATCAGCTGCTGGTGGCTGTGATTTTGTCTGCACAATGCACCGACAAAAGAGTCAATCAGGTGACGCCTTTGTTGTTCGCCGAAGCGGATACGCCTCAAAAAATGGCAGATTTGCCCGACGAAAAGCTTGAAAAACTTATATATTCCTGCGGATTTTACAAAAACAAAGCAAGATTTATCAAGGAAATGTCGCGGGATTTGATTGAAAGATTCGGCGGACAGGTGCCCGACAATCTCGAACAATTGAGGACTCTTTCGGGCGTCGGGCGCAAGACCGCCAACGTAGTTTATGCCGTAGGCTTCGGCGGACAAGCCATAGCGGTGGACACGCACGTTTTCAGAGTTGCCAACAGGCTCGGGCTGGCTCATGCCAAAAACGTGCTCGACACCGAAAAACAGCTTTGCCAAGCAATAGACAAAGAGCTGTGGTCGGACAGTCACCATTACTTGCTTTTGCACGGAAGATATGTATGCAAGTCGCAGCGTCCCGACTGCGCCCGTTGCAGGCTGAAAGCTCTGTGCGAATATTTTCAATCGGGCTGTTTAGAAAAATCCAAGGAGAAAAATTGAATTGTTTGCGGATAAGGTAAGGATATTCATAAAATCCGGCGACGGCGGCAACGGCGCCGTGTCTTTTCACACCGAAAAATACGTGCCAAACGGCGGTCCCGACGGCGGCGACGGCGGCAAGGGCGGCGACGTGGTTTTTGTGGCGAGTTCAAGCGTAAACACGCTGAGCGAATTTTATTACAAAAAACATTACCGCGCGCAGAACGGCGAAAACGGCGCGGGGCAGAACTGCTATGGCAAGCAGGGGCAGGACCTTAAAATTTTCGTGCCCGTGGGCACGGTTGTGCGCGACAGGGAAACGGGCAGAATCATGGCGGATATGTTCGAGGACGGACAGACTTTCGTCGTTATGCGCGGGGGCGAAGGCGGCAGGGGAAACAGAAAATTTGCGACAAGCCGCCGTCAGGCGCCGTCATTTAGCCAACACGGGGGCAAAACGGAGGAAAAGGAAATCGAGCTGGAGCTTAAAACCATTGCCGACGTGGGACTGGTGGGCTTCCCGAATGTGGGAAAAAGCACCTTGCTGTCGGTGATTTCGGCGGCACGTCCGAAAATTGCCAATTATCATTTCACGACGTTAAACCCCAATCTCGGCGTGGTCAACGTGTTTGAGGACAGCTTTGTGGTTGCCGACATACCCGGACTGATTGAGGGCGCGGGCAGCGGAGCGGGACTGGGCTTCGAGTTTTTGAGACACATAGAACGCACCCGAATGCTTGTGCACGTCGTCGATATGAGCGGAAGCGAGGGCAGAAATCCCGAGGAGGATTTTTTGCTTATAAACAAGGAGCTTGAAATTTACAGCAAGGATTTGACCAAGCTTAAACAGGTTGTTGCGGCAAACAAAATGGATTTGCCCTGCGCGGAAGAAAATTTGCAGTCTTTCAAACGGAGATTCAAGGACGTTTGCGAGGTTTTTCCCGTATCGGCAATGAGTCGGGAGGGCGTCAGGTCGCTTCTCGAATACGTTTCGCGCGCCCTGAAAGAAATTCCTCCCGTCGCTCCGTTGGAATTCGAGCCTTTTGTATATGAAAGAAACGACGGGGACAGCTTCGAGATTGTTGTCAACGACGACGGAAGCTTCGAGGTTGTCGGAGCTCTTGTTGACAGTCTCGCCCGCAAGGTGCTGCTCGACGACTACGACAGTTTGCGCTATATGCAGAAAACTTTGAAGAACAAAGGGGTTTTCGCCGCACTCAAAAAGGCGGGAATGAAGGACGGCGACACCGTCGTCATCGGCGGAGTGGAGTTTGACAACGTGGAGTGACAACCGCATCGAGCTTGCGGCGTAAAAAGCGTTCGCGATTCAAATCAAAAAAAGTTATTTAGAATTATTTCAATTGCTGTTTTAAATTGATTTCAAATGTAAAAAAATGCGGAAAAACATAAATGTCTGTCGAATAATGTCCGACAGACATTTGTTGTTTTGGAGAAAGTATTGTGGTTGAAAACTTGACTTTTAAGCTTTAAAATGGGATAATAGTTCTAATTAAATTTTAAAGAATAATTTGCGCAAATAAAAAACTCTTTCATAAAGAAAGAGTCGAACGCACCTCGTGCGTAACCGTAAAAACGGCGTCTTGGAAAAACTTTATTTGAACTAATGGTGCAACTTCAAAGGGTAGTCAAGCCTTTGATTGATATTATTATATACCTAAAGACAAGGAGTGTCAAGCAATATGAAACAAGATTATTACATAGGTTTGGATATGGGAACGGAATCTGTAGGTTGGGCGGTTACCGACGTCGACTACAATCTCGTTAAAAAACGCGGACAGGATTATTGGGGCGTTTATTTATTCGACGAAGCGAAAACCGCGCAAGGTCGCCGCGCTTCCAGAACGAATCGCAGACGCCTTGCAAGGGTAAGGCACCGTCTTAACCTTTTGCAGGAATTGTTTGACAGCGAAATAAGCGCAAAGGATTTCGGATTTTTTTACAGACTTGAAAACAGCAAATATTTTGATGAGGACAAGCCTGAAATTGCGCGGGGAAAATTTCTTTTGTTCAACGACAAGGACTTCGGAGACAAGGAGTACTATAAAAATTATCCTACGATTTTTCATTTGAGAAACGCTTTGAGAACGCAGGAAATAAAAGACGTACGCCTGCTTTATCTTGCCGTGCATCACATTTTGAAAAACAGAGGTCATTTTTTATTCGGGGAACAGGATTTTAAGGTCAACGACGCGTCGGACGTCAGCGGCGAATTTGAAAAAATAAACCGTTTTCTGAGAGAGAACGACGGAGCGAAATTGGATAGAGAAAAGATACCCGAAATATTTGAAACGCTTTGCAATGTTGATTTGGCAAAAAGGGAAAGAAAAGAAAAAATACTCAAATTGTCGGGGAATTCAAAAAACAAGTTGCTTGGCGAAGCCTTAAACGCCGTTGTCGGGCTTGAATTTTCGCTGTCAAAGATGTTTGGAGAAGACAGAGACTTTCAGGATATTAAAAAAATGTCGTTAGCAAACAGTTCTTTTGAAGAAGATTTTGCAAAGGCGAAAATGGCGCTGGACGACGACGAAGCGGATTTTTTGGAGACTCTTAAAAAAGTACAGTCAATTGCAAGCCTGTGCAATATTCTGCACGGAAAGGAGTTTATTTCCCAAGCAAAAACGGAAACTTACGAAACCCACCGCAGAGATTTGTCCGAGCTGAAAAAATATGTCCGTGAAAATTGTCCGGAAAAGTACGCGCTTGTTTTTCGCCGTCAGGCAAAAAAGGTCAATAAAAATACGTCGGGCGCGGACGAGAATGAAAAAGACGACAAAAAAGTCAACAATTATGCCGCTTACATAGGCATGGACAAGGGAAAAGGGTTTGCAAAATGCAAAAAAGAAGAGTTTTACGCTTTTCTTAAAAAAGAGATCGGCATTAAAGACGAAAGTATACTGGCAAAGATAGACGAGGGAGTATTTTTGCCCAAACAGATTTCTGCGGAAAACTGCGACATACCTTATCAGGTGCATCTGGCGGAGTTGAAGGCGATACTTGCCAACGCCGAAAATTATTTTCCTTTTTTAAAACAAAAGGACGAAAACTGCGAGATGACGGTGAGCGAAAAAATAATTTCGCTCATGAAATTCCGCGTGCCTTATTATGTGGGACCGTTCACCGACAAAGAAACCGGCTTCAGCTGGATGATAAAAAAGGAGGGGTTAAGTACGCAAAAAATTACGCCTTGGAACTTTGACGACGTCGTGGACAAGGACGCCTCCGAACAGAAATTCATCGAGCGCATGACAAATTTCTGCACGTACCTTACGGGCGAAAAGGTGCTGCCCGCGTCGTCTTTTTTGTACAGCGAATATGCGTTTCTGAATGAATTGAACAATCTGAAAGTCAACGGAACAAAGGATTTGCGCGTAAAAAATATTCTATTGGATTATGCGAAAACAAACAAAAAACTTACGCTCAAAAAGTGCTGCGAACAGCTAGTAAAAAATGGTTTGCTGCCCGAGGGAAGCAAGGCTCAGGACGTTTTTTCCGGTACGGACGGAGATTTCAAAAACTCTTTGTCTTCTTACATAGATTTCAAAAGGATTATCAGAGACAAAGCCGACCTTTACAGGGATATGTGCGAGGAAATCATTTTATGGATAACCGTAATATCCGATAAAAAGAGATTGGAAAAGCTAATCAAAAGCAACTACGGAACCGTTTTGAGCGATGAAGAAATCAAAGGTTTGAAGGCGCTCAATTATACGAAATGGGGCAGACTTTCCAAAAAACTGCTTGACGGAATATTTGAAACCGACTCCGAAGGCGAGGTGGGAAACGTATCTACTATCGAAAAAATGCGGACGGATACGGAAAACTTTATGGAGCTGCTTTCAAATAGACACAATTACAAAAGAGCGATAGACCTTGCCAATTCCGAAAGCGTTGAGGATAAAAAGGTGACTTACCGCGCGGTGGAGGAGCTGTATTGTTCGCCCGCAGTCAAGCGGTCGATTTGGAGCGCGTTGAAAATCGTCAGTGAAATCAAGAAAGTGCAGGGGTATTCTCCCAAAAAGATATTTGTAGAAACAACGCGCGAAAAGCCCGACGGAGCGCGCAAGGGGCAACGCACGGTATCTCGAAAACAGAGGTTGCTGGATGTTTACAGAAAAAATCTGCGCAACGAAAAAGAGTTGATTAAAAAAATTGAGGAAACAGAGGATTCAAAGTTCAACAGCGACGAAGACAAATTGTTTTTCTATTTCACGCAAATGGGAAAAGACGCTTATACGGGTGAAAAAATAGAATTAGACGATTTGTCCAAGACAGAAATTTATGACATAGACCATATTTATCCGCGCTCCAAAATCAAAGACGACAGCTTGGACAATCGCGTCCTCACAAGAAAGAAAATCAATCAAGGAGTGAAACAGGACATATATCCTTTGCCTGCCGAAATCAGGAACAAGATGGAGGGTTTATGGCGTCAACTCAAAGATAAGAAACTTATCAGCGAAGAGAAATTTTACAGACTTACGCGAAGCACGCCTTTGACGGAAGAAGAATGCGGCGATTTTATCAACGCTCAGCTTGTCGCCACAAGTCAAAGCGCCAAAGCCGCAATTCAGCTTTTGAAACGGATGCTGCCCGAATCGGAAATAGTTTATTCCAAAGCCGTCAACGTAAACGAATTCAAAAACAGGCTGAAATTCGTGAAGATAAGAGAACTGAACGATTTGCACCACGCAAAGGACGCTTATTTCAATATCGTGGTGGGCAATGTGTTCAATACCAAATTCAACCATAATGCCGCAGTTTTTTTACGGAATAACGGTACGGGCAATTATGATTTAAAACGCCTTTATGATTTTGATATCACAAATGCCTGGAAAGCGGGAGACGAAAACAGAATACGTTCTGTTGCCGAGAAAAACACTTGCCGCGTAGTGAGATTTTCCAAAACGGAAAAAGGGCAGTTTTACAAAGTTACCATTTGTCCCGCAGGAAAAAACGACAAACTTGCGCCAATAAAGGGGAATGGGCCGCTTAATGACACGTCGAAATACGGCGGATACGACAAAGAGACAACAGCCTATTTTATGCTGGTAAAGAGCAGGGACAAAAAGAAAAAGGACAAGACTTTGCTTTCTCTGGAATGCGTGACTGTGCTTGCGGATAAAAATTTCCGCACTGCGGAAGATAAGTTGAAGTATTGCGAAAAAGAGTTGGGACTCAAAGAGCCTGAAATACTCATAGAAAAAATAAAATTGAACACATTATTCAAAATCAACGGCTCTTACGCCTGGATTCGCGGAAGAACAGGCGACAGATTGGAACTTTGCAACGCCAATCAGCTTTGGCTGGACAACGGGAGCGCAAAGGAGCTCAAAAAAATCTCAAATCATTTTCGGGACGTTAAAAAATATAAAGATTTACCCGTCAGAGAAGAAGAAATCAGCAAAGAGCAAAATCTTGCTTTGTACGATTTGTTTACTGAAAAGTTGGGCGGAAAAATATATGCGGGACTGTCCATAAAAGGTCAGATAGAAAATCTTGAAAAAGGCAGAGACAAATTCGAGGCTTTGGAATTGAAAGACCAATTGTTTGTGCTGATGGAAATATTGAAATTTATGCAATGCAACAGTATGACGAGCAATATCAAGCTTATCGGCGGCGCTGAAAATGCCGGGAAGAATCGTATCAGTAAATTAATACAAGACTCCGACGTTAAAATGATATCCTGTTCGCCTACCGGCTATTTTTGCAAAGTCGTGGACTTCAAGCGGTTCCTATGAGCTGGCGGGTTGTAGTGGTAAGGGGGCGTTGCAAGTTGGAATACAAGCTGGGATATCTCGTCTGTCGCGGCGAAGAAGTCAAAAAGTTGTTTCTTAACGAGATATCCTCGCTTGTGGTGGAGTCTACCGCGGTTTCTTTGACGGCAGCTTTGTTGAGCGAGTTAATAAAAAACAAAGTCAACGTTTTGTTTTGCGACGAAAATCACAATCCGGTTTCACAGCTGTTGCCGCTTTACGGAAGACATGATTGCAGCGGAGTTTTGCGGCGGCAGCTCAATTGGAAAGAAGAACATAAAAGCGCGGTGTGGACGGCGATTGTACGTATGAAAATAAAAAAGCAGATGGAATTTCTTTCCGAACTTTGCTGTCCTCAGAGCGAGCTTTTGAAAAGTTATGTCGACGGTACCGAATTGAATGACAGAACCAACCGTGAAGGACACGCGGCAAAGGTATACTTCGACGCATTGTTCGGATTGAGCTTTAAAAGAGGAGACAAAACCTTTCTGAACGGGGCGTTGAACTATGGATATACCATTTTGCTGTCTGCGTTCAACAGGGAAATCGCGGGATTGGGTTTCAATACACAGCTCGGATTGGCGCACAAAAGCGAGTTCAATCAATTCAATCTGAGCTGTGATTTGGTGGAGCCTTTCAGGGTGATTGTGGACAAAGCGGTATTCGGAAAGGATAATTGCCAACTTACGCCGGATTTCAAACGATACCTTTGCGATATTCTCAACAGAGAAATAAAGATAGACGACAAATATTTTGTTGTAAACGATGCAATCGCTATATATGCCAAGAGCGTTTTCAACGCGTTGGAAGACGGGGATACGTCAAAAATAAAGGAATATGAGTTTTAGGTTTATGCGGGTAGTGGTTTTTTTTGATTTGCCTACGGAAACGGCGGAGGAACGACGCGATTACAGAAGGTTTCGCGCCGCGCTTTTGAAAAACGGTTTTTTCATGATGCAGGAATCCGTTTATTCCAAAATAATACTGAACAACACCGCCGCAAACGTGATAAAAGAAACAGTAAGAAAACTCAAAACGGGCAAAGGGCTGATTCAGATGCTTACCGTTACCGAAAGACAATTTGAAAATATGGAATTTGTTCTCGGAAAGAAACAATCGACGGTTGTAGACACCGCCGAAAGGTTGGTGGTTCTGTGATTCTGTCTCATTTTGACTTGGAAAAGCCGTTGGAGCTGACGCCTGCCGTAGTCAATGTCCTTGTAGTGGAAAACGAAAACAAGTTTTTCGATTTTTGCAAAGAATTTGCACTGCAATCCAAAGGCAATTCGGGAAACTTTGTTCTTTTTGACGGCGATACCAAACTATCCTTAGTCAAAGACGTAAAATTGCTGTATGATTTTTTCAATTTTGATTTGGGAGACAAACGCGCGCGGGACGGATTGTTAAATTGTTTGGTGCAAATTGCCGAAAACAACTTTGCCGTCGAGTATTCGGAACTTGTTGAGAAGATTTATGCTTTTTTTGAAAAACTGAACGGAGAAACGGATTTTCCGATAGATTTTGATACGGAAAGCAGTTTGACTCAGCTTTTAAAAGCATACGGAGTGCGCTGGAAGGATGAAAAGGAAAGTTTGTTGGAGTCTATAGTTTCTTTTATTCATTTTAATGCGCGGATTTTGGGGATAAAATGTTTTGCCTTCTTCAATCTAAAAAACTTTTTAAACGAAAAGGATTTGAAAAGTCTTTACTATGAGGCGCAGCTGGAGGATGTTTGTCTCTTTCTTTTGGAAAATACTTTGAAAAATAAAACAGACGAAGAATTTGTCACTTTGATTGACAAAGATTTGTGCGAAATCATTGTCTGAATAAGATTTTATGCTATAATATAAATAATTGCATTCTGTCCTTTGAATTGATGCGTGTGGTGCGTAAAAATACTCTGATTTGAGGTTTGAGGTTTGAGTATGGTGCAATTTTAAAGGGTAGTCAAACTCCGCTTTATACTACTTGATATAATATGTGGTTTGAGTATGGTGCAATTTTAAAGGGTAGTCAAACTACTCCTCAATTCATGTACGACATGTACTAGTTTGAGTATGGTGCAATTTTAAAGGGTAGTCAAACTATAAGGTCGGCAACTTCACGTTGATGGGCGTTTGAGTATGGTGCAATTTTAAAGGGTAGTCAAACCGGTAATGCACCCAAGCCTCGTTATAGCCAGTTTGAGTATGGTGCAATTTTAAAGGGTAGTCAAACGGAGGTCGGCGTATTCCCGTTTCTGTTTTTGTTTGAGTATGGTGCAATTTTAAAGGGTAGTCAAACAACGTACGAGGACTTTCCGAATGAAGAAGAGTTTGAGTATGGTGCAATTTTAAAGGGTAGTCAAACTACAATCATTATACCACAAAAAACAAGTTAGTTTGAGTATGGTGCAATTTTAAAGGGTAGTCAAACCTGAAAATACCTGGCTAACCCTCTTCCTGGGTTTGAGTATGGTGCAATTTTAAAGGGTAGTCAAACCAAAATCCGAGCATTCGTAGGTTTCTATTAGTTTGAGTATGGTGCAATTTTAAAGGGTAGTCAAACAAATGGCATTTCCTGTGGAAAGTATAACTTGTTTGAGTATGGTGCAATTTTAAAGGGTAGTCAAACTTTTCGGCTTTAGCCGATAAAGAAACCCCCGTTTGAGTATGGTGCAATTTTAAAGGGTAGTCAAACTAATCAGACATAATCCTCAATGATGGTCAAGTTTGAGTATGGTGCAATTTTAAAGGGTAGTCAAACTGGCAAAAAGCTCGTAAAACAGGTCATACAGTTTGAGTATGGTGCAATTTTAAAGGGTAGTCAAACTGTCGGTAGGGTGTATTCGTCAGATTCATTGTTTGAGTATGGTGCAATTTTAAAGGGTAGTCAAACTCATATTAACCTATTAAAGATGCTGACACCGTTTGAGTATGGTGCAATTTTAAAGGGTAGTCAAACTGGCAAAAAGCTCGTAAAACATGTCGAACAGTTTGAGTATGGTGCAATTTTAAAGGGTAGTCAAACTGGCAAAAAGCTCATAATACAGGTCGAACAGTTTGAGTATGGTGCAATTTTAAAGGGTAGTCAAACTGTTCATAGGATTAATTAAATTTTCGTCTCGTTTGAGTATGGTGCAATTTTAAAGGGTAGTCAAACAGTGGAAGTCCCAGCAAAGCCGCCTACAGGGTTTGAGTATGGTGCAATTTTAAAGGGTAGTCAAACCAAGAAAAGATTGTCCATTACAGGTTTAATGTTTGAGTATGGTGCAATTTTAAAGGGTAGTCAAACCGGTACGCTTTTCAGATGCAACGAATTTTGGTTTGAGTATGGTGCAATTTTAAAGGGTAGTCAAACATGACTTGGGGTGACTTTACCGGTTCTGGTGTTTGAGTATGGTGCAATTTTAAAGGGTAGTCAAACCGAATAATTATCGCCAAAATGCCATACATCGTTTGAGTATGGTGCAATTTTAAAGGGTAGTCAAACCCGCATATCTTATTTTGAAGGGAGCGATAAGTTTGAGTATGGTGCAATTTTAAAGGGTAGTCAAACTATCGTCTTGAGGGTTACGTCTTCTTTCATGTTTGAGTATGGTGCAATTTTAAAGGGTAGTCAAACCAGCAAACTTGCCTTCACATGTGACCGAATGTTTGAGTATGGTGCAATTTTAAAGGGTAGTCAAACCCCGCAGTCAATACGCGTTGATTGAGCAGGGTTTGAGTATGGTGCAATTTTAAAGGGTAGTCAAACAAAATGATTATGCTATACACCATATAGACGGTTTGAGTATGGTGCAATTTTAAAGGGTAGTCAAACTATAGTTGCAATCAGAACAAATACTCATTAGTTTGAGTATGGTGCAATTTTAAAGGGTAGTCAAACGCTGTATTCTGTATTTCGTTTGCAGCTCATGTTTGAGTATGGTGCAATTTTAAAGGGTAGTCAAACCTATCTATACTTGATAGCGTATGAAATTGTGTTTGAGTATGGTGCAATTTTAAAGGGTAGTCAAACGAAACGGACGGACAGTTTTACGAATATTTAGTTTGAGTATGGTGCAATTTTAAAGGGTAGTCAAACTTCCAACATTCCCCTTGAACGGCAGTACGAGTTTGAGTATGGTGCAATTTTAAAGGGTAGTCAAACTACAACGTCCTCCCCCCTATATTCGTCCCAGTTTGAGTATGGTGCAATTTTAAAGGGTAGTCAAACCGCGCAGCTCGTCAAGGGTTTCAAATTCGCGTTTGAGTATGGTGCAATTTTAAAGGGTAGTCAAACTTAAGGATAATCTTTTAAACGACCTTTATGAGTTTGAGTATGGTGCAATTTTAAAGGGTAGTCAAACCAATTCCGCGTCCGTCGCGCCTAATCTCTTGTTTGAGTATGGTGCAATTTTAAAGGGTAGTCAAACATTGCCTGCGGTTGGTCCCCCGTAGGCTTGGTTTGAGTGTGGTGCAATTTTAAAGGGTAGTCAAACGTTCGGGGCTGGTTAATTCCCCTGTCAATAGTTTGAGTATGGTGCAATTTTAAAGGGTAGTCAAACCGGCGGGAGTGAGATTGACATATTGCCGCCGTTTGAGTATAGTGCAATTTTAAAGGGTAGTCAAACCCTTTCGCCTTGCCGAAAGCAACTCAAAAGGTTTGAGTATGGTGCAATTTTAAAGGGTAGTCAAACATTGCCTGCGGTTGGTCCCCCGTAGGCTTGGTTTGAGTGTGGTGCAATTTTAAAGGGTAGTCAAACAATCGGCAGCGGTGGGTGTATAATCGCTCGGAAGAGCGAATTTTTTGCCTTTTTGCGATTCGTGGTTGATATTTTCAGCATTTTGGTGTATATTATTAATGGTAGCTGATACACCACTCCTACGGTTTCGTGCCGTATCGGTTGTATCGGTTACTATTTTTTTGCGCTGAATATTTACGACATCATAAAGCACGGCGGCATTCGTCTTTGTCGTTCCTACAATAATATCCGCCTAGTAACAGTTATCGCCGACCTTAAATGCGACACACCTCTCGCAAACTCGACAAATTTATCATTTCTTGCGTGCTTTGCCGTCTCTCATACATAATCTTTCGACTCTTTCAGAAGTTCATCGGCATTCTCGAAAGCGATTATTTTATACAAAAACGCCTGGCTAATCCGTATGCAGAAGTTTTCCGCGCTCTTTGACCTCAACCATTCTTTTTCCGTGCGTTGATTTATGCCGATATTCTGCCTGTTGACATCAACAAGGCTCGTAAACTTCGTTCGGACAATCTGTGCCAATGCCCCGGCTATCTGTTTGGGCTGTTTGACGCTATCAGCAACCAGAGAATTTACGTTTGTTCTCATTTCGGCGTCGGTCATTGTCTCTGACCCCTCTGCAACTGTCAAGGAACCGTCTGTATCGTGTTTGAGTATGGTGCAATTTTAAAGGATAAAAAAATTTTGATTGACATTTTAGACTTAAAAGAATTGACAGATTGCCGGTGATGTGTTAAAAATATAAAGCTGATATTGATACTTCTTAATATAATTGAAGAAGGTCGTTTATTCAATGCGACTTTTGTTTGTGCTTCCGTAGTTAAATGGATATAACAAACCCCTCCTAAGGGTTAATTGTGGGTTCGATTCCCGCCGGGAGTACCAAAAGAAATATCACTCGGAAAATCGCCTGTATGGGCGATTTTTTCTTTTCGTCCGCTTCCGGCAATCCGTAAGTCGACAAGTACCCGTTCTTGATTAACATTTCGGCGTCATAATACGGCAGATTAAATTCAATACGGGTTTTGTGAAAGACTGCGATTCGACAATGAGTTAATTTAGTCACATTGAAATAATCTGTATAAACTTTGAATTTGTCCTGTGCCGTTTGATAAGTATCGCGCAGATAGCAGCGTTCGTTTTTTTTAAATCATTTATATTGTTATTTCAATTTCAATGAGTCGAGATTATTCGGCGTACTTTTTTAAGAGTCCAAAACCGAGCCGTTGCATTTCGGCGTTCATGTACCTAATCTGCATTAGTTTCGCACAGTGTTTTGGTTGTCAAACAGCCGCCGATATGATTTTCAGACGGAGAGGGTGACTGTTACGTTGCCGCTGCCGAGAATCGAACGCAACTCGGAAGCAGTTATATTTTCGATTTTGCCGAGTCGGGTAAAATTCCAACTGTTTGTGTCGTAATAAATTACGAATTGATTGCCCTGATATAGGATAAGGTCGCATGCTTCCGTAGTAAAATATTCGTCGCTGCGCGGCAGCGAAAAACCTAGCGCGCCGACCTTTTCAAAATTGCCGTAATCTTGCATTTCTATGGTAACGGGCGACTTTTTCAAAGCCTCAAAAAGCGCAGCAGCGCTTGCATTGTCTGCCAAGCTTGCCGTAAGCGTTGTGTTTCCGACAGCAATTTTCAGCAAATTTGTATCCGTTTTTAAATCAAGATTGAGCTGTTCGACAAAAGCTTTTATTTCGCTTTCTGTCGTTTTTGATGAGAATCTCGTTCCGTTTTTCCAATCGGCGTTTTGTGCAAGCGGGCGGAGATTGTCCGCGCTCGAGCCGACTCCGCTGGAGCCCGAAGTGCAGAAGGGAACGATGGTTTTGCCCGCGAAATCATAGCTTTCCAAAAAGGTGTATATGATTTTCGGCGCCTGTCCGTGCCAAATAGGGTAACCGAGAAAAATCACATCGTAGTCCGGCATATTTTCCACGCTGTTTGCGATTGCGGGGCGGGCGGCAGGATCGGCCTGCTCCCTGTCGGCTCTGCCTCCGCTGTAATAATCCAAATCCGCCTCCGTGTAAGGTATTTGTGGTTGAATTTCGTGCAATGCGCCGACCGTTTCACGTGCAATCATTTCTGCAATCTTTTCCGTATTGCCCGTACAGGAGAAATACGGCACAAGTATATTTGCCGCAGTTGTCGGAGAGGAATTTTCGTTGCCGCCGTCGCCGTCGTTATCGTCGTTGTTGTTTTTCAGGTCTGTACAAGCGCTCAGCCCGAAACACAAAAGCAAAAAAGCAAGAATGAGTGTAATTGTTTTTTTCATTTTTTTACTCCTGATTTGTTTTTTTATTGATAGTTGCACATGGTTCTAAAATAAATCGCATCGATTTTTTCTCTTTTTTTACAGATTTGTTTTGAAAAAGCTTTCGATTTTGTCAAAAGGAATTTTTGTTGCGTCGTCGTAAAGGTCTACATGGTTGCAGTCGGGGACGACGAGCATTTCCTTCGGCTCGGCTGCGTTTGCATAGGCGACGTCGCTGAAAAATCTGCTCTCCGCCTGTTCGCCGACAATAAAGAGGACGGGGCGGGGCGAGATTTCGTCGATATAGTGCAGCAGCGGATAGTTGAGAAAAGACAAATCGCTGGTGGTTGTGAATCCGCCTCGCGCGTTTGGGTGGTGACCGCGCTTTGTGGCGTAAAATTCGTAAAATTCGCGCCATATGCCCTGCATTTCGTCGGGAATGTTTTGCGTCGGTTCTTCGGGAAAAGAGGGGATATATTCGGGAAAACCGTTTTCCGCGTCTTTCCAACGTTGCAAAGAAAGCCGTTCTTTGGTTGCGGCGAGCTGCTCGGGCGTTTGCCCCGCGCGCGCAGCATAACTCATGTCGTACATACTTGCCGTTACAACCGCCTTAATGCGCGTGTCCACAGCGGCCGCCGAGAGCGCAAAGCCGCCGCTGCCGCATATTCCGAGCGCGCCGATTTTGTTTCTGTCCGCATAGGGCAAAAGCCCCAAAAAGTCCACTCCCGCGGAAAAATTCTCGCTGAACATATCGGGAGAGGACACACGGCGGGGTTCTCCCGCGCTCTCTCCCATATAACAGGGGTCGAATGTCAGCACGATGAAGCCTCGCTGCGCAAGTTGGTTTGCATACACGCAGGCTCCCTGCTCCTTTACGCCGCCGTAAGGCGCGCCTATGACTATGGCGGGATGTTTTTTTGTGTGATTCAATCCCTTCGCTTGGTATAGGTCGCCCGCAAGCGCAATACCGTAGCGGTTGTTGTACCGCACGTGCCTTCTTTCTACTTTTTCATCGAGTTTGCAAATATAACCGCTCATACAAAATCTCCTTTTTAAACGGATTTGACTGTTTTTGCCGGTATTCCCGCAACTACCGTCAGGGGAGGCACGTCCTTTGTTACCACTGCGCCTGCGGCGATTACCGCGTTGTCGCCAATGCAAACGCCCGCCAACACGGTGGCGTGCGCGCCTATCCACACGTTTTTTCCTATCACAATGGGCGCCGCCTTCATACTTTTCCGACGCTCGGGATTCAGGTCGTGATTGAGTGTTGCAAGCACAACCTGATGACCGATCAGAGCGCCGTCGCCTATGGTTATGCCGCCTTGGTCCTGAAAACAGCATCCGGAATTTATGAACACGTTTTTGCCCACCGTTATGTTTTTGCCGCAGTCGGTGTAAAAGGGCGGAAACAACAAAAACGATTCGTCTGTTTTTTTGCCAATCAGCCTGAAAAACAATTTGCGTATTTTTTCGGGCGGGAGATATTTTCCGTTTATTTTCGCCGTAATTTTCCGCGCGTTGCGAGCCAAAAGGTGCATACTTCGGTGCGCGTCGGAGCCTGCGGCGATATAAGAATTTTCTTTGACAAATTCAACGTATTCTTTAGCATTCATATTTTTAAGAGTTTTATTTGTTACGTCTGAAATTTTAAAACATATATCAAACCATGTCAAATATCTATATAGAATGGCAAGTCATAGCTTGATATTATGGATTTGTCGGCTGCGACAAGAAAGGGAGCTTGCATTGTTTTAACGTATTTTAGGGGGCTAAAAAAAGCGAATTTTTTTGAAATTTTCTTCGGACCGGTCTATTGACAGGCAAAAAAACGGGTGTACAATTGCGTCAGAGTGATTTTGGGGTTGTCAATCGCTTCTTGAATCCGCCCTTTGCGGAGGCGGGGAGGAGGTAAATTTATGGAACTCGGAACACTTTTCGGCGATTTTGTCGTTATGCTGATTAAAACACGCGGGTTTGCGTATTTTGTCGAGACTCTTGTCGTGGTCGTGCTTGTGCAGCTTTTGAAAAAGCTGCTGCCCAAGCTCAAAATCGACCTTACGGGAGGCTTTGACCCGTGCGTGGCTGCGCCGTTTGTTTTTGCTCTGCCGGTGGTGGCGGTAAAAATGCTGCTGGTAGACAAAACGGGATGGAGCGGACTGCTGACCGACGCGCTGTTGGTTGACGCCGTGTCTGTCGGGGCGACTTCGGTGACGGTTTACAAGCTGTTCGCCGCTTCCGACAAGGAAAGCCTCAAAAACCTGATGAAGGACAATGTTTTCAGCCTTGTCTATTCGCAGATTTTTTTGTTTTCCGACGCGAGAGAGCGTCTGATTGACAAGAGCGTAAAGGCGGTTGATTTTGTGGCGGGAATAAAAGAGCTGGCAACCGAGCTTGCAGGCGTATACGGGGAGGACGCCGACAAGGACGGAACCGCTCTTAAACTCGGCGAGCGTATGGCGGAACTGTTTCCGTCTCTGCATTTTTCTGAAAAGGGAATTGCGGAAATGGACAGAATCTTTCAGTTGTTTTTTGCGCCCGACCAAACGGCGCCCGACGACAAATGAGCGAACCGACGCTGCGGCGCATAAAGCGCCGCAGCGCTTTTTTTGCGGTTGAAATCTACGTCGGGACACAGACGCTCCCGTAGGACAAGGCGACAGACAAGGGAGGTCGAGCTTTGAAGAACGGAGAAAATCTGCCCGTTTCCGTTTGACATTTTTCGCAATTGCTGATATAAATAAATGATTGTAAGAAAATCGGTTTCAAGCCAATATGACGACGTTAAACAAAAAAAATTCTTTTGCAGAATATATAAAGATATATGCCATGCTGACACTTGCGGGGACGCTTATGGCGCTGGGAATCTATGTCTTCGTGCTGCCCTGTTCCGTTGTGGCGGGGGGAATAGGCGGACTGAGCAACATCCTGTATTATACCTTTAACATACCCGTGAGCATAGGCAGCATAGCGCTGAACGCGCCGCTGCTGATTGCCGCGCTGTTCAAACTCAAAAAGTCCTATTCAGTCAGGACGGTTTTCGCCTGCGTGGTTTATTCGTCGGTGACGCTGCTCTTTGAAAAAATAAATTTCTTTCAGTTTTCGGACAGCAGGATTATCGGCGTGGTAATGGGGGGAGCGCTTTCGGCTGCGGCCATAACGGTTGCTTACTTTGCCGGCGGCAGCAACGGAGGCAGCGAAATCGTAACCGGACTGGTCAGCGTCAAAAATCCCCACGTGGAAATGGGCAAGGTTCTGCTTATCTTCAATCTGGGAGTTTACGCGCTCGCGTTTGCGCTGCAAAGAGAATTGATGCAGGTGCTTTACTCGCTGCTGATGTCATACGTGACCTCCTTCTGCGTCAAAATTTTTATGAACGGGATAGACCCCGTGCTGAAATACACGGTGATAACCAAAAAATCGCAGGAGCTTGACGCGGAACTTTTCAAGGTTTTCAAGAGAGGCGCCACGAATATAGAGGTAGTGACCGAATACGGCGAGCCTACCGACAGAAAGGTTGTTATCGTCGTCATACAGTACCGACAGAATCAGGTGTTCAAGCGAATTTTGCGCAAGGTGGACGAGGAGTGTTTCGCATTTTGCACTTCGATAAACACGGTGTTGAACAAGCCCGATTTCAATAAGAGATACAAATAATATGAAAGAAAAAAAGAGCTTCAAAAAAATATTCAAGCTGGCGTCTACCGTTTTTCTTGCCGCGCTGTTCCGCGCGGTGGGTATACAGCTTTTTCTGCTGCCAAACGCGATAACTCTCGGCGGAGCAGTGGGCGTTGCGTCCACGCTGTCCTGGCTTTTCAAGGATACGCTGCCCGACCTCATGGGGGCGTTTCTCGTGGTGATTAACATCCCGCTTGTAATCATCAGCTATTTCAAAACGGGCAAGAAATTCGCGCTGAAAACAGGCATATGCCTGTTGCTTATGGGGGGAATGATGGAGCTTCTCGGGCTGTTCGACGTTGCGTCCCTGGTGGGCACTGTCGGCGCGGGAGAGGACAAGGTGCTTTTCGCTCTTATCGGCGGCGTGCTGTGCGGACTGAGTCTGCCCATGATGCTGTCTATTCAGGCGTCGACGGGCGGCTCGGACATAGTTGCGCTTTTGCTCCAAAGACACAAGCGCGGAACAAACTCCATGCGCGTCATTCTTTACATAGACCTGGCTACCATTCTGGTTGCCGCTCTTGTTTCGCAGTTTTTCATCAAGGGCGAAGGCTTTGACGGCTTTTCGGTGTTCGTGTATTCGATAGCCACGCAAATCGCAAGCGAAATCGTGCAGGAAATGATTTACAAAGGTTATTCCTCGGCAATGGGGCTAAATATCGTCACCTCCAAGCCCGTCGAAGTGTCTGAGGCGCTCAAAACCAAGCTCGGGAGAGGCGTAACCAACATACGGGTGGAGGGCGCGTATTCGCACGAGGAAAAAACAATGGTTATGTGCGTCGTCTACAAGCGGCAGTTGAACCGCGCAAAGCACATAATCAAGGAAACGGACGAAAACTCCTTTGCAACGGTGTTTACGGTAAGAGAAGTAGTGGGCAAGGGATTCAAAAATACGGAAACAGAGCTTGAAGAGGATATTCAGATAGATATCGACGACAAAATGTCCAAAAACTCCTGATTTGCGCGTCCTTGACGGGACGCGCTTTTGTGTTGCAAGTCAGTTTGCGGAGTCGGCAAACCGTCTCAAAACGCATTGTCAAAAATTGTTAATTTTTTGGTTCGTTTTGTATTGACAAAGCGTGCGGCAGGGCTTATAATTATATCGATAAAAATTTATCGATAAACGGACGGGACAATGGAGCAATCGAAATCTATTTCCAAAGCCACATTAATAAGACTGCCGGGATACCTTCGTTTTCTCAAAACCTCCAATCTCGGCGGAGAGGATTACATTTCCTCCACCACGATTGCGGAGGGGCTTAATCTCAACCCCATTCAGGTGCGGAAGGACCTTTCTCAGGTGAGCGTAGCCGACGGCAGACCCAAGCTCGGCTTCAAGGTAAGCGAGCTTATTTCCGACATGGAGAATTTTCTCGGCTACAACAACACGAAGGAGGCAGTGCTCGTGGGGGCGGGGCTTTTGGGAAAAACTCTTTTGTCGTACAACGGCTTTTCCAAGTACGCGCTTGAAATAGTGGCGGCCTTCGACGTCAATCCGGAGCTTGTCGGAAAAACAATCAACGGCAAGCAGATTTTCCCCATGAGCGAGCTTGCGCATATAGTGAGGCGCATGAACATAAAAATGGGTATAATAACCGTCCCCCGAATCTGCGCGCAGGAGGTCTGCGATTTGCTTGTGGGGGCAGGCGTCAGGGGAATATGGGATTTTGCGCCCGTGCATTTGGACGTGCCCGATTACGTGGCAATCAAATACGAGGATTTAGCGACAAGCTTTCTGGTTTTAAGCAATCAGCTGTCGAAAAAATTATCAGAAGAACAAGGAGAAAACAAAAATGACGATTAAGGTGTGTGTGGGCAGCTCCTGCCATTTGAAGGGCTCTTATGACGTGATTGAAAAGCTCAAAGAGGTTATCGACAGGTACGGCGTCGCGGACAAAGTGGAGCTTATGGCGAGCTTTTGTCTGGGCAATTGTCAGAACGGCGTTTCCGCTACCTGCGACGGCGAGCTGCTGAGCAATCTGAGACCGGAAAACGTGGAAGAGGTGTTTTTGCGCGACGTATTTCCCAAGCTGGAAAAATAACGCGGAGGTGAAAAATTATGGGACAGTATCTCGAATTTAAGCCGAGCAGCTGCAAAAACTGCTACCGCTGTCTGCGCGAGTGCCCCGTAAAGGCGATTAAGGTGGTGGACCAAAAGGCGGTCATCATGGAGGAGCTTTGCATCCTGTGCGGAAAGTGCACCTTTGTCTGCCATCAGAACGCCAAGTACGTGCACGGCGAGCTGGAGGAGGTCAAGCGTCTGCTCAAAAAAAATAAAAGGGTGTATGTTTCCGTCGCGCCGTCCTTTGTTTCAAGCTTCGGAATAGAGGATTTCGAGGTGATGAGAACCGCGCTCAAAAGACTCGGCTTTTTCGACGCGGAGGAAACGGCGCTGGGCGCGGCTGCCGTCACGGAAAAGTACGAGGAGCTTTTGAATAGCGGAAAATACCGCAACCTCATTTCGTCGGCGTGTCCCGCGGTAAACAGGCTGATAGAAATTTATTATCCCAAAGCTTTGCCTTTCCTTGCTCCCGTAGACACGCCCATGGTCGCGCATGCCAAAATGATAAAAAAACGCGACAAGGACGCGGTGGTTTTGTTTGTGGGACCCTGCATAGCCAAAAAGCGCGAGGCGCGCGAGAGCGTTCTTATCGAAAACGTGCTCACCTTTGAAGAGCTTGAAATGTTTTTCAAGAGCGAGGGCATAGACCTTAAAAAAATCCAAGCGGAACTCAAAAATGAAGAACGCGGCGCGGAGGGAGAGCTTTCCGCGAGGAATTATCCCATCAGCCGCGGCATAATAAAATCCTTCAAGGACGCGAGGAGCGACTACGAATACATAGCGGTGAGCGGAGTCACAAACGTAATGCAGGCTCTCGAAAGCGTGGACGACCTGTACAACGTGTTTTTGGAGCTTAACGCCTGCGACCACGCCTGTATAAACGGTCCCTGCGCGGTTAAACGCGCGGGCGGCGCGGTGAGGGCGAACATAGCGGTCAGAAATTACGCGCACAAGGGGGACGGCGAGCTTAAACCGGACTCTGAAGGAATCGATTTAAGCTGCAACCATTACGCCCTGAACAATGCCAATCTGTTTGTGCCCGAGCGCGAAATCAAAGCCATTCTTGCCAAAACGGGCAAATTCAGACCGGAGGACGAGCTGGACTGCGGCGCGTGCGGATACGACACTTGCAGGCAGAAGGCGTGGGCGGTTGCCAACGGCTTTGCGGACGTGGAAATGTGTCTGCCCTACGTCAGGGAGCGCGCGGAGAGTATGTCCAACGAGGTTATCATGAACAGCCCCAACGGAATCGTGGTCATAGATTACGACCTGAAAATTCAGGATATAAACCGCAAGGGCATGGAGCTGTGGGGAATCGACGACAGCTGCAAGGGCAACAATCTCGTGGATTACTTCAATCCCACGGACTTTATCCTCGCGATAAGCGAGAACAAAAACCTGGTGCGCAAAAAGGTCAAGGTCGACAAAACGGGCAAATACGCCGAAATGCACATTGTGCTTTTGCCCAAGCATAAGGTTATGTTCGCCATTATGAAAGACATAACCGAAAGGGTCAATTACGACAGCAAACTCAACTCGGTAAAGCTGGAAACGCTGCAAACCACCGACGACGTTATCAAAAAGCAGATGCGCGTGGCGCAGGAAATAGCTTCGCTGCTCGGAGAGACAACTGCGGAAACCAAGGTTGCGCTTCTCAAGCTGAAAAAGACTTTGTCACAGGACGAAAAGGAGGACTGACGCAATGGCGTTTTACCTCGAAAGCGGTTACACCTCTCTCAACAAAAAGGGAGAGGAGCTGTGCGGGGACAAGGTGGAAAGCGTTGTCAACGGCGACTACACGACGCTGGTGCTTGCCGACGGCATGGGCAGCGGCGTCAAAGCCAACATATTGGCTACGCTTACCTCCAAAATTCTCTGCACTATGGTCGCGGAGGACATTCCTCTCGACGAATGTATAGAAACCATTATTCAGTCGCTTCCCGTGTGCAAGGTAAGAGGAGTTGCTTACGCCACGTTCAGCGTGATTCACTTAAACCGCAACGGCGAGGGGTATCTGGTGGAGTTCGACAATCCCCAGGCGATTTTCGTGCGGGACGGAAAGTGCGGCGACCTCGAAAGAGAAGAGTTGAACGTGTTGGGAAAAAAGGTTTACAAGTCGGCGCTTAAACTTAAAGAAAACGACGCCGTTTTGGTCATGAGCGACGGCACAATCCACGCTGGCATAGGCATGCTTCTCAATTTCGGCTGGGAGAGAAAGGAAATCAAGGCTTATCTCGACAACGCCTTGAAGCCGGATATGTCCGCACGGTGTATGGCGTGGCTGCTTGCCAACGCCTGCAACGACCTTTACATGGACAAACCGGGAGACGACACCACGGTGGCTGCCGTCAAGCTGCGCAGGGAGCAGAAGGTCAACCTCATGATAGGGCCGCCGGTAAACAAGGATATGGACGAGGCGGTTGTCAACGAATTTATGAGCGGCGACACAAAGAAGGTTGTCTGCGGCGGAACAAGCTCTCAGATTGTGGCGCGCTGTCTCAAAACCGAGGTGAGAGCGGCGTTCGAGTTTCCCGACAAGGACGTGCCGCCAATAGGTTACATAGACGGCATAGACTTAACGACGGAGGGCGTGCTCACCATGCGGCGGCTGCTCACTCTCTCGCAGGAGTATCTGTCGGAAAAGGATTTGCATCCCAAGTTCTTTGCAAAGCGCGACGGCGCGTCGCTGCTTGCGGATATGCTTTTTGAAAAAGCCACCCACGTCAACTTTTTCGTGGGGCAGGGTGTGAACGCGGCGCATCAGGAGCTGCCGATTGACATAACAATGAAGTTGAAGCTTGTGGAGTCTCTTACAAAAAATCTGGAAAAAATGGGAAAGACCGTTTCGGTCAAATACAACTGAAATCGTCAGGCGGTGATTATTATGAGAATTTTCGACACCAACGTACAGGAAATAAAATACAAGACCTTAAAAGAGGTAATCAGGAGCGCTTACGAGGGAAATTTGCAGAGCGCCGCGCTTGACATACCCAAAAAGCTTGCGCCCGGCCCCAAGCCGGAGCTGCGCTGCTGTATTTACAAGGAGCGCGCCATACTCGGAGAGCGCGTCAAGCTGGCGATGGGCGGCGACAGGGACAACCCCAACGTGGTGGAGGTCATACGCGAGGCGTGCGACGAGTGCCCCGTAAGCGGCATTCTCGTCACCGACGCGTGCAGAGGCTGTTTGTTCCACCGCTGCGCGGACGAGTGCCCCAAGGGCGCGATTACCATCGTCAATCATCGCGCGGTCATCGACAAGGAAAAGTGCATAGAGTGCGGAAAATGCACTCAGGTGTGTCCTTACAACGCGCTCATACATCAGCATCGCCCGTGTATGCGCAGTTGCAAGGTCAACGCCATTTCCATGGACGCCGACAAAAAGGCGGTGATTGACAACGACAAATGCGTGTCGTGCGGTGCGTGCGTCTATCAGTGCCCGTTTGGCGCAATCATGGACAAATCCTATGTCCTTGACGCCATCGATATACTCAAAAAGTCCGACGGCAACAAAAATTACAAGGTTTACGCAATCATTGCGCCGAGCATCGTGAGTCAGTTCAAGTATGCGAAAATCGAGCAGGTCGTCACGGGTATTCACGAGCTTGGCTTCCATCAGGTGGTGGAGGCGGCGCTCGGCGCGGACATAACGCTCTACCACGAGGCAAACGAATGGAAGGAAAAAGGATTGATGACGACCTCCTGCTGTCCTTCTTTCGTAAAATATATCGAAAAATATTTCCCCGATATGGTTAACCTCATCAGTCACTCCGTGTCCCCGATGGTGGAGACTGCCAAGCTGATAAAAAAGGTTGACTCCACCGCGAAAACCGTCTTTATCGGACCGTGCGTCAGCAAAAAAGGCGAATACAAGCTGGACAAGGCGAAGGATTGGATAGATTGCGTGATTTCTTTCGAGGAATTGCAGGCTTTTCTTGACGCGCGCGACATAAACGTAACCGTGCTCGGCGAGACCGCGCTGGACAACGCAAGCTTTTACGGCAGAATTTTCGCAAAAAGCGGCGGCATTGCGCAGGGCATGGCGGACGTTGCCAAGGCAATGGGCATAGAGGGAGTAAGACCCGTAAAAATGGACGGTCTGGAACAGTGCAAAATCGGGCTTACCAAACAAAAATTCGGCAGAGGCGACGGAAATTTCTATGAGGGCATGGCTTGCGTGGGCGGCTGTCTCAACGGTCCGCTGTGTCTGACGCACGGTCCCAAAAACGTGCAGGACGTGGACAGATACGGCGAAGAAGCAAAGGAAAAGGATATTTTCAACTCCGTCAAGCTGTACGAACTGAACAAATAACCGCGTCGCAGGCTTATTGCTTGACGACTTTCAAAGAAGCGGACATTCAAGCGTCCGCTTCTATGTTTTTAACTAGATGCAGAAATGAAAAAAAACCGAACATAGCTTTGTTGCAGATTTCACCGTGCGGCAGTGCGGAGGAAAGCCGACGGGCTGTTTGCAAGAGAGGACGACAGACGCGTCAAAAAAGGCGGTTTTCAAAAATAAACCAAAACAAAACAATTTTCATTTTTTGGCAAAATGTTTGGCAAAAACGACATTTTGTAGTATAATGTAGCTGAAACAATGAAATATATCTTTTACGGAGTATATTTATGAGTCGCAAAGACGGAAAATGGGCAAAGTACATTTATCCTATGCTGCAAATGACGCCGCATATCATGCCGCACAGGTGGGATTCCGCCAACTATGCGCGGGCGGACGTCAGGTGCGATTATTTGGACAGGTTTATAGCCAATCAGGCTGAGAAGGGCGAGCACTTTACTTACAACGACATTCTTATCGCCGCCATAGTGAGGATGTATTCGGAAAGAATACAGATGAATCGTTTTGTCGTCGGCAACAAAATTTACGACAGGTACGACCTGACGATCGCTTTCGCAGTCAAAAAGGTGCTCAAAGACAACGCGAGCGAGACGGTTGTCAAGGTGAATTTCGACGGCAGCGAGTCGATTTTTGACGTGAGGGACAAGCTTAAAGCCGCCTTCGAGGACAATTCGGGCAGCAAGGTCAACAACGACCTTGATTTGTTTATGAACAAGCTGCTCAAATTGCCCGCCTGGCTCCTGCGCTTTTTTATGAGCTGCGTCAGGTGGGCGGACAGGCACAACATACTTGCCGGCTCTCTCGTAGAGTTGAGTCCCTTTCACAACAGCTGCTTCGTGACTTTTCTGAAATCGATAAAATGCGATTTTATCTATCATCACGTTTACGAGTTCGGCACCACGGGGCTTTTCGTGGCTATGGGCAAGGAGAAAAAGGCGGCAATTGTCAATGAAGCAAACGAAATCATACCCGGCAAGGTGATGACGGTGGGGCTGACTATGGACGAGAGAATCGCCGACGGGCTTTATTACGCCAATACACTCAGATATTTCACGACTTTGATGTCCCGTCCCGAAATGCTGCTCAAAAGGACCGAGCCAAAGTTTACCAAAGAGCTTGTCAACGAGCGTCACGACAGACTCATGGAGGAAAACAGGCAGTATATGCGCGAAATCAAGGAGCGGCTCAAAAGAGAAAAGAAAGAGCGAAAAGCCGCGAAAAAACACAAATAAGGAATGGAGCGTTTTAAATCCGCCCGCAAAATCATAGTATTTTGCGGGCGGTTTTTTTTTACGCTCAAAATTTTGAAGGATAAAGTTAAATTAGAAAAAATCAATCGAAAGCAAAAATTATCGAACAGACATATAATGTCGTAAAATAAATGATTTTGTAAATTAAAAGCGAAAAACGGCTTTAAAAGTAGATTTAGGCGTATGAAATCATGAAAATAAACAATAAAATTACACATCGGAGATGTGTAATTTACAAAAAAAAAAAAACGATGAAAACAAGTTGACAATGTGAATTACATTTGCTACAATTTTTACGATACATTATACGGAAGGACAAAAAGGACGAGCGAATGAGAAGGAAAGCGTGTAATGTAGAGTAAATCATGATAGGAGGCAGAAAGAATGAAGGCAAAGCGAAAGAGTTTGGCGTTGCTCCTGGCGATTGTGCTGGCGATGGTGCTGACAGTGACGCTTGCGGCGTGCACAAAGACGTATACGATTACGTTTGACAGCGCGGGCGGAAGCGCGGTAGGGAGCATAACGGTAAAGGGGAAGGAGTCGCCGAGTGCGCCTAATGCGCCGACGAAGGAGGGACATACCTTCGAGAAGTGGATAAAGCCGAACGGAGACGAATTTTTGTTCGGTACGGACACGGTCGAAGAGAATCTAACGCTCACGGCAATATGGAGCAAGAATACATATACCGTGAGATTCGTCACGGGCGGAGGCACGTCTATAAGCCCGCAGAGCGTGGGATACAACGAAAAGGCGACGCGTCCCGACGACCCTAACAAGAGCGGAGAAATTTTCTGCGATTGGTACAAGGACAGCGGCTATAAAGAGCTTTTTGACTTTGAAACTGCAATCAAGTCCGACACGACGGTATATGCGAGATTCGAGCTGCCGTCGATGTATACATATAAAGTGAGCTTTGCGGGGACGGCAGTCGCAATAGCGGACAGAGAGACCAACGAAGCGGGAATCCTGACCAACCTGCCTAAACCGGAGGAAAGCGGAAAGGTATTTGCAGGCTGGTGGATGAGCGACTTCGAGGACGCCGGAAAGCTGACCTGCGAATATACGGGACAGGTGCTTACGCAAAACGTTACGCTGTTTGCGGTATGGGAGAGCGAGAATCCCGAGGTAAGCGTAAACGAGAGCGGAGTATACTGGGCGAGCGAGGGAGTAAACGTAAGCTACCGCGTGGAAATAACGGCGCCCGACGGAAACAAAGAGACAAGGACGTTGGGGACGACGGAATACGCTTACGATTTCGCCTCCAAGGAAGCGGGAGAGTACAAGGTAGAAGTAACGTACAACAATAAGACTACGACGGTCTACTACAACAACAAGGCGCTGTCAAGGGTGTCTGTGTTTGAGGTGGACGGATTTGTGCTGAAGTTCAACAAGGTGTTGAATGCGGAAAAGTACCTTGTGACGGTCAAATGCGGAAACACGAGCCACGAGCACGAGATGAGCTTTACCGACATGGAGACGACAAGCGGAGAAATAGACTTTACGCTGTGCGAAATGACGGAAGAAGGGATTGTGTTTGTAGTCAAGGCGGTAGGAGAAGGGTACGTAACGAGCGAATCGGAGGAATACGTATTCGAGAGACATCTTGACAAAGTAACGGGACTGAGCGTGAAAGCCGAGGACGAGACGATAATCTGGAACAACGTAGCCAACGCGCAGTATTACGAGTACCAAGTAAACGACGGCGAGTGGATAAGATACGACGGAACGGTGTCGTTAAAGGAAATGGCAGCGGGAGCAATCGTGGTCAGAGTGCGCGCGGTGGCGCACGGCTACAACAGCTCGGAGGTAGCTGAATACACATATACAAAGACAAGGCTTGCAACACCTTCCAAGGGAAGCATAGAGATAGACGGAACGACGTTGAAATGGGGAGCCGTCGCGGGAGCGGTGAGCTACACGGTAAGTATAGACGGTGTGGAGCATCTTGTGGAGACAGGCAGCAGCATGGAGCTGCCCGACGGAATAGATTGGACGAACATGCAGATAAGCGTGCGTGCAAACGGAGCGACGGAGGCGGAAAATTCGCTTTACTCCGACGTGACGGAGTTTGCCGCTACGCTGGAAGGGAAAATAGACTACAACGAGGGATATTTGGAATGGCCGACAATACTCGGAGCGAGCAAGTACGCAGTGAGAGTAAACGGCAAAGATGCGGTCGAGGTTTTGAGCACGGCGACAAGGTACAAGATAAGCCTTGACAAAGAAGGAACGAACGTAATAGAAATCTGCTACTATGACAAGGCAGGAGAAGCGTCGGAATGGGCGAGACTAGATGTTACTGCGTATAAGGTGACGCTCAGGTACAACATAGAGGGGTACGAGAGCTACGCAACGCTTTACCGCGCGCAGAACGACCCGTTGGAGCTTCCCGCCGACGAAGTAACGCTGGTGGGCTACGACTTCGACTACTGGATGGAGGCGAGCAACGGAGTGGCGTACACAGGGACAAAGCTTGAAAAAGCGGAGGACATGACGCTGTACGCGCACTGGACGCCGAAAGAGTATACGGTTACGTTTGTCGTTGCAGGCGGAACGATGAGCGAAACTACGTTTAAGGTAACTTACAGACAGGGATACGAGCTGCCCACTCCCGAGTCGGACATTGCCACAAAGACCTTCTTTGGCTGGTACGAGTCTCCCAACAAGATGGGCGTAAAGTACACCGACAACACAGGCGCGGGCACGGGCGTGTGGATGGATGCGGGAGACAAAACGCTTTACGCCGGCTGGGTTGACGTGTTCGAGTTTATAAAGACCAAGCAGAGCATAGGCGGCGGACAGTCCATAGAGGGCTATTCGGTCAAAAAGGGCGAAGGCATAAGCCTTTTGACAGAGGTCAAGATACCCGCCGAGTATGACGGACTGCCCGTCATAGACATAAGCAGCGGCGCTTTCCACAGCTGCAGAACGCTGAAAAAGATATCTATACCCGACACGATAAAGAATATAGACTACGGCTTCTCCGGCGGAAATTCCACAGGCTCGCCGTTCTCTGCATGTTCTAACCTGGAGGAAATAGAGGTTTACGCAGTAAATCCCGACGGAGTCTATGAGACAAGATATACGTCCATTGACGGCGTGCTGTTTGAATACAGAGACACGGACAATTTGAGCGATTTGCAGCTCAATTATATGCCGGTGTCAAGGAGAGGCGAATACGAAATACCTTACGGCGTGACGGTGCTGCCCACAGAGGCGTTCGGGGACGTAAATTATCTCACTTATATCAAAGTGCCTGCTACCGTGACGAGGATTGACGAAAGAGCTTTTGCCGCGCTATACCTCGAAAAAATCGAGTTCCTCGCGCAGCCCGACGGAGAAACGGAGCAGACTTTGTCACTGGACGATTTGGCTTTTTCGGGCGCGTCCAACGTAGTTGAATTGGTGCTGCCCACGCGTTTTGATTTCAGCTCCAAATATTTCTCTTACATGACGGATTTGGAGAAGATTTCCTTTACAAACGACAATTGGGATTATCGCGCGATTGACGGGCTTGTGGTAAACAAGGCGGCGGACACAATCATTTACGCGCCTAGAACCTTCTCGGGAGAAGGCGGCGTTTTCACAATCCCTAACGGCATAAACAAGATTGCGGACAACGCGTTTTCCAATGTTTACGCGATGACAACCAGCACGACGGGCTGGTACGGTTGCAAAAACATAACCAAGCTCGTTATTCCCGGATGGGTGACGAATATCGGCGAGGCCGCGTTCAGAAGCTGCTCCAATATAACGGAGATAGAGTTTTTGGGAGACGAAAATTCCGCGTCTCTGAGAATAGCAGCGCGCGCTTTCCACGGCTGCAACAGCATAAGCAAGGTTACTCTTCCCGTCAATCTCGTATCGCTGGGCAAATACGCCTTCGGTTACTGCGCAAATTTGACGGAGGTCAACGTGCAGGTGACGGCGGGTACGGTCGAGTCAGACGGAACTATGCGCTGCACCGCGCTTGAAACGGACGCTTTCAGAATCGACCTCGATTGGAACACGGCAAATCCGTCGAGCGGTCTGACAACGAGAAAACAGTATACGGTCAGAAAACTCACCATAGGCTCCAAGGTCGGAATATTCGATATTGGCGGCGTTTTCGGAAGCACGTTGCAGAACGTAGAAATCGACGCGGCAAATCCCAATTTCGCGTCCGAGGACGGCGTTGTTTACAACAAGAGCTTTTCGAAAATCATGTTCTACCCTTCGGGCAAGGAGGGAGCCTTCACTTTGCACGAGGACGTTGAGACAATCAATGCCGGCGCCTTTGCGGGAGCGGCTTATCTTACCGAAATTACTTTGGGCGCAAAGGTCAAAATAATCAGCGAAAACGCTTTTAACGTAAGCTCTTACAACAGCGGGTTGAGCAGCTCCGAGCAAATCAAGTCTATGCTTACAAAAGTCATATTTGCGACGGAGGTTGCCGAAGGTCATACGTTGAGCATAGGCGCGTCGGCGTTTGAAAGCTGTGCGGTACTGACCGACATAGTTCTGCCCGATTACGTTACCGAGCTTGGCAACCGTGTTTTTGCAGGTTGCAAGGCTCTCACGGAAATGACGATTCCCGGAAGCGTAAAGAAAGTTGGCGACGAAGCGTTTGCCACCTGCCGCGGTCTTGTAACCGTGACCTTCGAAGAGGGCGTGGAGCAAATAGGGCAAAAGCTGTTTTCGAGCTGCGGAGGCTCTCTTACCACGGTCAATCTGCCCGCGTCTTTGACTGTCATTGCGGAGGGAGACGTTTCGCCTTTCACCAATATGTTCTACAATTGTACCGGCATAGACAAGGTGAACATCGCCGAGGGGAACGCAATGTACGCTTCAATCGACGGAGTGGTGTACGGCTATTCTCTCAAGGGAGAGGAGGGCAGCGAGGAAAGCGTGCTGACCGACCTGCTTTACTGCCCTGTGGGCGCGAGCGGCGTTGACGGCGTTGTGGACATCCCCAAAACGGTTGAACGCATTTCCGAAGGCGCGTTCAAGAACAACAAAAACATAACGGAAATCAAGTTCTCCGAAGGCATACTCGGCGATTTGGATATAGGTACCGACGCATTCAGCGGCTGTCAGAAGCTTGCTACAATCACGCTGCCGCGCGGCCTTACCGTCATGAAGACGGGGCTGTTCAACGGCTGCTCCTCGTTGGTCACGCTCACCATACCCAACACGGTGACAGAAATGCAGGTGAACATATTCAAGGGCTGCTCCAACCTCGAAAACATTATTTTTGAAGAGGGCAACGAGAGCACGCCGCTTCGTATGGCGGACGGAAGCTATAAAAACACTTCGACAGGCGGCGCGCCCGCATATTCAAGAGATACCGTTTTCAACGGCTGCACCAAGCTAAACGTAATCGCGTTTCCCAACAGATTGGAGAAAATCCCCGCGTATGCGTTTTCTTGGGACAACGCCCCGAAAGAGCTTGTTCTGTCCGAATCCGTTACCGAAATCGGCGAATACGCGTTTTATAACAGTTATTGGTATACGGGAAGCTCAACGGGAGGTTACAAGTACGTCAGCAATCTTAAAAAGGTCGGCTTTGCAGACGGCGCGACTCCCGCGCTTAAAACCATAGGCAACTGTGCATTCTACGGCTGCGACAGTTTGGTTGACTTCGATTTTGCCGACAGCATAGAAACCATAGGCAACAATGCTTTCTATGACTGCGACAGTTTGGTTGACTTCGATTTTGCCGACAGCATAGAAACCATAGGCAACAATGCTTTCTATGACTGCGACGCTTTGACATCGGTGGTATTCAATGTCGAAAGCAGCAAGCTTACGACCATAGGCAACAGTTCCTTTGCGCGAAACAAGCTTTTGTCAAGCATTGTTCTGCCCAATTCGCTCGAAACGATAGGAACTTCGGCTTTCAGCTCCTGCACGGCTCTGACGAACGTGAGCCTGCCTCTCAACGGCACGCTTAAAACCATTGAAGCCTTCGCGTTTTCGGGGTGCAAGGCGCTCGAAACAGTGTCGATACCGGCAAGCGTCGAAACGCTCGGCGCCTCCGTGTTCGCGAGCTGCACGTCGCTTTATCAGGTCAAGTTTGAAAAGTTCCCCGTCGAGCATCAGAATGCGGGCAAAAACTCGCTCGCGTCGATAGGAGACTCGGCGTTCAATCAGACGGCATTGACGTCCTTCGCTTTGCCCGACAGCATTGCCGAAAACGGCACGACGCTCGGCGCATCGCTTTTCAACAAGGTGAAAACGCTCACTTCCATCGAGCTTTCCGCGGCGGTCGTCAGCATTGAATCCATGATAAAGGGTTCTTATATCATCGAAATCAGCATACCCGAGGACAGCCGTTATCTGAATGCGGACGAAACTCTGCCGCTCATTTACAACAGCGACGGCACTATGATTCAGTTGACCTTCGGACCTCTGGGCGACGAAAATGGAGTGTTCAGAGTGCCTGAAAACACAACCGTTATCGGTGCAAGAGCCTTTTCGGGACAGTCCTTCAAGAAAATCATTCTGCCTTATACCGTCAGGGAAATAGGTGAATACGCGTTTGAAAACTGCTTCAATCTGGAGGAGGTTGTCGTAGAGACCGACCTGACCTCGGGCGAGGGAGGCTATTCCAACCTGAGTACGGTGGGCGAAGCGGCGTTCGAATATTGCTATTCGCTGAAAAAAATCGACCTTTCAAGAACGCGGATTACCCGCCTGCAAAAGGAAACCTTCTATCGTTGCGAGTCGTTGTCTGAAATTCTTTTGCCGGACACGCTGGAAATCATCGGTCTGGAAACGGATTCTCTGTCAAGCTCCTCGTCAACCTCTTCTGTGTTTTACTACTGCGAGTCGCTTAGAAGCATAAAGCTGCCCGAAGGGTTTAAACGCATCAACGGTTCAAGTAACTTCAACTATTCCGGACTGGAAGAGATGGTTTTCCCCGAAAGCATGGAATTTGTCGCCGACGACACCTTCCAATATACCGAAAACTTGAAAAAGGTGACCTTCCAAAGCGCCATGACATGGAAGACAAGCAACAGCTACGGCGATATTTTCTCTTATTCTTCAGTAGAGGAAGTGATTCTGTCGGACAAGATGACATCGCTGTCTCCCAATATGTTTGACAACGCGAAGCAGCTGAGAATAGTGAGCTACAACGACTATGTTATCAAGAATCAGGCGGACTACGAGGCGGGCTTTGAAAACGCGTTGCCGCCTCAGGTGACGGTTGCGCCTTACGAGCTGTTCAACAATTGCGTGTCGCTGAAAAGCATGGATATGTCCAACATAACGAGCTATGCGTTTTACAGCAGTAGCAGCACCGGCAATTACAACGGAGTTTTCTCCGGCTGCACCTCGCTTGAAGAGGTCACGCTGAACAGTACGCTTGACGCCATTCCCGGCAAAATGTTCCTCAACTGCACGTCGCTCGTTTCAATCGACCTGCCGGACAGTCTGGCCTTCCTCGGCAGACAGGAAACATTCAAGAACACGGGACTGGTATCGATAAAAATTCCCGCAGGAGTCAAGGGCTTCGGCAACACAGCCGATTCTTGCTCGGCAACTCAGACTGTAAGACTGTTTGAAAACTGCGCGTACCTCACGACGATTATCATGCCCGCAAGCATGACGGACTTTGAAATAGGCGGCTACGTGTTCACCGGCTGCACGGCTCTCAAAACGATTAAGGCGGGAGAAAACGGCGAAGACAACGTGCTCCCCGGAGTAACCCTTGTCGGACAGTACGCTTTCACGGGTTGCGCGATAGAGTCGCTCGATTTGCCCGACGTGGATACGGTAGGCACATATGCCTTCGGCGTGAAATCAGCGGATTTCAGCAAAGGTACTTACGCAACCAAGCTGCAAAGCATTTCGATGCCCAAGCTGACTACGTTTAATACTTATCTGTTCTCTTACGCTACCGAGCTGAGTCAAGTCACTCTCGGCGACGACGCGGAGGCGCTGTCAGACTATATGTTCGACGGCTGCGCGTCTCTCGAAACGATTACGCTTCCTTCCAAGCTGACGTTCCTCGGAACGTATACGTTCAGAAACAGCGGTCTGAAAAACATCGTTATCCCCGACGGCGTCAAGCACATCGGTTCGTCCAAAGGCTCTGCCGCCGCGGCAGGCACCAGAGCATATGTGTTCCAGAATTGCGCACAGCTGACAAGCGTCACGCTGCCCGCAGGACTCATGACGCTCGGCGCGTATGTGTTTGACGGCTGCTCGTCCCTCTCCGCGCTGACTTACAGCGGAAACGCCGACGAGGGAAGCGCTCTTCCTTCGACGGTTACGGTGGTAGGCAACTACGCGTTCAACGGCTGCTCTTCGCTTGAAGAAATCAATCTCGAATCCATTAAGACGGTGGGGACGTATTGCTTCCAAAACTGCGTTGCTCTCAGAGCTGCGGAACTGACAAGCGCGACAAGCATAGGC
>ULUZ01001539.1_pt1 | contig 35840 bp, 27 predicted proteins | sample 1958881 | NCBI WGS metagenome assembly ULUZ01 (sample SAMEA4835771, study PRJEB28245) | human gut metagenome | biome: gut microbiome; material: fecal sample | place: Denmark | collected 2008
TTAATTGTTTAACTCGTCCCATTTTAACGGGACACTAATGGTATCCTTTTATTAATTTAGGGCATTATCATTTGGCGAGTGTGAGCGATTCGCGCATAAGTAAGGAGTTTGGACGCAATCTGCGTAGTGGTATCGAACGAGTTTATGAACGGGCGCAGGGAAATCCTTTTTTGAATGGAATCCCGGCAATATGGTGTTCCAATAATTTGACAGTCGCTATGGCTACACAATGCCGCCTTTATCGTGAATTGACAGGTGACAACCGATATCGGGAGATGGAGTCCTCGTTGATCGATTGGTTATTCGGGTGCAATCCGTGGGGTACGAGTATGATTACCGAGTTACCTTTATGGGGCGATTATCCCATCGATCCGCACACGCCGTTAATCGCTTTGGGTGTTGGTACGACGGTCGGTGGATTGGTCGATGGCCCCGTATATTCGTCCATCTTCGATAGTTTGAGAGGCGTTCGTTTGACGAGAAGAGATCCTTATGCCCGTTTTCAATCAGAGGTAGTATATCATGACGATATACAAGATTACTCTACGAATGAACCTACGATGGACGGAACGGCCAGCCTCAGTTATTTGCTGTCATCTCTGCAAAAGGAAGGTATGAAATCTCGCGGATTGGATAGAAACGAGTATGCTTATGGAGGAATCGTCCGTACCGATGCCGAGAAGAAACAAATTTCGCTTGTTTTTACGGCTGCTGATAAGAGCGATGGCGCTCGGCATATTTTGGAAGTTTTGGGAAAATGCGATGTGAAAGGTTCATTTTTCTTCACCGGCGAATTTTATGAGCGTTTCCCCGAAACTATACAGACTTTGTACAATGCCGGACACTATGTAGGGGCTCACGGCGATGCGCATCTGTTATATTGTGCTTGGGAAAATCGGGACTCTACTTTGGTAAGTCAAGCACAGTTCGAGCAAGACATGTTAGATGTATATGCTCGCATGCGCAAATCTGGTATAGATGTATCGCGATCCAATCTGTTCATTCCTCCTTATGAATATTATAATGAGAAGATTTCAGCTTGGGCGAGAGGATTAGGGTTAAGGCTTGTGAATTTTACTCCCGGCACATGGACCAATGCCGACTATACGACTCCCGATATGAAGAATTATCGTAGTAGCGAGTCTATATACGATAGGGTAATGGAGGTCGAAAAACGCAATGGATTGAATGGTCATATTATGTTGTTTCATTTAGGAACCGATGACAAACGTACCGATAAGTTTTATGAGCGCTATCTCGAACGGCTTATTCGTGTATTGCAGAGAGAAGGATATACATTCGTCGCACTTCCCGAAGCCGTGGGAAAATAAAAGACGATTTGGAATTTTTATAAAAGAATTTGGTTCGTAGCGAATTTAGACCCATCTTTGCACCCGAAAAATAAGGAAAATCCTCATCGGAGGGTATTATAATGATAGTTGTAATGCCGGATAAGATGAATGGTGAAAATCATTCTCTTGTCCGGCTTTTTCTTAAAAGTGGTTTTATGAAAGAATTGGATTTGACGAAAGGGAGTGTACTCAAAACGCTACTTCAATTTGCCGTTCCTTTTTTGATTGCGAATCTGCTTCAAGCTCTTTATGGCGGAGCCGATCTGTTTGTAGTAGGGTGGTTCGACGATGCCGCCAGTGTCGCTGCCGTTGCCATTGGCAGTCAGGTTATGCAGACGATTACAGGGATTATTTTAGGACTGACCACCGGTACTACGGTCGTTATAGCTATGGCAACGGGGGCGAAGAATTATCGCGATGTCGCGACTTCTATCGGTACGTCCATTTGCCTATTTGCTTCGGTCGGTTTGTTCTTGACGTTGATTATGGTTGTTTCTCATAATTATATTGCTGTTCTCATGCACACGCCGGTCGAGGCTATGCGTGATGCAAAACATTATTTACTGATTTGTTCGATAGGCATTCCGTTTATTATGGGATATAACGTTGTATGCGGGATTCTTCGAGGATTGGGCGATTCGAAAACTCCGCTTTATTTTGTCGCTTTGGCTTGTGTTATCAATATCGTGCTTGATGTCGTTCTTGTCGGTTTTTGTCATTTGAGAGCGGCAGGAGCAGCGATTGCCACGGTATCTTCACAAGGCATTAGTTTTTTAACGGCACTCTGGTTCCTCCATAAACGAGGATTTCATTTCCCTTTTTCCCGTCGGGATATTCGATTAAGTCCTATTCTTTCTCGCCGGATTTTTGTATTAGGAGCGCCTATCGCTTTACAGGATGCTTTGGTGAATGTATCATTTTTATTGATAACCGTTATTGTCAATCAAATGGGTGTTATTGCTTCGGCAGCATTGGGAGTCGTCGAGAAAATTATCGTATTTGCCATGTTGCCCCCGATGGCCATATCGTCGGCAGTAGCTACGATGACGGCTCAGAATTATGGGGCGGGATTGTTGTTGCGAATGAAACGCTGCCTTTATTCGGGAATTGGTATGGCATTGATATTCGGGGTATCGGTCTGCGTTTATTCCCAGTTTTTGCCCGATACGCTAACCGGAATCTTTACAAAGGATCCGGCTGTAATTGCAATGGCTTCCGAATATTTGCGTGGATATAGTATCGACTGTATTATCGTCAGTTTCGTGTTTTGTATCAATTCTTATTTCAGTGGGCAGGGAAATTCGTTATTCCCTATGATTCATAGTATAATAGCGACTTTCGTTTTTCGTGTCCCGTTATCTTATCTGTTCGGGCAGATAGATTCGGCATCATTACATCTGATGGGATTTGCTCCTCCTATTTCGACATTTGTTTCGTTGCTGATTTGTATTTGGTATATCAGACGAACGAACCGTAAATTGGAGTATAAATTCCGATCGTTGTAAACGATAAAATCTATTTTATATGAAGCATTTTGTATTTTTGTGAAAAATGAGTGGAAAGAGAAGTCTGTATGGAAATAGAACTTAGAAATGAACGTTTCTCGGACTATCCCGAAACAGAAAATGTAGTTCGGGAGGCTTTTTGGAATCGTTATTCTCCCGGGTGTTACGAACATTATTTGATTCATATCATGCGGTATAGTCGGGCGTTTGTACCGCAGTTGGATTTTGTTGCCGTATTCGATGATAAGATCGTTGGGAATATAGTCTTTTTGAAATCGGTCATTCAAGCCGATACCGGAAAAGAATACGAGGTTTTATCTTTGGGGCCTATTTCGGTGTTGCCGGAATATCAGAACATGGGTATCGGGAAAAGATTGATCGACCATACTCGAAATTTAGCCAAATGTATGGGCTTTCGTGCAATCTTATTATGCGGGGAGCCCGACTACTATTTGCGAAGGGGATTTGTGCCTGCCGAGACCTTAGGAATACGGACAGCAGACGACATGTATGCCGATGCGTTGCATGTGTGCGAGTTATATGAAAACGCATTATCCGATGCAAGAGGACGTTATATTGAAAATCCTGTATATAATATAGATGAATCTCAGGCTATTGAGTTCGATAAAAAATTTGAACCGAAAGAACTTGTTGTCGGGACTCCTTCTCAGAAACGCTTTGACCGAATAGTAGCCATGCGAAGAAAGGCTTGATTGGGAATTATCGTAGTTTTGAAATAAATGATGACGGTGTTTGTTTTGTAATTTTTGCGGAATCGATAAAAAAATCTTAAATTTGTATTTTTAATAGAAATACCTTTGAAACAGTTGCTCCATAAAATAGCGAGATATTTTCTGCCTGTACTATTCATTTCGTACATAGGCTGTATTTCGCTGTTCACACACTCGCATGTAGTCAATGGAGTGACGATTGTCCATTCTCACCCGTATAAACCGGGAACGGAACACGGACATACAACGGCTGAGTTTCAGTTGATACACATGTTGTCCAGTATCGAGACGGAGAATCCGTCGATGTGGGCTTTTGTATCGGTGATTTTGTTTTCTTATTGCAGCCGGTTGTTTTTCCCGTCCAGATATTTCTGTCTCATTTCCGAGAAATGGGGCGCTCATGGTTTGCGAGCTCCGCCCGTTTTGGTTCTGTAATATGATATATTTAGGAGAAAAGAGTTGTTGTCCTTATCTTATTTCAAGGTAGGGACAACAGATTGTATTTTATTATTTAGAATTGAAAAATGAAGAATTATATATTATTATGGGTATGCCTGTGGTGTGCCGGGCAGTTATGTGCCGAAACTGCCGTATCGAAATCTTTGGACATCAATATTGTCGGTCATGTATTGGATAAGAACACACGAGAACATTTACCGTATATTTCAGTTGTTTTGAAAGGTACGACTATCGGTGTAATGACCGATGCATCGGGTCACTATTTTTTGAAAAATTTGCCGGAGGGAGATTTCTTTCTCGAAACCTCTTCCGTAGGATATAAGACAGAGCGTCGTAAGGTTTCGCTGAGGAGGGGGACGACTTTGGAAATCGATTTTGAAATCGAAGAGGATGCCGTTGTTTTAGACGGGGTTGTCGTTTCTGCCAATCGTAGTGAAACCACACGCCAATTAGCGCCGACTTTGGTCAATGTTTTGAATATAAAGACGTTTGAAAATACCAACTCCAACTCTTTGGCACAAGGCCTTAATTTTCAGCCGGGTGTCAGGGTCGAGAACGATTGTCAAAACTGCGGTTTTCAACAAGTACGTATAAATGGGCTCGACGGTCCGTATACACAGATATTGATGGATTCTCGTCCCATATTCAGCGCATTGTCGGGTGTATATGGGTTGGAACAGATTCCGGCCAATATGATAGAGCGAGTGGAAGTGATGCGGGGAGGAGGTTCTGCATTATTCGGTGCTTCGGCAATAGCGGGGACAATCAATATTATTACGAAGGAACCGTTGCGTAATAGCGGTTCGATAGCGCACAGTATCACTTCTATCGGTGGAAGCGGCGACTTCGACAATAGCACTTCGCTGAATGCTTCGCTCGTAACCGACAATAATAAAGCCGGTATTTACATTTTCGGGCAGAATCGTCAGCGAAGCGGTTACGACCACGATAACGACGGTTTCACAGAGTTGCCCGAATTAAAGGCTCAGACGTTGGGCTTTCGCTCTTATTTGAGAACCAGCAATTATTCCAAACTAACGTTTGAATATCATCATATCAGTGAATATCGACGAGGTGGCGATCGCCTGAACCGTCCGCCGCACGAAGCCGATATAGCGGAGCAGTTGAATCATTCTATCGACGGAGGAGGTTTGAATTATAGCCTGTTTACTCCCGATGAAAAACATCGGGTTAATGTATATGCTTCGGCTCAGCATATCGGCAGGGACAGTTATTACGGAACGGAACAAAATCTTAACGCATACGGCGAAACGGAGGACTTGACTGTCGTGGCAGGTACTCAATACATATACAGTTTCGATAAATGTTTGTTTATGCCTGCCGATTTAACAGCCGGTATCGAATATAATTATGATAATTTGCGAGATGAGATGAAAGGGTATAATCGCAAGACTCGTCAAGAGGTACATACCGAGAGTGCTTTTTTGCAAAACGAATGGAAGAACGATCGTTGGAGTATCCTTGTTGGAGGACGGTTGGATAAACATAATCTGATAGATCATGTCATTTTCAGTCCGAGAGCCAACTTGCGTTTCAATCCTGTTAGAGATGTGAATTTGCGTTTAAGTTATTCTTCCGGGTTTCGGGCTCCCCAAACGTATGATGAAGATTTGCATGTTGCTGCGGTAGGTGGAGAAGCTACGATGATAAGACAAGCTGAGAATTTGAGGGAAGAAAAATCCCACAGTGTAAGTCTTTCGGCCGATATGTATCGTCGTTTCGGGGCTTTTCAATGTAACCTGTTGTTGGAAGGTTTTTATACTCGATTGAATCATGTTTTTGTTCTTGAAGAGATAGGGAAAGACGAAGAACACAATGCGGTGATAAAAGAACGACGTAACGGACAGGGTGCGGAGGTTGCAGGGGTGACGGTCGAAGGCAAGGTAGCCTATCTTTCTTTGGTGCAGTTACAAGCAGGTGTGACTTGGCAGAAAAGTCATTATACAAGGCCTGAAAAATGGAGTAAAGATAGTTCTGTTCCGGCAGAAAAGCGAATATTCCGTACCCCCGATTGGTATGGTTATTTTACGGCCACATATTCTCCGGTAAAACCTTTGAACATAGCTCTTTCGGGAACTTATACCGGTTCTATGATCGTTCAGCACATGAAAGGTTACATACCGAAAGATATGGCTGTAACTACTCCCGACTTCTTTGATATGAACCTGAAAATATCTTATGATTTTTCGTTGTATAAATTCATTACTCTGCAACTGAATGCTGGCGTTCAGAATATTTTTAACGCTTATCAAAGAGATTTCGATCCGGGAAAGGAAAGAGATTCGGGTTATATTTATGGCCCCTCTATGCCTCGTAGCTATTTTGCCGGAGCAAAGTTGATGTTCTGAAACAATTTCTAATGTTTATAAACACTTAAAAGCCACAGTTTTGCTGTGGCTTTTATTTTTTATACAAGAGACATGTTTTGTAGGTGTTTGATTATTAGCTATATGTGTTAATATAAAATTGTAATTTAACAGATTTTGTTTAATCTATGTAATTTCTGAGTGGTAAATTATCTTTGCATTCAGAATAATTAACATAAGAGGGACCGCAAAAAATCTTTTGATTTTTAATATTAAATAAAATCACGGAGTGAATAAGTGTAATCACATAAAAAGGGGAATATTGCTAATCTTTTTGGGGATATTGCTTGTGAGCTTGGTTCAAGCTCAAGAATCCAAGTCCCCTATATTTTCATTTTCTAAGAGTTACCCGGATTATGTCGTTTTTTTACCCGAGGGGAAAATAGATTCGGTTTTTTATCATGCGCATTCTTCTATTATACCGGTTATATTTAAAGTGAATAAATACGATTTGTTTCCTAATAAACAATTGGATAGTATCGTCGAAGTGTTGAGCCGAGTACAAAAAGACGCTTCGGTACGTATAGCCTATCTTTGGATCGGAGGAAGCGCTTCTCCCGAGGGGCCTTCTAAATGGAACCATAAGTTGGGGGAGTATCGTTCGCAAGCGTTGGCGAAATATTTATCGAAAGAAACAGGATTTCCGAAGGATTTGATGAGGGTGGAAAATCTGTGGGAAGATTGGTACTCTTTTGAACTTGCATTGAAGAATGGGGCAAAGATTCCCAATAAAGAAAAAGTTCTCGATATTTTGGGGAAAGAGAAAGACAATGAACGGAGAAAGTCGCAGATTATCGCTCTCGACAAGGGCTATACATGGCATAGAATTATTCGCGATATATTCCCTCCGTTCCGCAATGCACGTATGGCTATCGTATGCCATGAACGGCCTGAACGTATTCCGGTAAATGTCGAGAGGTTATCTTTCGACTATTCGTTGCCTGTAAGGGAACCGGTATCTTCGTTTCCGATGAATACGGCAGAAAATCGAAGAAGAGTGATTGCCGTTAAGACCAATTTGTTGTTTGTCGCTGCGCTGACCGCCAATTTCGGTTTTGAGGCCGAGCTGTGGCCTCACTGGTCGATAGACCTTCCGGTATGGTATTCGCCTTACGATATTACATCGACTCGTAAGTTGCGTTTGCTGGCGGTTCAACCCGAAGTACGGTGGTGGCCGGGAGCGGTTATGAATGGTCATTTCATAGGGTTGCATACTCATGTGGCGGGGTTCAATGTCGCCATAAACGATAAGGCGCGTTATCAAGATCCTAACCATGCGCTTTGGGGTATGGGGCTGAGCTATGGATATGCCTTTTCATGGGGAAAGGACAATCGGTGGGGAATAGAGTTTAACATAGGAGTCGGTTTTGCCGAGTACGATTATGATGCCTATCGTAATCGCAGAAATGGCGCTTTATTTAAATCCGGTTCCGATGTCTATTGGGGAGTTACGCGTGCAGGAGTAAATCTGTCGTATAAATGGTCTTTCGCTCGTAGGAATAAGAAAAACAGATAGGAATAGAGATGAAAGAGTACGGTTTTCATATCATAGCGTTTGTTTGCATTGTGTCGTTATTCGTAACGGCATGTGACAAAACGATCCATCAATATCCCGAGTCGGAGAAAACATGGGTAATGGTGGAACTGAATGCCGATCGTACACCTCCTGTGTATTATAAAGAATTGACGTATGATGCTGAGGGTGAATCTTCGATAAATGATTTAGAACCTGTCCTTTCGGGAAATTACACAGCCGATGAGCGATTGTGTTTGCGCTTTGTTGTCGAGCTGTATAAAATGCCGGGGGCGACGGACGATGTGAATAAAGGCAATCTGGTAGAACGCCGTGAAATATCGGTAGAAAGATTGACAGACGCTCCGCAAGATACATTGTATTTCTGTTTGGCAGATGGAATTTATAAAATGTTGGCATGGGCCGATTATGTGCCGAAGGAAGAGCCTGCCGACTGGCATTTCAGTACCGATAAACTCGATGCCGTTAGGGCGAATGTATCTCATAAACCGTTGGATAATCATCATAAAAATTCGGCTGCCGGGAATTGTGATTTTATAGTCGATTCGAGCCGAGATGATAAAGCAGGTCCGGTTAGGTTGTCGGGAAATGAGGCTTCTGGGGCAGCTGTCGATGGTCGTATGGTTTCGGTATATATGGAGCGAGCCTCTGGCCGTTTTCGGTTATGGGCTACCGATTTACAAGAGTTTAGAAAGAAAAGGAGTGCTGTGGACGATTTGCATATTAAAATCATATACAAGCAATATGTCAGTGTCGGATATAATGTGGGAACAGAAATGCCCAATGCTTTTGTCGAGACTCGTACAATGGAAACCGCTCCCACGACACTGACCGATGATGGAACGCTTCTTTTGGCTTATGATTATGTGCTTGCTTCGGATCGTCGGGAAGACCACGTGCTGGTAGATGTCTTTGTATACGATGGAAATGGGAAAGAAATAAATCATTACCAGAATATCGACGTACCTCTTTATCGCAATAGAGAGACCGTTATTAAGGGGCCGTTTTTGACAAAGACCATAGGAAGCGGCGATATCGGTATTGACGATGATTTCGATAATGAACATGTTGTGGTGATACCCGATTGAGAATATATTTTTAACCATTTTATATTATTTCATCATGAAAAAGAGTTATTATTTTTTAGCGGGAATGGCTTTGTTGGGACTGATGACAGGCTGTTCCAATGAATTGGACGAACCCGGGGCGAACCCGAACGGCGACGCAGTGCGTATCATGTTCGAAGCTCCCGAAGCCTTGCAGGTGACACGTGCGGTGACCGGTACGAATAGTGCACAAGGAGGAGTGACAAACGTAGATTGGAGTAAGTACGATCTTCGTTATCAGGTGGCTGTTTATTCCGAAGATGGTGCGACATTGCTCGTTGCACCCCAGACTCAGGTAGTCGATACCTATGGACCTGTTTCCTTCGAATTTCGTCTTACGCCGAACAATACCTACAAATTTGTAGCGTGGGCCGATTTTGTAAAACAAGGAGAAACGTCCGATTTGCATTATAACACGTCCGATTTTACCGATATTTCGATAAAAGATGAGCTTGATGCTCAATTGAACGACGAGAGTAGAGATGCCTATTTCTTTATGAAAAATATCTCGGTGACACAAACGTTCGGTGAAACCATGACTTTGAAACGCCCGTTTGCAAAACTTCGTGTGATTACCACCGATTGGGCATCCGAAGGCATGGAGATGCCCGATAATTTCAAGGTCGCTTATCACGATTGTGTACGATTCTCTGCTTTAAATGCCGTTACCGGCGAGGCTGTCGGTAGTGCCGATGCCGAAAGTTCGAAGGTTTATACCGCAGCGATTATGCAAGATGAAACAGGTGATAAATTTTATGAAGGGGGATATGATGCTACTGCGAATAACCGTACGTTGGTAGTCGACTATCTCATTACCGGCGACGAGCAACGTGCCATACATTTCAGTTTGGAGATGTTGAAAGGAACAGCCCCGGTCGTTACAAAAGATTTTACAACCAATATACCCGTACAAAGGAATTATCTCACTACGATTTTGGGAAATCTGTTGACTGTGGGCGGAACGATAGATGTTGATATTCAGGAAGGTTTCAAGAACGAATGGATCGAGGGCGAAGAATGGTGGAACCCGGAGGAAATCACACCTTCTCAACCGGCTTACGATGAACAGACCAATACCTATTCGGTCTATACGAGAGAAGAGTTTGCTTGGCTGCCTACTCATATCGATGATATGCTTGCGGCTACCCCCGGTTTTACCTTGCGTATCTGCAACGATATAGATATGAGCGGTGTCGAGTGGAGCCCGATTTATCCCGGTTCCAGCGGTAGGACATATACGGTCGACGGACAAGGTCACACGTTGCGCAATTTTTCCATGAGCGGGAAGTTCGGGGCAGTCTATGAGTATAAGCTGGGTTCATTTGTTTTGGGTAGATATAATGCATATACCGGCGTATGGGGCAAATTCGACGGAATCATGAAGAACCTTACTTTCGAAAATATAACGATCAATGGTCTTGCCCATGCGGAGTTCCCGGTAAAAGATGTAGACGGAGAACCCGTCGATCACAGCAAAGAGTTCTCTTATTTTGCAGGGTGTATCGGTTATACCGGAGGTAATCAGTGGAGTATGAACAGCAAGTTCGAGAATGTACACGTCAGACACATACAGATTAAGTCGTCTGCCACTCCTTCTCAAAATCTCGGTGGTCTGGTCGGTTGGATTGGTTCCGGCGGAGGAAGTGCCGGGAATAGAGTTGCCGCTCTAAAAAACTGTTCTGCGACAGATGTACACCTCACGGGATATCAGGCCGGCGGTCTTGTCGGACAAGTGTTGGGCGATCGAGGCGTATCGTTTGATGATTGTCAGACGGAAAATGTCTATATACGTTATTCGAGTATTTCGTCATCATCAGGTTTTATAGGGAATATTGGCGACGGTGGAATTAACATCAGTTGGTCGGCAGCCATAGAAATCAACAATTGCAACCCGGCTCAAAACGTTTATTACATCAATGACAGAACCGGAGAGCCCAATACTACTTATAAACCTCAGAGTCCTTTCTACGGGCACAAAAACAGTGTCGATGTAGTGACGATTACTCCGGAGGAAACGACAGAACCGTAACGATCATCGGGAACAATTTTGTAACAGAATATTATTGTTTGGTAGAATCCAATATAGAAAATGGGGCTGTGTCGATGTTTTGACACAGCCCCATTAAAAAAATGACAGTTTCTGACCACGCATACAGAAGTACTCTGAGTAAAAGGGTTAGAAGCTATTTGAATTAATATCTTTAACTCTCTCCCTCCCTGTATATGTCATTCCCCGTAATGCTGAGGCGCGGCAGGGGAAATTCTGAAATCGGAATACCGCTTGCCTCTCTCAGAATCGCCCTTTATTGGGCTTTCCTCTCTGTATTGTCGCCATACTTCCTCTTCCTTTACTCGCAAAATGCGAATAGGTTTGGTTTTATTATTTGGTCATTAGTTTTAAAACGATATAACCCCCGAATATTTGCAGAAGCATGCCGGGAATGCCTATTCGAAAATCTTGTATGGCGGTGAAAAAATTACCTGCAATAGCCCATTCTACAAGGCTCCCTGCTACTTGATAGGAGAGTACGACTCCCGTTAAGATGAGTAGAGAGACTTTCCCGAATCGATATGCGGCATATCCGGCGGCTGTGGCCAACAATATCGATTTGGAGAGAATCGCGGGTAGGACTTCGGGTAGAGGCATCCAGAACAGCATGGAGTTTATGAGGGGCGAGAGTACTGCCGTGAGTAACCCCACGCGCCACCCGTATTTATAGGCCCCGATAAGCGTGAAGAAGTAGATGGGCAATAGCATGGGGCCACCCAGATGAATCGTATGACACAATTGGGGAAGAAGAATATTCCCCGCTATGAACAAGGCGGAAAAACCGTAGGTTCTCGCATTGTTATACTCTAAGGAGTAGAGTTTTGCCGTGGTCGTTTGCATAGTCGTTTATTATTTATTGTTGTTAATCCAGTTTTACCAGTTCGTATTTTTGACTGCCCAAACCTATTTGTTCCCCGTATTCCAACGTATGCATGCCGTGACGGGAATCGATACGTTCGATGAGGTGGATTTTTCCGTGGTCTTCCGATGCTCTCACCAAATCGGTACAAGCCTTGTCGAGAGCGACCGGGTCGAGTGATGCGAGGATACCTATGTCGCCCATTTTCGGATCTTCGGGGGAGGCATCGCAGTCGCAATCCACAGATAGGTTATTGGCTACACTTATATAAATGATTTTCTCACCGCAATGTTCAGCCACCGATTTGGCGGCTTCGGCCATCGACTCCAAGAAATCGTCTTGTGCAGGCAGGTTTTCCCACGGGTTCCCTTTGGTTTTCCCGGCAGAATGTATCCATGCTTTTCCGGTAGATGAAGCGATGCCGATGGACATGTTTTTTATCGCTCCGCCGAATCCTCCCATAGCATGTCCTTTGAAATGAGAGAGGATTATGGTAAAGTCGTAGTTCGGGTAATGGGCTCCCACATAATTCTCTTTAAGGTGCTTACCGCCGTGTACGAGTAGGGCTGTTTCTCCTTCCGAATCCATGATGTCGACAGGGGCGATAGCCGTGAAACCGTGGTCGGCGGCAGCTTTCAGATGACTTTCTGTGTCGGCTCTTCCACCCCCGTAGGCCGTGTTGCATTCGACGATCGTCCCGTTCACCTTCTGTACGAGGTCTTTGATAAGAGCCGGTTGTAAGAAGTTATGACCACCCGGTTCTCCGGTAGATAGTTTTACTGCGACTTTTCCGGTCGCTTTGCGGTTCAACGCTTCGTATATTTTCACCAAGTTTTCGGAAGAAATCTCTTTGAACATGTATACTTTGGGCGTTTCATTGTCCTTCTTGGAAAGTTGAGTTTCCGAATTTTGTGCGCGGGTGTTACAGCTTATCCCTATAAGGGCGGATAAGAAAGCGCATAGGGCGATATTGATGTACTTTTTCATATATGTGTGTGAATGAAAGAAATTAAAATTTTACGTTTATACCGGCCATGATTGTAGCTTTGGGCATGGGGTATCCGGCATTTATTTCGTATCGTTGTGCCAAGAGGTTTTCTCCACGTGCCCAAATGTCGAACCATTCGGTGACTTTGAATGACCCGTTGATGTTCCATAGTACGAAATCTTCGGTTTGAACATGGTCTACGTCTGTGTAGAGATTGGCTACATATTGGAGCCCGGTGGAGACAGTCCAGCGATTTTTGGAGAACATGGCTCCGGCGTAGAACTTATGTTCGGGTGCGCCGAGTACCGGATTGTCCATGTGCAGATAGCTGTAATTGGTTTCGACCGACCAATGGGGGTGAATACGGTAAGCAGCTTCCGCTTCGACTCCGGTGTTGTCTATTTTCCCGGTGTTCATGTTCAAGGGTGTCGCTCCCGCACGAGGCACGGCGACGATCAGATTTTTCCCGTCGATATAAAAAACGTTGATACTATACGACAGCCTTCCGTCGAGTAGACGTTGGGCGAAGGCCAGTTCGTAATTCCACATGGACTCTGGTCGAAGATCGGGGTTTTTGGGAGGGAACATATACATTTCCCGTATGGTAGGATAGCGAAATCCTTTGCCTGCACTTGCTTTCAATTCGATGGAGCCGGGTAAATGGAACGATAATCCCGCTTGTGGAATCCATTCCGTACCGATATGCGAATGGTGGTCGATACGGATACCGGCATCGAGGGTGAGCCAATGGCTGATGTCTTGCCGAAAATCGATATAACCGGCTATTTCGTGCTGTACCTTATCGACGATGTGTTCACGTTCTCCGTTTCGTTCACCTTCGACGTAACGGTTTTGTGCTTTGCCACCGAAGCGGTAGTAGTCAACTCCGGCAGTCAGGCGGTTGCCGGTAAAAAGCTGTGCGCTTTGATACCACGATATGCCCATCATATCGTCGTGCGAGTCGAACCGGTATGGTTTGGGGTTATTCTTGTCATCGGGGTTGGCGGTATAACCGTCGTTGATCCAATGGTCTCCCCAGTTGTAGAAAAAGCTCACAGCTCCCGATGTGCGTTCGTAGCGGTTTTCTACGGCAACCGAGGTCATACCGCGGGTGATACTTTGGTCTGCGTCGATCATCGGGTCGGTTACCTCACCCGGTTGCGAAGCGTTGAAGTGGGTGACATTTACGTCGCCGCGGATATTCCAATAGGGAGAAAATTCATAACCCAGTTTGGCATATCCCCCGTATTGCTCGAATCCCATATTTCGGCGATGTCCGTCGGTTCGGTTGTACGAACCGCTTATCAGGCTGGTAAATCCGCCTTTTCGAATGCGGTTCGTGACTTCGCTCTGTAAAGTGTTGAACGAACCGTATCCTAAGTTGAGGTTGGTTTTTACTCCCTCTTCATGTAATTGGCGGGTAACGATGTTGATAACGCCCCCCATGGCGTTCGAGCCGTACAATACCGAGGCCGGTCCGCGCAAGACTTCCACTCGTTCGGCCATTAGCGATTGGTAAGCATCGGCGATAGGGTGTCCCATTAGTCCCATGTATTGGGGGTGTCCGTCGATGAGAACCATCAAGCGACCCGATCCGCTGCCTATTCCCCGTAACGACATGCCACCGGCCGCACCTCCCGATACACCGTAACCCATGATACCTCTGGCTGTGATGAATAGTCCGGGTACTTGTTGGGTAAGTATAGGGAGAATCGACGGTTGCATGCTCTGCTCGATTTGTTTACGGTCTATGACGGAAATAGTCATAGGCAAATGACGAATATCTGTCTCATTGCGAGTGCCGGTAACGACCACTTCATGGATTTGTATCGGGTCGATCAGTTTTCCATTTGAGGTTTTCGTTATATTTGGCAACGAGTCGGTTTGAGCCGATGCCGTTATTTCTCCTAATGCAAAAAATAAAAGTAAAAGTTTTGTCCTCATGCGTTTATATATTCTTCATCGTGTTCATGAAATCGTCTATCTCTGCGAGACAATCTTCCGGAGTTTCCAAATTTTTACAACGACTCTCCAACGGACACCAGCCGGTTCGAGTACGGTTGATAATGTATTCTGTCTCGATTTTGTATTCGGGTTCTATGCCGTGAGATTGAAATAAGGAGAGTGCCGGCCGACTGATGACACCGGCGAACACTTCTTTTACGCCTCCCAAGATCATCAAGGCCGCTGCGGCCTTGATGATCTTGGGAGGCAATAAATGATCCGTTGAGAAAATCCGGTTCTTCTTTCAATAATCGGTAAATATCTTTTACGCCTCGTTCGTGAAACAAGCGTATTTCGTGATTATTGCAAATAATGCAGGAACATTGTTCGGCAAAGAGCCGATTGATGATTTCTTGTTTTTTTTCGGTAGTCATTTTTATTACTGTGTTTAGAACCCGAACCGTTGAGCTGCCTGATGCATGGACTCTATGATTTTAACTCCGAACGGGCAACGGACTTCGCATGCGCCGCATTCGACACATTCCGAGGCATGGTGTGTGAGTGCCTTGTAATGTTCTCGCACGGTTTCGGGTATTTCTCCTTGTGCAACAGTTAAGTTATAAAATTTGTTCACGGCGGCAATATCTATTTTTGAAGTACAGGGCGCACAATGACCGCAATACATGCAATGACCTTTCCACGAGAATTTCTCCAAACCGGTCATTACGGCGGTATAGTCGCGTTCTTGTGGAGTGGCATGGCTCCAAGCGACTGCCTCGGCGATTTCTTCCCTATTTTTGCAGCCTACCATGACGGCCGCCACACCCGGACGCGTCAGTGCATATTCGATGGCTTGCACGGGTGTCATGGCCCGGCCGAAGGGGGAATTTTCTTTATTCAATAAGTCGCCTCCGCCATAAACTTTCATTACGTCGATACCCACGCCTTCCCTTTCGCACAAGGTATAGAATTGTTCCCGAACCGGGTCTATATTCTGCAAAGCGTTGGTATAACTTTCTTCTGCCCACAGTGTGTCGACATCTTCGTTGGGAGGAAGCAGGTCGTAACAGGGATTGATGGAAAATAGAACGACATCTATCAGCCCCGTTTTGACCGCCATGCTCGCCACGGTCGGATTGTGGCTACTCATGCCGATGGCCCGTATCTTTCCCTCGGCTTTCAACCGTTGCGCGATTTCGATGATTTCATGATCGAATACCGTGTGAAAATCTTTTTCGGCATCCACGTAATGTATCATACCGATGTCGAGATAATCGGTGCGCAGTTGTTTCAAAAGCGCTTCGAAAGAGGCTATGGTCTTTTGTGGGTTGCGGGTACGCAGGTATTGGTCGTTTTCCCATGTGGTACATAGGTGACCTTGTATGACGAAATTTTCTCGTCTTCCCTCTAAGGCAAATCCGATATGGCTCCTAAGGTCGGGATTCGAAGAATAGATATCCACGAAATTGATTCCGTTTTCTATGGCGAAATCGAAATCGGCTTTGACCTCTTCGGCGGTTTTATGCATGAACCCTTCGCAACCAAGAGCGATGGTACTTACTCGGATTCCGGTTCTTCCTAATGTTCTATATTCCATAACGAGGCTTTAAAATTCTCTTCCTTGTTTCAAGTCTTCGACAAACTTGTCGATTCGTTGCATTTCTTCCGGGATATGAATGTTTTGCGGACAATGGTGCACGCATTGGTTGCACCCGATACAATGGTTGGCTTGGCGCAGTTTGGGAACACTTCGGTCATACCCGACAAGAAACGCCCGGCGGGCTTTGCTATAATTGGCATCTCGGGACGATGAAGGCATGTTTCCCTCGTTTATGCATTTATTGAAATGCAGCAGAATGCCCGGAATATCCAGTCCGTAAGGGCAGGGCATGCAATATTTGCAATCGTTGCACGGTATGGTCGGGTAACGCAATAATTGTTGTGCCGTCTCTTCCAGAAACTCTTTGTCGGCGTCGCTCAGTGGGTCGAGCGGACAAAATGTGCGCAGATTATCTTGCAGGTGTTCCATATAAGTCATGCCGCTCAGTACGGTCAATACCCCGGGAAAAGAGCCAGCAAAACGGAATGCCCATGATGCCACGCTCGATTCCGGTTTCCTCTGTTTCAGTTTGGCGGCTATATGGTCATGTACATTCGACAGGCGGCCGCCTAATAACGGTTCCATGATAATGGCGGGTATTCCCCGTTTCGATAATTCTCCATAGAGATATTCGGCGTTGGTGTTCCGTTCGTTTACTTCTTTGGCATGCTTCCAATCGACATAATTGAGTTGTATCTGTACGAAGTCCCATTTGAATTCATCTTGGCGGGAAAGAAGATAGTCGAATACCTTGATGTCTCCGTGGTAAGAAAATCCGAGGTTTCGTATTCGTCCGGCTTGTCGTTCGGCGAGGAGGAAATCGAGGACCCCGTTATCGATGTAACGGGCGTTGAACTCCTGTAATCCGTTCCCCATGCCTACGCCATGCAGCAACAAATAATCTATGTAGTTTACTTGTAGTTCTTTGAACGAATTGTGATACATGGCTATCGAAGCCTCCCGGCTCCAAGTCGAGGGCGCGAAATTCGATAGTTTCGTGGCGATGAAATATTTTTCTCTCGGATAGCGGCTGAGGGCGATTCCGGTAGCTCGCTCCGAGCGGCCTTTGCAATAGGCGGGAGATGTATCGAAATAATTTACTCCGTGGGCCATGGCGACATCGACCAGCTTATTGACAGTTTCTTGGTCTATATCGTCGCTGCTGTCTCTGGCGCTGTTGTTCGAGACGGTCGGCCAGCGCATGCATCCGTAACCCAGTAGAGATACTCGGTCTTGGGTCGATGGGTTTATCCGGTAGGTCATCTGGTCGGTGGGAATATCGGTTGTCGCCGTGTATGCCGATTCTTGTTTGTTTTTGCAGCCGGGAAGAAGGGTTGCCGATGTGACGGCAGCCGCACCACCCAATACTTTCAGGAAATCCCTTCTGTCTAAATTCTTGTTATGTTCGTTTTTCATTGCTTTTCGTTTTGGAGATTAGATGATACGATGGTGTTCGTGACCTTCTACATAGATCGCGCTGAACGGACGTGCCGGACACAGGTTTTCGCAAGTACCGCAACCGATACAGCGTTCCGTATTGATAACCGGGATCATTATGGTCTTGTCCTGTTCGCTGTTTTCACGACCTCCTCTATGGCGGTGACGGCCGTGGAACGGAACCATTTGTATAGCTCCGACAGGACAATGTCGAGCACAATTCCCGCAATCTACTCCGTCGGTAAACGGGATGCAGTTCTTTTTCACCCATACGGCGTGGCCTATCTGTATGCTCGATTTTTCGGCAACGGTGATGGGGCGTATGGCTCCTGTCGGGCATACCTCCGAACACTTGGTACATTCGGGACGGCAATATCCGCGTTCGTACGACATTTCGGGCTGCATGAAAGTCATCAGATTACCCGATGGCCGTAAGACTTGATTAGGACAAGCCGATATGCACAACTGGCATGCCGTACAATGCTGGACTATGTTCGATGCGCTTAGCGAACCCGGTGGGGTAATGGGAGTGATTCGGTTGGGAATTTTTTTATCTTCGATGACCGCGAGACCTCCGTCTACTTTTTTCTCCTGAGCTTTCAATAAGGCAGTACCGGACAACAATCCGGCGAACGAGAGGAACTCTCGTCTGGGATTTTCCTTTTTGTCTTCATGTGCTGGTTCGACAGATGCCGAAGTAGTCTTTTTTCGGGGAAGGTATCGTATAGCTCCCTGTCTGCACTTTTCGATACAATCCATGCAAGCCACGCAACGGCTGTAATCGATGAGGTGGTTTTTGGCATCGATACACGAGGCTTTGCAGTTGCGGGCACACAATTGGCAACCGTTACATTTTGTCGTGTCGATAACGGGGCGGAAAAGAGAGAATCGGGACAATAGCCCCAGAACAGTACCCACCGGGCAAATCGTGTTGCAATAGGTGCGCCCGTTTTTCCATGCTAATATAAGTAACGAGACGAATGTGACGAGGGCAATGATAAAAGTGGGTATGCTTTTCAGCCACACGTCGGTGGAATAGAACGCATAACTGTCGATACGCTCGGCAAAGTAAGCGAGTAAATTGTTTCCCCATTGATAGAGTGGAGCGAACAGATTGGATACGATTCGTCCGTATGCGCTGTATGGAGCGATGAGGGCCGCAATAGCCGTGAATCCGGCAAGCAGGGCGACGATGAACAATGCCAACATGCTGTAACGCAGCCATGAGATAGCCGGTGAATAACGGAATCGGTTCTTTTTTCGTTTACCCGATATCCACGAAACGATATCTTGGAATACACCGAGCGGACAGATTACCGAGCAGTAGACACGTCCGAACAATAAAGTGAGGATAACGAGGAATGCGACGACTCCTACGTTCAAAGCCAATACGGCCGGGAGGAACTGTATTTTAGCGAGCCACCCGAACCACAGATGCAGAGTCCCCGTGAAATCGAGGAATAATAAGGTGATTAGCGTGAAACAGATAGTCGCAGCGACTATCCTGATTTTTCTTAACATAAAGGTTCGTTTTTAGCTGTTAAATGATATATTTCGATAAATCTGTTGGGCATAGTACAGAAAATCGCTACGAAAATACACAAAGATTTTTTAATTTTTTTTGCTCATAATCAATAAAAAAGAGTTTTTTATATTCTTTTTTCCCTTCTCGATTTTCCATTTGCAATGGAAGAAATAAGACGATATGACTCGAATAGTAACAGCCTATGGTGTAAATGTCGATTTTATAGGCATTCTTTTTTCCGAGCTTAGATCACCTTCATTTCAGAATACAAAGATAAATGGGAATATGAGTGATATATGTAGATAAATTACGGATAGTTGTACCAATTTTACAGATACATAGCAGCACCTTTCCCTTTGCGAACATGCTCCTTTATATTGCTAATGCAGAGTACCCTGTAATACTACGGGACACGGTAAGAAGAGAAGGGATAATATCTTCGATAACGGGAACAGAGTGATGCATATCCCTCTCCCCCCTGCCGTGCCCCGCAGCATTGCGGGGTGCATATAGCGATAGGGGGAGTGCCCGCAGGGCGAAGGGGATTATAACAGCGCAAAAGGGGGATCTCCATAGACGCTGCGGCAACGAAAAGAAAAACAGGTTTTCTTCCGGCATGATAAGGTTGCATAGTGGAGAAAGGTAAAACCTATATGTAAGATATTTATACGTTCATTAAACACTGTTTGGCCAATTATCTTTGCTGATAAAGCCCCATTTCCCGTCTTTCTTGACCCATGCCAGCCCTTCACTGAAAAAACCGGCGTCATCGTACATACAGGGAATCACCTCTTTCCCTGTTTGGTCGATAAAGCCCCATTTTCCTCCTTTCTTGACCTCTGCCAGCCCTTCTTGGAAAAAATAGGTCTTATCGTATATGCAAGGAATCACCTCTTTCCCTGTTTGGTCGATAAAGCCCCATTTTCCTCCTTTCTTGACCTCTGCCAGCCCTTCTTGGAAAAAATAGGTCTTATCGTATATGCAAGGAATCACCTCTTTCCCTGTTTGGTCGATAAAGCCCCATTTCCCGTCTTTCAAGACCCGTGCCAGCCCTTCTTGGAAAAAAACGACATTCTCGTACATACAGGGAGTCACCTCTTTCCCTGTTTGGTCGATAAAGCCGTATTTCCCATCTTTCTTGACCCCTGCCAGCCCTTCACTGAAAGAATCGGCACCATCGTACATACAGGGAGTCACCTCTTTTCCTGTTTGGTCGATAAAGCCCCATTTTCCTCCTTTCTTGACCTCTGCCAGCCCTTCTTGGAAAGAATCGGTCTTATCGTATATGCAGGGAGTCACCTCTTTCCCTGTTTGGTCGATAAAGCCCCATTTCCCGTCTTTCTTGACCCGTGCCAGCCCTTCTCTGAAAGAATAGGCTTCATTGTACATACAGGGAATCACCTCTTTCCCTGTTTGGTCGATAAAGCCCCATTTCCCGTCTTTCTTGACCCGTGCCAGCCCTTCTCTGAAAGAATAGGCTTCATCGTACATACAGGGAATCACCTCTTTCCCTGTTTGGTCGATTAAACCCCATTTCCCGTCTTTCTCGACCTGTACCAGCCCTTTGCGGAAATGACCGACCCTCTCGTACATACAGGGAATTAGCAATTCTCCGCTTCCTATATCTATGAGTCCATATTTATCGTTTTCCATACTCTTTGAGAATTGATCGTCGGGCAGTTTGAGTAGATATTGTTCCCGTGCTTTTTCCTCTGTTTCTCTTCTCGATCGGACAGGAAGTAAAGCGACGGTGTACCACTCCTCGGTATCCTTTGTGATACGGAATTTTCTATCCTCGATACAATCGATGGGATTTTCCACACTCTCGAATCGCAGATTGTAACTACCGCCCCGCAGGGGAAGACGGGTGACCTCGCCCGGTTTCGCTATGCCTCGCTCCTCACCATCGACAAAAATCCGGCAGGCGAGGTCGGTCTCAATTTTAACAGCGGCAGCATCGGGGTCTTCCTTTTGCTCTGCCGATTGGGCCGGGGATGCCGGTTTGCAGTCGAAAAAACGCAGTAACTTGTTATAGAATGCATCGAAATAGTCTCTGTTGTATTTGAGCCCGTTCTTCCGTGCTATCGCTGCGATGTCGGCGGGCAGATTGTCGGGGAATTCGGTGAACCCGCTCAGCATGACGGGAATTATGTTCTTTCCTTTTTCGAGGGCATAGGCGAGTTCTATTCGCAGCCAGTCCCTGTTGCGGTCGAAAGCCAGGTCTGTGCTCCGGTCGAATGCCCCTTTGTTGAGAATGAGGATAAAATCGGTACATCGGTCGATACGTCGCAACAATTCGGTATTGAAATCTCCCGAGCGCAGGGGGTCGATGTCGAAACTTACCCGGTAACCGTCTCGGGTGAGCAGATCGAAAAGATGTTTGGCTATCTCGAATCCTCCTTTCCTGCGGTAACTGAGAAAGATGTCGTATATGTCATCGTGGCTTTTCATGATTGTTTTTTTATGATATATTTGCAAATATAGTGAAACAAACGGGGTAACAAATGTGCTTGTCTTTATTTTTTTATCGGATCGAACTTTAAAAGACAAATGGTGATTTTAAAACCCCTCTTCTCAGAAACGGTTGTTTCTTCGGTATCTCTCTTATTGCTTACACAGCACCCCGTAATACTACGGGACACAGCAAGGAGAGAAGGGATAATACCTTCGATAGCGGGAACAGAGTGATGCATATCCCTCTCCCCCTGTGTTTCCGTTAGGGAATATAGGGGGAGTGCCCGCAGGGCGAGGGAGTTGAAATAGAAAAATATAGCCCACTCCTTCTGCTCATCGCAAATGAGATAGAGAGTTACTTTTAACCCCTCCCCTGCCGTGCCCCGCAGCATTGCGGGGCACGGCAGGGGAGGTGTCTGCAAGACGGAGGGGTTAAAAGAAAATTTGGATTGTCATTTTAACCCTTTCCCTCTGCTCATGTTTAGTGCGATAGGGGAGTGTCACGTGGTGAGGAAATATAGTGGGATAAGTGTTTGAGTTTGGGTTACAGGCTGCTGGCGAATATCCCAATAGTAGCTATCGATTCCATTTCCAACAAATACTTTTTGGCTGTGAGCCCGCCTCCGTAACCGGTGAGAGACCGGTCGCTACCGATCACTCTATGGCAGGGAACGAAAATGGAGAGGGCGTTTGCTCCGTTGGCATTCGCTACGGCGCGAACGGCGTTCGGTATGTCCAGTCGTTTGGCCATTTCACCATAAGAAAGAGTTTGTCCATAAGGGATTTCCAATAATTTGTGCCATACTTTTTTCTGGAAATCCGTACCGGTAAATAGTATGGGAATATCGAACGCTGTCCGCTCTCTTTTGAAATACTCGTCTAATTGTCGGACGGCTTCTTGAATGATATCCGATTTCCCTTCTTTATAGTCCGCATTCAACAGGTTTTGTAATCTTTTGTCCACTCTGCCCTGATGTTTTTCTATCACCCAGTTACAAAGACAAAGTCGGTCTTCGTATGAACCGAGTATTAAATCCCCGCAAGGAGAGGGATAGTGTTGTGTTAGAATCACATGTTCTGTATTCATGATCGTTTCTTTTTAGAAGCTGTTTAAAATTTATTCCGAGACAGATTGAGACCTATGTTGAAGCAGATTGGAGTCCGAGATATGCAGTCAATAGCGGGCCATTGACAAAAATCAAGGGATTCTAGATGCGAGACTGGGGCTCAATATGGCCGGAACATACCCGCTTGCAATGATAATATGATTTCTCAATAAATTTAAAACAGCTTCTTAGTCGTTGCGTAATCTTTCATTCCTTCGATGGCTCCACCGGCTACCGTCCACAGGTATAGGCTGGCCACACTGCTGTAAGGCGAATAACGTCGGCGATATTTTTCAAACAGTTTACGGGTTATGTCGCGATGGTGATATACCATTCGTAGTCCTCTTTGAATGGCGAGGTCGCTATAACTTAGAATATCTGGACGTTGCATGGAAAATAACATGAGCATTTCGGCACTCCATATGCCTATCCCGTCGAGCTTCGACAAGCATTCGATGACCTCTTCGTCGGTCTTGTCGTAAAGCCCGTGAATGTCGAACTCTCCGTTCAATATTTTTGTGGCTGCGCGTTTAATGTAGGTCACTTTTTTGAATGAGATACCGAAGCGTTGCAATTCTTCATCGGTCAGGCTTATGACTCTTTGTGGTGTAATTTCTCCTAATGAAGATTGTATTCGCTGCCAGATGGTCTCATGAGCCTTTGTTGAAATTTGCTGCCCTACGATGGAATGTACCAATGCTGCAAAAAGGTTCGGAATGACTCTCCTTTTTACCCAGCCTACCTTGTCTATGATTTCAGACAGGCGTTTGTCCCTCTGTTTCAAGTAAGTGAGTTCTTTTTCTCCGTATTGAAAATATTCTGTCATATTTCTTTTGCTTTCATCTTGTTATCGATTTGAGGGTTTTATGTTAGGTAAAAATCCGGCGATGATACCCAATAGAGGCAACAATGTACTGACTTTGAAAATAAATTCTATACTCGTTTCATCGGCAAGCCAGCCGAAGAATGCGGAACCGATTCCTCCGAGTCCGAACATAAGTCCGAAGAAAATACCTGAGATCATTCCTACTTTGTCCGGCTTTAAATCGGTAGCATAAACCAGTATGGCAGAAAAGGCCGATGCGATGATAAAACCGATGATAACGGCTATGACGAGCGTCCAAAACAGATTGAGGTACGGCAGTACGAGTGTGAAGGGGGCTGCACCGAGGATAGAAAAGAGAATGACGTATTTTCGTCCGTACCGGTCGCCGAGAAACCCTCCGAGCAAAGTCCCTATGGCCAGTGCCGCGAGAAAAGCGAATAGGCAAAGTTGCGATTGTTGTACCGTAATGCCGAATTTTTCGATTAAAAAGAAGGTGAAATAACTCGTCATGCATGAGATAAAAAAGTATTTCGAGAATAGCATGATTACCAGAATAATCAGAGCATTGCGGATTGCTTTCTTGCTCAGATTGCAACTCGTCGTTTGTCGAGTTCGATGCGACATACCGGTTTGGGAAAGCGTCAGCTTGTACCAATATCCTACCCGTACCAGTATGGCAGAGGCGAGCAATGCTGCGATTGAAAACCACCCGACGGCATGTTGCCCGTAAGGAATAATAATCAATGCGGCGAGTAATGGCCCGATGGCGCTTCCTCCGTTTCCGCCGACTTGAAAAATAGACTGGGCCAGACTTTTCCTGCCCCCCGATGCTATTTGTGCCACTCGGGATGCTTCGGGGTGGAATACCGAAGAACCGCAACCGATAATCGCGACAGCGAGGAGAATCAAGAAAAAGTTCGAGGCGAAAGCAAGCAGCAATAACCCCGTTAGGGTAAAACACATGCCTGCGGATAATGAATAGGGCTGCGGTCGGCGGTCGGCATATTGTCCTACAAAAGGTTGAAAAACGGAAGAGGTCAGTTGGAATACCAGTGTGATGATGCCTATTTGTGCGAATGTAAATCCGAAATTATCTTTCAAGACAGGATACATGGCGGGGATAACCGATTGGATCATATCGTTCAATAGGTGGCAAAAACCCATGGCGAACAATATCGTATAGGCTGTACCTTTTTGGACATGGGGATGCCCTTTGAGTTTAATTAAAATGCTCTTCATCGGATTCCTTTTCTATGTTTACGTCCTTCCATAATAGTTTGGCCGCTCGCATGGCCGGCTCTATATTTCCTGTTTCGATGTGGTGCAACAGCCGTTCATGTAGCGGTTGCGATTTCATAAGATAAGTGGTGTCCTCATAAATATAGTCGTATCCGGAGGTAAGGTGAACCGTCATGCTATGGTAAAGCTCGGACAATATCTCGTTATGCGTAGCTCGGGCTATCGAGTTATGAAAATTTATGTCGGCGGCGATACACCGTCCGACGTCGCCCGATTTTGCGGCCTCTCCTCTTTCTTGGATATGTCGTTTCATATTTTCCAGATCGGTCTTTGTTCTCCTTTGTGCGGCCAGTCGGGCAATGGGAGCCTCGATGATGTCCCGTACTTCCCGCAGTTCCTGTATGTCTGCTCGTTTCAATCGTTGGTGGAATGGCTCATTGGTTTCCGTAACGCTTTCCACGAAAGTACCCCGTCCTTGTTGTACGCTCAGGTATCCCATGTTTACAAGCATTTTGATGGCTTCTCGTACAGTGGAGCGCCCTACGCCGAACAGTTTCATTAACTCCGGTTCGGTAGGTAGCTTTTCTCCTTTGGTCAATTTCCCGTCGTTTATTTGTTCCCTGATTAGGGAGGAGACTTCCTCCGCGAGCGACTTCTTTTGAATGGTTGTATTTATATCCATAATAAGTCTTATGATAATATCATCTGATGAATTTTTTGCGTTGGTAAACATACTTATTTTTTAGAAAACAAGAAAATAAAAAGTAAAATTTAACTCGGTTTTTCGATGTGTCGGTTCTCAAACTACTCCTTTTTGCGAGGGAAAAAATAATATTGATAACTCCTTATCTGCCGTTTCCCGTAGCATCATGGGGTTGGGTAGAATAGATATGGAAGGGGTCGCAGGGGGAGGTATTGAAGTCTTTAAAGTCAAAAGAAATATCATATACGTGTCGTTAGCGGTGGTATGGTTTGGGAAAGAGACTGTTTATCCTATACACTATTCGGCTGGATTTGCCGTTTAATATATGTATAATAGCAAAACGAGTATCATGGAAAAACGACAGGAAGAGAGTTTGGTATGGCTCGATTGGGCCAAAGAATTACAGTTTATCGCACAAGCGGGTTTGACCTATTCAAAAGATCCGTTCGATTTGGAGCGGTTTCAACGAATACGCGAAATTTCGGCGGAGATAGTGAGTCGGCAGACCGGATTGTCTTTTGAACGAGTGACGGATCTTTTTTGTGGTGAGACCGGATTCCAGACTCCCAAACTCGATACGAGGGCTGCTATTTTTCAAGATGGGAAAATCCTGCTGGTCGAGGAGAGGGACGGTACGTGGTCGTTACCCGGAGGGTGGGTCGATGTGAACCAAACCGTCAAATCCAATACCGAGAAAGAGGTGCTCGAAGAAGCCGGGCTCGAAGTCGAGGCTGTCCGTCTGCTTGCTTTGCAAGATCGTAATCTCCATAACCGTCCGCCCTATGCCTATAACGTATGTAAAGCCTTTGTCTTGTGCGAAATCAAAGGCGGCTCGTTCCGTCCCAATATAGAAACACAGGGTAGTGCCTATTTCGCTTTGGACGAACTGCCGCCACTCTCTGAGGACAAAGTTACTCGCGAGCAAATCGTCCTCTGCTTCGAAGCCGTGCAAGCTGATGATTGGGTAGTCCCTTTTGATTGATTAGAATAACGATTGGAATCCGTTTCCCGAGACTTCGTTTTTAGATGTCTTTCCCTTTTCGCTCGTTATACGAAAGTTGTCCATCGCATCAAAGTCTTTCGGGTTCCGGCCGTCGGTCGTCTGTTTGCGATGGGCTTTTCCAAAGAGGGAAGGAAAGAAGATACGATTCGTTGACAGCAATGGTAGGCTGGGCGATGTTGGATTGTAATGATATGAAAAGCTCCTGTCGAAACTCTATTTTTTGAGTAAAGACGGGGCTTTTTATTTTTTCTGATTTAAGTACATTGTCTGTGGCAATCTCCTTTATTGGATAGATATTTGCTCGATTTAATGTACTGTCATTTTTGAAAATAAATTGATGATCAATACACCTGCGATAATCAGTATCATTCCGATTATCGCAGGTAGATCGGGTATTTGTTTGAAGCCGATTGCACCGATGGTGGTTATTAGTACGATACCTATTGCACTCCAAAGTCCATAAGCCACGCCTATCGGGATTGTTCGTAACGACAGGCTTAATAAGTAGAATGCGGCAGCGTAGCCTATGACTACTATCAATGAAGGCCATAGTCGAGTAAACTGTTCGGACATCTTTAAGGCCGTCGTTGCTACCGTTTCGGCGACAATTGCCAAAGCTAAATAGATATAATTAATCATATCGCTGTTGTTTATGCGGTTTAACGCGTGCAAAGTTATACGGTTTTTATAGTCGGGATATATAATAATCATTCCATGAATGGTATTTTTCGATACAAAATTCCCATAAATAGGTCGATTTCTTTATCTTTACATTCAAAAGCAGGATAAAAAATGTCGGGTATTAAATATTCTTTACGACAGGAAAGTACGTCGTTTTCGATAGGTACGACAAATTTGAGAAATAGTAATGGGAGTCTGATTGATACAAACGGCTGTGTTGCCTTACTTGTGTTGTCGGGATTCGCTGTGGCGACGATTAATTTTGAAAAACGAATTTTACGAAAAGGTGATTTCGTATTGCTTTTTTATGATAGTACTTTTTCTATGTTATCTATTTCGGCTGCTTTTTCGGTTCGATATGTATCGTTTGCATATCATCTTATAGAAGAAGCTATTTACAAGCCTCTTTCTATTAATTTTTGGAATACGATATATAGCAATCCAGTGTTCCGGCCCAATGAGAGAGATTTCAAACTGTTGGTTGAATGGTGGTATCAGATGGAATGGGTGAATAATATAAAAGATTATGACTATCAAGAGGAGATATTGAAGAATAATATTCGCAATCTGTTGGTGGCGACGGATATTGAAATCATGGACCATGCAGGAGATTCTCTGCGTAATAGTCGCGGTCATGCTTGGATGCTGGTGAATCGCTTTTTCAGATTGCTCTCCTCCTATTGCCGAGAGACACGGGAAGTGCAGTTTTATGCTGACAAGCTTTCGATAACTTCTACTTATTTGTATAAGCTATGTCGGAAAAATTTTCAACTTTCACCCAAAGAATTGATAGACCGACAGACCGTCACGGAGATTAAAACTTATCTGGTTAATACCGATATGTCTGTCAAACATATTGCTTCTGAACTGAATTTTGAAGATGTCTCTTATATGTGTCGTTACTTTCGACGGCAGACAGGAATGTCACCGATGGATTATCGTGCGTTTTCCAAGCGACAAGTATTGGCGGAGTAGGTTCAGTCCCGAGTATAACAGTTTCGGTATTCCGATGGTGAGATTTTTAGTCGCTTTTGTACATAGCGGCTGAAATAAGAAACGGACGAGAAATTCATTCGCTCGGAAATTGCCGTCAGGGATAGTGCCTTTTGACGAAGTAGGCGAGTGATTTCCTGAATGGTAAAGCGGTCTATCCAATAAGTAGCCGGGCGGCCGCTTACTTTTCGACATAGCTCCGACAAATAATGCGGGGTGATACAGAGGCGGGAGGCATAAAAGTCGAGTTCCCTGTTCCGTATGTATTCGCCGTTGTACAGTAATTCGATGAATTTACGTAATTGCGAGGCTGTATGTTCCGACAGTTGCGAAATGTTACGGCTACGGGCATGAATATCGTAAAGGTCGAAAATATGCGCAGTCAGTAGACTACCGAGCAATTCTTCATAAAACGAGTGCCCTTTTTCGGTCATACGCATACGAAGGCATTGTAAGGCTGCTTCACATATCTGAAAGTCATGGGAAGAAAGTTTCATAACGGGATTTTGTAAAAGCGATAGATGTCCTATAATGCCGTAATTGCTACGGATAGCGATAGAGGCGACAAAGGTTTCCGAAAGGCTCATTAAAATACCTTGAAAATCGTCGGATATTGAAAACTCAGAACCGAGTTCTCCATTAGGCAGAATGACATAATCGCCCACTGCAATATTGTAGCGTGTGTCTTGAAAGGTAAATCCCATATTGCCGCCGTAGCAAAGGATATGAACAATATGCCCCGCATAACGCAAGTTATTGAAATCCTGCAAAGTGTCGGCAAAAACAATTCCGTCGAAGTCCGTCTGTTCCATAACCGTTTTTCTTTTGTCTCAAAAATAACCGAAAACCACGAATAGTGAAAATTTCTCCTCGATTTTTATAACAATAGAGCGATGAGTGTGCAGTAACTTTGCAACAGGCAATCAAACCAGAAAGATATGAAAGATGTAAGATTGAACAACGGGGTGATGATGCCGGCCATAGGTTTCGGCGTTTTTCAAATCCCTGAGAATGAAACAGAACAGGTTGTAACCGATGCCATAGAAGTCGGTTACCGTCTGATAGACACGGCGTCCGCTTACTTTAACGAGGAACAGGTGGGGAGCGCCATTCGTCGAAGCGGTATAAAACGCGAAGAGTTTTTCATTACCACCAAATTGTGGGTACAGGATTATGAGTATGACGATGCACTGCGGGCATTCGATCTCTCAATGAAGAAACTGGGTCTCGATTACCTCGACCTGTATCTGATGCATAAACCCTATGGGAATTATTATGCGGCATGGCGGGCAATGGAACGGTTGTATAAAGAGGGCCGTATTCGCGCTATTGGCGTGACGAGCTTTTCTGACGAACGATTGCAAGACCTTTTTCTGCACAATGAGGTAAGACCTGCCGTGAATCAGTTGGAAACTCACCCGTTTTTTCAGCAACAAGCCGCCAATACGTTTTTGCAACAGGAGGGCATCCAACATGAAGCATGGGCTCCTTTCGCCGAAGGGCAGAACGACATTTTCAATCACCCGGTGCTGAAAGAAATCGCTGCACGGCATGGTAAAGGCGTGGGGGCGGTCGTGCTTCGCTGGCTCAACCAGCGCAACATCGTGGTTATACCCAAGACCGTGCGCAAGGAACGAATGATAGAGAATTTGAATATCTTCGATTTTATTCTTACAGATGAGGAAATGAAAGCTATCGCGGAATTGGACACGAGAAAGAGTCCAATTTATGACGATATGGATTTGCCGACTGTAAGAGCAATAGGAACTCATAAAATACATGACTGAAATGAAGACAATTAAATTGAACAACGGTGTCGAGATGCCGGTGTTGGGTTATGGTGTATTCCTTGTTAATTCGGAGGAATGCGAACGTTGCGTTCTGGATGCCATTGAAGTAGGTTATCGATTAATCGATACAGCACAGGCCTATTATAATGAGGACGGTGTAGGACGGGCTATCGAGAAGTGTGGTGTACCTCGCAACGAATTGTTTATTACGACCAAAGTGTGGATTTCCAATGCAGGAGAGGAGAAGGCCTTCCGAAGTATCGGTGAGTCGCTCCGAAAATTGAAAACCGATTATATAGATTTGTTACTCATACATCAGCCTTTCGGAGACTATTACGGGACGTACCGAGCTATGGAAAGAGCGTACCGAGACGGTATGGTGCGTGCTATCGGTTTGAGTAATTTCTATGATGCCCGATTCGTAGATTTGGTGGAGAATGTGGAAGTGAAGCCTTCTGTGTTACAGTTAGAAACACACGTCTTTTCCCAACAGAAGAGGATGCGAGAATTAATCAACGAATACGGGATGCATTTGATGGCATGGGGACCTTTGGCACAGGGGTCGGACAGACTTTTTACAGATGAGACTTTGAAGGCTATCGGTACGAAATATGGTAAAACCAATGCACAGGTGGCTTTGAAGTTTCTGACGAGCGAGGGTATTGTCGCTATTCCTAAATCGATTCATAAGGATCGTATGGCGAGCAATTTCGATATAGCCGATTTTGAACTGACAGAAGAGGATAAGGAGACCATTCGAAGAATGGATACCGGTAAACTTAAAGTTGATTTCAATGATCCAGATATGGCAAGGTATTTATTGGAATATGACAGAAAGTTTAATCCGAACAGCTGATAGACGTTGTTGTGGTATGGGTATATAGCCCGACCTCTTTCACAGAAGAAGCGGGAAAAGGGAAATAGATTTTTCCCTTTTCCCGCTTTTTATCGGATAGGCCTCAGAGGGAATTAAGATTGGATCGTTTTCTTCAAATCTTATTTCTTTGTAATGTATTATAAAGCGTCGATAATACGAATCGCATTCAATGCATTTGGAAATCCTATGTAGGGAAGGCATTGTATCATCGCTGCGATTTGGGTGGCTTTATCGTTTCCAGCCTTGATATTGCCCTTGCTGTGCGAATGTATTTGAGATTCGGCTCCGATAGCTGCTAATACACAAAGAGAAAGTAGCTCCCTTGTTTTGAGGTCGAGTCCAGAACGGGTATAGAAATCGCCGAAACCTACTTCGGTGAGAAACCGAGGGAGACTTTCATTCATTTCGTCGGGTAAGTTACTAAATGTTCGGGCTATTTCGTCGCCGTATAGGGGGTATTGTATCTCTTTCCCTTTTTCGTATCGGTTGTCTTCATTCACCGTTCCTTGTGCTTCCAGAGGTAAAGGGATTCCTTTTTCTTGAAAGACTTCATTAATTGTCGAAATGGCATTCAATGTTTTGGGGAATCCGATAAATGGGGCGCATTGATAGATGGCTTCGCGCAATTCTATCGGAGATACTCCTACGTTGAGTGCCGCTGCTGCATGGGATTTCAACTGGGGGAGTGTTTGCATGGAGGCTAAGGTGACACACGTAATCATCTCGCGGGTTTTGTGGTCGAGAGAACTGGTTTCGAATACTTCGCCGAAAATGAATTTTTGAAGTATGTCCATCAACTCGGGGTCGCTTCCTTTCCCTGAGAGAGCTTCACCACCGAACAATCGGGTATAATTTTGTTTACATGTTTCTATTCTGTCCATCGTCGTATCTTTTTTATCGTTTTCAGCTTCGACACCAAATGCTAAGCTTAAAGATATTCCTATTATCAGAATTATTTTTTGTTTCATAACATAATCATTTAAGGAGTTTTAGTGTTTGCAGCCATTTAACTACGTCTTGACAATTGTCGTTTACATAACTGTCTCTGATTGCCAGACCTTCTAAGAAAGATGCATCGGGGCATAATTTCTTCATGTCGGAAATAGAATGCCCGAATCGGCCTCCTCCATGAGTCATGAAAGGAACGATGGTTTTTCCTGAGAAATCGTGTCTTTCCAAGAATGTAGCCACTGGTGGAGCACCATAGCGCCACCAGTTGGGCGAGCCGACGAATATTATGTCGTATTTATCGAAATCTTGTACATCGTTTTTCAGCGCAGGGCGATGATTGGTGTTTATCTCCTTTTTAGCTTGATCCATGACTGAATGGTAGTCGGTGGGATAGGCTTCTTGGGGTTGTATTTCGAACAAGTCGGCTCCGGTCGATCGGGTAATTTGTTCTGCAACGGTGCGGGTATTACCGCTGTGTGAGAAATAGACAACAAGTATTTTCTCATCGATCTCCTTTTTCTGAGCGGGAGTGGATAGGCATGTGAGCAACATCATGATTAATATTATTTTGTTCGTCATAATTATTTGATTGTTTATTAAGAAGCTGTTTTAAATTTATAGAGAAATAATATTATCATTGCAGGCAGGTATGTTCCGGCCATATTGAGCCCCTGTCTCGCATCTTGAATCCCTTGATTTTTGTCAATAGCCCGCTATTGACTGCATATCTCGAACTCCAATCTGCTTCAACATAGGCTCAATCTGTCTCGGAATAAATTTAAAACAGCTTCTAAATTTTTTTCCCGATTTCATAAGCTTCTTTCAAAACGGGTTTTCCTTCTATCTCTCCGACTTTCCATACCCCGGTTCCATAGATAATCCCTTTTTCACGAGCTCCTTCGAGGCAGTCGAGAAATCCTCGGAATCCGTCAATCGTGCGTTCCATAGCCGGGATACTCGGTTCGGCGGCCGTTACGATGAAATAAAAATTTTTGTTTGTGATTTCTGTGTAACGGGCGCAACAACGGTCGATGAGGGTTTTCATCTGTGCACTCATCGTATAGAAATAGACGGGCGTTGCCATGACTATGACATCGGCGGCAATCATTTTTTCGATCACTTCGGCGGCATCGTCTTTTTGCGGACAAGGCTTGCCGTACATGCTACATATACCGCAACCTGTGCAGTAGTTTATGTGTTTGTCTTTTAGAAATATTTTTTCGACTGTGTGTCCGGCATCTTTACAGCCTTGTAGGAAAGCATCGCATAGGCGGTCGGAGTTGCCGCCTCGCCGCGGGCTTGAAGAAAGTATCAATACATTTTTGTTCATGTTTCTTTACCATTAGGTTTGTGAGACAAAATTAGAAGGGAAATCGTAAGTGCTTTGTATATAGATTACAGATAGATATACCATTTTTACGGATTTGGAAGTTGAGGTATGAAACCTATTTGGAAAAGTATTAACTTTGTTTTCGTAAAACAGAGAATGACTGCGTTTCGTATGACTAAATATTTTTGAGAGTGTATTCTTTTTTTTGTGGAATTTTGAAAGACAAACGATTATGGACGAGATTTTGAAACTTGACAATATATTCCAATATAACGATATGATGGGACAGGAAACTTTGCACCCGTTAGTCAGCGTTGTCGATTTTTCGAAATGCAAGCCTATGTTGCATTCTCTTCAACGGTTTGGTTTTTATGCCGTTTTTTTGAAAGATGTGAAATGCGGGGATATTCGTTATGGTCGGAATTATTATGATTATCAAGAAGGAACGCTTGTTTTTCTGGCTCCGGGACAAGTTGTAGGGATTGTCAATAATGGAGAATATTTCCAGCCTAAGGGCTGGGCTCTTTTGTTCCACCCTGATTTGATACGGGGTACTTCGCTTGTACGCGAGATGAAGAACTATACTTTCTTTTCTTATGAATCGAATGAGGCACTTCATTTGTCGGAACAGGAACGAAAAGTAATTCTCGATTGTTTTCATAATATAGAGTCGGAATTGCAACATGCTATCGATAAGCATAGCAAGACATTGATTGTAAATAATATAGAATTGTTCTTGAATTATTGCGTTCGGTTTTATGACCGGCAATTTATTACTCGCAGCCATGTGAATAAAGATATTTTGACTCGCTTCGAGAATTTGTTGAACGATTATTTTCAATCGGAGAAACCTCAAATCATAGGGCTTCCGTCGGTTCAATATTGTGCCGATTCCTTGCATTTGTCGCCTAATTATTTTGGTGACTTGATTAAAAAAGAGACCGGAAATTCTGCACAGGAGTATATACAAGCTAAGTTGATCGGAGTAGCGAAAGACCGTATTTTCGATACCAGCCTTTCGGTCAGTGAAATTGCTTATAGCTTGGGGTTCAAGTATCCACAACATTTCAGTCGTTTATTCAAGCAGAAAGTGGGTGTTACCCCTAATGAGTATCGCATGCGGAATTGATTTCCGGGATACTTTTTTATTGGAATTCGGTTGGCGGTTTTGAAATATTGATTTTGAGAATGGTTCGAAACAATTTGGACCTGTTTCTGAGCGAGGTTTTATTTACGTTTCTTTTTCCTTTTGCCTTTGGGATTGCCGGGCGTTGTTGCCTTTATCATTTTAGGTAATTGATTTTTTACCGGTCGAACGAGGGGGATTTGATGGGTCGATGTTTCTTTGACAATTGCCAGAGGATTGACTATCGTTAGATTACAAGGGGCTTGTTTTTGGTCGTTGTCAGGTATGGAATCTATGTTTTCGTTATCGCTGCGTGCCGATTGCTGTGTTGCCGAAGAGTCTTGTGTCGTATCGTTATGTTTCTTTTTGGAATCATATTTACGGGCGTAACGTTCGAGCGTGTTGATACAGCTCATCAGGGCTTTTACCTCTTGGGTTTGCAAAAGGGGATCGAGTTCGAGGAGCTGTGTGTAATACTGTAACAACACTTGATTACGCAGCAGTTCTATTTGCATTCGACTTGCCGATAGTTCTTGTTCAAATTGTTTTTCGAGATTTTCCATACTTTTGTTTTTGGAGCAAAAGTATGTGACGGTATGCACGATTTTATGGCATGATTGAACAACGTTTGAAAAGAGCTCTTGTTTGTCAATTCTTTTCAACAGAGAGAAGAATGTATCAGGGGGTACTTGATATAGGTGGAATTGATGGGACCCCTCCGTGACACCTCCCCTATATTTTGCAGAACAAAACACCCCGTAAGGCTACGGGACACGGCAGGGGAGGAGGTTAAAAAAAGCACGCCGATAGTGTCATACTAATCTTCCGCTGTTCTAAGAGTTAGACAAGGAGTATTGCGGCTCTCTTTTGTCGTGTGATTTTTGCCGGTAAGATAAAAAGTATTCAATCTTCTCCCCTGTGTCGCAAAGCAATATTTGATTGTATATATTAACCCCCTCGCCCTACGGGCACTCCCCCTATATTTTGCTGAACAAAACACAGGGGGAGAGGTTGAGACGTATTCCCTTTTCGTTTCTGTTCCGATTTTATATGCGAAACCCCGTAAGGCTACGGGACACGGCAGGGGAGGAGGACAAACACGAACAATCCCCGTTAATTATCGACAGAACCGTTTTGGCGGGGTGGACATTTTTGGTGTTTAAAATAAAAAAGGCTGTAAATCGCAAGATTAACAGCCTTATGCAGTACCCGAAGGGGGACTTGAACCCCCACAGCTGCAATAGCCAAAGGATTTTAAGTCCTTCGTGTCTACCATTCCACCAT
>ULUZ01065152.1_pt1 | contig 32901 bp, 29 predicted proteins | sample 1958881 | NCBI WGS metagenome assembly ULUZ01 (sample SAMEA4835771, study PRJEB28245) | human gut metagenome | biome: gut microbiome; material: fecal sample | place: Denmark | collected 2008
ATTTCATAGGCCCGATCTGTCAGCGGGATGGTGCGATAGCTTTGCTGTGTTTTCGGAGGTCCTGCACGCCAAAAATGCTGCTTGTGACGATACTCCAAGGTTTTATTGACCGTCAGCGTCCGATTCTGGAAGTCTATCGCATCCCACGTCAGCCCGATCATCTCACCGGTACGCAAGCCGGTTTCAAGGATCAGCGCGTACTGATTGTAGTTGTGGGAACATTTCGCAACTTCGAGAAATCTGATTTGCTCATCCCGCGTCAAAAAATGAATGTCGTCCGGCGCTCGGACCGGCTTTGTGTAGCGAACGCCGTCCATCGGGTGCTTGTAAATCAGATCGTTCATCTTCGCAGCCTTGAGCAAGGTTCCCATCGTGATATAGGTCTGCCGGATGGTAGACCCTGCATAATCCGCATCCATGGAAAGCAGCACTTTTTTGCAGTGCATGGGCTTCACATCGGAAAGGAGCATTTTGCCGATGATGGGCTGGATATTCTGCTTATATCGCTCCCGATAATTTCGCAGGGTATTCGGTGCTAAATCGCCCACAATGTTCTCGATCCAAAATGAAAACCATGCGTCAACCGTCGTGTCTGAGGGACAAAACATATCTTCGTGCTTGTCGGCATATTTCGCTTGCTCGATCCAGTTGCGCGCCTCGGGAATCGTCTGGAAATATTTCTCATGTCGTTTTCCTGCTTTGTCTACAAAACGTGCGTGATATAATCCGTCCTTTCTCTGGCAGATACCCTTACCGCATTCTTTGCCTTTTAAGTTTTTGCCCATTGTATACTCCTTTCCCGCAGAGAGAAAAGAGCCTACTGCAACAACATAATTATAGCAGATAGGTTCTTTTCTCTCAAGCTGTTTTTACAAATTATCTTTTGCTGTCAGATCACCAGCTTTTGACTGATGTACTCTTCAAACTCCCGGCGCTTCACCAGCTTTTTCGTCCCGACGAACAAGACGAAGGGGCAGTTGGGCACTCTCAGCATACTGTCGATCTTGTTGATGCCGATGTTGCTGTATTCTGCCGTTTCTCTGGCGGTCAGTGTCATTTTGAGGTGGATGGGGACGGTGAGAATGTTGTCCATAGAAAATTCTCCTTTCTTGGCGGCTATGTAGACAAATAGAATTCGATTTCGCGGCTGCGAGGGAAATCGTATTGCCGTGCGGCTTTGGCGGTGCGGGAAGGCTTGCCATTCAAGGGCTTTTCGCCCCCAAACTGTCTACACCCGACCGCCGTTTCCGGGCGGATTCCGCCTTTTGTTTGCGATGGACTTTGGCCGCGCAGTCTCGGCAGTATTTTGCCCTCCCAGAGCGAGCAAGGATGCCCGTGCCGCAGACTTCGCAGCGGCGAAGTCTTTTTGGGTTGAGGATGGGTCCGGCAGGCGTTCGATGGGGTCAAGCTTGTGCATCTTCGCCCTCCTTTGCGATGAGCTTTGCGTCCGCTGGGTAGTTCAGCGTGATGAGGGCGGGCTTTCTCTGCCGTTTTTTAAGTATCAGAGAAGAAAAATGTCCCCGCTTTCGAAAAAGCGGGGACATCACGATCTGCGGATATTGGGATTTGATAGAATAGCAAGCACAGCCGCTGTCCGGACACGCAGCGATTTTGGGAGTATCCCAAGCCCTTTGCATTTGGCTCGCAGCCTTTTATTCAGGAGGCAGCCGATCATGAATCATTCAGTGGTTGGTGCTTGCTTTCTTCATGAACTCCAGATAAAGACTGTACAACACAGCACAGACGGGTACGCTGAACAGCATCCCTAAGACGCCGAATGCTTCGCCGCCGATTGTAACAGCCATCAGCACAAGCAGTCCGGGAAGCCCAACGGACTTGCCGACCACCTTGGGATAAATCAGATTGCCCTCCACCTGCTGCAAAATGAGCAGAAAGAGAATGAACCACAGAGCCTTGCCGGGTTCTGCCAGCAGGATCAAAAACGCACCAAGACCGCCGCCGATCCATGCGCCGAAAATCGGCACCAGCGCAGTAACGGCCACAAACGCGGAGACCGCACCGGCATACGGGATCCCAAGAATCAGCATTCCAAAGAAGCACAGAACGCCGATGATGACCGCTTCGGTAAGCTGTCCGCTGACAAAATTTGTGAAGGTCTGGTTGGTCAGAGAGGCAATACTCAGAAGCCGCTGTGCCTTCTTTTGCGGAAGGACTGTTACAATGAGTTTTTTCAAATGTGCCGCGACGACTTCCTTCTTTGCAAGCAGATACAGCGCAAAGACAAGTCCCAAGAGAACATCCACCAAAGCCGACAGGACAGAGGTTGCCGCGCCCCACGTCACGGTGAGGATGCCGCTTCCCTCATCGCTGATCAAGGCGGTGACCTTCTCGATCAACAGGTCGGAGTCTATGGCGTATTCGGGCAGGACAATGTTATATTTTGCAGTAAACCGGACAACGCCTGTCCACCACCGCCCGATTTCCTCCACATAGGCCGGAATGTTTTGAATAAACTCGTCGCCGGACTCCCGCAGGCTGGGGATCATCATAAACACCACGGCAAACAGAATCCCAAGAACGAGCACGGTGCTTGCGCTCAGGCACACAGGGCGGGTCAGTTTTTCAGGAGCCCTTCGGCACACCTTGTTCCAGCAGCATTCCAACGGTCGAAGGACTACGTTGATCAAAAACGCAATCGCGCCACCGATCAGAAATGGCGTGAACAGCGCAAGCACCGTGCCGAGAAAACGCAAAACAGCGTCAAGGTTTACCAGTGCCCACGCAAATACAATCAGCAGCACCAATGCGCGGATAATGTAACGAATAATCGCCTTGTCCGGCCATTTGCGTTCCTGCGGCGCGGAATCCTCATTTCTCTTACCGGCTGTGTTTTGCGGTTTCTTCGCCATGTTTCTTCCTTTCCACTATTGTGCACAGGCCCATTCAAATCCGAAAGCACTTTTGCAGGGCTTTATACTCACCCATTGCCAGAATCGTTATGTCATCGGACAATACAGTGTCCGGCGTAACGGAAACATCCGTTTTTCCTGCACGCTTGATGCCGAGGATATTGATGCCGAACTTTCGGCGAACATCCAGTTCTCCAACGCTTTTCCCGACCCACGCCTCTGGCACCTGAACTTCAAAGATGGCGTGCTGCTCGTCGATCTCTATATAGTCAAAAATATGGTCGGCAGTGAATCGAATCGCTGCCCATTTTGCCATCTGCTTTTCGGGATAGACCACGTTATCTGCGCCGTTGCGGAGCAGAAACTTCGCCTGCACGTCGCGTTCGGAGCGGGATACCACGTATTTTGCGCCCAGCTCTTTCAGCAGCGAGGTGGTTTCCAGCGAGTTCTGGAAGTTGCCGCTGATGGTCACAAAGCAAACGTCAAAATTCCCGATGCCGAGCGAACGCAGGAACTCCGCATTGGTGCTGTCACCGATCTGTGCGTTGGTGACAAACGGAAGCACATTGTTGATCCGTTCCTCATTGGTATCGACTGCCATGACCTGATGCCCCAGTGGAGAGAGCTGCATGGCGATATGCCGCCCAAAGCGGCCTGCTCCAATCAATAAAACATTTTTCATGGGATAGACAACTCCTTTGCTTATCCAATCGTGATTCTTTCCTGTGGCAGCTTTGCATTGCCGCTTTTTTTGCTGGACACCGCCGCATAAATGAGCGTCAGCCCGCCGACCCTGCCCAGATACATCAGCGCGATCAATACCGCCTGCGAGGGAATGTGCAGCTGCGGCGTAATACCCAGAGTCAGTCCCACGGTGCCCACCGCCGACGCGGTTTCATATAGGCAGGGGGACAGCGGAAGATTCTCATATACGCTGATAAAGACGGCTCCCCCAAAGAACAGCGCAAGGTACATCGTCAGAATGGTCGCGGCGGTTTTGACGGCACTGCAATCGACTCTGCGCCCAAAGAATTGAGCGCTGTCCCGCTGCCGGAAGCTCGCAGCAGCATTGGCAAGCAGAACAGCCAGCGTTGTGGTTTTCATGCCGCCTGCCGTAGAGCCGGGAGAACCGCCGATGAGCATCAGAAGGATCATCACGCCCAGCGATGCGCCGGACATGGCGGGTAGATCGCCTGTGTTGAAGCCCGCCGTTCTCGGCGTGACCGATTGGAACAGGGCTGCCTGAACCCGCTCTCTGAGGGGAAGGGCATCAAAGTCCACAAAGAAGAAAAACAGCGCCGGAAGGACGATTAGTGCAAGTGTCGTGACAAGAATCACCTTGCTCTGCATTCGATAACGGTGGAAGTGCAGCTTGTTTTCGCAAATGTCATCCCACGTCAAGAAACCGATGCCGCCGGTTATGATCAGCAGCATGATCGTGATATTGATCACCGGATTTTGGACATAACCGGTAAGGGACGGATACAAGTTGTTGTTCGTTCCCAGAATGTCAAACCCCGCGTTGCAAAAGGCGGAGATGGAGTGAAATACCGCCATCCATATCCCGTGCCATCCGTAGTCCCGGCAAAACACCGGCAGCATGGCAAGCGCGCCGATCAGTTCGATCAGAAATGTTCCCCGCAGGATGAACCGTGTCAGCCGGACGATCCCTCCGACCCTCGGCGCTGAGATGGCGTCCTGCATGGTGCTGCGCTGCATCAGAGAGATCCTTCGCCCGGACAGCAGCGCAAACGATGCCGCCACGGTGACAACACCAAGCCCGCCTATCTGAATCAGCGTCAGGATCACAGCCTGCCCAAAGACCGACCAATAGCTGCCGGTATCCTGCACCACAAGACCCGTTACACAAACAGCGGAGGTCGCGGTAAACAGTGCCTCATGAAACGGCGTTACACACCGAGCTGTCGCAGAAATTGGCAGCATCAGCAGCAGCGCGCCCAGCAGGATTACCCCTGCAAAGCCCAATATGATGATTTGAAAAGACGAAAGACGATGCTTTCTGCAAACCATTTCTTCTGACATCATCCTCACTCCTTGTGAATTGCGCGATAGATTTATTGTGCGCAGGCCAAACACACGCCGCATTGCCTGACTGTGACAGAGGACACCCGATGCGCGCTCAGCCCGGAGACCGTGATCTCCAAATTCTGCACAGCGAAGGAATCGCCCTTGACGGGGACTCTATTCAGCTGCTCCATGACCCAGCCGCCGACAGAAACACTGTCCGATTCCAGCTTGACATCAAAGAATTCCATAAAATCCTCCAAGCTGACGGAGCAGTCCACGCGGTAGGTATTCTCGTCCAGCTTTTCAAAATCTTCTTCCACTTCGTCGTGTTCGTCCCAAATTTCACCAACCAGTTCTTCCAAAATATCCTCCATCGTAACAATACCGAGCGTGCCGCCAAAATCGTCTACAACGACGGCGACATGGGACTTCTGATGCTGGAGCATTTTTAGAATGTCGCGGATCTTCGTGTGCTGATAGACGAACAACGGTTCCGTCATGATTGCCGTAATGGGCTGATCCGTCATCTTGCCGTTGATATAGAAGTCCTTCTGATGAAGAACACCGACGATCTGATCGATGGTATCCCGGTAGACCAGCAGACGGGAGAAGCGGGACTGTGTAAAGGCTCTGGCAATTTCCTCGTGGCTCTCGTCGATGTCCACGGCCTCCAATTCGATGCGATGCGTCAGAATTTCCGCCGCCGTCAGGTCGCGGAACTCAAGGGCGTTGCGCAGCAGCTCACCCTCATTTTCGTCAATGCCGCCGTCCTGCTCCACGTCCTCCATGAAAAGGAGCAGTTCCTCGTGGGACATTTTTGCGTCGTCATTTGTCTTGAAGAAGCGAGAAACCAGCTTTTTCCACTGGGAAAAGAGAAAATTCAGCGGGGTCAGCACCCAGATCCAGAGCCGGATAAAGGGCGCACTGAACATGGCAAAGCGCTCCGGCGTGTCCTTTGCAACGCTTTTGGGGGTGATCTCGCCAAAGATCAGGACAACGACCGTGACCACAATGGTGGAAACGGTCGCGCCGATGTCGCCGTAAAGTCCGACGAACAGAAGCGTGCCGATGGACGCCACCATGATATTGACGATATTGTTGCCGATCAGGATGGTGGAGATCAGCTTGTCATAATCTTCGGACAGCTTGAGCGCCAGCGCTGCCCGCTTGTTTCCGTTGTCCGCCAACACCTTGAGGCGGGTCTTGTTCAGGGATGAAAACGCCGTTTCTGTGGCACTGAAATAGGCGGACATGGCAATGCAGACCACCATTGCGAAAATGCTTCCAAAATAATTCATTTCAAACTCCTTTATGTTCTGTTCGTATTATCGTACCAAGCAAAAAAAGGCACGCCTATACCCGATACCGCAGCAAAGGGCGTAGATATGCCACACATGAACAGAACATATAGGAGCTGTTACCGTTATCGTCGCTACTGTCGTTTTCCACGAAATTCTTCCTCCTTTTTGCTGTGTGCTTATATCATAGCATTTCTCCGGTGTAGATTCGGTAAAGAAACGAGTGCGGGACCATATCCTCCTGCTTGAAATCTTGATGCGCTTCTTCTCATGGAGTATAATAAAGATGTTAAAAAGCACCTTTGGAGAGATTGCCATGAAAAGCCGCCAACGACAAAAGGATATTTTATTTTCGCTCATCGTCTTTTTCAGCGCTTTTGCCGTCAATTTGCTGATTCAGAAGCTCTTTACCACGCAGACGCTGGTGCCCATGATCTTTGTGTTCGGCGTATTTTTGATCTCGCTGAAAACGCATGGGTATTGCTATGGCATCACTTCGGCGATCGTCAGTGTGTTTGCGGTGGATTTTGCCTTCACCTATCCCTATTATGTCTTTGGCTTTTTCGTAGAAGAAAGTATCCTATCCGCTGTCATCATGCTGGTCGTCGCCGTTTCCACCAGTACGCTGAATATTCGCATCCGCGATCAGGAAAAGCTGCGCTCAGAAAACGAAAAGGAAAGAATGCGCGGCAATCTGCTGCGGGCGATCTCCCATGACCTGCGCACGCCCCTCACCTCCATATACGGGTCATCCTCCACGCTGCTCTCCAAGTATGATGAGTTGCCGAAGGAACAGCAGCTCAAGCTGCTGGGAGAGATCCAGGAGGACAGCGAATGGCTCATCCGCATGGTCGAAAATCTCCTGTCCGTCACAAGGATCGACGGTGCAAAGGTCAAGGTCGTGAAGACGCCGACTGTTCTGGATGAGCTGATCGACTCGGTTCTCATGAAGTTTTCCAAAAAGCATCCGAATCAGAAGGTCATCACACAGATACCGGACGAGTTTGTGGACATTCCCATGGACTCGCTCCTTATTGAGCAGGTGCTGCTGAATCTTCTGGAAAACGCCGTGTTCCACGCAAAAGGTATGACGGAGCTGACGCTTTCCGTTTCTCTCGTGGGAGACAAGGCGGTATTTGAGGTTTCTGACAACGGCTGCGGCCTCCCGGAGGATGCGCTTCAAAAGATTTTCACCGGAAGCTATGAAAAATCCGCCGCGCCGGTGGACGGGACCCGCCGCAATATGGGGATCGGACTATCTGTGTGCGCTGCCATCGTCAAGGCGCACGGCAGTGACATTACCGCAGAAAACAGAAAGGGCGGCGGTGCGGTGTTCCGCTTTGCGCTGGAAAGAAGGGGTGAGGACGATGGGCAATAACAAGTACAAGATCCTGATCGTAGAGGACGAGGCCAACATCCGAAGCTTTATCAAAGCCAATCTGGAAACCAGTGACTATCAGGTGCTCTGCGCGGAGACCTGTGCGCTCGGCATAATGATGTACGCCTCCCATCGTCCGGATCTCATCGTTCTGGATCTCGGCCTGCCGGATCGGGATGGTTTGGACTTGATTCAGAAAGTCCGGGAATCGGACACCGTGCCCATCATTGTGCTCTCCGCCCGTTCCAACGAGCGGGATAAGGTGGAGGCGCTGGATCTGGGGGCGAATGATTATATCACCAAGCCCTTTGGGACGGAGGAACTGCTGGCCCGTATCCGCGCCGTTCTCCGCAGCCATCGGCACAGCAAAGAAGAGGAACGTTCCCCCGGCGGAAAATTCCGCCTTCAGGATCTGCTGATCGACTATGATACGCGGCAGGTCTTTGTTGGCAAAGAAGAGATCGACCTGACTCAGACGGAGTACAACATCATGGCGTTTCTCTCCGTCCATGCGGGGAAGGTGCTGACGTATGCCGCCATCATTCGGGCGGTCTGGGGGTATTCAGACTATGGCAGCGTCAAGAAGCTGCAAGTCAACATGAAGAACATCCGTAAGAAAATGGGCGTGACGCCCGGTGAAAAGCGCTACATCATCAATGAGCTTGGCGTCGGATACCGGATGCTGGCGGAGGATGAGGCATAGCGCTGCCAAAGTTCTGCGCCGCTTGACAGGCGTGGTACAACATAAATGAGCTTTTTCCGTTTCTATACCAAACGGAGAAGGCTCATTTTTTGTTTGGAGGATCAAAAATGAAGAGAACATTCAGCACGGAGCTTGCCTATGTATTCGGCATCGTATTTGTCGCGCTGGGCGTTGTCCTGATGGAAAAGGCCGACTTCGGCGTTTCCATGGTGGTCGCGCCTGCATACCTTCTTTACCGTTGGCTGTCTCCCGTGTGGAGCTTCGTCACCTTCGGCATGGCGGAATACTGCTTGCAGGCTGTGCTGCTGCTCGTCATGTGCCTGCTGCTGCGCTTCCGCGTGTCATATCTCTTCTCCTTTGTCACGGCGGTCGTCTACGGCTTTGTGCTGGACACTTTCATGCTGCTTGGCGCCGCGCTTCCGGCGGGCAGCGTCTGGCTGCGCGTGATCTACTATGCGCTGGGGATGCTTTTTTGCGCGGCCGGTGTTTCCGCCATGTTCCACACCTATAGCAAGCACATCCGGTGTCCGGACACACGGTCAAAATGCGCGTTTCAGCCCTGCGGGCAGACTGCACATTTCGACTTTTGGGATGCTCCCAAACCCTGCCTGATTTTTGCAAAATCGCCGTGGATCCGGGGAATCGCACGCGAACTTAACGACATCTTTGCAATGACGCTTTTTTGTGATTTTGAAGCCTCTCAGGCCGCCATTTCCGCGATGATTTCCCGGCTTTTCACACGGAAATTGGCATACAGATTTTTACTGAATGCCATTGCGTAACTGCATTGTTTGCTGTATAATTAAATAGCCAAATAGTCATATCTCGCATAGCAGATCGCGGAATATGACTATTTGCGGGAGATTTTAAATTGTCCTTGCCGGGGGAATGATACCCTGCAAGACTGATAGGAACCGAATTACATGTACAGACGATATGTGAAGCGCATCATTGACGTGATTTTGTCACTGGTCGGTCTGATCCTGGCCTCGTGGCTGTACATGCTCATCATGATTGCCATCGAGATCGACGATCCCGGCCCGGTGTTTTTCTCACAGAAGCGCGTGGGCATCCACAAAAAATATTTTCAGCTCTATAAATTCCGCAGCATGAAGATGTCCACGCCACACGATATGCCCACGCATCTTCTGGAGAATCCGGAGCAGTACATCACACGGGTGGGAAAATTCCTGCGCAAGACATCGCTGGATGAGATTCCGCAGCTCTGGAACATCCTGCGGGGTGATATGAGCGTCATCGGCCCGCGCCCGGCCCTCTGGAATCAGGAGGACCTGCTGGCCGAGCGCGACAAGTACGGTGCCAACGATGTAAAGCCGGGCCTGTCCGGCTGGGCGCAGATCTGCGGCCGGGATGAGCTGGAGATTTCTGACAAGGCGCGTCTAGACGGCGAGTATGTGCAGCGTATGAGCTTCAGCTTTGATTGCCGCTGCTTCTTCGGAACGGCCATTTCCGCATTGAGCGGAGACGGTGTGGTAGAGGGCGGCACCGGGGAGCTGCACAGGATGGAGAACAAGAAATGAAGATTCTGATCGCAACCAACCATTCCTATATGTTCTACCGCTTCCGCAAGGAGCTGGTGGAGGCGTTGATGCAGGAGCACGAGGTCATTCTCAGCACGCCCTTTGTGGGGCATGAGGACGATCTGCAGGCCATGGGGCTGCGCTGCATCGAGACGGATATTGACCGCCGCAGCATCAACCCCTTCAAGGATATGAAGCTGCTGAAGACGTACCGGCAGATGCTGGACGAGCTTCAGCCGGACATGGTCGTTACCTATTCCATCAAGCCCAATATCTATATGGGCACAGCCTGCAAGGCCAAGGGTATCCCATACGTCGCCAACGTGCAGGGACTGGGCACGGCGTTTGAAAAGCCGGTGCTGTCGTCTGTGGTGTCGGTGATGTATCGCAGCGCCCTGCGCAAGGCAAAAACGGTGTTCTTCGAGAATGAGGAGAACGCCCAGTTTTTCCTGAACAAAAAGATCATCTCCCACCGGCAGGTAAGTGTGCTTCCCGGTGCGGGCATCAATCTGGACGAGTATCCCTGCGTTCCCATGGGGGATGACGGCGTGTGCAGCTTCCTGTTTGTGGGGCGCATTATGAAGGAAAAGGGCGTGGACGAGTTTTTCTCTGCGGCCAGAACGCTGAAAGCGGAATTTGGTGGGGAAGTCGCCTTCGATGTGGTGGGCTTTTATGAGGACGCCTACAAAGAGCAGGTGGATCAGCTGGTTGCCGATGGCATCGTGCGTTTTCATGGGTTCCAGACGGATGTGCATCCGTTTTATGAGGCGGCGGACTGTGTGGTGCTGCCGTCCTATCATGAGGGCATGTCCAACGTGCTGCTGGAGGGTGCCGCCACAGGCCGCGCCCTGATCACCAGCGATATCCCCGGCTGCCGCGAAGCGGTGGAGGATGGCGTCAGCGGGTATCTGTGTCCGGCACAGGATGCAGAGGGCCTGACCCAAGCCATGCGTGATTTCGCGCAGCAATCCTTTGACCGGCAGGTGCAGATGGGGCAGAGCGGACGCGCGCTCGTTGAGCGTAAGTTTGATAAACAGCTTGTGGTGGCAAAGACGCTGGATGGCCTCGGCCTGCCTGCGGCAGTGAGGAACTGAGCATGCGGCAGCTGATTTTGCTCTATTGGGGCTGCGTCTTTCTGATGTATCTGTCTCAGGTTTATTATCCCACGTCCATGCAGTTGGAGGGCCCCCAGACTGGGCGTTGCCACTTCATGCTGCGCAAGGCGGACGTGTTTATGATTGCCGCGATCGTGTGGATGACATGCTTTTCGTTCCTACGGACAAGCTATAACGATACGGGAACATATATCGCCCACTTTATGGACTCAGAGTCTGTCGCAGACTATTTTGCAAGAAACGGTCTTTTGGACTGGACGGGTAATCCTCTTTCGGAATTGTATCGTGATGCTATGCGTGATATCACGACTGACTATCATATTTACTTCTTTTTCCCAGCATTCCTCAGCAGTTTTGCGGTTGTTAAGCTTTGTAAGAAATACTCTGTCAGCCCTGCGCTTTCACTGCTTGTTTTTTTCTCTATCGGTACATATGTCATGTATATTGCGGCACTAAAGCAATGCTTTGCAATGTTTTTCCTGCTTTTGGCATTGCCGTATGCAATAGACAAGAAATATGTGAGATTTTACCTGCTGGTGTTTGTCGCGGTCCTGTTTCATACCCATGCATTCATGTTTGCAATTGTGCCGCTGCTTTTTGGAAAGCCGTGGGGGAAAGTTACCATTGCATTTTTCGGAGCTGCCCTTTTTGCAATGGCGACTTACGATGCAACCCTTGGTGCGTTTATGGAATATGCGCAGTCTATGGGAGCATTGGTGGCAGAGATCGAGGTGTTTGATAATAACGCCATCAACGTTCTGCGCGTTGCAGTTTACTGGGTGCCTGCACTGCTGGCACTGGTGTTTCGTAAGAGGCTTTTTTCAAACTCGACAAGGGCGGAAAATCTGTTTGCTAACATGAGCCTCATCAGCGCATTTATTTTGATGATCGGCCTGGTTCAGGCGGCAAATCTGTTTGCGCGAATGGCAGCATATTTTGAGATCGCTACCGCGATCACGCTTCCGTGGATGATAAAGAAGCTGTTCACCAAGCGTTCCGCGCAATATGTTACAGCTTGCGCAGCTGTGCTGTATTTCATCTATTTTCTGTACGAATTTGGCGTATCGAAAGGATTTGGCAGCGGATACTCATCTATCACACTGTGGCAGTTTATCACAAGTCTTTTTGGAGGTTAGGGTTATGATGGTCTCGGATGTTCCTCAAATAATTGAATCCCGTGGGTTTTGCCGCGCTGAGAAGGTTAAGAGTCTCCGGGCAATGAAAAGCGGAATGACCAACCGTTCCTATTCGTTCTGCATGGACGATAAGCGATATATTATCCGCATTCCGGGAGAGGGCACGGATCGCCTGATTAACCGCAAACAAGAGCACGCGGTATATAATGCAATTTCATCTCTGGGAATCAGCGAGGACGTTTATTATTTTGATCCAAAAACAGGAATTAAAATTGCGGCCTATTTAACGGATGCCCACGTCTGTGACAGCAGTAACTGGGAAGAAGTTGAGCGTTGTTTATCAGCATTAAAAAGATTCCATGCGCAGAAGCTGCACGTTTCTCATAGCTTCGATCTTTGGGAACGTCTCGCTTTCTATGAGAGCCTTTGGAATGGTGCGCCTTCCGTTTACGCGGATTATGATAAAACGAAGCAGACTGTCCTTAGCTTGAAAAGCTATATTGACGCACAGCCAAAGAGCATCCAGCTCTGTCATATCGATGCTGTTCCGGATAACTTCCTGTTTGTGACTGGAAAAGATGGAAGCGAGGAGATTAAGCTCACCGACTGGGAGTATGCTGGTATGCAGGACCCGCACTTGGACGTCGCAATGTTTATTATCTATGCAATGTACGATAGAGACTCAGCTGAGAAACTGATAGACCTGTATTTCTCTGATGGCTGCGATCAGGCCACCCGCCTGAAGATATATTGCTATATTGCTGTCAGTGGCCTTGTGTGGAGCAACTGGTGCGAGTTCAAGCGTCATTGCGGTGTGGAGTTCGGCGCTTATGCACAGCGACAGTATGATTACGCGAGAGAGTATACCAAAATCTTTTTCAAGGAATACAGGGAGGCATTTGGCAGAGATTATGTCTGAACATATTGTAGAACGTGCAATCATTATGGCTGCGGGCATCGGCCAGCGGCTGCGCCCTGTGACCCTGACGACTCCCAAACCGTTGGTCACAGTAAATGGCGTGTGCATGATCGATACGATCATCGCGGCGCTTCACGAGAATGAAATCCACGAGATTTATGTCGTGGTCGGATACCTAAAAGAGCAATTCTATGAATGGGCGAAAAAGTACAACGGCATTACGCTGATAGAAAATCCATGGTACGCGGAGTGCAATAACATCGCGTCCCTCTATGTCGCGCGTGAATACCTGAACAACGCGATTATTTTGGACGGCGATCAGATCATCCGCAACCCGGCGATCCTTCACCGGGAATTTACCCGCTCCGGGTATAGCTGCGCCTGGACAGACAGAGCTACAAACGAATGGCTGTTGACGGTTAAAAATGGGATCGTGACAAAATGCAGCCACACAGGCGGCGATCACGGCTGGCAGCTCTTCAGTGTGTCACGCTGGACAGCAGAAGATGGGCAGCGACTCAGAAAGCACTTGGAACTGGAATTTGTGCAAAACGAAAATCGGAGCATTTACTGGGATGATGTTGCAATGTTTTGCCACCCTGATGAGTACCAGTTCGGCGTTTACCCCATTTCAGCGGAAGATCTGCGCGAAATTGACAGCTTCACAGAGCTTTGCGAGGCGGATTCATCATATAGAGGAAGGGTTAATTGAGATATGAAGAAAAACACACTGAAAAAAGAGCTTGACTGGGTATCTATGCTGGTGCCGCTGGCAATCGTACTGACGGTATGTGCGCTGTTTATGATTTTTCCGGAAGGCTCCAAGCTCGTCCTTAGCGTGGTGCGCGGCTTTCTGGGGGATGACTTTGGCCTCTACTATGCACTGCTCGGCGTTGGCATCGTAGGCTGTACGCTTTACATAGCCTTTTCCAAATTCGGCAAGATCAAGCTTGGCGACTGTGAGAAGCCGCAATATCGCTCTTTTCAGTGGGGCACTATGATTTTTACATCCACCATGGCTGCGGATATTCTGTTTTATTCGCTGTGCGAGTGGGCGCTGTATGCCAATGAGCCGCAGGTGGAGCTGATGGGCGGCATGCAGAAATGGGCGTCCACTTACCCGCTTTTCCACTGGGGACCTATCGCGTGGGGCTTTTATATCGTGCTCGCGGTTGCATTCGGCTTTATGATCCATATCCGCGGCCGTGATAAGCAGAAATTCTCTGAAGCCTGCCGCCCCCTGCTGGGAAGCCGGGTAGATGGAGTTTTGGGGCGTGTGATCGACCTGACTGCGATTTTTGCGCTGATTGCGGGCACAGCGACGACGTTTTCTCTCGCAACGCCGCTGCTTTCCAGAGCAATCAGCCGTGTGTTTGGCCTGCAGGACAGCATCGGGTTAACGATAGCAATCCTTTTGATGATCGCGGCAGTCTACACCTTTACGGTCTGGTTCGGCATGAAAGGAATCGCGAAGCTCGCCGCCATTTGCAGTTATTGCTTTTTTGCACTGCTTGCATACGTTCTGTTTGGAGGCGGTGAAACCCGGTATATTCTTGAAACAGGCTTTTCTGCCATAGGCAATCTTGTCCAGAATTTTATCGGCCTGTCAACATGGATGGATCCGTTGCGGGAAACGAGTTTCCCGCAAAATTGGACGATCTATTACTGGGCATATTGGATGGTCTGGTGCGTTGCGACACCGTTCTTTATTGGCGTGATCAGCAAGGGACGCACGATCCGCAATACCATTCTCGGCGGCTACGGCTGGGGGCTTGCAGGGACGTTTACCTCGTTCATTATCCTTGGAAATTACGGCCTTGCGCAGCAGCTTAAACACGGCCTTGATATTACGGGCTTTGTCGCAGCGGGCGGGGACTATTCCGAGGCAATTATGAAGATCTTTGATACGCTTCCGCTAACGGAGGTCGGCCTGATTCTGCTGGCGGTTACAATGATTGCCTTCTACTCCACCACGTTTGATGCGCTGACAATGGTTGTTTCGAGCTATTCGTACAAGAGGTTGAAGCCGGAGCAAGAGCCGGATAAAAGAGTCCGCACCTTCTGGGCTGTGGTATTCATTCTTCTGCCTATAGCGTTGATATTCTCTGAGAATTCCATGCACAGTCTGCAATCTGTATCAATCATCGCGGCATTTCCCATTGGAATTATCATCCTCATGATCGTAGCGAGCTTCTTCAGGGATGCGTCCGGCTACTTACAGGAGAGAAAGGACACACAGGCATGAAGCAAATACCAGATCAGCTCCAGCGGCAGATTTGGGCAACCGAGCAGGAGATATTGGATGTGATCCATCAGGTCTGTACAGAGTATGGGCTGCGGTATTCTCTGGCGTATGGTACGTTGATTGGCGCTGTGCGGCATAAGGGCTTTATCCCGTGGGACGATGATATTGACTTGATGATGCCGCGGGAGGACTATGAAAAGCTTCTTGCCATCTGGAATGAAGCCGCACCAAAGGGGTATATTCTGCAAAACACACGAACAGATCCAGATTTCACACAAAATTTCACCAAAATCAGGAAGGATCATACAACGTTTTTGCAGGACGAATCTGAGCGGGAAAAGCACTATCACAAGGGGATATTCGTTGATATTTTTCCCGGCGATCGGGTCGCCCCCAGCAAGTTGGGGAAAACCGTTCAGTACATTGCCTGCGCTGTGAACCTGCTGTACAGCCGAGGGCATACAAGTGGTTCCGGCGGATTGATTGGAAAAGTCGAAAATATCTTACTCAGGGCGCCAAAGGAAAAATACACCATAAGACGCGAGCGTGCTGAAAAATCAATTCGCAGATGGAACGGCAAACTATTTTGCACGGCTGGCCAACTATTTTTTGATTTCCCAGTCGCTGTCGCTCCCTTGGATGTTGAAGAAAATCGGCGGCAGGGATAGGAAAATGCTGACTGCACTGATGGTGTTGGGATTCCTTGCGTACTTCTATTACGCGAATGCAATCAACCAGCCGTTTGATCAGGACTTTGCGCGGCTGAGTTTGTCGGAGTACCTTGCGCAGCTGGGAGGATAAATCGTGGCATCTATTCGTGTTTTGCAAGTTGTTACCCACATGGATCGCGGCGGACTGGAAACTATGCTGATGAATTACTATCGGCATATGGATCGCGAGAAGGTGCAGTTTGATTTCCTTGCGCACCGGCAGGAACGAGCCGCCTATGATAACGAGATCGAAGCATTGGGCGGAAAAATCTATCGCTTACCCCGTCTTGTGCCGTGGAGCAAGTCATATCTTGCTGCGCTGAATCAGTTCTTTGCCGATCACCCGGAATATAAAATTGTTCACGTTCATCAGGATTGCCTCAGTTCGGTTATCCTGAAAGCAGCAAAAAAACATGGTGTGCCAGTGCGTATTGCCCACAGCCATAGCGCCAATCAGGATAAGAATCTGAAATACCCGCTCAAGCTTTGGTATAAGCGGGATATTCCCAAGTATACGACCAATCTTTTGGCTTGCGGCAGAGATGCGGGCGATTGGATGTTCGGCGGCGCACCATATCAAATCGTCAACAATGCGATTGACGTTTCGGCCTATACCTACAGCCCGATAAAGCGCTTAGAAATGCGGCGGGAAATGGGACTTGCAGATGAGTTGGTAATCGGCCACGTTGGCCGGTTCAATCAGCCGAAAAACCACCCATTCTTACTTGCCATTTTTGCCGCGCTGCTGAAAAAAGAGCCGAACGCCGTACTTCTGCTGGTGGGCGGCGGTGAGGATATGCCGAAGATACAGACAAAGACGCAGAAGCTTGGCATTGCGGATCACGTCCGCTTTTTGGGAATCCGCAGTGACGTTGCCGATTTGATGCAGGCCATGGATGTATTTGCGTTTCCGTCTTTGTATGAGGGACTTCCTGTTACCATGGTGGAAGCGCAGGCTTCGGGGCTGCCATGCATCATCTCTGACAAGGTTCCTCCGGAGTGCATTCTGACAGAGGGGCTTGTGGACGTTATGCCGCTATCGGCTGGGGCGGAGGCGTGGGCTGACGCGATCCTCGAAAAGCGTAATACACCTCGCACTGACCGCAGCGCCGAAATTGCCGCTCACGGCTTCGATATCACCACAGAGGCTGTCAAACTACAGGAGTTCTATTTGAATGCCTATGAACAAAACTGCTGATCCGATTCTCACCATTTTCACCCCCGCCTACAATCGCGCCCACACCCTGCCGCGCACCTATGAGAGCCTTTGCCGCCAAAGCTGCAAGGCCTTCATCTGGCTCATTGTGGACGATGGTTCCACGGATAACACAGCCGCGCTGGTGCGAGAATGGCAGAGCCGGGACAACGGGTTTGAAATTCAGTACATCTACAAGGAAAATGGCGGTATGCATACGGCTCACAATGTTGCCTATGCCAATATTCACACAGAGCTGAACACCTGCATTGACTCGGACGATATGCTGGCGGGCGGCGCGGTGGAGAAGATCTTGAACAGGTGGGCAGAGGTCAGGGATAGAGGCTACGCCGGACTTGTGGGCCTTGATGCTGATTTCTCGGGGAATGTCATCGGAAAAGGCTTCCCGGCAAACATGGAGGAAACAACCCTTTCCGGTTACTATGCTGCCGGAGGGGTGGGCGACAAAAAGCTGGTCTACCGCACGGATGTGATCAATGCTTATCCGGAGTACCCTGTGTTCGATGGCGAAAAATATGTCAGTCTTGCCTATAAATATCTCCTGATTGATCAGGATTATAAGCTGGCTGCGCTGGATGACGTCCTGTGCAATGTGGAATATCAGCCAGACGGCTCCAGCAATAATATGTTCCGGCAGTACCTGAAAAATCCGAAGGGGTTTGCCTTCTGGCGGACGGTCAAGATGCAGTATCCGGAGTCCTTCAAGCGGCTGGTTATGGATTGCATCCACTATTGCTCCAGTAGCCAGATTGCCGGAAACCGGCACTATATCAAGGAATCCCCCCGCAAGCTGCTGACGGTGCTGTGTACACCGGCAGGATGGGCGCTGACTGCATTTATAAACAAAAAAGTAGGACTGTTGCGGTAGAATAAAACTCAGAGGTGTAGCTATGCTTGAAGATCATAAGCAATTACGAAAATTGCAACTGGAACAGTACAAGATTTTACAAAGCGTGAATGACCTGTGCTCAAAATACGGCATCGAGTACTATTTGCTGTATGGTACTCTGCTGGGTGCTGTGCGCCACTCGAAGTTTATCCCGTGGGATTATGACATAGATATCGCGATGGAAAGAATGCAATTTAACCGATTTAAGAGCGTTGTTCAAGAACTTCCAGACTGGTTGGAGGTGTGGGATATATGTTATAGCTCTATAGAGTATGCCGGATTGTCGAGAGTTGTAAAGCCTAAGGACTGCGTATTTGGAGATATTCACATAGATATATTCATAATCGATAACGCTCGTATAACTTCAAATATATGTACTAAAATTAATGGAGCGTTGGGGCGCTTTTTACATATCGCGAAACTCAGCAAAGCAGAGAAAAATATTCTTTACGAACATTTTAAAGACAGCAAGAGTAAAAGGTTTGTTGTCTTTTTAGGTGATGTATTATGCGGAATATTTGGCAGTGCAAGGATCGAAAAATGGATTTATTTGCTTTTGGTAAGTGAATATCCAACTGGCCGGTTGGTGATACTTGAAGATCCGTCCCGAGTTATAAGAAGTGAGTGGCTTTTAGAAACTAAGATGCTCAAATTTGAAGACATGGATTTTCCGGTACCCAGCGGGTATGAGTACTTACTTAAATTGTGGTATGGTAACTATATGGAGATCCCCGAGGAAGGAAAAGAGTATTTGCGGAAGGAACAGATGGAAGAGTAGTCTGATTTGTATTATGCCTAAAAAAATAACGCACACCATTCTCATCTTCTCCCAAGCCATGGAGCTTGGCGGGGTGGAGCGCAGCCTGCTGGGGCTGCTGGACGCCATCGACTATGACCGCTATGATGTTGACCTTTTTCTGATGCGGCACAGCGGCGAGCTGATGCCGTACCTGAACCCCAAGGCGAAGCTTCTACCGGAGATTCCGCAGTATGCATCGTTGGCAGTGCCCATGGCGTCGCTCGTCAAGAGCGGACAGCTCGGTGTGCTTTGCGGGCGGCTGCAAGGGAAGCTTGCCGCGAGACGCTTCGACCGGAGGCATCCCAGCGAGAAGCCGTCCGTCACCGCGCTGACCTACAGCCACAAGTACACATTGTCTGCCATGCCGCAGATTTCCGATAAGACCTATGACCTTGCTATCAGCTTTCTGACGCCGCATTATTTCGCGCGGGAGCGGGTCAAGGCAAAAAAATATGCGGCGTGGATTCATACGGATTATACTGCCCTGTCGTTTGATCGGTCGGCGGAGCTTGCCATGTGGAGCGGATATGACGCGATTTGTGGCGTGTCGGAGCAGGGGTCCCGGAGTTTTCGGACGGTGTTTCCGGAGCTTTCCAATCAGGTTCAGACCGTCGAAAATATCCTGCCGAAAGAATTGATTGCGAAACAGGCAGAGCAGCCGCAGACTGATATGCCCTCCGATGGCGCGGTTAAGATTCTTTCTGTTGGCCGTTTCTGTGACGCAAAAAACTTTGACAACGTGCCGGATATCTGCCGCCGCCTGATGGAGAACGCTCTGGATGTCAAATGGTATCTCATTGGTTACGGCGGAGATGAGCCACTGATCCGGCAGAAGATCGCCGAGGCCGGGATGCAGGAGCGCGTCATTATTCTCGGCAAGAAGGACAACCCCTATCCCTATATGCGGGCCTGCGACCTGTATGTGCAGCCTTCCCGCTACGAGGGCAAGGCCGTCACGGTGCGGGAGGCGCAGCTTCTCGGCAAGCCTGTGGTCATCACAAACTATGCCACCTCCGCCAGCCAGTTGGAGGACGGCGTGGACGGTGTGATCGTCCCGATGGACAACGCAGGCTGCGCTGCCGGTATCGCGGCTCTGCTGCGTGACCCGGCGCGGATGCAGCAGCTTTCAGAAAACTGTGTCAAGCGAGACTATATGAACAGCGCGGAGGTTGAGAAAATTTACGCGCTGATGGAGGACTGACCCATGATCCCGAAGATCATCCACTACTGCTGGTTCGGCCGGGGCGAAAAGCCGGAGCTGGCGAAAAAGTGCATTGCCAGCTGGCGTAAATTCTGCCCGGATTTCGAGATCCGCGAGTGGAACGAGGACAACTGCGATTATCTTGCCATGCCCTTCATGGCCGAGGCGTATGCTGCCAAGAAGTACGCGTTTGTGTCAGACGTCATGCGGCTTCTGGTGCTGGAGCAGTACGGCGGTGTGTATTTTGACACTGACGTAGAGGCCGTGCGGGATATCGCGCCGCTGATGGATGACGAGGGCTTCATCGGATTTGAAAACGACCAATATGTCGCATCAGGACTGACCATTGCATCCGTGCCGCATCATCCGGTTGTGCAGGCGATGATTGAGGAGTATCGGAAGCTGCATTTCACCAATGCAGACGGAACGACGAACGCGGTGGGGTGTCCGCATCTGAATACGGACATCATGGAGCGCTACGGCCTTGTCCGAAATGGGCAGGAGCAAACCGTAGCCGGTATCCATGTCTACCCGGCGGACTTTTTCAACCCGCTGGATAGCGTGACAGGGAAGCTGACCAAAACGGAGAATACATACTCCATACACTGGTACTCTATGAGTTGGTTGCCGAAAAGAACACGGTTAAAAGCCAGAATCGGGCGGATTGCCCGACGAATGATCAAGGCAATCCATAACTAGAGGAGATACATATGCCGAAAGTCAGTATTATCGTTCCGGTTTACAATGCCGAAAAATATTTGCAGGAGTGTGTGGAGAGCGTGCTGTGCCAAACACTCTCTGATATCGAACTGATTCTGGTGGATGATGGTTCTACCGACAGCAGCCCGACACTCTGCGATCAGTACGCGGCCAAAGATGCGCGGGTACGTGTAATACATCAGGAAAATGCAGGGGCAGCGGCAGCCAGAAACCATGGTCTGGGCATTGCACAGGGGGAATATGTTGCTTTTGTAGACAGTGATGACTGGATTGATGCAGATATGTATGAGCGGATGTTTGCTGCTGCCGAGTTAGATAAAAGCGAGCTTGTGATTTGTGACTGCCTGAAGGAATCCGACAGAGGCAGCCAACTTTATACACATGCGCTTCCGTCCGGCACATATGGCTGTGATCGTATACGTTCGGTGTACTATCCCCAACTTCTAATGCCGGATACTATGGAATACCCAGTTACAATTTCAAACTGGCTTCTCCTGATTCGGCATACTGTGATTACGGAAAACCATCTCTCTTTTCCAATCGGTATGCGTTTCTCAGAAGATCTTCTGTTTGGGGCTGAGGTGGGTTATCATGCAAGAATCATGACCTATTTGAAAGGCTTTACTCCGTACCATTACCGCCAAAATCCGGAGTCTGTAACGCATACGGAATATAAGGACAAGTGGCCTCTTTTGAGAGAACTTTGGTGCAGGATTGCTGAAAGTTTCCGAAAAAAAACGGATTATGACTTCACACCGCAGATTCAGCGCTGCATGCTTTTTTTTGTTTACATGGCAATGAATCAAAGGCTTTCTGCAAACTTATCAGCAAAAGAACTTTTCCATGAGGTCAGCGAGGTGTTGGATGATCCGTTGGTTCACGAATCACTTGGCAAGATCCAGGTCAGCCAGTTGGACATTTCATGGAAACTCAAAATTATCACTTTGATTTACAAGAAAAAGTACCTCCGTCCTGCAGTGATGATGCTTAAAAGGTAAGACAATTATGCAAAATGTGCTGTTTATCAACGGACATTTGAATACCGGCGGGGTGGAGCGCTCACTGGTAGACATTCTCCGGCACATGGATGATACGAAATATACGGTAGACATTCTGCTTCTAGAGGAGAAGGGCGATTATCTGGAGGAACTTCCTCCGGGAGTTTCTGTGCTGTTCCGTGATATACACGACACCTATGGGAGCTTTCTATCGTCGCCTCGCCGCTGCATCACCCATCGGAACTGGATGTGCCTGCGCTTGCGCTTGCTGTTCCTATTACGAAAATGGATCGGGGAGCGTGCCCTGAAGCCTGCGGCGAAGATTTTGCTGGGAAAGTACCATTATGATTGCGTCATCGGATTTCGCCCCGGTATCTGCTCTGACCTGGCAGCATATTCCATTCAGGCAGAACGAAAAATTACATGGTGGCATCACGGCGAGTTCAATGTTGACCAGACGGCATACGCCAACATGTGCGGGAGAATGGATGCGCTTGCGGTTGTGTCGCAAACATGTGAAGAAATGTTGAAGCAAATCCTGCCGGGATTTGCGGACAAGATGGTTTGCATTCCGAATATGCTGGATGCAGAAGCAATCAGTCAGAAAGCATTAAACTCCCCCTATGCTGATGGCATGCTGCACATCGTTTCCGTAGGACGCTTGGCACCGGAAAAACACTTTGAGAACGTTATTCCTGCGGCAAAGGCGCTGAGGGAAGCCGGCGCTGATTTTGTATGGCATATCGTCGGGGAAGGGCCGGAACGTACAAAATTGGAAGTATTGATCGCAGACAGCGGTCTGGAAAGCCATGTGGTTCTGGAAGGAAGCAAAATGAATCCCTATCCGTATATGAAGTATGCGCAGCTTTTCGTTCACCCATCCTATGTGGAATCACAGGGCCTGACAGTACTGGAGGCCATGTCGCTGAGCGTTCCGTGCGTGGTAACAAAATCCCGCGGCCCTTGCGAATTCATCCAAGACGGCGTCAACGGATTGTTGACGGAGCAGTCCCCGGAGTCTTTGACGGCAAGGGTTCTTGAGATCTTGAACGACAAGGCGCTGTATCAGCGCATTTGTGAAAACACAAAGTGCCCTGAGCAATACAGCCCGGAACAGGTTATGAGACAGATAGAAACACTGATCGATGCGTAGAAGGTATCAAACTATGAAGATTATAATGTACGGAAACGGCGGTAGCGGCAACCATGGCTGCGAGGCGATTGTACGGGGAACAATACAGCTTCTGGGAGAACATTCGTATTGCATTCTTTCAGAGAACTGCAAAGAGGATTCTCAATACGCACTCGCACGTATCGCAGCCCTGACTTCCGCAAGAGGCTTCAGAAAAAAGGATTTTGAATTTCTGAAAGCATATGCGAGATTAAAACTGACCGGAAAATATACAGATATGGACGGACTCTACTATTTGCCTGCAATTCAGCGGTGTAAGGGCAACACGGATATTGCACTATCCGTTGGCGGCGACAATTACTGTTATGGAAATACCGGCATATATGCATATCTGAACCGGGCTTTTATAAAGCAGAAAATTAGAACGATCCTTTGGGGGTGTTCGATAGAACCGGATGTTGTAGCAGAAGCGTCTGTTGCCGAAGATTTGTGGAATTATGCCCTTGTCGCAGCCAGAGAAAGCATTACATACGAAGCAGTTAAAGAGACAGGTGCCAATGTCGTGCAAATGCCTGATCCTGCATTTCATATGAGTCCAGAGACGTGTAGCCTTGATGAGCGTTTCTTGCAAAGCAACGTCATTGGCATCAATATCAGCCCCATGATCATTCATAATGAGCAGAACAAGGGTGCGGCTTATGCCAACTACAAAACCCTGATCCGATATATTCTGGACAACACCGATGCTTATATTGCGCTGATTCCCCATGTGGTCTGGGCCAGCAATGATGATCGTATTCCACTGAAACAGCTTTATGACGACTTCGATCATGACCCGCGCCTGATTCTTGTAGATGACCATATTGCGCCGCAGCTGAAATATATAATTTCCAAATGCAGATTCTTCATCGGTGCGCGGACCCATGCGACCATAGCGGCATATTCTACGGGCGTTCCGACTTTGGTGGTCGGTTACTCCGTCAAGGCGCGCGGCATTGCCCGCGATCTGTTTGGAACGGAAGAAGGTTATGTTTTGCCGGTGCAGCAGCTGAAGGAAAGCGACGAACTGACACGGGCATTTATAAAGCTGTATGAAAAGCGCGAAAACATCCAGACACATTTGAAAACGATACTCCCTGCGTACATTGCCCGCGCGGATGATGCGCGCAGTGCATTGGAGGAACTAATAAAAAAATAGTACAGATCCTTATCAGAAAACCGACGAGGTAAATATGTCACGACTGGAAAATTCTGCAAAAAATATTGTGTTTTCTTTTGGAAATACAATTCTTGTCTCAATACTAGGCTTTATCTCAAGAACAGTTTTTATTCATATATTAGGGACGGACTACTTAGGATTGGCTGGGCTGCTTGGGAATGTCCTCGGCTTTTTATCCATCAGTGAGCTAGGTATTGCCACCGCAATTGGCTTTAGTCTCTATAAGCCGCTGGCGGAAAAGGACTATAAGGTTGTCAGTTCCTTGATGTCTTTATATAGAAAAGCGTATTCAATAATTGGAACGATTGTGCTGATATCGGGAATTCTGCTTTTCTTCTTTTTGGATTTCTTCATCCCCGTTGATCAACAACCAGCAGGAACTGATTTCGCGTACTTTGCTTTTCTTGCCAACACGGTTGTCAGTTATTTTCTGGCATATAAGACAACCCTCATATCCTCGGATAATCAGGCGTTCCGCCTTGTTCCGATCAACATGGCGGTCAACACGGCACAAACCATTTTGCAGATTCTTGTGCTTGTCTTAACTCGAAATTATGTGGTTTACTTGAGCGTACAAATTGTTTGCTCAATTATTCTAATGGCACTCCAAAACATCTATATAACCCAAAAATATAGTGAAGTTGATTTTTCTTCTAAGGACAGGCTGCCGAGTGAAAAAACAGTAGAAATAAAGAGAAATGTCTCTGGCCTGATTATCGCGAAAATTGGCGACTATTTGGTAAATTCAACTGACAATCTGATTATTACGAAACTTGTAAGCCTTGCTGCTACAGGTATATATTCAAATTATCTGTTGATTCGGAACATGATCAATGGCTTTATTGCCACATTGTTTAGTGGAATAACTGCTAGCATGGGAAACGTTGTAGCAGTTGAAAACGATGAGAAGAAACTGGAAATATTTGATACGGTTTTTTTCTGCGCATTCTTAATTTACAGCATAGAAGCTACGTGCTTTATGAGCCTTTACAATCTGTTTATTGGAGATATCTGGATAGGGAGAAACTATATTTTTAGTGCGGGGACGGTTGCGGTAATTGTTTTAAATAATTATCTGACGGGTCTGAGAATCCCTCTTATTACGATGAAGGGTGCTGCTGGAAAATATCTGGAGGACACGTGGATTCCGTTCGGATTCGCTATAGTAAATTTAGTCGCGTCTATTTTGCTGGCGAAACCATTTGGAGTAGCGGGTGTATTTCTTGGAACTATTATTGGAAGTCTGTTTACTGCGGATTGGTACAGACCATTTGTAATCTATCGAACGGTATTCCATGCTCCTGTGAAAAAGTATTTTAGAAAATATATGGTGTACCTGCTCCTTGGCGTTGGATATATCGCTCTTACCTATTGGCTGAATGCACAGATTTACCTTTCAAACGCATATTTACTATTCCTTGTTAGAGGGATAGTGTCAGTAGGCGTTCCTGCCTTACTGAGTTGTGCCTTGTTTTATAGGACGACAGAGTTCGGCGCAATCAAGACTTTGACCATCCGTTTAGTTAGAGGAACGACAGCAAGGCTTTGTTCAAAAAAAGAGGATAGAAATGGATAGTTTAGCTAGTATAATTGTTCCGTGTTATAATGGAGAAAAGTTCGTCGATAGGTGCTTTGATTCAATTCTCAAGCAAAAGTACGCTCACATGGAAGTTATTGTCGTGAATGATGGATCAACTGATCAGAGCGAACAACGCGTACTCGCATGGAATGACAGATTCAGAAACGCAGGAATACAGCTCGTTTACGTTTCTCAAGAGAACAAAGGTCCCGGGGGAGCGATTAATACTGGATTGAAGCATGTGACGGGAGAATATTTGTGTCTGATAGATATCGACGATGAATTGCTCGAATCTGCGGTTTCTACAAGGGTTGCTTTTTTAAAATCGCATCCGGATATAGATGTTGTTCGCTCAAATGGCTGGTATAATCGAAAAAGCGGAAAGAGCCTTTTTATATATGATGAAAAAGAGAAACGTATAGATGATGTTTTTTCTGCACTGGTTGGAGGAGAAACAAATAACTGGGCAGGAAGTTATATGGTCAGGACATCTGCACTGTTTGATTTTTACCCGGATCGAGAAATCTACCAGTCTCGCTTTGGACAGAATCTACAGTTCCTGATGCCGCTAACCTACAAGAAAAAGTGCGGCTATATAGATGAGCCGCAAATGATTTACAATATTCAGGAGAACTCCTTGTCACAATCTGCTGCTGATTCTGAAGTAGCAATAGAGAAATTTATGAAGAACTGTGCGGGCTATAGGGATATTCGATATCATTTGATAGGCCAAGTTATAAATGATCCAGTAGAGGTTCAAAAATATAGATTGCTGGCCGACATAGCCTACTATAAGCTGGCTTTTAATGAGGCAATCAAATTAAAGTCTAAGAAAACAGCAAGGACAGTTTATGCCGATTTGAGGAGGGTTCATGCGTGCACCATTAATGACATGATAGGTTATTGTTCGCTTTTTTGCCCTTATATGGTTTTTCCGCTGCGCTGTATAAGAAAGATTAAGACCGCAATAGATACTTTAAGGGAAACTTTATGAACATCTCTCAAATTTCTGATATCTGCACCGGCTGTGGCAGTTGCGTTGCCGTTTGTCCGTCTGCCGCGATCCGGATGCAGCCGGATGAACACGGCTTTCTCCATCCGGCAGTTGACGCCGCAGCGTGTACTGACTGCGGCCTTTGCGCCTGCAAGTGCCCGGTTTCCACACCGCCGCAGGTATCGGCCCACACGGAGATCCTGACCGGATATGCAAACGACGAAGCGCTCCTGCCTGCATCCTCTTCCGGTGCGATTTTCCCGGTGCTGGCCTCCGAGATCATCCGCCGTGGCGGTATCGTGTTCGGCGCGGCGTTCAATCAGAACTTCGACGTGGCACATACTGCCGCAGAGAGCGCCGCGGAGCTTGCTGCGCTTTGCAGCTCCAAATATGTGCAGAGCAGCATTCCGTCAGGCATCTATGCGCAGGTGAAGGCGGCGCTTACCGCCGGACGCTGGGTCTACTTCAGCGGAATGCCGTGTCAGGTGGCCGGACTAAAGAATTACCTCGGCCGGGAGTATGAGACGCTGATCACGCAGGATACCGCCTGCCACAGTGTACCATCCCCTATGGTCTGGAAAAATTACCGCTCCGCGCTGGAAATGCAGAACGGCAGTAAATTGAAATCGTTCTCATTCCGCAAGAAAGCAACCGGATGGGAGAACTATCATATCCATGCTGCATTTGAGAACGGCAGAGAATTTTTACAGCTCGCTGCCAAGAATCCGTATCAGCGTGGATTTATCAAAGGTCTGTATTCCCGCGGCTCCTGCTTTGATTGTAAATTCAAGGGCATCGAGCGGTGCAGCGATATCACATTGGCGGACTACTGGGGCGTCAAGGGTATTCAGCCGGAAGCCTACCATCCGCAGGGGACATCCCTTGTTTTGCTGCACAGCGAGAAAGGCCGCGCTTTGCTGGAACGCTGCAAGGATAGGCTGCAAACCTGTCCTGCCGCAGAGGGCGCGCTTACATGGAATCCTGCTATGCTCCGGCCTATTCAGAAACCGGCGCGGTACGATGAGTTCTGGGCAGGATATGAACAGAAACCGTTTGCGGAACTGGTTTCCGCCTGCTGCGAACCGACAAAGGAAGAGGCAGCGAAGGAACGCTGGAACAGAAGCCTTCTGGCCCGCGTCATTCGCCGCCTGACGCGATAAATATGATATTTCGCCAAATCTATGCGATGAATCCATGGACGGTGTGCCTCCTGATGCTGTTGGCGTTTGCCGGATGGACAGTGCTCTGCAACTGCCTCCGCGCAAAGGTCAGAATCGCCGTCAATGTGATCCTGTTCTGCGTGTCCGCAGCGATCATCCTCCACGCCACCCTCCTCTCCCGCACGCCCGGGACTTACGCCGCCGTCCTCACCCCCTTCGCCGCGCTTGCGGCCGCGCGGCAGCAGCCGGAGCTTTACCGGGAGATGCTGATGAACGTCTTTCTCTTCTTCCCGCTGGGGCTGACGCTGTCCAACGCCCTGCCGCGAAAGTGGCACCGCTGGCTCCGCATTTCCCTCACGACGCTGACCGGCTGCATCCTCAGCGCGGGGATCGAGTACGCGCAGTACCGCTTCGCCCTCGGCATGGCGGAGACGGACGACGTGATCTGCAACACGCTGGGGACGTTCGTCGGCGCAACATCGCTGCTGCTGGCCCACGCCATGGAAAAACACAAGGAAAGGCCCACGACCATGACCCTGACTGCCACAGAAACGCAATTTCTGCATATCGCCAAGACTGCCGTCTCCGGCGGGGAGCTGCCCACGGAGGCCGTGGACTGGCCTGCCATATTCACGCTGGCAAACCAGCAGAAGCTGCTGCCCATCCTCTTCGAGGCCGTCCGCAAGACGCCTGCCGCCGGGGAGAACGCCCCGCTGTTCGCGGCCATCAAGCGGCAGGTCATCGGGCAGGTGCTGAACCAGACCGTGCGCTCGGCGGAGTTCGCCGACCTCTACCGCAGCCTCCGGGCCGCCGGGCTGCACCCGGTCGTGGTCAAGGGGCAGCTTTGCAGCAGGCTTTACCCCCTGCGCGATCAACGCATCAGTGCGGACGACGACCTCTTCATCCCGGAGGGCGAGTTCTTTGTCTGCCACGAGGCGCTGCTGGCAAATGGCCTGACCACCGATACGCCCGCCGATGAGCTGCCCACGGCAGACGAGGTTTCCTACACAAAAAAGGACAGCCCGCTTTACATCGAGCTGCACCGCCACCTGTTCGATTCCGCCCAGGATGCCCATGACGAACTGAACCACTTCTTTGTGGACATCGCCCCCGTGGAGGTGGACGGCTTCCTGACTATGCCGCCCCATGAGCACCTGCTGTACCTGATTCTGCACGCCTACAAGCACTTTGTGTACAGCGGCATCGGCCTGCGGCAGTTCTGCGACATCGGCCTCTGGGCGCAGGCGTACCACGATCAGATCGACTGGCAGCGCCTGCATGACCAGTGCGCCAGCGTCCACGCGGCGACCTTCGCCGCCGCGGCCTTCCGGATCGCCCGGACGTATCTGGGCATCGACTTTGATCTGCCCGGGCTGTGGGACGGCGATGTAGACGTGGAGCCGCTGCTGCACGACACCCTTTGCGGCGGCGTGTACGGCTCCAACAGCTACACCCGGCTGCACTCGTCCACCGTGACGCTGAACGCCGTCAAGGCCAGCCGCACCGGCGAGAAAAGCAGCGTCCTGCGCACGGTGTTCCCCAAGCGGGCGTATCTGGAGCGGCGCTATCCGTACCTGAAAAAGCGTCCGTACCTGCTGCCCGTGGCGTGGGTGCAGCGCATCGCCCACTACGCCGGAGAGCAGTCCGGCGCGGACAACAGCGCGTCCGGCTCCATCAAGCTGGCAAAAGAGCGCATCGAGCTGATGAAGTTGTATGGGATTATAGATGAGAAGAAATAAGCAGAAGGGCGTCCGTTTCGGAAAGCCCTTCTGTTGAAATATGGGATGTTTGGCGGGAAAAAGCCCCGAAAATCTCGTGCAGATTCAATCCCTGCCCGAATAGCAAAGAAATTTCCTACCACGCAAACGAATTTCACCATTCCACGCTTCTGCAAACCATGCACGGCATGCGCGGTTTCGCGTGACTTTGTGCGGTTCGGCGTGGTCGTTTTCGTTTCCGTAAAGTGCAAAGGGTGCTCCTGTGAGTAGCGCATCGGATGGGAGATTTCAAATCGCTGGAATCGGGAATGCTGCATATAGCCCTTGATTTCCCGTTCGAGCTGTTCCCGGTACGATCATTTTCGTGACCTCACGAAAATGATCGGATACTTTGATCTCACCGGCTTCACCTGACATCACAGCCCAAACGAAGGCCGGAGGACGCACGTCCTCCGGCCTTTTTCACCCCGTTGCAGCGGGCTCATTTTCCCTCAAAAACCACGCAAATTTACTGTACCATTTCTGTACAAAACGCGTAAAAATCTATATCGAGTTATATAGATTTTTATAATTTTCGAATCTTTAGAACCGTTGATATATCAGGGTTTATGGCGTTTTATCAACTTTTAGAAAGACTTCCGGGTACGGCGATACCTAATTTCACCCAATCGCCCGCGTGACCGGCCGGAATAGAGAAACAGCATAGCGGGGACGCGGCCATTCTGCCGCGTCCCTGCTGCTCTTATCAACACATGCCTGCCGCCCTGGGCCAGATCCAGAACATTTGTTTGAAAAAATCTGTTTACAGATAAAAATAATGGTGCTACAATAGAATACTACGACAGAATACTGCATCCGGGAGGCGCTTATGGGAAAATTCAAGGTGGTATCGGAATACACCCCCAGCGGGGACCAGCCCCAGGCCATCGACACCCTGGCCAGCGGCATCGAAAACGGCCTGCGGGACCAGGTGCTGCTGGGCGTCACCGGCAGCGGCAAGACCTACACCATGGCCAAGGTCATCGAACGGGTCCAGCGGCCCACCCTGGTGCTGGCCCACAACAAGACCCTGGCGGCCCAGCTGTGCGAGGAGTTCCGGGCCTTCTTCCCGGAAAACGCCGTGGAATACTTCGTGTCCTACTATGACTACTATCAGCCGGAGGCGTACATCCCCCACACGGACACCTTCATCGAAAAGGACGCCGCCATCAACGACGAGATCGAGCGCCTGCGCCACAGCGCCACCGCCGCCCTGTTTGAGCGGCGGGACGTGATCGTGGTGTCATCGGTGTCGTGCATCTATGGATTGGGGGACCCCATCGACTATGCCAACATGGTGATCTCCCTGCGCCAGGGGAAGGAGTACCCCCGGGACCAGCTGCTGCGCAAGCTGGTGGAGATCCGCTATGAGCGCAACGACATCGCCTTTGACCGGAATATGTTCCGGGTCCGGGGGGACACGGTGGAGATCTATCCGGTGTACGCCAACGGATATGCCATCCGGGTGGAGTTCTTCGGCGACGAGATCGACCGCATTTCCCAGATCAACCCCGTCACCGGTCAGGCCCAGCGGGTGCTCCAGCATGTGGCCATCTATCCCGCCAGCCACTACGTCACCACCAAGGACAAGATGGAGCGGGCGGCGGAGGAGATCGAAAAGGAGCTGGCGGAGCGGAAAAAGTGGTTTGAGGATCATGGCAAGCTCATCGAGGCCCAGCGCATTGACCAGCGCACCCGGTATGACCTGGAGATGATGCGGGAGCTGGGCTACTGTACCGGCATCGAAAACTATTCCCGGGTGATCTCCGGCCGGGAGCCCGGCTCCCCGCCCACCACCCTGCTGGACTATTTCCCGGAGGATTTTCTGCTGTTCGTGGACGAGAGCCATGTGACCCTGCCCCAGGTGCGGGCCATGTACAACGGGGACCGGGCCCGGAAGGAGAGCCTGGTGGAATACGGCTTCCGCCTGCCCTGCGCCTTCGACAACCGGCCTCTGAAATTCCCGGAATTTGAGGAGCGGTATCACCAGGCGGTGTTTGTGTCCGCCACTCCCGGGGACTATGAGCGTGAACACGCCGACCAGGTGGCCGAGCAGGTGATCCGGCCCACGGGCCTGCTGGACCCCCGGGTGGAGGTGCGGCCGGTGGAGGGGCAGATCGACGACCTGGTGGACGAGATCCGCCTGCGCATCGACCGAAATGAGCGGACGCTGGTGACCACCCTGACCAAGCGCATGGCGGAGGACCTGACGGACCACATGAAGGGCCTGGGCCTGCGGGTGCGGTATATGCACTCGGACGTGGCCGCCATCGAACGGATGGAGATCATCCGGGATCTGCGGCTGGGCGAATTCGACGTGCTGGTGGGTATCAACCTGCTGCGGGAGGGCCTGGACCTGCCGGAGGTGAGCCTGGTGGCCATTCTGGACGCCGACAAGGAGGGCTTCCTCCGCAGCGAGACCAGCCTCATCCAGACCATCGGCCGGGCCGCCCGGAACGCCCAGGGCCTGGTGATTCTGTACGCCGACACCATCACGCCCTCTATGCGGGCGGCCATGGACGAGACGGAGCGCCGCCGGGTGAAGCAGGACGCCTATAACAAGGCCCACGGCATCGTGCCCCAGACCATCCGCAAGGACGTGCGCAAGGTGCTGGAGATCTCCAAGGATGCCCAGCAGGAGCAGCAGGCCAGCCGCCGCAAACTGACGGATGCCGAGCGGGAGGCCACCATCCGCCGCCTGGAGAAGGAAATGAAAGAGGCCAGCAAGATGCTGGAGTTTGAATACGCCGCCCTGCTGCGCGATCAGATCATCGCCCTGCGGGGGGAGAAATGAGGATTCGCCATGCCCCACGTTCCCACCGTGGATATCCGCCGCCTGGGGGATATCCGCTTCGATACCCAGCTGGAAAAGGCTCTGGCCCCCAGCCCGGACTATGACGTGCAGCAGTGGCTGTTCGTCCCCAATGAATACACCGAGTACCGGTACATCCTGGGCACCCGGGGGGAAAGACCCCTGATCTGCATCGGCATCAACCCCTCCACCGCCCGGCCCGGGGACCTGGACCCCACCCTGCAAAGCGTGGAGCGGGTAGCCCGGAACAACGGCTTCGACTCGTTCATCATGTTCAATGTCTACGCCCAGCGGGCCACGTCGCCGGACGACATGGAGAGGACCTGCAACCCGGAGCTGCACCGGGAGAACATGCGGGCCTTTGCCTATGCCCTGTCCCTGAATCCCCGGCCGGTGGTGTGGGCCGCCTGGGGCACCATCATCGAAAAACGGGACTACCTCTGGACCTGTCTGGAGGATATGATCGCGCTGGGCCGGGAATA
>ULUZ01004066.1_pt1 | contig 27639 bp, 23 predicted proteins | sample 1958881 | NCBI WGS metagenome assembly ULUZ01 (sample SAMEA4835771, study PRJEB28245) | human gut metagenome | biome: gut microbiome; material: fecal sample | place: Denmark | collected 2008
GTTAATTGCCGTTCTGTGACGACGGCAATTATTTTAACAAATAACTTTCGATATGTCAAGTGTTATGGCAAGATTTATTTAAAAAATCATTCACATTTTGTCGGCTCGTATCCGGCATCCTTGACAGCGTTCATTATAACGGCGTTATCGACATCATTTTTGAGCGTAAGCACCGCTTTTTTGTCCTCAAGGCTGACTTCAACGCTCTCAACTCCGTCGAGCGCTTCGAGTGCCTTCTGAACATGCGCAGTGCAGTGGTTGCACATCATACCTTCGATATAAACTGTCTTTTTCATAGCTGTTTCCTCCGTATTTTTTATATTCTCTTCTGCCGGCATAAGCTCAGGGAGCTTGACCGGCGGTTTTGACTTGCCTTTGAACGGGCGATCAGGCTTGAAGAAATTGAGTCTGAGCGCATTGGTGACAACGCAGAAGCTCGAAAGACTCATTGCCGCCGCACCGAACATGGGATTGAGCGCGATATTGAACACGGGTATCAGCGCGCCTGCAGCGATTGGGATACCGATGCAGTTATAGAAGAACGCCCAGAACAAATTCTCATGAATATTCCTGAGAACCTGGCGCGAAAGGCGTATCGACGCCGCAACATCGCGGACACTCGACTTCATCAACACAACATCAGCCGCACCGAGCGCAACATCGGCTCCAGCACCTATAGCGATACCCGTATCCGCCTGAGTGAGCGCGGGAGCATCGTTTATACCGTCGCCGACCATGGCGACCGTGCCGTACTTCTGGAGCTTTTTGACCACATCCGCCTTGTCACCCGGGAGCACATCTGACACGACATTTTCTACGCCTATCTGCTTTGCCACAGCGAGTGCCGTACGCCTGTTATCGCCCGTGAGCATAACGGTTCTGACACCCATGCTCTGGAGTTCGGATATTGCCTGTTTGCTGTCGTCTTTTACTACATCGGCGACCGCGATTATACCGGCAAGCTTGCCGTCAATGGCGAAATACAACGGCGTTTTACCCTCACCTGCGAGTCTCTCGCCGGCGGCTTCCATTGCAGAATCTAGAATTCCTTTTGATTTGAGCAGAGATGCATTGCCGCCTATCGCGGATTTTCCGTTTATCTCCGCACTGACTCCGTGACCGGGCAGAGCGGAGAAGCCCTGCACCTCATCAGCGATTATATTGCTCTCCCCTGCCTTGCGCGTTATCGCCGCGGCGAGCGGATGTTCGCTCTTGCTCTCGAGCGAAGCCGCGAGTTTCAGCAGCGAATCATTATTAAATCCGTCGGCAGGCACGATATCGGTGACCTGCGGCTTGCCCTGAGTCAGCGTTCCGGTCTTGTCGAGGACGACTATCTGAGTTTTTCCGGTCTGTTCAAGCGCGGTCGCAGTCTTGAACAGCACTCCGTGCTTTGCGCCCATACCGCTGCCGACCATTATCGCGACCGGAGTTGCAAGTCCGAGAGCGCACGGGCAGCTGATGACAAGAACGCTTATTGCGCGTGCAAGCGCAAAGCTGAACGGGCGACCGGAAATAAGCCACGCCACGCCCGCAACGAGCGCGATTGCCATAACAGCGGGCACGAACACGCCCGACACCTTATCTGCGATTTTTGCTATCGGGGCTTTTGTTGCCGATGCGTTTTCGACCATGTCTATTATCTGGCTGAGCGTCGTATCCTCGCCTACGCGGGTCGCTTCGCAAGTAAGAAATCCGTTCTGATTGAGCGTAGCCGCGCTGACGAGACTGCCCGGCGCCTTATCGACGGGGATGCTCTCGCCGGTAAGCGCTGATTCATCAACCGCGCTCTCGCCGCTTATAACTCTGCCGTCAACAGGGATGCTCTCGCCGGGTCTAACAACAAAAGTATCCCCCTTTACGACTTCCTCAGCGGGTATAACCTGCTCCTTGCCGTCTCTTATCACACAGGCGGTTTTCGGAGCGAGATCCATGAGGCTCTTTATCGCATCTGTAGTGCGCCCTTTGCTGACGGCTTCAAGATATTTGCCGACGGTTATAAGCGTCAGTATCATTGCCGCAGACTCAAAATAGAGTCCGTGAAGATGGTGCATCGCCATCTGAACATTGCCGTTCACCGCCGCGTTGCACATTTCAAAGAGCACCGCTGTGCTGTATATATAAGCCGCCGCGCTTCCGAGCGACACTAGCGTGTCCATGTTCGGCGCACCGTGAAAAAGGCTTTTGGTTCCGCTGATGAAAAATCGCTGATTTATAACCATAACAGCTGTCGTCAACAGGAGCTGATAAAGTCCTATCGCAAGCGGATCCGAAGCAAATATCTGCGGCACGGGCCAGCCCCACATCAGATGTCCCATCGAGACATACATCAGCGGGAGGAGCAGCACGACCGATGCTATGAGCCTATGGAGTATTTTTTTCGGCTCGTTGATTTCAAGCAATGTTTTTTTGTTTTCTTTTTTGCCGCCCTGATTCTGCGGCGATGCGCCATAACCCGCCGCAGATACGGCTGAGCATATTTTCTCGGCAGTGGCGGGTGAAGAGAAATCGACGGTCATGGAATTTGTCAGCAGACTGACCGTCACCTCTTTCACACCCTCAACTCCGCGCACCGCGCGTTCAACATGGGCGCTGCACGCGGCACAGGTCATGCCGGTAACATCAAATTTTTCCATCTGTCTCACTCCGATTATTTGAGCTTCTTTATGAGTTCCACAGCCTCCGCTATAACCTCATCGTCGCCGTTTTTTATACCCTCGGCGACACAGGTTTCCATATGCTCTCCAAGTATAATATAGCCGACATTTCTCAGTGCATTCTGAGCGGCGGCAAGCTGAATAAGAATATCGCCGCAATATCGGTTATCGTCGAGCATATTTTTTATCCCGCCGAGCTGACCGATTATTCGGCTGAGCCTGTTTTGAAGAGCTTTTACTGTATCGTCGCTCCGCGGCGTCGACTTATGCCGACAGCATTCGCAGCATTTATTCCCGTTTTCCATTTTATCATCTCCAGCTTCTGTCTTTAGCTCGATTATATACCCCCATGGGGTATTTGTCAATGCCTGCTTTTCACTTTTCTTTCAAAATCACGCAAAAAAAGAGCTGCCCATTTCTGAGCAGCTCCCAAAAAATTTGATTTTTTAAGCGATTATATATTCTCGAAGCCGCTGAAGCCCTTGAATATACGCTCGTCGTACTCGTTGTTCTCGTCCTTATCGTGGAGGGGATACCAGACCTGAGCAAAGAACGGATTGACCTTTGCTTCAGCGTCATATGCCCAGTGGAACTTCTTGCCTTCGCTGTCGGAGGGAAGCTCCTTCGGGCACCAATGGCCGCCCTTGAGAACAAGGTTCGGGGTCATCTCAAACTCATGGCCGTGAGCGCACTTCCACTTGAGAGGAGTGAACAGGTCGCCCTTGGTCATCTCGGTCGAGAGGCACTCGCCGCCGCGGAAAGCAGCAGCCTTCTTCATATCCTCGAGGTCAAGCTCGCTGTCGGGCTTGCTCTCATCATAACCGTGGTCAAGAAGGGTAACTTCCTCGGTGGGACGCTCGATCTTGAAGGTATCCCAGTTGCCGATAGCTTCCCAATTCTTCTTGGAGCCGTAGTAAGCGGTGATTCTGTCTTCAACGTTGTTGGAGATCCACCACATGGTGCCGTAAATCTCGGTGTTTGCAAGCTTCTTCATGAAGGTCTTCTTGAGAATACCAGCGAAGGGCTTTGCAAGGAAAGCGAGTTTATAGTAAGGTGCAACCTGAGTCATCATCTGCTTGAAGTATGCCTTCACGGGGATGTTGGCTCTGAAGTGCAGGTACTCCTCGAGCTTATCCGAGTCAGCATACCACTGACCGTGGAAGTTGCGGAGGATGAACCAGTTGGCATCAAAGAGCTTCTTGGTGGAGCCGATGCCGAGAGTGCCGAGGAGCAGCTCCTCGAACTCGAAGTTGGTGAGTCTGTATTCCTTACCGCTGCCGATGTTGTAGAACTTTCTCCAGAAGTCCTCGGGAACGTCGGGCTCGCAGATGTTTGCAAGAAGGCGGCCGGAATCCTCAACAGTTGCCCACTCAAGCACGCCGTTTATCGGAACATGGAACATGATGGGGTCGATGTTCTTGAGGATGTCGGGATAAAGGATACCGGACTGACGAAGAGATACCCAATGCTTAAGACCGGACTCGGCGAAAATGCTCTCGGCGATGGTCTTGCTTATCGCATAGTGATCGTAGATGCTGATTTTAATCGGGTCACCGGTTCTTGCCCAATGGATAGGAGCGTTTCTGTCGCCCGTCTGAGCAACGGTACCGATGTAAACGACCTTGATGTCGTCCTTGTTGGGCTGAGCCTTAACGGCGTCAACTATGTTCTTAGCAGCGGTGGTGTTGGTCTGAATGGTCTTTGTCGGATAATAGTCAGCCGAAGGCGAGACCATTCCGCCGACATGGAGAACATAATCAGAACCCTCAACGCACTTGAGGACATCGTCATATTTCTTCAGGTCGCCCCAGACGATTTTAACGCTGGGATCATTAAGGTAATTTGCGAATTTCTTTCTGTTTTTCTCACTGTCGCGAAGAAGCAGGACTATGTTAAGCTTATCTTTTTTGCTGTAAAGCTCTTTGAAGCCTGCCCAGCCCATATGGCCGGAAGCGCCTGTGAGAAACACTGTCTTTTTTTCTGCCATGAGTGTTTTCCCTCCATTTGCATTATTACAGGATGTATAATAGCACATTAAAATGCGTTTTATTTTATATTTTAGCATTATATGTCAAAAATTACACTCAAGTGCAAAAAATATAAGCGCAAATGTATCGATAAAGCCTTATCGGTGTATCTCGAGAAAGCGGGATATATTTTCGACAGTTCTTCTGTCGAGAAAGTGTTCAATAAGCTCGGTCTGGCGCAGCTCGGATTCACTCGAATTCATGCGGCACAGCAGGCTCTCTATAACATCGTGGCGAAAGATAAGATACTCCCCTATTCTCCTTCCTCGCTTGGTGAGATATATCGTTCCGTATTTTTCAAATGTCACAAGCCCTGTCTCGCTGAGCTTATGCACCATTTTAGATGCGGACGATTCGCTGACATTTATCTTTCGCGCAAGCACACCGAGGCGAACCGAACCGGACTGCGGACAGTTGCGGCAAATCATCTCGAGATAATCCTCCTGCGACGCCGTGAGTCCGTATTCTCCCCTGTATTCGCTGCCGTTGAAAGTAAAAAATTTTTCGCCGCCGTCCACGCTCATTCACCCTTTTCGCAGATGCCGATATTATGGTATCGGGAAACTTTCTTTCCCCGGGTAAACTTATATTAAAGGGTGAATCAAATTATGAGTCTTGTCTCTTTGAATACATTATCGGTCGGCGAACAGGCATATGTAAACAAACTCGGATTCGGCGCGAACGACCGGCGCAGAATGCAGGACATCGGTCTTATCGACGGAACGCGCGTTGAGTGTCTCGGCAAAGCTATATCCGGCGACCCGGCGGCGTATTTAATTCGCGGCGCGGTCATAGCACTCAGAAGCGAAGACGCCGCAAAAATAGCGGTCAGCAAGATATGACGGCGCGGAGGCGGTAAAATTGGGATTGACGCGCACTTCAACGGGAAAGCATAGCATAGACACAAATACGCCCGCTCTCAAATCTGATCCCGGCGATATTGTGATAGCCCTCGCCGGGAATCCGAACGTAGGCAAAAGCACGGTGTTCAACGCTCTGACCGGCATGAATCAGCATACCGGCAACTGGACGGGAAAAACAGTTGCCACCGCCTGCGGGTCGTTCAGAAAAAACGGAAAGAATCATATTCTGGTCGATCTTCCCGGCACATACTCGCTCTTCACGCACTCGGTTGAAGAGGAAGTGGCGCGGGACTTTATACTCAGCGAAAATGCCGACGCCTGCATAGTTGTTTGCGACGCAACATGCCTTGAGCGAAATCTGAATCTTGTTTTGCAAATAATTGAAATAACTCCGCGCACTGTCGTTTGCATTAATCTCATGGACGAAGCGAAGAGAAAGAAGATATCAGTTGATATTCCCGCTCTGTCGCGCGAGCTCGGTGTACCCGTAATCGGAACGAGCGCGCGCAGCGGCAAGGGGCTCGACGAGCTGATTGACGCAGTTGACTCGGTAATATCAAAAAAGTCCGCTCCCATAGAGCCTGTGCATTATGGGAGCGGAATCGAAGAAGCACTAAAAATACTCACGCCCGCTCTGAGCGAAAATTCAAGCCACCCGCGGCGCGATGCAATGCGAATACTCTCGAGAGAAATTGAAGCTCCCGACCCGGCGCAAGATGAGGCAAAGCTCGCAAATGAAGCAATTGACAGATTCGGGCTTACGCATGAAATGATACGCGACAAAGCGGCAATAGCCGCCGTTATGAGGGCTGAAGATATATTCAAAAAATGTGTCACAACAAGCGCAAAGCACTCGGCGGCAGACAGAAAGCTCGACCGCATATTCACGGGGCGTGTCGGGATTTTCGCCATGCTCCTGCTTCTCGCCACCGTGCTGTGGCTCACTGTATACGGGGCCAACTATCCGTCAAATCTGCTGTTTTCGGCTTTTGACGCGCTCGGGGCAAAACTGCGGCAATTACTATATTTGATAAACGCTCCCGATATTCTGACGAGTGCGCTCATTGACGGAGTATACAGAGTGCTCACATGGGTCGTTGCGGTCATGCTCCCGCCGATGGCGATATTCTTTCCGCTGTTCACGCTGCTCGAAGATTCAGGATATCTTCCAAGGGTAGCTTTCAATCTCGACCACAGGTTCAAGAAATCCGGCGCGTGCGGAAAACAGGCATTAACAATGTGCATGGGATTCGGCTGCAACGCGGCAGGAGTTACGGGATGCCGGATAATCGATTCGCCGCGCGAGCGCCTCATGGCGGCAGTCACGAACGGATTCGTGCCGTGCAACGGGCGATTCCCGACGCTGATATCGCTGATTTCACTGTTTATCGTCGGCGCACTGCCCGCTCCGTTTGACTCGTTTGCCGGAGCCACTCTGCTGACGGCGCTCATAGTTCTGTCAGTCTTTGCGACCTTTGCGGCGTGTTCCCTGCTTTCAAAGACGATACTTCGCGGAGTACCTTCATCATTCACGCTCGAGCTGCCGCCGTATCGCCGCCCGCAGATAGGCAAAGTCATTGTGCGTTCGATTTTTGACCGCACGCTGTTTGTGCTGGGGCGTGCCGCGGCTGTTGCAGCTCCCGCCGGGCTTATAATATGGATTAGCGCGAACATAAAAATAAGCGGCACAAGCATTTTTTCATACTGTTCGGATTTTCTCGACCCGTTTGCGCATCTATTCGGCATGGACGGAGTCATTCTGACTGCGTTCATTCTCGGATTCCCGGCAAACGAGACTGTTGTGCCGATAATGCTCATGGGCTATCTCGCCGACAGCGGCATCTCACAGACTGACGGCGCCGCACTGCACACACTGCTTACAGCAAACGGCTGGGACATAAAAACAGCCATATGCGTGATAATATTCATGCTTTTCCACTGGCCGTGCTCAACAACGCTGATAACGGTAAAAAAAGAGACGGGCAGCATGAAATGGGCTGTTATCGCCGCACTTCTGCCGACCGCCGCAGGGCTTATATTATGTTTTGCCGTGTCTCATATTTTCGCGCTGATCTGAGAGAGCAAACCGGGAACTTCCGAAAGCTCTTTTATTGTGTAATCCGGCTTTATGTCGCTGTCGTTTTCTATTCCTTTGGGATTGAACCAGACGGTTGTTATCCCGGCGTTTATGCCGCCTTTTATGTCAGAGCTCAGGCTGTCACCGATTATGACCGTTTCGCTGAGCGAGAAATCGGGTATCTCCGCAAAGCAGATATCAAAGAACTGCTTGTCCGGCTTATTGGCGCCGAGAATCTGAGAGATAAATATGCCATCCATATATTTTGTGATTCCGGAGCTTCCTATCCTGCCCTCCTGTACCTTTGCGGTGCCGTTTGAGACTATATAAAGTCTATACTTTCTGTAAAGCTCCTCGAGCAGCTCGGGCGCGCCGGGCATAAAATAGTGGCCGATTGCGAGCATACTTTCATAATACGCAGTCGCCTTTACGGGATCGCACTCGACGCCTATCGTTTTAAACAGCTCGCGGTAGCGCCCGACTTTAACTTCTTCGCGCGAGATTTCGCCGAGTTCGAGGCGCTTCCAATGGGCTGCGTTTATTGTGCTGTAGAGAGCCAGTGTCTCCTCGGTCGGGTCGATGCCGAAATGCACAAGTGTTTTCGTGAGGGCTATTTTCTCCGCCTTATGAAAATCGAAGAGCGTATCATCCAAGTCAAAGAGCACATTTCTTATCATCATAAACCTCCGCGGACTTTTTCGACTATTATAGCACCGATTTTATTTCTATATAGTATATATCAGAATTTTTTACCGAATATTTTTCGTTGCGAGACACTTGTTCACAATTTGTTTAAATTCGAGTGGTACGATTGTCGCGGTCATTATATGGGAACACTTGGGAGGCCGCACAAAAATGAATAATGCAGCAGAAAACAGACGAAAAAAAGCACTTCTGATAGTCAATCCCTGCGCGGGAAAGAACAGAACGAGATCAGATCTCGGTGAGATAATCAACGCCTTTCCGGACGGCGTTTTTGACTTCACCATCAAATACACTACCTGCCAGGGCGACGCAGTGAATATAGCGCGCGACTTTGCGGAGGGTCACGACCTTGTTATCTGCTGCGGCGGAGACGGCACGCTCAACGAGACTATAAACGGACTGATGAGCGCGGGAGCAAATATTCCGATAGGCTATCTGCCGATGGGTTCGACAAACGACCTCGCGGTGACGCTCGGAATACCGACAAAGCTCAACGAAGCCGCCGAGCTTATCGCTTCCGGGCACACAAACGGATACGATGTCGGCGACTACAACGGACATCAGTTTTCATATGTTGCCTGCTTCGGCCCCGGCACAAAGATATCATACAGCACCCCGCAGAAGATGAAAAATCTGCTCGGATACAGCGCATATATGATAAACGGCTTTTTCCTGCATCTTATCCCCGCTCTCGCCGATGTCAAGCCGAGACACATTAAAATAGAATATGACGGAAATGTGCTTGAGGACGATTTCTATTTCGGCTCGTTTTCAAATTCCACTTCTGTTGCGGGACTTTTCAAATTTGACAAAGATGATGTCAAGCTTGACGACGGTCTGTTTGAGCTTCTGCTCGTGCGCAAGCTCTCTAATCCGCTTGCGGCGTTCAACATGCTCCACAGAATAATGAAACGCGACTTCGACGGCGACTCTCTTATATACATAAAAGCTTCCGAAGTAAAGCTCACATTTGAAAAGCCCGAGATATGGACGCTTGACGGAGAATGCGGCGGCGAAGCAACACAGGTAGACCTCAAGGTTCTCCACCGCGCCGTGAACATATTCTCGCCCGAAAATCCGATGTTCTCGCACAGAGAAAGCAAAGAAGAAGCAACCGTATAACCGCAAAAGTTTTATCCGCAGACTAAGCTCTGCGGATATTTTTTGTGTTTTTATATTGCTATTGATTTCTTGCGGATGAGCTATTATATTATAATGTTGTAGATTTTGCGGCATATATGTGGTATTATATTTACATATATAGTGTTGCATTCAACCGCCTATCTTATCGGCGCAATCCACAGGAGGACACAGCATGAATCTTGTTCATCTGAAATACGCAGTTGAAGTGGCTGAGACCGGTTCTATAAACAAAGCTTCTGAGAAGCTCTATGTCAGCCAGCCCAACCTCAGCAGAGCGATAAAAGAGCTCGAAGCGAGCCTCGGAGTTACCATATTCGACCGAAGCGCAAAGGGAATGGTGCTGACGCCGGACGGCGAAGTTTTTGTTCGTTACGCCCGCTCGATACTCCGTCAGGTCGACGCTATCGAAGAGGTATTCAGCAAGGGTACGACCGAGAAGAAAAAATTCTCGATATCCGTGCCGAGGGCAAGCTATGTGACCGACGCATTCGCCGAGTTTTCAAAGCTTCTCGACAAGGACACTCCGGTTGAGATATTCTACAAAGAGACTAACTCAATGCGCTCGATGAAGAACATTCTCCAGGATGAATACAAGCTCTGCATAATCCGCTACGCCGAGAATTACGACAAGTATTACAAATCCACCTTCGACGAAAAGGGACTGACCTACGAGCTTATCACGGAGTTTCAATATGTCCTGCTCATGAATAGAAAAAGCCCGCTCGCAGATAAAGAAAATATCACCTTCGACGACCTCAAAAATCTCATCGAGATAGCGCACGCCGATCCGTATGTGCCGTCCCTGCCGCTGTCCGAAGTCAAGAAAGAAGAACTGCCGGACAATTCGCAAAGGCGCATATTTGTGTTTGAGAGAGCGAGTCAGTTTGAACTGCTCTCGCGCAACCCCGATACTTTCATGTGGGTCTCCCCCATTCCGCAGGAGCTGCTCGACAGATACGGGCTCATCCAGCGCGTCTGCCCGGAGAACACACGCAAATATAAAGACGTGTTGGTTCACCGCAAGGATTATGAGCTGACCGAGCTTGACAACATATTTATAGAGCAGCTTGTCAAAGCGAAGCGAAAGACTTTCGGATAAAGGAGAAAATATAAAATGAAATGGTTTATAGCATCCGACATTCACGGCAGCGCGTACTACTGCCGAAAGATGTTTGAAAGATACAAGGCCGAAAACGCCGACCGTATGCTTCTGCTCGGCGATATACTCTATCACGGTCCGCGAAACGACCTGCCGGAGGGCTACGCTCCCAAAGAGGTCATCGAAATGCTAAACGCGATGAAAGATGAGATTCTCTGCGTGCGCGGAAACTGCGAAGCTGAAGTCGACCAGATGGTGCTGAAATTCCCGGTTCTCGCCGACTATGCGATAATAGACCTCGGGGACAGCATTACTTATGCAACGCACGGACATATATACAACGAAAATAATCTTCCGCCTATGAAAAAAGGCGACATTCTCCTGCACGGGCACACGCATGTTCCGAAGTGCGTTGAGCATGAAGATTATACATATATGAATCCCGGTTCGGTTTCGATACCGAAAGAGAACAGCCATCACGGCTACATGACGCTTGAAAATAAAAAATTTATCTGGAAAGATCTCGACGGAAACGCAAAAAAAGAGTTCGTTTCAGGTTAATAACACCATAAAAAAACTGAATATCCCCCACTATCTGTAAACTATGCCAAATAAAGGTAAAGGTATATCGATATCAATAATATCGATATATAAAAGTCGTAATTCCCTTTTGCCCCGTTATGCGATAGAATAGTATTGGTCAGAAGTCAGACTACTACTTTTCGGGAGGTGCAGCATGAAAACTACGGACGTGTCCAGAGCTGCTCTGGGGCGCATCCCTGTTTATCTCAAATTTATTGAGAGTCTGCCGCAAGATGTCGAAACGGTCTCGGCGACAACGATAGCAAAGGCATTGGGCTTCGGCGAAGTTCAGGTTCGAAAGGATCTCGGAACGATATGCGGCTCCGGCAAGCCGAGGATAGGTTACACCGTATCCGACCTCAAAGCGAGCCTTGAATGTCTAATCGACAGCCGCAACGGCAAGACGGTGATAGTCGGTGCGGGAAAGCTCGGAAGAGCTCTGCTCGACTACGGCGGATTTTCCGACTACGGGCTCGATATTCTCGCGGCGTTTGACACGGAGGTTTCGCAGAATAACGCAAGCGGAAAACCGATACTGCCGATTGACGGACTGCACGATTTCTGCAAAGAAAACAATGTCAGCATCGGAGTCATTGCCGTGCCGGCAACAGCGGCGCAGGAAGTATGCGACAAACTCTGTCAAAGCGGCATAAAAGCCATAATGAGCTTTGCGCCGTGCAAACTCACAGCACCCGAGGGTGTAGCGATCCAATATGAAAACATGGCTCTCTCGCTCGCACACCTGAAAACACAGATAAAACAGTAAACCGTTTAGGGGGATAAAAATCATGAACAACGAAAGAAAAATCATCGACAGCGTTGAAACACTTGAATCAGCTCTCACTTCGCTCAAAGAGGCAGAGAAGAAGTTTTCGACTTACACCCAGGAGCAGGTAGACAAAATTTTCCTCGCCGCCGCTTCCGCCGCAAACAAGGCGAGAATACCGCTTGCAAAGATGGCGGTCGAAGAGACAGGCATGGGCGTTGTTGAAGACAAGGTCATAAAGAACAACTACGCGGCAGAATATATTTACAATGCCTACAAAAACACAAAAACCTGTGGTATAATTGAAGAGGACAAGGCATACGGCATAAAGAAGATTGCCGAGCCCGTCGGCGTTATCGCGGCGGTCATCCCCACGACGAACCCAACTTCCACCGCTATATTCAAGTGCCTGCTTGCCCTCAAGACCAGAAACGCTATCATCATCAGCCCCCATCCCCGCGCCAAGCAGTCGACCGCGGCCGCGGCAAAGGTTATCCTCGACGCGGCAGTCAAGGCAGGCGCACCCGAGGGCATTATAGAATGGATAGACACCCCGAGCCTTGAGATGACGAACCTTGTTATGAAAGAGGCGGATATAATCCTTGCCACCGGCGGCCCCGGAATGGTCAAGGCGGCATATTCCTCCGGCAAGCCCGCAGTCGGCGTCGGCGCAGGCAACACGCCCGCCATCATCGACGAGACGGCGGATATCGTCCTTGCGGTCAACTCGATAATCCACTCCAAGACCTTCGATAACGGCATGATCTGCGCCTCTGAGCAGTCCGTTATAGTTCATCAGAACGTCTATGACGCGGTAAAAACCGAGTTTGCGACCCGCGGCTGCTACTTTCTCGATCCCGACGAGACGGAGAAGGTCAGAAAGACAATTATCATAAACGGTGCGCTCAACGCAAAAATCGTCGGTCAGCCGGCGGTCAAAATCGCGGAGCTCGCAGGAGTGACCGTTCCCGAGGGCACGAAGATACTCATCGGCGAAGTCGAGAGCGTCGAGCTCTCCGAGGAGTTCGCCCACGAGAAGCTCTCCCCCGTGCTTGCCATGTACAAGGCGGCGGACATTCAGGACGCATTCGGCAAGGCCGAACAGCTTATTGCAGACGGAGGCTACGGCCACACGTCTTCGATATATCTCAATGAAATAACCGAGCATGAGAAGCTCGACGAGTTCGCGGCGCGCATGAAGACCTGCCGTATTCTCGTCAACACCCCCTCCTCCCACGGCGGCATCGGCGATCTTTATAACTTCAAACTCGCACCCTCGCTCACCCTCGGCTGCGGCTCATGGGGCGGCAACAGCGTCAGCGAGAACGTCGGCGTCAAGCATCTTATCAACATCAAGACCGTGGCTGAGAGGAGAGAGAATATGCTTTGGTTCAGAGCACCTGAGAAGGTCTACATCAAGAAGGGCTGCCTGCCCGTCGCGCTCGACGAGCTCAAGAACATCATGGGCAAGAAGAGAGCGTTCATCGTCACCGACAACTTCCTTTACAAAAACGGCTACACCAAGCCGATAACCGATAAGCTCGACGAGATGGGCATAGTACACGCGACTTTCGGCGACGTTGCTCCCGACCCGACGCTCCAGTGCGCCGAAAAGGGCGTTGAGCAGATGAGAGCCTTCGAGCCCGACACGATAATCGCCCTGGGCGGCGGCTCCGCGATGGATGCGGCAAAAATCATGTGGGTTCTCTACGAGCATCCCGAGGCGGACTTCATGGATATGGCAATGCGCTTCATGGATATCCGCAAGCGCGTCTACACCTTCCCGAAGATGGGCGAAAAGGCATATTTCATCGCCATCCCGACCTCGGCAGGTACCGGCAGTGAGGTAACTCCGTTCGCCGTTATCACCGACGAGACCACCGGCATCAAGTATCCCCTTGCCGACTATCAGCTCATGCCCAACATGGCAATAGTTGACACGGATTTCCATATGAGCGCACCCAGAGGACTGACCGCCGCTTCCGGTATCGACGCAGTCACCCACGCGCTCGAAGCTTACGCTTCCGTTATGGCTACCGACTACACCGACGGACTCGCAAAGCAGGCGCTCAAGGTCATATTCGACTATCTGCCCCGCGCATACGAGAACGGTCAGACCGATGTCGAAGCCCGCGAAAAGATGGCGAACGCCGCAACAATGGCAGGTATGGCTTTTGCAAATGCTTTCCTCGGTGTCTGCCACTCCATGGCACATAAGCTCGGCGCTTATCACCACCTCCCCCACGGCGTTGCAAACGCGCTGATGATTGAAGAGGTTCTCCGCTTCAACGCTGCGGAAGCTCCCGCCAAGATGGGCACTTTCCCGCAGTACGACCATCCGCACACCCTTGTCCGCTACGCAGAGGTTGCCGACAGCCTCGGGCTCGGCGGCAAGAACGACGAGGAGAAGCTTGAGAATCTTATAAAAGCTATCAACGAGCTCAAGGAGCGCGTCGGAATAAAGAAGACAATCAAAGACTACGGCGTTGACGAGAAATACTTCCTCGACACTCTCGACGAGATGACCGAGAACGCATTCGACGATCAGTGCACCGGCGCCAACCCGAGATACCCGCTCATGAGCGAGATAAAGCAGATGTATCTCAACGCATACTACGGCAAAAAGCACTTTGAAGAGAAGCCCATGCCGACCGAGGCAGACATCGCAGAGGACGACAGCACCCACAACTTCAAGCAGGCTTACCGCAGAGCGGAGAACGGCAAGAACAAGGCATAAGGAGGGTTCACAATGAATCTTGACAGAATCATAGCAGTAAGGAACAACAAGACAGTCTACCGCGACGGCGACCGCTGCCTCAAGGTTTTCAACGAAGGCTATTCCAAAGCCGACGTGCTCAACGAGGCGCTCAACCAGGCGCGTATCGAAGAGACCGGACTCAACATTCCGAGAGTTCTCGAGGTTACGGTCATCGACGGCAAATGGACAATAGTGTCCGACTATATCAAGGGCAAGACGCTTGCACAGCTGATGCAGGAGAATCCCGAGAAGAAGGACGAATATCTCAATCTTTTCGTCGACCTCCAGCTTGAGATGCACTCAAAGACCTGCCCCCTGCTCAACAAGCTCAAGGACAAGATGAACAGAAAGATCTGCCAGACCGATCTTTCTGCAACGGTCAGATATGACCTGCACACCCGCCTTGAGTCGATGCCCAAGCACAACAAGGTCTGCCACGGCGATTTCAATCCCTCGAACGTTATAATCACCGACGACGGCACGCCTTATATCATCGACTGGTCGCACGCCACCCAGGGCAACGCCTCAGCCGACGCCGCGCGCACATATCTCCTCTTCTGGCTCAACGGAGATATCGACGCCGCGAAGAAGTATCTGAATCTTTTCTGCGAGAAGAGCGACACCGCGATACAGTATGTCCAGAAATGGATGCCCATCGTTGCCGCATCACAGACGGTAAAGGGCAACGCTGCGGAGCGTGAATTTCTCCACTCGTGGATCGATGTTGTTGATTACTCGTGAAAGAGGTGAAATGAATGAAAATAACCGTTTGCATCGGTTCCTCCTGCCACATCAAGGGATCGCGCCAGGTAGTTGAGCAGCTCCAGTACCTTATAAGAGAAAACAATCTTGACGACAAGGTAGAGCTCTCCGGCACCTTCTGCATGGGCAAATGCCAGCAGGGCGTGTGCGTCACGGTGGACGACAAGTTCTTCTCCGTGAAGCCCGATACAGTCAAAGACTTCTTCAGCGAAAACGTTCTTGCAAAGGTCTGAAACATATGATAATCCAGATTTGCGTAGGCTCTGCCTGTCACCTCAAGGGTTCGGAAAAGATCGTCGGGCTGTTTGAGGACGCTCTGAAAAAATATGACCTCGAAAACGATGTTACACTTGCCGGCAGCTTCTGCACCGGCAGGTGCAACCGCGAGGGCGTGACTATATCGGTCGACGACGATGTCTACACCGGAATAACGCCGGAGGGGTTCAACAACTTCTTTGAGGAGAAGGTACTAAAACGGATAAGGGAAGAGAGGGTGTAACGGCATGGATTGCCTGACTCTTAAAAAATCCAACTGTAAAAACTGCTATAAATGTATCCGCCATTGCCCGGTGAAGTCTATACGCTTCTCGGGCAATCAGGCATATATTATCGGCAACGAATGTATCCTCTGCGGTCAGTGCTTTGTCGTATGTCCGCAGGATGCAAAGCAGATAGTTGACGAGACCGAGAAGGTAAAAGTCCTGCTCCAGAGCAGCGAACCGGTCATCGTCAGCCTTGCTCCGTCTTTCATTGCAAACTATGAGGGCGTGGGCATAAACGCGATGCGCGAAGCGCTCAAGAAGCTCGGCTTTTTCGACGCCGAGGAGACCGCTGTCGGCGCAACAATAGTCAAGACAGAATATGAGCATATGGTTAACAGCGACACGAGAGATATCATTATCTCCTCCTGCTGCCACTCTATTAACCTGCTCATTCAAAAATATTTTCCTGCGGAGCTGCCGTTTCTTGCGAACGTGCTCTCCCCCATGCAGGCTCACTGCAAGGATATAAAGCGCAGATATCCGAACGCAAAGACTGTTTTCATCGGTCCCTGCGTTGCAAAAAAAGATGAGGCGCAGTACTACGAAGGCATAGTTGACGCCGTTTTGACATTCGACGAGCTGACAAGCTGGTTCAAGTCGGCGGGCGTTGAGCTTGCCCGCGAGACGGACTCGGACGAGCACAGCCGCGCGCGCTTTTTCCCGACGACCGGCGGCATACTCAAGACCATGGCGCAGGACAACCCGAAATATACCTACATGGCGATAGACGGCGTTGAAAACTGCATGGCGGCACTCAAGGACATTGAAAACGGCAAAATACATAACTGCTTTATCGAGATGTCCGCCTGCTCCGGCAGCTGCATCGGCGGTCCGGTAATGGAAAAATTCCACCGCGCGCCCGTAAAAGACTACATGGCTGTGGCGCAGTTCGCCGGCAACAAGGATTTTGAAGTTGACCAGCCGGACAGCTACGAGCTTCAGAAGAACTTCACCGTCATCGAGCGCAGACTTCAGCCCCCGTCAGAGGCAGAGATAACCGAGATTCTTCACCGCATGGGCAAGACTAAGCCCTCTGATGAGCTCAACTGCGGTTCCTGCGGATACAACACCTGCCGCGAAAAAGCTATCGCCATATATCATGGCAAGGCGGAGATATCGATGTGCCTGCCCTATCTTAAAGACAAGGCGGAGAGCTTTTCTGACAACATCGTCCGCAACACGCCCAACGGACTTATTCTGCTCAATGAAAAGCTTGAGGTTCAGCAGATAAACAAAGCCGCGCTCAAGATAATGAATCTTCGCTCCCCCTCCGACATTCTCGGAGACGGCGTTGTGCGCGTGCTTGATCCCAAAGATTTCTTAAACGTTCTTCAAACAGGCAGAAATATGCACGACAAGCGCATGTATCTCGCCGAATACGACAAGTATGTTGAGGAGACTATAATATACGATAAGGAATACCGCCTGCTCATCTGCATCATGCGTGATGTTACGCAGGAGGAGACTGTGCGCGAGCAGAAAGAAAACATCAGCCGCCAGACCGTCGAAATAGCCGACAAGGTCGTTGACAAGCAGATGCGCATCGTTCAGGAGATTGCGTCCCTGCTCGGCGAGACCGCGGCGGAAACAAAGATAGCGCTATCCAAGCTCAAGGAGTCGATCAGCAATGAATAACCTCTGCGCCGAGATAGGCTGGAAGAGTATAAACCACGAGGGCGAACAGCTCTGCGGCGATCACGTTGACATAATTGAACAGGACGAAAATTCAACCGTCATCGTGCTCGCGGACGGGCTCGGAAGCGGCGTCAAGGCCAGCATTCTCTCCACCCTCACCTCAAAAATAATATCAACGATGATGGCCGAGGGTCTGCCGCTCGAAGAGTGCGTGGCGACCATAGCCGCCACCCTGCCGATATGCTCGGTGCGCGGAGTCGCATATTCAACCTTCACCATCATACACCTCATAAACAACGAGACCGCCGAGATAATTCAATACGACAATCCGCATGTTATAATGATACGCGACTGCGAGCCGTTCAAATATACGGAGACGGAGCTGAACATCGGCGGAAAGAACATTTTTAAGTCGCAGATAAAGCTTCAGGAGGGCGATGTTTTCGTCGCGATGAGCGACGGCTGCCCGCATGCGGGAATCGGAACGGCTTTCAACTTCGGCTGGAAGCGCGACGATATCGCGGACTTTATGTCCGGGCTTGTGCCTGTCGGATACACGGCGAAAACGCTTTCGACGATGCTCGTTGACGAGTGCGACAAGCTCTACGGCGGTCATCCAGGAGACGATGCGACTGCTTGCGTTGTCAAGATACGCAAGCGCGAGCCGATGAATCTTCTCTTCGGTCCGCCGCGCAATCCCGACGACTGCGACCGAATGATGTCGCTCTTCTTCTCGAAAGAGGGCAAGCACATCATCTGCGGCGGCACAACTTCGTCCATCGCCGCCAAATATCTGGGCAAGCCACTCAAGGCGAGTCTCAATTTTGAACAGAGCGACGTTCCGCCGATTGCGGAGATCGAGGGCGTTGATCTGGTGACCGAGGGAGTCATAACGATAAACAAGGTCATTGAGTATGCCAAAGATGCGTTAGGCAAGAATGAACTGTATGAGGAATGGGGCTTCAAGCGCGACGGCGCTTCGCTCATATGCCGCATGCTGTTCGAGGAGGCTACCGACATCAACTTCTATGTCGGCAGAGCCGTCAACCCGGCTCATCAGAATCCCGATCTGCCTATCAATTTCAATATAAAGATGAACCTTGTCAAGGATCTCTGCTCCTGCCTCAAAGAGATGGGCAAGAGAGTCAAGGTCAGCTATTTCTAAGGGGGATATCAATGAGAAAATTCGACACTAAGGTACAGTATCTTAAATATAAAGTCCTGCGCGAAGTCGCGCGGCTTGCATGGAATGACACGCTGCTTGAAAATCTTTTCGAGATACCGAAAGCCATCGTCCCCGGCAACACGCCGACCATGCGCTGCTGTGTCTACAAAGAAAGAGCGATACTCAGCGAGCGAGTCAAGATAGCTATCGGCAGCAACCCGAACATTATAGAGGTTATCGACATCGCCTGCGACGAGTGTCCCATGGGCGGATACGAAGTCACCAACGCCTGCCGCGGATGCCTCGCCCATCGCTGTGAGGATGTCTGCCGCTTCGGCGCACTCTCTTTTGACCGCGAGCACGTTGCGCATATCGACAAGACGAAATGCAAGGAGTGCGGCGCGTGCTCCAGAGTCTGCCCATACACCGCGATTATAAACCGCAAGCGTCCCTGCGAGATGGCGTGCAAGATAAAGGCTATCAGCATGAACGAGAACAAAGCGGCGGCGATAAACTACGACAAGTGCATATCCTGCGGCGCATGCGTCTACCAGTGCCCGTTCGGTGCGATAACGGACAAGTCATATATGCTCGACGTTATTGATATTATAAAGAAGAGCGAGAACAACACGAAATACAAAGTGTTCGCCGTTGTTGCGCCTTCGATTTCGAGCCAGTTTACATACGCGAAGCTCGGTCAGGTCATAAAGGGGCTCAAGGAGCTCGGCTTCCATACGGTTATCGAAGCTGCTCTCGGCGCAGACATGGTCGCATATGCAGAGTCCGAGGAGCTGGCGGAAAAGGGCTTCCTGACAAGCTCATGCTGCCCTGCATTTGTCAACTACATTGAGAAATCCTTCCCGGATCTCAAGCCGTTCATTTCCCACAACCTCTCCCCTATGGCGACTATCTCCAAATATATCAAGGAACATGAGGCGCCCTGCAAGGTCGTATTTATCGGTCCCTGCACGGCAAAGAAAGCGGAGGTTCAGAAGGACGAGGTCAAGCCCTATGTTGACGCGGCGATGACTTTTGAAGAGCTTCAGGCTCTGTTCGACAGCAGAGATATCGATATAATGACCCTCTCCGAAGATGTTCTCGACAACGCATCGTATTTCGGCAGAATATTCGCCCGCTGCGGCGGTCTTGCCGATGCTGTGGCGCAGGGACTCAAGGAACACGGCATTGAGGACTTTGATCTCAAAGCCTGCTCCTGCGACGGAATCGAAGCTTGCCGCGCAGCTCTGCTCAGGAAGAGCAAGGGTATGCTCGACGCGAACTTCATCGAGGGCATGGCGTGCACCGGCGGATGCATCGGCGGCGCAGGATGCCTGACCCACGGCGAGAAGAACAAAAAAGAGGTCGACAAGTACGGTATGCAGGCTCACGAAAAGACCATAACCGACGCCATATCGATACTCAACAAATAACAACACCGCCCCGTTCGTCAGAGCGGGGCGTCTTATATGAATGATATGTAAAATACGGCGCAGATTTGTTGACACCGCCGCCGTAACGGGATAAAATATAATAAAACAATCTGAAAACAGGTGAAAAAACATGGACGAAGTAAGAATTCTCGAAATCAAACAAAGCGTGTTTAAAAATAATGACGAGCAGGCGGACAAGCTGCGCCGCGAGCTCAAAGAGAAGGGCGTATTCCTGCTCAACCTCATGTCCTCGCCCGGAGCAGGCAAAACGACTACCCTCAAGGCGACTATCGCCGCGCTGAAAGACAAAGTCAAGATAGGCGTTATGGAAGCGGATATCGACAGCGATGTTGACGCGAAGAGAATTGCCGAGACGGGAGTCAAGGCAATTCAGCTGCACACCGGCGGAATGTGCCACCTCGACGCCGAGATGACAAGACAGGGCCTTGACGGACTCGAGACCGGCGATGTTGAACTCGCGATACTCGAGAATGTCGGCAACCTCGTCTGCCCCGCAGAGTTCGACACGGGAGCCGTTAAAAATGCGATGATTCTCTCCGTGCCCGAGGGCGACGACAAGCCGCTCAAATATCCTCTGATGTTCTCCATCTGCGATGTTGTTATCATCAACAAGATCGACGTTCTCCCCTATTTCGACTTTGATGTTGAAAAGTGCAAGGAATATATAAAGCGCCGCAACCCGAACGCAAAAGTATTCATGATCTGCGCCAAGACCGGCGAAGGTGTTGACGAATGGGCGAACTGGCTTCTCGGCGAAGTCAAGAGCTGGAGAGACGAGAAGTAAAAGATATAAAAATAAAGGCAACCGAGCAGTAAGATTTAAGTCTTACTGCTCGGTTTATTAAACATGATAACTATTTCAATCTATAAAGTAGAGCACACAGTTTGAGTATGGTGACGCCCTGCATTTTAACACTTAAAAATTATTTGCTGAGTTTTTTTATAATTGCTTTAAATTCATCGGTATCGCGCACCGAATCAAACTCATCATGAATCATCCATTTATCCCGAAGTATTTCGCAAAGAGTTCTTGTGTCAGCAGTCTCGAAATCTGTTTTTCGCTCAATTATTTCGCCGGCCAATACCGCACTGTATCTCTGCTCATCGGGGCGATTATCAAAAGCCTTCGCTTCATCAACGGCTAAATGCAGGTGCTTATACATATTATCGTAATCCTTCAAAAGCGCATATCTTTTGGCAATATCAAAATTGAGCCACGTTGTGCTCCAATTATTGTTTGGTCTGTTGCCGTCAAGGATAAGCTTCTCCAATTCAAACACTTTTTTCAACACAATAAGCTCGTTTCGTTATCAACCACATCCGCATCCGCTAAAAGCCACTTTTATTGACAAAGCCGCTTAATCGGTCTTTCAATCATTAAGCCAAGTGTATGTTTGATTTCAAATCAAACTGCTATATGCCTAGCAGAGCCTTCACTGTGTAGTGAAGAGAAAAATATTCCCTCCTCGATTTCAGAAATTACAAATCCACATATTGCACCATTTAAGTTGATGGTCTTACTTTAGTCTACAACAGCTACCGTAGTAGGATCGCTAAAATAATGGGCAGCTTGGGTGGTAAACATTTTTTTATAAATTCCTGATTCTTTTGCCATAAGGCTCTGATGTGTTCCGTCTTCAAAAACGGTGCCATTATTTATTACGATAATTCTATCACAAAAATGTGTTGAAGAGAGCCTATGAGATATAATAATTGCAGTTTTATTTTCAACCAATTTTTCGAATCCTGCGTAAATTTCATATTCCGCAACAGCATCCAGCGAGGCGGTTGGTTCATCTAAAATAATAATAGGGGCATCTTTATAGCAGGCGCGTGCAATAGCTAGCTTTTGGCTTTCGCCTCCCGATAATTCAACGCCATTTTTATCAAACTCTTTGCTATACAAAGTATCAAGGCCATTATCTAAAGTTTTTAGTCTTTGAGAGAATCCACTTTTTTTCAAGGCTATATTTATGTCTTCAGGATTTTCAGTTTTGCCAAGTAAAATATTATCTTTCAAAGAGAATGAAAATAATTTGTAATCTTGAAACACGGCCGAAATAAATGAATTATATTCTTCCTCATTATATTCATATATATTTCTGCCGTTGAGAAGAATTTGTCCCTCATCTGGAATATAAAAACGACAAAGTAATTTTACAAGAGTGGTTTTTCCGGATCCATTCAACCCAACAATAGCAATTTTTTCCCCCGCATGAATCTTTAAACTGAAGTCTTGCAAGATATATTGTTCCTTGCCAGGGTATCGAAACGAAACATGGTCAAATACAATTTCCATGCGTGATTTATTTTCTGACAAGAAAGGTTTGTTTTGATTTTCAGCTTCTTTTTTTAGAGAAAGATTCACGCAAGTTCTGAAATCGGTAACAAACGTTCCACTCTTCATTAAATCAGAAAAGGCGTTCGAAAATTGTTCGGATATATTTGATAACGATACGACTGCGGTGATAACAAGCACGGCTTCGTCAATCTGAATAATGTCTTTATAAATTACATATACAACAAACGAAGTCAAAAAAGAAAATAGAAGAAAATTAATTAGAATTGAGAATATGCTGAATTTTCTGCAACTTAGATCATATTTCTTTTTTGTTTTTAGATACTCCGTACAATTTTCTTCTGCTCTGTCATAGAGCCATTCCTGAATTGCATTAATGCGGACTTCTTTTCCGTATATGGGGTTTTTAAGTAGCCCCAAAACATAATTTGTTCGTCTGAGTGGTGGGATAACAAGGTTCTTCCATTTAGTCCAGTTTAAAGCCTTTACTTTTTCGGATAAAAGGATCAATACGATTGCGACAAGCAGAGGAACAATCAATATCTTGTCTACAGCAAGAATGGTTGCAGCAAGACCAATAATTGTAACAAATGTAGAAATGGAAACAATTACATTTTCAAGCACACCAACGAACTTTCCCGGATCTTGTGCCAGTTGAAGCAAATCTTTTGCAAACGGTTTCTCCATTTCAAAATAATCCATTTTTATGGCGGTCATGCCTACTTGCGTGAGAATCTGTTTTTCAAGCAAATCCATATCTTTTCTTAGAATAGGTTCTATCACGGACGAAAGAATTTGCGTGATTCCAAGAGAGACCACAAGCGCTCCAACAAATATAGCTGTCAGAGTCCAGTTCTTGTCTATAATAATGTACTGTACGATATATCGCAAAAAAATTACAGTAGTTAGACTTTGTGCGATATCCAACACCACTTTAAAGATATTCAACGCATAAATCCTCTTATTTATTTTCCATATAAACTTTAGCAAAAAAAACAAATTGGATAAGATGGGAGTTTTTTTCTTGCTCATAAAACTATGATTCCTTTCTCCTGAAAATTAAAAGGCAGCGACAATCACGTTTTATAGTACAGGGATTGCTTCATGAACATATCTTCATAAATTCCTTGTTTTTGTAGTAGCTTATCATGTCCACCAACAGAGTCAATCTTTCCTCCATCAAACACATAAATAGAATCACAGAATTTTGTTGAAGACATTCGGTGCGAGATAAAGATGGTGGTTTTATTTTTTGTGAGTTGACTGATTTGTTCATACATACGCTGTTCTGCAATTGCATCTACTGCTGCAGTTGGTTCATCCAAAATAACAATAGGTGAATTTTTATAAAGAACTCTGGCTAGTGCTAGTTTCTGACCCTCGCCACCTGAAAGCTCAATTCCATCTTCACTAAAATCTTTATTAATATAAGTCTCATATCTGTCAGGGAGTAAAGATATCTTATCTTCAAGACCGCTGTCTCGTGTTGCCTCATCTAGCTTTGCTATATCATCTTCACCAGAAAGTATAATGTTGTCCTTAAACGTGAAGGAAAAAATTTTATAATCCTGAAAAACGACAGATATGATTTTTGCATATTCAGAGGAAGAAATTTCATTTATGTCTGTTCCGTTTAGTAGTATTTTTCCAGTTGTCGGCTGATAAATTTTACATAAAAGCTTTACGAAGGTGGTTTTCCCCGATCCATTAAGGCCAATGAGCGCTACCTTTTCTCCAGTGCAAATTTTTAAGCTAATATTTTGCAATGCGAAGGTATTTGAATTTGGATACTTAAAACTTACATCTACAAACTCGATATCATAACTACCTTCTTTTTGGGATGAAGTTTGTGCAAGAAGCGATTTATTAGAAGAGGTTACGTTTTCTAGATATGTCTCGTAATCTTTTACATATACTGAAAACATGTTCAGACGATTTACACTTGCTAACAGTCCTCCAACAGCCTGAGCAAAAGCAAGCATTGTCCCAATATACATTGTCATTTGTCCAATTGAAATAGAGCCATTATATGCAAGATATACAACATATCCATACGAAACGGCATTAATTATCGCTAATAAAACTGTTTCAAAAAAGTTAAGCTGGCAGAGTTTTTTTGTATGTGCACTTAACTTTTGATTATATTCTTTTACCTCTTTATCAATTTTATCGCTTGCCCATTTAGATGCTTGATTGATACGCATTTCTTTTGCATATTGAAAATCAATGAGAATCTCAAAAAGATAGGTAAGCTTTCTCTGAGTCTTGGAGATATTTTGGTCATATTCGTATTTGTATCGTTCTCTTTTTTTCTCAAATTCATAATTGCATATTGCAATCACAAAGAAGACGAGATAGATTAGAACATGCAGCCTTACCATGATGAAAGAAAAGCCAATGACTAAAAACAGATTAATAAAAAATCCAGACAAATCATCTGCTACGAATCCATTTGCAGTTACATTGCGGCGCAGTTTTTCTTGTGTATTGCGAATTTCATCATTTTCCTGGTCTTTATACTCCATTTTCACATAATGAAATGCGTAATCCAAAGCTGTATTTGCATCACCTTGGTTATACGCCTTTAAAATATAAGGGGTAATAGCGGCTCTGAAAATCTGAATGCCAAAAATTGCAATTATTAATATGGCTAGATGAAACATAGTCTGTCTAATTGATGACCTGTTTGTAATATCATCAATAAAATATTGAGGGAGAAGGATTGAAGAAAAGGTTTTCGCGATTTCAAGAATAACAAGAAAAAATGTAGGCACAAATACTGCGGGATTTAATTTCTTGGTGTATTGTAGCATAAAACGAATTCCATGCCAAAAATTTTTAAATCGTTTTTTCATTATAAAATATATGTTGCATAGCAGCATAAGACTAATCGAGACGTTTGGTCTTGTGCAGACTATGCAATCACTCCTTTCTGTTGTTAAGAAGTGGTTTTGTGTAAATATTACGGTGTTTCTGTTATCTATGATTCTTGGGAAAAATATGAAATAATCTCATTTGTTAAGTCCATCATCTGGGCTTCTTCTCCCAAAAGAAATGTAGGTAAATTAAAATGATCATATAGATCTTTTTTTACATTCTAGAATGATTCTTTTGAAATAATATTGCTTGGACCCACGGGTCCCGCCCAGTCAAAGGTCTGTACCACGGGAAAAAGGCAAAGTGCAATTACTTCACATTCAACGGTTGATTCAAGAAATGAGATCGTTTTTTTCAATATATTCATAAGTATCATTCAAACTGTCAATGAAAACAAACAGTTCAAAAAATAAAAGTAGAAAACCATGAGTACAATCAAAATCAATATTTCGAAAATAAGTACCACTGTGGCGTAATGACGGTGCCAGTGATACCGCCTTGTCCTAATACTCATTTAAAATACGAATGACTGCGAGGGCTTTTTGCAATTCAAAGCATTGCTCAATTTGCCGCACCTAGAAACAATCATAGGAATTGATTTTGATGCCTATTTTGCTCTCTTTTTGAAAAACTCTTGACTTTTCTTTTAATCATTGTCATCTCTTCTAAAACCACTAAAATTTTAATAGTTGTAATTATAATTTTATATTTATTATATCATTTATCGATTTTTTGTAAATCGTCAATTGTTATAACTTTTCCAATTAAATATTGTAAATTATCAACAAAATCGAAAAGATTTATTGTGCTTTTATAAAAATACTTTAAAAGATAATAAATTTAAAACTGGACCATGAAAAGCTGTTACATTTACATGAAAGTGCTCAGCTGATTTATGAACCCAATATACTTATCTCGGACTACTTAGACCTGTGGCTCACGGAGACTAAGCCGTTTATAGATACTGTAACTTGGGACGGTTATAAGGTTATAGTTGATTCTCATGTTCAACCGTATTTTGAGGAACACAAGATAAAATTAGTGGATGCCAACCTTGACAATATACAGCAATATTTTGACTATAAGGCGACCCACGGCAGAAAAGATGGGAATTGCGGTCTATCACCTAAAACCCTTCGTCTGCACAAGAATGTTCTTCAGCTTGCCTTTAAGGAGGCTATGCGGCATAAGCTCATAAGGTCTAATCCCTGTGAACTCGTGAGGCTCCCAAAACTTGAGAGACGGGAGTATGAGTGGTATAACGCCAGTGAAATTAACACTCTGCTTGAGACCATAAAGGACGAACCTTTGCATCCGCTCATCAAAACTACAGTCATGTATGGACTGCGGCGCAGTGAGGTTTTGGGTCTACAGTGGCAAAGCATTGATTTTGACACAAATACTATCCTTATACGCCACACGGTCTCTATGTCAACCAAGGTTGTTGAAAAAGACAAAACCAAAAACAAATCAAGTTATCGGTCGTTTCCGCTGTTTCCTGAAATTAGAGAGCTACTGCTTCAGCTCAAAGAAGAGGAACAGAAGAACAGAGAGTTCTTTGGAGACACCTATGTGGAGAGTGATTATATCTTCAAATGGGCGAATGGCGCAATGTATGACCCGTCATATATATCGCACAAATTCGGAGACCTATTGAGAAAATATAATCTCCCGCATATAAGATTCCACGATCTAAGACATAGTTGTGCGAGCCTTCTTCTCGCCAAAGGTTGTTCGCTCAAGGACGTCCAAGATTGGATGGGTCACGCCGATATAAAGATGACTTGTAATATATATGGACACCTTGATTTGTCGAGGAAAAAGATGACCTCTGAAATTATTCGCGAAACTTTAGCTCGGGCGTGTTAGACAAAATGTTAGACACATGGGAATTTCGAGCTATTTTAGAAAAGGGAAAAGCCCTGAACCCGTTGAGGCTCAAGGCTTCTGAGATGGCTCCCCCTGTTGGACTCGAACCAACGACCCTTTCGGTCAGAAACATAGTCGCCTTGCTCGCTTGGAGCGCTTCGCAATGCTCGTTGTTTCTTCCTGCTCAGAGCACCGCTTCATCTGCCGCAGGCAGCGCGGTGCTCCGAGCCAGTTAACAGCCGGTGCGGCTGTGTGTGGCAGGGTCGACGGTTTGGGTCAGCAAGTAAAGTGAAAAAGAGCAGGAAGACTGGTGTCTCCCTGCTCTTTTTGGCTCCCCCTGTTGGACTCGAACCAACGACCCTGCG
>ULUZ01029109.1_pt1 | contig 26713 bp, 41 predicted proteins | sample 1958881 | NCBI WGS metagenome assembly ULUZ01 (sample SAMEA4835771, study PRJEB28245) | human gut metagenome | biome: gut microbiome; material: fecal sample | place: Denmark | collected 2008
GGATAAGTATAACCATAGTAAAAATAACCAATGGAAGTATAACCATAGTAAGAAAAAGAAAATACTAAAAGAAAAAATTTTGCAACGTCATCAATCTTGTGTTATAGTGTTATCTATGCAAGATATTCAAGGTTTTTGTGCTATGCGCCACTGGGTCATCAGAGGAAAGCACTTTGACAACACTTTGGAAAAACTCGTCTACATCGTTCTAATAGACCACACTGACGATAACGGGCAGTGCTTTCCGTCAGTGGCTACGATAGCCGCCGAAGCAATGTGCGGAGAACGTAGCGTCTATACCGCGCTGAAATCGCTAGAGGCCAAAGGGCTTATTACTCGTGAGCCAAGATATGCGGCAAATGGCGTGCGTAAATCAACCGTCTACCATGTGACCACCGAAGAACGTAATGTCCAGTCTGATTCCTCTAAGCCTGATACGCTTGATAAAACGCTTTACCAAGCTCCAGAATCGACTACCACGGTAGAACCCACACGCGAACCCGCACCGACGGAACCAGCACCACACAAGCGCGAGGAATACCCGAACGCATTCGAACAACTGTGGACAATCTATCCGAAGCATGTAGCCAAGATGGCCGCTTACAAGGCATGGCGTAAAGCAAAAGTAGGTATGAACAGCGCTTTCCTCATGGGCAAGGTGCAGGCATTCGCCGCACAATGCGTCAACACGGAAACGCGGTTTATACCCAATTTTGCAACATGGCTCAACGGGGAAAGGTGGAACGATGAATATCGTCCAGACCCGCCACAAGCACGCAAGCCCGCCACGAACGCGGAACGTAATATGCAGAATCTCACTCAGGCGATGCAGTCGCAAACTGACCTCTTCGGCTTTCAGATTGAGTCCGGCGTGTCGCGTCCGTAATCATATATAATCGATAATGTAAAATAACCAACAAATGAAAGGGACATGACATGCCAATAAAAGTAAAACACCAATCATTCGCAGACTGCGAAACACTGACCATTTTCGGGGCAAAACGAGGCAAAGGCAATTCCACGAACCTCGTGCGAGTGCAATTCAGCGACTTGGACGATTTGAAAGAATTCCAAAACGAGTTAAATAATCTTTTCCCCGAAAACGTCACCATAGACGAAAAATTCAAAGAACCAAAAGAAGAAGGATACTACCTCTCCCAGACTGGAATACTTCTCTTAAAAGATGAATGGGGGTGGAGCGTCATACGATTCAAAGACTCAACTACACCATACTTGGCATGGGACTCAACCCACTTACATTTAATCAACGAGAAATGGCAAAATGTCATCGAAAAATTAACTAAAGTTGCACTGCCACTAACTCGTGTAAACATTACCCCGTTTTCAGAATGAAAGGACAAAAAATGAGTATCACAGTATCCCGTTGCGCTTACGAGAGTGGCGTCAACATCCTCCGCGTCGAGGGTGTCAAAGCGGCGACTATAAACGAAAATCTGAACTCACAGCCTACAAAGTGGCTAGATGTTGAGTTTTATTCAACGGAAGATTTAATGGCACTCCAAGACGAATTAAATAAAACATTCCCGGAAAACATCAGGCTTGCAGGTAAGTTCAAGGAACCAGAAGAAGACGGCTTATATCTTACTTGTACCGGGATGCTCCTATATAGGGATACGGAAGGCGATTGGAGTATCAGAGCATTCTATAACGGTGAGCCATGCACTCACCCGTCGCAAGCGAACGTGTTAGGGGAAAACGAAGAGGATTACGAAACCGATTGGCTCAAGATAGTCAAGAAGCTTGGCGCCAAAGCATTCCCGCTAACTCATGTGAGCGTTACCCCAATTTACAAGTGAAAGGAAAAAAATGATTAAGGTCACAGCGTATACTAATCCGGAAACCATCGTTATCAACTCATTGCGAGACTTGGCCGCCACTACGACGGAAGACGGGTGGAAGGTCGTGCTAAGGTTCCGGGATGAAAACGAGATGAAAGCATTGCAAGCCGCTCTCAATTATCGTTTCCCGGAAAATATGAAAGTAATCGAGGAAATGCCCACAGAAGACGGCTACTACCTCACCCAAACCGGCACACTGCTCTACCGTGACGGGGCTTGCGATTGGAGTGTGCGACGCCCAACCGTTGAGGACGGGCAGTTTGAAACTGTGCCTATCGCGCGTGTTTGGAGTGATGGATTATCCGCGTTGCATGTCACATGGCCTCTTGTTGTCTCGACGTTTGGTGCTGGGGCGTTCCCGCTAGTGCCGGTCAAGTTCGCTTATTGATAATGATTCTCATTATGCCCGCTGATTTGTTTCGGCGGGCATTTTCTGTTTTCCGGCGTGTCGTACTCAACAGTGGTGTATTATGTAATTACCAACCGATAAGAAAGGAATCTAAAATGGTTAAACTCCAGCCGTACAACCAAGGCGAATACATCTGTGACGCATACGTCATCATCGACGAAGAAAACGCAACCGCACACGTCCGCAACATCGATAACGGAATCAACTTCGACATTGAAAACCTGAACCGTGTGGGAGGCATCCTATTCACCCTCCGACTTGAAATGCTCAAACGAGGCTACCGGCTCGGCAAATTCAAGCCGGACTACACCACTGAAGGTGGCTATGACGTAGACGTTTACGAACGCAAAGCATGAAAAACACCTGCCCCGCCCCGCAAGGGTGGGGCATCCAATGAAAGGAAAATAAAATGCTGACACTATTCAACGATATACCCCCGTACGACATGCATTCCGTTGCAATCTGCGTCAAGCAAGAAGATACGGCAATCTTCGAAACCGCATTAACCATACAAAACAATCAAAAAATAGCACGCTACAGAGTATGGATATTGTCTTGGAAAGGCTTAGAAAACCGGCAGAGAAGCGGAGCGCAATCTAAAAGTTACATGATGGACGTTGTAGCTCCCGTAAACTGGACGATTAATAAAGTCCACAATACGATACTCGTGTACCTTGCTGGAATCAGGCGACTGAAATTCTCAAGTGGCATCCAATGGCAACACGGTGACTACCAGACACAGCCACACGATTCAATCCAAGAAGACTACATTCTTTACCTTGACGATTTTCTGGATTCAATCACACCGCAATTTTGAAAGGAAGCAATCATGGACAACGTTAATCATCCAGCACACTACACCGACAACACGAAACCTTGCGAATGCATTGAAGTCGCGCAATATCACAGCTTTTGCATAGGCAACGCGATAAAATACGTGTGGCGGCACCGACTCAAGGGGCGCCCCCTCGAAGACTTGCAGAAAGCAGAATGGTATCTACAGAGGGCTATCGACAATGACGAGAAATGCCGTTTGCAAATCGATGGCGAACCATTGGACGCGCATAATCTCATGCAAGTGGGGAAGTACTGTCTCTACATGGACAACATGTTAGACCTTGCCTGCCAAGCCACCACCTATGCGGAAGGTTTCTTCTGGCTGTACCTTAGAAAAAGTGACTTGGACGGCATGTTGAAAGTCGTGAAATTAATGCAACTTGAATTCAAGGAATCGAGAAATGAATAAACTGCAAGTGCAAGCGCTCCTAACTTATGCCAGCGCCTTTGATAACCGTCTTGTGACCGATATGCAGGTGGCCGCATGGATGGAAGCGTTAGCCACTGACATGCGATTGGACGTGGCGAAAGAAGCGATACGCCAATTTTTCGCAAGCCCGGAATATGCGAAGAAGCGGCCGTATCTCATGCCAGCAGACCTGAACGCGTTTTGGTGCAGATGGAAGCGAGACCATAAGCCTTCCGAAGCCGACATTACGCGTGAAATGCGCGCACTGGGCATCGAGGGTGATGCGAGTTGGGAGTATCGGCGGAATCGGTTGAGCGGGCGTAGTCTCGATGAAGCCGCACAGTCCGCTAAACGGTTCCGTGGGCTTGATAGCGCGCGTGGATTGAGTCGTTTGGGTGAGATTCTGCCTAGTTCGGCGTGTCGCACTCAACAATGATGTATTATGTAATTACCAACCAAGGAAAGGACAAACAAAATGAACACCGAAAACCTCCGCTTCAACCTCTTCGAAATCTTCGATAACATGATGGGCACCAAGAAGAAGCTCTACATCACTAAAAATCTTGACGTGTACACTACCCGCAAGGGAAACATACATCGAGTAATTCGCGTTCACTGGGAAGTCGCCAAGACCGACGAAGAACTTCGCAGGGATTACCGCAAGCGCGGCCAACACTATTCTAGTCACTGCTATGAGAAGCTTTTCCCATACACCACCGAAGGAATGTACGATGCGATAGACTACCTCGACACCCTCCCCGAAAACGCATTATAAACGACATCCAGCCCCGCCCACGCGGGTGGGGCACCATTAATGAAAGGAAACAATAATGAAACTCGAAGAAAAATATATGGCAGTCCTCAACGAAGTCCCCAACTTCGTCACCGACCTGACAGCCAACGCTGGACAACGCACCTACAAGTACCTTAATCTTGCTACCATTCTCAAGACCATCAAGCCTATTTTCGCAAAGTATGACTTGGCATTCCGGCAGGTGGTACGCATGGGAGCGGTAGGCGACAAAGTGAGCTACGGTACGGTAGAAACAATCATTTTCGACGCCGAAAAAACCCTGAACGTGGGCGCCTATCCATTCATTGTGGTGCCCGACCCTCAGGCAATCGGCTCCGCAGTAACCTACGCGCGACGCTACTCCCTCTACGCCGCCCTTGGTATCTTCCCAGACAAGGACGATGACGGTGCCGCCATGCGCGACTATTCCACCCAAAAGCAACCACGTAAGGCCACGGCACAAGAAGTCAACGAACTTAACGACATGGCTCAGGCCGCTGGAACAAATCTGGGCTTCTACGTCAGTGCTCTGGCATCACAGTTCGGCCATGAGGTGCGTAAGCCTCAGGACTTGACCGAGCATGACGTTATGCTTCTCCGTCAGGCTATCAACAAGGGTGGCAATAAGTGAAAAAGGTTGCTATATTCTGTGGCTTCTTAGTGCTTACGATTGTGGCCACTGTCGCTTTGGGAGTGGCATTTCAATGCGAGGATAGTCTTATGATTCTTCTCGCATTGGCTAACATCCTTATTGGTTTGGCGGCTATTGGTTTCGTTGTCATGGATTATCTCTAGTCCGGCGTGTCGTGTACACAAGTAGTGTATTATGTAATTACCAAACAAAGAAAGGACAAACAAAATGGAAATCAACCTCAGCACAGCAGAAACCTACATCGTCAACTACCTTCAAAACAGCGGGCAGGATGATGGCGATTGGGATACCTACGGAGCCGCGAAAGACCTCCGCGACATCTGCGACATGAACGGCTACACCGATTATGAGCAGGTAGACTCCGACGAATTCACCGAACTGCTCAAGGAACACGCATTATAAACGACATCCAGCCCCGCCCACGCGGGTGGGGCACCATTAATGAAAGGAAACAATAATGAAAGATACAATAACTCTTGGCCAATACGTCAAGTTCCTCAAAGAGACGCTAGACCAGCTTGACAAAGTGGCTAAAGACTCACCAGACATTGAACTAAAAGACTACACGCCGCGAATCGCAATCTATCCAAATTCCAGAGAGGACGCACTAGACTTGCTCTACTTGGCTGGAATCGAACCGACAATTTATGAAAGCATCGTGCGAGGGCAATTCAACGCTGGCAACGGAATCGCATACGTCTACTATGATGAAGAGATTGCGTGAGAGAGAGGATAAATGAGACTCACACTATGGCCGGGAGCCATGCCCATTACATTCAAAACCGTCGCCGGAGAGCGAGAATACCGAATCAAGGAAGACGTTTACGCCTACCTTATCCAGTCAAAAAACGGTAATCTATTCACGCTCGACCACGAAAACAATCTCCGCACCGTCAACAGTCGAAATACTTATCTTGACTCTTTGGACGATAGCGAATTGTTGAAATATTTGCGCAACGCGTTCGGCATCAGCCAACGTGAAATAGCAAAAATGTACGGTGTACGCCAATGCCAAGTCGCGCACTGGGAAACCAAACTCAGACGCATCCCGCCCGCACGACGGCAAAAAATAGCGGACACACTACTGAAAGCATACATGCTCGCAACAACGGAAAACGGATTACCGGTAAGAAAGGAAAACTAAAATGAAGATTCTGAACGTTTCTCAAGCGCAGGACACTGAAGCATGGTTGGACGCGCGAATTGGTAAAATTACGGGCACCAAAGCCGGAACACTCGCGCTCGAACATTACGCCCAAAAGGACGTAGCCAAACTCGAAGCCATGGCAGACAAGGCAAAGACCGAAGAAAAGGCCGAAGAATACCGAGAGAAGGCACGGCAAGCAAAACGAGATAACGAACGGTTGAAAGTCAACCTTGATTTTTGGCAGTTCCTCGCTGATATGATTGCGGAACAGCCGGACGGGGAACCGCCAATGGAACGCGGTCACCGTTTGGAAAACACTAATATCATGATGGCGTGCGAAAAATTCGACATTTCGCCTGACGTAGTTGAGTTTGACACGGGAATGTGGGTAAGTGACGTGGATGACCGAATTGCGGTCAGTCCTGACGCCCACGCCAAACCGCGAATCTTTAACGGGCTGGAACATAATCCCACGTTCGCATTCGAAGCGAAAAGTCTGGGAACGAAATACCATCTTCAAACGGTTGTTCCATTCCGCGTATACCAGATGCTCAACTATTCGGAAACTCCGAATAGTCAGCGGAATGAATTGCAGTCGTTGGCCCTCAAGTTGTTCCCGGAGATTCTGGAAACGCGTCGGGAGTTCGACTTCATTCCGGAGCAGTATCAGTCTCAAGTGCTTCAGTATTTTGTTGTCAACCCTGACTTGCACACGGTGTATTTCACCATGTTAGATGATAGGGTGTATGGCAGTCTGCAACATGAGGTGTTCGCGGTGGAACGGCAGAGCGTTGCAAGTGAAATCGAAGCGCAGGAGACAAAGGAATTGCAGACATTGGCACTCATTGACGGACTGCAAAAACTGGGAGGTGTGGATTGGTGAGCATTTCAAGACGTGTCATTTACGCGGTTTTCGATGATTGCGCGGGATGCAAGCACCGGGAATTGATTGACGGACTACGAAAAATGGTGGTGCGAATCAAGAAGAAAACGGGCGTTATGGTTGCTCTCATGGTAGTTCAGCCGGGTAACAGTCGTTACTGGACTTTGCGCAAGGCTCACAAGTATTCTACCGCGCCTTTTTTCGTGTTTGATGGAGTGTGCTACCGTCATGTAGATGCGCTTGAGGTGCAGTGCTTAGCGTATTGCAGTCGATGAAAATTCAGGGAATCTACGAAGAAATTTTGTAGATTCCCTTTTTTTATTTTTCGGCGTGTCGTGTACACAAGTAGTGTATTATGTAATTACCAAACAAAGAAAGGACAAACAAAATGAACACCGAAACCAACTGCTTCAAGGGATACAACATCAAGGCCACCACCAACGAAGACGGCACGGTAAACGTCGAAACATGATGGAACGGTACCGAACATGCACAAGGCAAGTTCAACACCAGAAAAGAATACCTCAAGTGGCTCACCGACAAGTTTGCGGAAATCATCGGAGAATGACCACCCCGCCCCGCCCGCAAGGGCGGGGCACCAATCGAAAGGAACCAGCAATGAACAAAAACGACGGCTTCGTGGCAATACTCTTTCTCTTCGGAATCGTATTATCCGCGAATGAAAACATGAACTTCATCAATATTATCGGTGTCGCGTGCATGCTGGCGGCACTCTACGTCTACCGCAAAGGAGCAAAGAAATGAACAAGGCAGTGCAGGCCGGACTAGTCGCCGGGTACCTCAATACTTGCATCCAGACAACGGACGGTTTCGGCATGTCCTTAAAGAATGCGCGCAGAGTATGGTTAGACGCTCTCAACACAGTCGAAACGCAGTACGAAACGAAGGGGCAGAGACGCGAAGCACTGCAAGCCTTCAGTCTGCGTAATCTCGCTACATGTGGTTGGTGTCTCGCACCATTCATCACTTTCCCCGTGTGGCTTCTCATGGCGAGGAAGACGGGATTACGCGGCTATATGACGGCAGTCAGCGTATGCGCGTTCACTCGACATATCGCGGAAATGTACTAAAAAGGGGGATATGGTGAAATATAGGAACGTTGACGCTTACGATTATCGCGTGCAGTCTCATTATTCGGAAAACGGTGTCGTATGGGAGGTATATGAGAGGACTAGCGACGGTTGGCAGAAGCGCAAGCGTGGCTATGACAAGCGGATTGCCGAAGCAAGGGAGAGAGCGCACGCGGTTATTGCTCGGCTTGCTGAAGTGCGTTATGGCGCTGACTATCGCGTGTCCCGGTTGGTGCCGCTGAAAATTCCTATGTGCTGGGGCGTGTTTGTCGAACGTCGGCGTGTCGCATAACCAAGTGGTGTATTATGTAATTACCAACTAAGAAAGAACAAACCAAAATGACCACCGCAATCATCTACCTCAGCTATCGCATCTGCACACAACGTCTCGTAATAAAAGAAACCGGAGAAGTCTACGATTTCCACAGTGAAGCAGTGGAATTTAAAAACCAATTGGCAAACATGCGCAACATCCTCAAGCGCGACGAAGATTTCACGTTCGGCCGAGTCTGTCTTGTAGACGATTTCACATGGCATCAAGGATTAGACCAGTGCGCAGTCTACGAGGCAGAAATAAAATATCTTTAAACAACCGCCCCGTCCGCAAGGGCGGGACACAACTAACGAAAGGAATAAAACATGTATACAGTAAGATTCAACGGTGTCGATTATGTATGCGTCACATTCAGCCAAGCCGTAGCCATGGCAAGAAAAACAGTGGAACACGGAGAAGCCGCAACCATTTTTGACGATGAAGGCGAACAAGTCGCATCATTCCAACCAAGGAAGGAAACAAAATGAAAAAAATGCCAGAATTTATCGTGCATGTCAGCGTTGAACTAGCCGACTCAATGGTGGAAGAAAAACTACGCTACACCACCAATAAGGAAAACCAAACCTACACGATTGGGGAAGCCGCAACCCTCAGCAAGGACAGCTACGTCATGTTTGGAACTGTATTAGCAGAATTTTGTATGGAGCAATCGGAGAAATAATGCTAGCGAAAGAAGGCAAGCCAAAAGAGAAAAACCCGACCGAAGAAACACGTCAACTCGTGTTGGAACGCGACCACTACCGGTGCGTGAGATGCGGGCGGGACGTGAGATACACACCATTCGGCTACTCCATCCACCACCGTAGACTACGCTCGCACCCATACGCTGAAATGCATTCCAGTCCAAACCTCATAACCCTCTGCGGGTCAGGCACAACCGGTTGCCACGGGTGGGTACATGAGAATGTGAAGGAAGCCGAACGACTGGGATTAATCGTGTCAGGTTTCGCCAGACCTGAAAACATTCCAGTTCAAACGTGGGACGGGTTGAAAACCATTTAAAAAAGGAGAAGCCGCACGGGGAAGAAGATGAAACCGTGCGGCTTTATCAATGACAGCACTAAAAGTCAATCGCCAAAACTTTCAGCACTTCACATTATACTAGGGCAACTTATTTTCGTCAACGAACGTTTTACCAAGTTTGCCGCCCATCACCTGATTGACAGCAGTGTAAACCGTCTGAGAGACACCCACCACAGCAACAAGCAGTACACCCCACGTATAACCGTGATTAAAACCGCCCACCGCCGCGATAGCCAACATGCCCAACACAATACTGACCGCGAGACTAAACAAGGCGGTCATGTTATCCGGCAGAATAGGTTTAACAACCTGCACGAACACGGGAGCAACCAAACCGACGATAGCAACCGCGATAGTCTCAGCCTGAGTAATGTCCATAATTTACTCCAATCACCAATACAAGGTTTCACCCGGGTAAATCACGTTAGGATTGCCTGAACGATAGCCCTTAATCTGACCCACGTTAATCTTATATCGTGACGCGATACCGCTCAACGTGTCACCAGACCGGACAGTGTAACGACGTGCTCCACCGGTGGAAACGTTAGTCCCTCGACGGCATACACGCTCACCAGCATAAATGATGTTCGGATTGCCGCTACGGTAGCCCGTCCACTCATTCCAACTGCCACCATAGCGTGATGCAATCGAACTCAACGTGTCACCAGACTGGACGTAAACGCATTGCGCAGAGGATTGAGCCGTACCGCATCCCAAACGATTATTCACAATCCTCATAACCGAATCATAATAGCCGCCCAAGAGTGCGCGACGCGTCGCACCATTACCGTATCTGCCCGCGATAACGTCGTTCGCCATCTGATTCACATCACCATTAGACGTAGTGTTCGGCGTATCATGCTTCACCGTGGTAGTGGTGCCAGTATTAGCAAACGAATTAGGTACGCACCCACTACGTTCACCGCAAGCAATCCGACCCCAAGCAGTTTTATCACCGAAGAACAAGTCAAGGTCAAGGAACCCACCATACCCATTCAACATGCCATGAGACGTGTATTGCAACATGCCCTCGCCAGCACTGCCAGCATTCCACGGCTGAGACTGATAGCCAGTGACGGCATTGCTCGCATACTGTGCCTTCCACAGCATGCAATGTTGGCGCACGTCTTGCGGAATCTGCCACACGGCAGACGCTTGCACATAAACCACAGGCCAGACACTAGTCCGGTCATGCACGCGATTAACCCACTCGCGAACCCAATTACCGTTACCCCATGACGTGTTACGGTAGCTCTCCCAATCAAGCACGAGCATGGAACGACCAACATACGAGCCGATAGTGTTAACGAAATAGTCGGCTTCAGCAATCGCGTTACCACCATTCGCATAATGGTACAACCCATGAAGCTTGCCAGTTTCGATAGCGCCAGTAATCTGGCTAACCCACGAAGTGTTAGTGAAGTCCACACCCTCGGTGGCCTTGACGATAGCGAAATCAGCCGGAATAGTGCGCGTGATGTTCGCGGGTTGCCATCCGCTCACGTCCACTCCATTCATGTTAGCCAACGCCACGCTAGGCGAAAGCATAATAGTCGCACTCAACGCCAAACCGGCAATCGGCCTGACCATGCTCCGCTTAAACCGCTTATGTTTCGGCTTTTGTTTCATTTTCACTCCCTACTGCTTGCGCAAGTACGAATCTTGTTAGTTATCTCAGTGCCCACACCATTACCACCTAAAGCATGGTAGGCGGTGTAGACACGTTCAACAGTTTCCTTGTCCGCAATTGGCACGAACCCGTTATGCTCCCGCTGTTCGTCAAACTGTTTCAGTTTACAGAACAAGAGTTCTTTCACACCCTCGCGTAACGGGTTGCGTTTCGCATCGATTTTGCTTAACACCCATTGCACGAGAATAGTCACCGTCTGACTGCCGAGAATGGCGCATAATAATGCCGTCTCCATCAATTCTCCCAATCAATCGGGGGCATGTTGAAATCGTAAGTGATTTTCATGGTCTGCCGACTGTTCTTAGTCACTGGCTTGTCCAATCTGGCACGGCTGAAATACTGGGTGCCAAGATACAATCCAGTATTCGTGAAAACGCCATATGCTAACGCGAACCCGCCTATAAACGACATGTTAGAAAACATTTGTAAATCTTGCCATCGTGCGCATGGTTTCAACGCGTTAGCATTATCGTCAATATCATACACGAGATTGCCGATTAGGACACTGTTTTCCTCCGGCATGGCAGAAATATAAGAACTACCATAATCGCCAGTGAAAGTTTTTTTAAGTTCGAACGAGGTCGAATATTCCCTTACCTCGGTATTTTGAATAGAGATGAAAAACGAGTTACGAATCGCGGAGTAAGAAATATTTTCGCCATAATCTCCGATATTATGCGTTGTCACGTTAGTTAAATCAGAAACCGGCGCACTGCAAACAGACTGGCCGTTAACCCAATAAATGGAATGATTATACGCGGTTAAAGATGTATTGCTATATAATCCGGCGTTAGGAACTTGCACGGTTTGCCTATCCCACGCACCACCGTTAAGCCTTGTAATCCAATCATCCACCGTGAACACGGTAAGACTATCCGCGCTCGACGCGTAAATTTTGCCATCACAGTAAGTAGTAGCCCACTCAGCACCATTACTTGTCAAAAGCTTGTATCCTGCATAATAGGAAGGATTACTTATGGATGGGCTACTATAAATACTTTGAAACGTGCCATTGCCTTGCGAGGTTGAAAAATCAAACACGAAACGCAACGAGTTCGCCTTGCGATATGATTCATCCTGATTGAAACTGCACTCATTCGCATTATTGGAAACATATTGGTGATAACCGTAGCTCAGTGGAGTGCCATGAATCACACGTTCCCGAGTATTGACAGGCCCCGCGTAGTCGGTCAGGATAAAAGCACTATTCAGCGCTTTGTCAAATACGGAACCGCTCATGTACAAATTCGTTTCATCATGCAACATCATGAAATGCGCGTTGACATACTTTCGTAACGCGTCATAAACGAACGGGCTAACGTAATTATCATGCTCAGCATGGTCTACAATCCGCCCGTCCTCCATCACATCCACGGCCACGTGACCTTTCACGTGCGGCATGATATTCAACCGTTCCACTGACTCGTTCAAAATATTTTCCCTCACTTTCAAAGCGTCACCGTGACACTTACGTCAAGTTCCTTTATCTCAATTTTAGTCGAACCAGTCAAACCAAGCGTACTCAAGTCAAACGTGGTAGACCCGTCAACAACAGCAGGCATTTCACGTTGACTCTTGTCCGGCAGGATAAGCGTAAACACGGTATCATCCTCGGCGTTAGTGATTGTGAGCGTCTTATCCTCAAGCCACACAATCGGATTAACAACGTCTTCAGTTTCACGCCACTCCGTCTTAAACCGTTCCACAGTTTCAGCAACAGTAGTGTCGTTGCGTTCCGGGAATATGATAGACGTCGTATCCTCAACGTTACGCCATTCGCGTTTAAAACGTTCCACAGCGTCAACCACACGCCGGTCAGGACGTTCGTTAGTGGCACCACCATACGCACCCTTAGCTGAAATATAAATTTGCGCGTCATTGATAGCGAGACTACCAGCCCCACCATGCTTAAGATACAAGTCAAGCGTGGTTTGGTCATTGCTCGAAACGTTCGTAATCAGGAATGGAAGGCCGATAGTGACATACCCTTCCGCGCATGTCTGCATGATACGCGGGCCTGCCTTCTCACCGTTCAAAAGAAAATAGCCTTCAAGCAGTCCAGCAGTCGTGGTTTTGACTGTTAGACATAGATTGCACTCAAGCATGGTATCCGAGTAAATATTGATGCTCAACGGCAGGACTCGCGTGGCCGTATCACCTAGCGCATATTCCGTGTCGTTGAATGCTTGGAATACGCTAGCCTCCGTCGTGGATGTAGTATCGCCGGTAGTATCATCGGTAGCAATCGTAAACGATGGTGGCACGTAATCCAATGTCACACTATCGTCATCGTGAACGCTGGACGTGTGAATAACACTAACCGTTGTCAACACGCGCACGTCAAGCACATTATCCCAAACGTACGCTTGCTGACCCAAACGTAAATCACTGATACCGTCAACAGCTGTTAAATCGTAAGATAGCGTCGGATAGGCGGACACGGAGAGTTTCTTCCTCGCATCATCCAGTAGATTCTGCACGACGGTGTAACGTTCGTCCTGCCATTCCTGCCGTTTTGTGAATCGGGCACGCGCCTCATTCTCACTCATGCCCAAAGACGTGTACCAGCCGAAGTCCTCAACCAACTCACTGCCATGATTCACGTTCGCCACAGTCAGCCCGTTGGCGCCGATAGGATGCAATACCGTGCAAGTCGGCGGCGTCTCAGTCTTCTTAAGATTCGCCATGTTGACATCATAATTAAACACGACACCGGAAGGCGTCATATCCCGTTTGATAAACGAGACTTTACGGTGCGCGGAATCGAAAGATAACACTTGGTTAGACTGATTAGCCAACCACGTCAACAATTCCGTGACCTTCTTGCCTTGAAGGTCGGCGTAAATCGTGCGCGTATCATCCTCAATCGTTCCAACCGTCCACAACGTGTTAGACAACAATTGCGTGACTGCCGCGCTCAACTTGGCTTTCTCGACTTGGAATGACTCAACCTCGATTGAAGCCATTTCTGCCTGCGCTTCATCCGCGACAATCTCACACGTCTCCGTGTCGCGCGTGCGGTTCACTTCGTTAATGACGAACCGACGGTGTTGAAACAACAGTTCCATGTCCCCCACAACGTCTGTGGCTTCGTCAGTGCCAACGGTGACGGTGAGCTGATTAGTAGAGTCAGAACGCTGGTCAAACGTCCATTCCGCGCGTGGGCTGAGCGTGCGGAGTTCATGCCCCTGCAAACCCACAAGGGTGATAGTGTCTTCTGCCAGCATCATAGCCACCTCGCAGTATACGAACCATTGCCGCCGCATTCAGGGTAGAACCTAATCGTGTTCCCAGTCTGCCTTAATTTCGGGAACGTGCCGGACGTTTCCAATACTGTGAGTTTGTTATTGACGGTGACAGTGCGTGTCTCGCTGTTGACCACTATCACGTCACCTTGAGCGACTTGCATGTCCAAAGTGAGCACGTCGCCGTTAACATTCATACTGAAATTGTTGGCGGACTTGTTCACCACAAGATTAAAAACCGGTTCGACATTGTAATTGGTGTGCAACGTGTCAGCCGGGAGCGTGTCGAAATCAATATCATACAGGGCACCATAACGGAACGGGTCAGGACACGTGAACGTGATAGTACCGGTCGCGTAAGTCTCATGCTCTTCCAAGTCAATCGCACTAACGATAGCCTGATACGTGCCCTCTTGGTCACTGAAAGACAGGCTAGCGGGCACGTCGGTAGCAAGCACGCTCATAAGCTTAGACGCGTAAGATGGCATCATTTGGAAACAATAGCCGATAACGGTTACTTCCACTTTGATATCACGCGCGGGATAACGGTTGCCTACGAATCGGCTACCGTGCGCGCCCTTATACGCTACCGTGGTAACGTCCGGGCTTACGAACTCACGCCCCGTAACGTTACCAATATAAAGCACGGTATCAGGTAGGACGGTAGCCAAATCAGTGTTATTGAAAACGATTCTCAATTTCACACCCTCTTCAAGTCACGACGTTGCAAACGGTTCAATTCCTGCGCGATAAGACGAATATCGTTATCAGAACGCACCTGCATACTCTGAATAACAATACTAGTCTGCGGGACCGCGGACGTGACACCACTAGCAGAACTGTCAAACACCGGCAGTGAGCCAGTAGTAGTAGTCGGCACCTTAACCGCGTCCACCATATCCAAACTCAACGAGTCCAACGAGTCCATCAAACCACTAGTGTTAGCCTTGATACCCATTTCAATACCGGACGGAATATACTTGCCAACCTCTTCGGCCATGACTCGCGACGGGGAGTGAATACCCAACGCTTGCTTAGCCCACTTGACGATATTCTTACCGAAGCCGAGAATATTATTACGCACCCAGTTAAACATGTCACTGATACCATTCCACAAGCCGCGAACGATATTACCGCCAGCATCCTTAAGCCAGTTCACCGCGCCATTGAAACAATCCCTGATTCTGCCGGGGATACCCGTGATGAAGCCCACTGCCTCATTGAATCTGTTCACGATAGCGTCCTTGGCTTCTTGGAATTTGCTCCCGAACCATGCGCCAATATCGTTGAAGAAACCCTTGATTCTGCCGGGGATACCGCTGAACCAATCTGTGACAGCGTTCCACGCGTTTTGAATGTTCGCCCCAGCGTCGGTGAAAAACTTAGTAATGTTATCCCAAATGTTTTGGAAGAAGTCGCAGAGGTTTTGCCACAAGTCTTGCATGGTCTGGCAGAAGTCCTGCCATGCTTGTTTACCCGCGTCAGTCTGCGTGAAAAAGTAAACCAAACCAGCTACAAGCGCCGCTAATAGCGTGATAACCAACACCAGCGGATTAGCCGCCATAGCCGCGTTAAACAGCCATTGCGCTACTGTAGCGGCAGTCTCCGCAAGACTGAACGACTGAAGAAAACCGACCACGCTACTAATAATTTGCGCGGTCTTGAACACGGCAAAACCGGCGCCGATACCAACAAGTGTCGAAACAATCCACGTACTATTCGCACTAAACCAATCGGAGAACATTTTAAGTAAATCCAATGCTGGTTGAATAGAATTACCAATTACGGTGAACACGCCACCAATGGCAGTGCCAAGACTCCCCAAAATATTCGCTAGCCCGCTCCAATCGGTATTGTTCACGAAGTCGGTAAACTTCTTCGTCATATCAGTCAAACCGTCTAGGAAGCCCTTAACAAATGGTGTGAACGCGTCACCCAACGTGCCACTCATAGTACGTTTGAACGCTTCCCACTGTTGACCGATGCTCATTGTGCTGTCTGCGGCTTCGTCTGTAGCACCCTTGATATTTTCATAACTGTTCGGCACGTTGCCGAGAGCTTCAATCATACCAAGCGCATTATCCTCGCCAAGACTAGACCAAAGCGTTGAAGCTAGACTGGCTTCCTTGGTTTTATCGGTCATGGTGCCCATCTCACCAATGACCGCATTCAAAACGTCTTCCGCAGTGGCCTTACCGTCCTTGAAACTATTGAAAACGTCCTGAGTACCCTTTGAAAACTCTCCAATACTCTGCTCAATACGACCGTCCGTAAGGGAGGTCAGGAATTCGTTAAGGAAGTCTCCCACCTTGTCCAATTGGTAGGCTCCACTATCCACGCCAGCCTGAAGCAGTGAGAAATATTCTTGCGCGCTCGTTCCGGCTTCAGCCCACCGGCCACCATACTCGCTAAGATTGTCAGCGAGTTCATCCGTATAGTTCAGACCATTTTGCATACCCTTCGTCATAAGGTCGGTGGCATCCTGCGCACTTAAGCCGAATTTTTCCATAAGGACTTTTACGCCACGCACGCTCTCACCCGCGTCCGCGTCAAAGGTTTGCGCCCACACTTCCGTTGCCTTGGTGACAGTGTTCAAATCACCCTCACCAATGCCACGAATCACAGAACTGACGTTAGACGCGACATTAGCCACGTCTTCCAAACTCTCACCCCAACCTTGCCGGTACAGTTCTCCAGCTACCTTGCCAGCGTTTTGAGCGGCCACACTACCCTTGCCAAGTTGGGCGTCCAAAGTGCCTTGCACATCAATCTGACTAATCGCCGAGTCAATACCGGTTTTGAACACGCCACCGACTGCGGCAAGAGCGCCACCAATACTCGCGACTTTCACAAGCTTGCTAGGCAGACTCAAGCCTAATCCGTCCGCAAGGTCACTAATCCCGTCGAACGTTTTACTGAACGCGTCCTTAATACTTGGCGCGTTCTTACCACCGTTCTTGCCAACATCTTCGGTGGCCTTGTCCGCCTGCTCCGCTGATTCTTTAATCTCGTCGGTAGCGTTCTGGATGTCCTTCACACCTTTTTCGTAGCCGCTCGTGTCGATAACGGCATCGAAACGAATCTCACCCGCTTGCGCCATATCACATACTCCGTTCCAACTGCTTCACATATTGTTTCAACACTTTGTCTCCCTTTTTGGCTTGCGACGCACCAAACGCAACATACATGTCATTCACGTGTAGTATGCGTTCCCGGATTGCGAGACTCCGCCCAGCGTTAAGTAAGGCTATGAAAGTCTCGTAACTCACCTCGTCAGCTAGCACGTCTCGGACAGCCTGCCAACCGTAATATTTGCCGAACTCGGCCAGTAGTAGTTCATCATCACGAAAAAACGCCGAAGCCTTAGACTTGCTTTCAGCCTGACGCATGGCTTTAAGCTTCGCTAACTGCTCCGGCGTGAAATCGTCAATGACCTTATGCACCGTCATTGACTACCCCCAATTAGAAATACGTTTTGCCGAAAACGAAACGCATAATCTGACGCATAACCGCCTGATATGCTAGCGGGTATTTCTGTTCCGCTTCCTCAGCCCACGTTTTAAACTCGTCGGTCGGGGAGACGAGCGGGATAAGCAGATTGCACAAGTCGTTTTGAATCTTCAACAATTGCTTACTACTCATGTCCTGAGCGTTCAATGCTTGAAGCGTTTTCACCTTGTCCATGAACTTCAGGTAAGTGCCCGCACCCATAGGGTTCACAGTGAACACGGTGCCTTCTGGATTATTGGAGGTAATCAGTTTGAAGGTGTGTTCCTCGGTTTGTTCGCGAGTATCGATAGTGACGATTTCAGACATGGTTTAGGCTCCTTACTTCTGGACGGTGTTGGCTTTTGTCGAGTCCGACACGTCAACGTACTGTTGCTGTTCCGGGTCATACTTGGTACGCTTAGACGGGTCACTGCAACCGAAGTTAACGTAACCCTTCTCGTCCGGGAGCATGGTAACGTTCAGTTCGATAGTCACCGGGTCACTCGTGCTACCGATAGTGAACTCGCCACCGTTTTGAATTAGAGCGGCGGGGATATACACGTCGTTAGTGCTATCCGTATCGCACGTGTTGTGAATTACGATAGGCTCGCTAGTGATTGCGGAGCATTCTCCAGCGCCGAACGTGACCTTGGTTCCTGCCGTGCCCTTGGTTGCGAGACTTGGGAAGATGCGGCCGAGCACTGCCATGTTCGGAATGATGAGTGGAATAGTGGCACTGATTTCGCTATAGGTGCCGGTAGGAATACTAATAGTTCCGGCTTGACTTTCCACGTCCACCGTGTTTGGGGTGAGTGTGATGGTGATACCATCGGAGCCGACGAGTTCGGGTGCGAATTCTTCTTGCCCGATGTATACGGTTTTCTTGCCGATTAGACTGTAGTCTGTGGTAGCCATATTGTGTTACTCCTTATTGAGAATGGTTATCGTTTTCTGCTTGCTTCCTAGTTTAGCACTTTTACCCCACTTAAATCTGGGAGTGGGTAGGTTATGGTGAAGTGGATGCTTTTCACGTAGTGGCCTTCATTGTCTACTGCGTCTAGGTCTATACTGCTTGCTGGGCTTATGTTTAACTTCTCGTACACTATTGGGCTTTCGGGTTGACAGCTTAGCGTGCATTGGTCTACCAACTGTGTGTTGATGTATTCCATGAGTTTTAGTAGGTATTCGCCTTGTCGGATTACATCGTAGAAGCGTGTGCTTATGGTGAGTTGGTCAGTGTAATGCCCGTTGCCGTTGCTTACTGTGGTTGAGGTTATCCATATGCCATCTTTACTGCTGACTGCGCCAGTGTCTAATATGGGGCTTTCGTTTACGAAGATGGTTTCCCCATAGGTGCCGAAGCCGTGTTCTGCTAGGTCTAATGCTACTGCCAGTTCAATCATTTTAGTATCCTTTGGAAGTAATTGTCCGCGTGGGCTTGGGCTTTAGCTACTGCACGATGCAGGTAGAATCTTGTGCCGGGGTGTCGATGGTTTTCGTATTCTCGTCGTTTGGCGTATGGGACTATGCCGCCACCGAAGGCGACATAGCCTTTCATGCCTTGGAGTTTGAAACGTCCTGAGTCTTTCAACAGTCCGGGGTGTTTGTCTTCGGGTTCTTTGCCGATTGGAGCGTTGGTTACAGCGTCCTTGTGTATGTCGGTGAGCATGTGGGCTAATCCATTGCGCATGACTTGACGGCCTTGCTCGTACACGCCTTTATTGATTGTGACGCGTAGGCTCATATGGTGCTCCTTCCGTATGGTTGAGCGTAGACGGTGATGAATCGTGTTTTCCCGGTGGTCATGTCGTCGCCTTGACTTGCTTGAGTGATTTTGAACGCCCGGTTTTTGGTTTTGACTATCAGGTCTAATAGCATGTCGGGGTCTCGCAGGTCTGCTGGTATGTCTTCGACTTGCAGGTGGAATCGGCGAGTAGCGATACGTACACCATAATCGCCGAACGCGTCCGAGTTGGTGGAACGTTTGATTATCGCGTGTACGTCTGCTAACTTCTTGTTGTTTCGTTCACTACTCGCATACTTCCATAGTCCGACGGTTTCCACTTGGTCGGGGAAGAGGGTAAAAGGATTACAATCCAAGACCATCACCGTCTCCAATCCAATACGGTACTACTGGGAGTGTGTTGGGTGTCGCGATACCTCCCACACCTAACGGCTTCTCGCAGAGACTCCACATGTTGATAACGCTAAGATATGGTTGGATTGCTTGAGTGAGCGTGTCGGTGGAGGTGTTACGTTGGTAGGATACGCTAACGTCTTCGATACTCTTGCTGGTGATAATATCCGTTTCGTCCGCATGTCGTTGCATTGCACTAACCATGCCTGACAACACGGCTTGCAGACTAGCCGGGAGAGTATCGAAACCATATGTTCCGGTGACGGTTACGACAGTGCCCGGCTGTGCCTTGGTTTCGAGGGTGAGCGTGTTGCCGTACATTTGTTCTACTTGGCCGGTAATGTAATCCATGTCGCCAACAGTCGAGTTGAACGTGAATGCGACTGGATTATCGTTAACCGTCACTTTGGCGATACTGCTATACCATGCTGGGAGCACAATTGTTTGCCCATCTTCACACACGATGGCTGGGTTGACTCCGGTAGCTCGAGACACCATCGCACCACATAAAAGTTTCTGCAATGCGGGCAGTATAGTCGGCAACCATTTACGAGCATTATCGCCACCAATATTCTCAATCGGGATAAAAGACATTTTTCCTCCAAATATGCGAAAAGGGGCACCCCACATTTGGGATACCCCTACTATTCTACCGTTTACACGGTGGACTTGATGGCGTCAAGAATCGCGTTCACAGTGGTGATAACGTCCGTCAGTTCCGCGTCACTCTGCAACTTGGTAAGCTTGCGGAGATTCGTGAGCACGGTTTCCGTATCACCCAACTGGGCGCTGATACTGTCGCCCAGCTTGAGCGGGCTAGTACTAGTTCCGTCTCCTGCAAGACTATTGTCATGCGCGACTTGTGCGATGCCACCACCGGCGCCAGCACCAATATTAATGTGCGCACCCTTTTCATCCACGAAACTAACCTCGGTGACATGCTGAGACTTAGGCGCGTCAACGTCAGAAATGTGCGCATAAATGTTAGTCATATTCAATCCTTAATTAACGAGGGGTAGAGTATTTAACTCTACCCCGTTAGTTAGTCGGTCACTCCCCGGCCTTCGGAGTCAGCACGCCAGCACTCTTAACCTTCATCAGAGCACCACCCGCGAAAATCTCCGACAGATATTCCTGCTCGTTAGTCTTCAGAGCGAAATTGGTGAAAGCACCGATAGACGTATCACCAACCACACCGAAAGCTTCCGGCACAATAATCACTGCGCGAGTCTTAGCGTCATCGGCATCAGTCCACCAATCAGGCGTGATAACCTTATCCACGCCCAAGTAGGCGGCGAGGTTATCATTGCCGTAGCCGACGAGCGGACGGCCAATACCATCGGCCGCAGTGATAATATCCACCTTGGTATCAGGGCTGAGCACAAGCACCTTAGTGCCGGTTGCCGTAATCTTGGATGCAAGGCCAACCACATCGAGCACGAGATTAGCACGAGTACCCTCGGCCGCACTCAGAACGAAATTCTTGCCCGCGAACTCGCTGGAAGTGTCCTTAGCATCGGTCTGCACGGAGCGGAAGAAATCAAGGTCAGTATAGCCGCCAAGAATAATCTGACGGTCGATAGCGTGCAGAATATAGTTCGGCATTTCAGCTAGCAGGTACTTCACGAGTGCGCCCGGCTTATCGGTACGACGAATATCACCCTTGTTAAGCACTGCATACTTGACCACGAAATCGGCGGTAAGCTTACGTTCCACAAGATTAAACTTCTGCGTCTTCTTCGAGGTGCCATAGTTTGCCACCTTGTAGCCGTGGGCGCGAGTGTCATCGGTCAAGCCTGCCAGCTGAGCGCCAACGGTGAAGCTGTCAACGTCGAGCTTGCGATACAGCGGCCACAGCTCAGAAGCCTTGTTGAGTACGTCTTCAATCTCGGTAATAACCGAAGTCGGGACAAGCTTGCCAACACTAGCTTCATCGATGGAAGAGTTGTCGGAATAGGCGTGACGTGCCAGTTCCTCACGCCAAGCATTCTTAAAGCCCTCCATGCCCTGATTATCGGTACGCCACAATGCTTGCTCGTACGCCTTGGTAGCGTCCTCACTCTTCAGCCAGTCCTTCAGCGGGTCACTGGCCTTGGCGAGAGACTGACGAGCACCGCCCGCACTGTTGATGATGATGTTGGTTCGACCATTAGCCACGGTGTCACCCTCCTTACTGTTTTCTGCCTCGTTGGACTGTACCGGTTCTTCCGGTTCGGTGTTGTCACCGTTCTTTTCGGTCAGTCCATTGATAGCGTCCGTTATTTGGTCAATCAAGGTTTGTGCTTCATCCTTGGTGAGATTGTTCTTGAGTTCCATTATTTTTCCTTCGATATCGTTTAGACTACGGAAAACCGCCTTGCTATCGGCACCACGGTAGACCACGCTAATCTCAACGAGTTCGGCGTTATGGATTACACCGTTTTCGTCGGGGTCAGAATCGAAGTCGATTGTGATACTGAAAGAGTTGGTTAGCATTCCTTCACTTGCCAGCTGTTGCACGTTCCGGCCTTGCTCATTGTCGCTTAGTCGAGCCTGAGCCATTAAACCGGTATCATCAAACCACAGTTTCTCGATGATACCGACTTGCGCCGTGATGCTCGGCATATGGTCAAGCAGGAGCGGCAAAGTCAGTCGGTCGGAGTCGGCTAGGTCGGTCACGAGCTTGAGTCGGCCATCATTCACGGGGGCTTGCAGTGTTGCAAGGTCTACCGTGAAGCCATTGGTCATGCGCGTGCCAGAGTTGGCAAGGAACGTCAACGTGTGTCCGTCACTGCTGACATTGTTCGCGTCGCATGTGAGTGTCTGTTGCATTCCTATTTCCTTACGTTTTGAGCGTCCTTACGGGGCTTTATTGCTCTACACTGATTCTAACACTCTTATTGAGAATGCTTCTCACTAAGCATGGTGATGTGATAAAGCAGATAGGCACGGCAGTTAGGACACTTGAGCATAAGGCGGATACTATGCTCCGTCTCGCCTAGGAACCTTCCGCACTTCTTGCACTTGATTTCCATTAGGCCACCTCGTAAGTCTGCGTGCAACGACAGCGCGGGTGAGCCGCCGCAGTAACCATCGAAACATAGTCATTGGTGAAGGTTTCACCGTCAATGTCAATGGAATCGCCCTCGTCCATGAAGCTTTCCGCAAGCCCCACAACTTTGCCGTTCATATGCTCGCAGAATGGGCACGGCTTCTGCTCGCTACCGGCATCCAAACCGCTAGTGTGCCAGACCTTTTTCAAGGTCACGCCGGTTTTACTGCTGAGATTCTGCGCGCTGTAGAGATTGCCCAAGCGTTCAGCATTCCTCAACTCGTTCCCGGCCAGCAATTCGGCTCGGTCATCGTCAAGCAATCCGTACAATTCATGTACAAGTTCCTTGTAATCCAGTTTATCCTTGATACCTTGCGAGATAATCTTGGCAATACTCTTATTCGCGGTACCGGTGACAGCGGTCACTGTCTTGGTCAGTTGCTTGCGGTACGCCTTTTCAAACGTATCCGGCAGGGTCTCCCAGCCGACAAGTTGGGCAATCTGCGAGGGCGTCCAAGCGTCAAGAATCTTGGCAATGTCTGGATTAGTTTTGGCTAGTTCCTGCATTGCTTGAATAATCGTCTTGCCTGTGGAGTTGGCGTATGCGACTATTTGCGGCTCGTAGACCGAGAAAAGACCATCAACGAGTTCGGCTTGAATTTCCACACTATCCACGTCAGTCTTAGCAAAACTATGCGCCGCTAGATTAAGGTCAATCAAGTCACGGTAGAACTTGCGGACTAGCTTAGATGCCTTACTTACGGTTGATTCTTCAACGTCCGGTTTTACCGGTTCCGTCTTAACGTCATCATCTTTCGAGGCCTGAATCTGTGGCACAATCTGCGGGGCTTCCGGCTTCACGAAAAGAGACGGTGTAGCCGGTTCCAGTTCCAACGCACTATATTCTTCGGGCAAACGCAATGCCTTCACAGCAGTTTCAACGCTCGCCCCCGCATTGATAAGCTTGATAAGCGTATCGACCTGCACTGCCTGAGTGTCGGCCTGCACCTTGCGCACATCAGTCTGTGCCGGAATATCGAGGGTGAAATTTATGCCGTATCCAAGCCCACCCGTGATTCGGTCAAGCTCGAACTGAAATTTGTCCCACACCGTCATGCAGAGCGGTTTCAAGGTATTTTCGATAAAGGCTCGTTCGGCCTGCTCGGCATTGGCATAGGTCTGTCCATTATCGATACCGCGCACAATATCCGGCACCGCGAGGGCGCTTGCAAGCCGAGTGTTTACCACGTCGTTAAGACTGGACAAGTCGAGCGAATTATTGGCCTGTTGGAAAGGCACCCACACCAATTTACCGGTATCTGACGGTTTACCGCTCAGGGGGTCTACCGGAATCATGTTATAGACCACGCCGTTATTGTGTCCGGCGCCTTGGAACGCCTGTTCAAGCTGATTTTTTGTGCGTGTGAAATCGTCGGCGGTAGCGGACACAATGCCCATCATGCCAGCTGGGACAGCGCCGTTGGCGAAGAAGCCACGCTCGTAATCCGCTATCATGTCATCGACGTTTGCCCACTTGCGGATGGTCTGCGCGGGACTGATGCCACGCGACGGGTCAAGCGGATGTGTGGAATAGCTGAGTGCAATAGTCTCATTACGAGTAAAAGTACGAGTTTCCAAACGTCCGTTAATGGTCATGGTGACGCGATGCGTCCAAGTCGTGTGACTGCTATCCCACTGTCTGCTATCTTGTGGGAGGAACGTATAGCCCGCGATATTGTCCGGCGTAATCTCGCCGCCCGGTTGAATGTAGCCGCCTTGATTCGTCCACACCAGAATGTCAAGATGCGACTGGGTGAGAATACTATTGGCGATGAATTTCAGGAATTCAAGGCACGAGAATTGGTCATTAGGCGCGTACAATGCTTTGAGCGCGGGAGGTGCCGGGTTGATACGCTCGCCTTGAGCGTCAACAGCGTAGGGGATGATAGTGGCGAAACGTCCCGCAATCGCGTTGGAATATGGGAAAATCTGCGCGTACGCATCATAAGGTGGAATTACCTGCGTTCCACTGCCGCTAACCCTAGTCCATCCTTCAGTCAATGCTGGGGACGTTGGACGGGTAAAGAAACTTCTGATTTTATATCCGAGTTTAGACAATGTTACCGTCTTTCAATAGGCTTATTGATAACGGTTCTCATTATACTAGGAAGCCCCCGCAATCACTGCGAGGGCTTATCCCAGTCAACCAACCACCGGTAAAGAAAAAGGACAAAGCTTTACCGGCTCTATCTATAATACTTCAACATCCCAACTTGTCAACTTAACCGGCGTGTACACGCTCAATAAAACCGCGTCCGCAAGGTCAGGTGAGCCAACATTATTTGCCGCCTTGTAATCCGCTTTCGCTTGCACTTGGCGTTGATTCTTCGTCGTGAGTTTCCATTCACGCGTGTTTAATTCTTCGAACAAGTCGTTTTTATCAGGCAGTGAATGAATGAAATGTATGTCACCGGCTACTAGTTTCTCAGCGAAAGTAAACCACATTTCGCTATTGATGTTGGGATATTTCGTGTTGTCTTTAGCTCGTGACGCGGAATTAATCGGCTGAATGGGTAATCCGTCAGCAATAAGCATGTCGGTTAAACCACCGCCAACACCACAGTCATCAATATTAATGGCGACTGGATTGTATCGGTCTGCCAGTTGTCTAATGGTCTGCGCCGAGTCCGTTAAACGCGTGTGGTTCCAACTGACTAAATCGATAATAGTGCCGCCCCTATTGACTGCTACGGCTGTCCTGTCGGCTCCAAGTCGTGCAACGTCAACACCAAAGGTTATGCCACCGTCAGGCATGATGGTGGTTTCTGCGGACTGCAATTGTTGCCACGACATGATGCGGTTAAGCACGTTATCGGTCGGCTTGCCCTCCCAGATGTGCGCGAAGTCGGGAGACCCTTTAGCCTCCTGCACTTGTTGCAACACTTCCAGCGGCAGTAGTCCAGCCTTGAGCGCAGTACGATAGGTGACGTGCCTGTGGATGGTTCGCGCTTTCACCTGCTCGTTAGCATTCCATACGAACCGCTCCATAACCTCGTCTTTCGGTGTCAGAGGATTCATGGCAAAAATGACTGTACTGTTTTCCTTGCGGATAGTCGGCAGAAGAATATCCAGTGAATGCTTGGAAATAAATTGCGCTTCATCGATAAAACAAACGTCAATACCCTCCAAACCTTTGACAGTGGTTTCGGGGTCATTATGCAAGCCCTTGAAAACGAAACTAGTCCCATTTTCGTGCTCTATCGAGTCTTTCGTGATAGTGTATCCGCCAAGGTCTAACATGCGTATAGAGTCCTCAAGACTCTTCTTCACTGATTCATTAATCGAGTTTTGGAACTCACGAGCGCACAAGACTCGAATAGACTTGACAGCTCCACGCAACACTAACGACTGACATATGGTCGTGGTTTTGCCTGAACTACGGCCACCCTCGAAAACGAAATAGCGGGCGGGCGGTGTAAGTGAGTGAGTCCACCAGAAAAGACTAGAATAATCATCAGGAATCTTCATACAACGTATTCTAGTAATTGGCATGGAAACGCCCCTCTAGTCGCGCGATTAGAGGGGCTGTAATTTTACTTTACATGCCATGAGATTATCACACGCATAAGTTGCAATCTCATGCCAGCCAGTGCTTCAGGCTGGGAGCATTTCGGCGCATTGCAT
>ULUZ01072308.1_pt1 | contig 25855 bp, 24 predicted proteins | sample 1958881 | NCBI WGS metagenome assembly ULUZ01 (sample SAMEA4835771, study PRJEB28245) | human gut metagenome | biome: gut microbiome; material: fecal sample | place: Denmark | collected 2008
GATTTCGGAAAAGGCAAGCGGCATTTTACCGTAGACGAGGTAACAGAAAACAGTATCAGCCTTTCGGTACACTGTGCCGATCCGAAATATAACAAAACATGGACAATAAACAAGGGTGAAGAAATAACCTATCGGCCGCGCTCCTTTGACGGCGGGTATTTCTATGAATTTAAACTGATTTAGGAGGTACGGCTATGAATGCGATCGGAATTAAAATAAAAAAGGCGGATGGAAATCACGACCCCTGTACCAGTAAGTTTTTCGGTGCGCCGGTACTTCCCGATGGGTGGCCGGAAATGTTTTCCGAGGACATTATCTTCTTTGGGCAGATACGGCTTTCGGATATCGCAGAGCTTGACACGGAAAACAAGCTGCCGCATACGGGCTATCTTTATCTTTTCCTCGATATTGAGATGTATCCCTATCAGGCGATGGCGTATTATTATGACGGCGAGCCGAATGTAGTTGTGGATGATTTCAACGAAGCGGAAGTGCAGTTTGCTCATTTGAACGAGGATTGGCTCATGAGCTTTGAGCCTGCCGATGAAGATTTTGACGGAACCCGTTTGTTCGGTGTTCCCTCCTCCAGCTATGAAACGGACGAGGAACTGCTGCTGCAATTCGATCCGCTGGCAGAAAGCACCGGCTTTCTCGACAATATCGACGGCTACGCCTATTTCTTCTTCGGCGAGGGCAGGGATCGCATTAACGGTATCCGCTTCGGCATTGACCGTTCATAAAAGGGAGTTTATATATGGAACGGTATTTTACAAAAGGCAGCAGGATCCCGCTGCAAAACGGGCAGTCGGCAGAGGTGATTGCAAAACTCGGCGAGGGCGGGCAAGGCACGGTATACCGTGTGCGTATCGGCGGAAAAGAATATGCGCTGAAATGGTATCATAAAGGCGCCTTGCAGAATCCCCGCCGATTTTATCAGAATCTTGAAAACAATATCCGGCAGGGTGCGCCTTCCCCCACCTTTCTGTGGCCCGAATTTCTGACAAAGGAAAGGGACGGCAGCTTTGGCTATGTCATGAAGCTGCGCCCGTCAAATTACAGGGAGTTTTCGGATTTTCTGCTGGCAAAGGTGCATTTTTCCTCTCTGTCGGCGGCGGCTAATGCGGCGCTGAATATCACCAACGGCTTTCGGGAGCTGCACCGAAAAGGCTTTTCCTATCAGGATATGAACGACGGAAACTTCTTTCTTGATCCCGAAACCGGCGAGGCACTCATCTGCGACAACGACAATGTGGCACCCTACGGAGAGAGCCTCGGCATTGCCGGGAAAGCACGGTATATGGCGCCGGAGGTGGTGCGGAATATCAAGCGCCCGGATGTCATGAGCGACCGATTTTCTCTGGCGGTTGTGCTGTTCCGCCTTTTGTTTCTCGATCACCCGCTGGAGGGGAAGCGTGTGGTGGAGCACCCTTGCCTGACAGAGGAATTGGAGCTGAAATTTTATGGCAAAGAGCCGGTATTTATTTATGATAAAACGGATGATTCCAACCGCCCGGTACACGGCATCCATGCGAACGCTTTGCGCTTTTGGCCGGTGTATCCCAAATTCATTCGTGAGCAGTTTTTGAAAGCATTTTCCAAGAACGCTATGAATGGGCAGGAGCCCCGCCCTACCGATAACGATTGGCAAATCGTCTTTACACAGCTTCGGGACTGCATCGTGAAATGTCCTTGCGGTGGGGAAACATTCCTGAATCTTGACGGCGACAGCTTATGTATAAATTGCGGCCTGAAAATTCCGAGACCGCCTGTGTTATTATCGCAGAACCGCTACAAGGTTGCCTTATTCCCCGGCATGAAGCTCTATCGGTGCCACACCGACCGGGACAGCGACGATTTCAGAGAAATCACAGGCGAGGTTATACGCAATCCTAAAAATCCGGCCATATGGGGGCTTCGCAATCTCAGCGATGAGGCTTGGCAGGCCGAAACCAAGGACGGCAATGTAAAAACAATCGGCAAAAACGAGGTACTGGTCGCAACAAAAACAAAACAGATTCATTTCCCGAACTGTATCGCGACCGTCGAATAAGGAGGCTTTTAAAATGGCAAATATATATGAAGGCGCGGTGGAGGTTTCCCGCAGAACCATGACGCTTTTCTTTATTGTTGATGCATCAGGCAGTATGGACGGAGCAAAAATGGGAACACTTAACTCTGCAATTGAAGAAGTCATTCCCGAAATACGAAAAATATCCGGTGAAAATGCCGACGCGGCAATCAAAATCGCTGTGCTGGAATTTTCAAGCGGTACAAGATGGATCACGCCTGCGCCGATGGACGCGGAGGACTTTACATGGAGCTTTCTGACGGCGGACGGACTGACCGATTTCGGTGAGGCTTGCAAGCAACTCAACGAAAAACTGTCCCGTAAAGCCTTTATGGGCAATGTGGCCGGTTCCTTTGCACCCGCTATTTTTCTGCTGTCAGACGGCGAGCCGACCGATGAATATGCATCATCCCTCGCAAAGCTCAAAGAGAATAACTGGTTCAAAAAGGCCATCAAGGTAGCGGTCGCCATCGGCGAGGATGCGAACCGTGATGTACTTGCCGAATTCACAGGTAATAAAGAAGCGGTGCTTACCGTGCATACGCCGGAAGCGCTCACCAAAATGATTCGTTTCGTTTCGGTTACTGCATCCCAAATCGGATCAAAGTCCAGCGGTGTCGGCAAAGGCGGCGTGGACGAAGCCGCAAACAAGCAGGATGAGATGATTGACAAAATAAGCGAGGTAAAAGCCGCCGAGCCGGATGACGACGGTGATCTGGAATGGTGACGGACTATCGGGCTTTCCATTTGACAGTCATCGGTGCCTCGCATATCAAAAACGGCACGGTCTGTCAGGACTGTTCGCAAAGCTGTGAAAAGACGGAATGCCGCCTTGTTGTTGTGTGCGACGGTCATGGCGGCGCAGATTATTTCCGCTCCGACAGAGGGAGCAAATTGGCAGCCGTTGCCTTTATGGACTGTATGGAAAATCCCGATCTAATAGCGGCGCTTTCTGCGGCGGCTGCGGAAAAGCAACGGCAATCCCGAATGGAACAACTGATCAAAAGCATAATCGCTCGTTGGAACAGCCTTGTCGAGCAGGATATGAGGCAACATCCTTTTGATGAAGATGAGCTAAGCGGCGTATCAGAAAAGGCGCGGCGCAGATATGAGGCAGGAGAACGGCTGCAAGCCGCATACGGCACAACGCTTATCGGCGCAGTATTGGCAGAAAACTTCTGGCTGGGACTGCAGATCGGCGATGGAAAGTGCGTGACCGTATCGGAAACCGGTGAATTTGCACAGCCGATTCCGTGGGACGAGGAATGTTTTTTGAATGTCACCACCTCTCTTTGCGACGAAAATGCTGCCAAAGAATTTCGGTTTTGCTTCAGCCACACCTTGCCCGCCGCTGTATTTATCGGCAGCGACGGAATTGACGATTGCTTTGCCGGTGATGAAAGGCTGTATGATTTTTACCGCGTGACGCTGAAATCTTTTGCGGAGACGGATGAGGAAACCGCCATAGCACAATTAAAGGAGTATCTGCCGACTCTTTCCGAAAAAGGCAGCGGTGATGATATGTCGGTGGGCATTCTCGTCAACACAGACCTTGTCTGTAAGAGCGAATCGGTGTACAGGAAATAACAGAATAAAAATAAGTCGAGGTGTGAAATGAACGATAACGGCTCCAAGTTTTATTATTCCCGTCTGACGGACGGTGAGAAAAATCTATATGATCGGATATGCGAAGCGCTTCTTCGCTTTGAACCGGCGTTATCACTTCACGCCGGTATGGGCAAAGCGTTTACGGTAGACACGGGGAAGATTATGACCGCCGTACTGTTTGACAATCCGGTTTTCTTCTATCTCAATCGACATCGGGTAATCGTCAAGCAAACGCCAATGTATATTCAGTTGATTTTTCAGTACGACTACACGAAGGAAGAAGCCGAACAGCTATGGGCAGAGGTAGAAAGGAAAGTAGATCTATTTATAAAAAACCGCATAAAGCCGGATATGAGTCCGCTTGCCAAGCAGCTCAGTGTGCATAATTTTCTGTATTCCATCCATACGGCCGAGGAGCCATTTGACAGCGACTGCTTTTCGGTGGTCGGTGCATTGCTCCGCGATCGGTGCGTCTGCGAAGGATTCGCCAAGGCATATAAACTGTTGTGCGACAGACTTGGAATAGCCTCAATTGTGGTTGTAGGAGAGGCTTTGCACGAAAACGGGCGGCGGGAGCCTCATTCCTGGAACATCACCCGTATAAAAGGTGTAACCGCCCATACCGATGCAGCCTGGGATTCCCGTTTCGGCGGAGCGGCTTATGATTATTTTAATCTGTGCGATGCCGACATTGCCGCCGATCACTGCTTTGATACCGAGCTTTATCCGAAATGCGTTCCCAATAAAATCAACTATTTCTATAAAAACGGACTGATTGCGCGGGACGAGGACGAACTGCGAAAAATAATAGCCGACCGAGCGGACAAGCCTTACTACTCGGTCAAGCTGCTGTTTCCATTTTCAAAAGAGCGCCTTGATGAATTTTCCTTTGGTATAGGTATGCTTCGCTATAACGCCGCCCAGAATATCATCGGATTTATCAAGGCTATGATAGAATAGACCTATAGACAGGAGGAGTACCATGACCTTTTTGCAAGAGGATTTGGAAAGAATCGCAGAATTATACAATATCATTGAAAGCCATAAGGAACACGAATATGCAGCGCCCACCTATAAAGACAGCCCTTATCTTTCGGAAATGGCGCAAATTGCGCTTGCTCCCCGTGATCACGATATAGAAACGCTGGAAGAGATCATTCCGACGCTTTGGTATCTTACCGAATGTTATGACAAAATGTGCCGTGCGGGAATGTCCGTGAAATATTACACACCGCTGCTTCAAGCTCATACAGAGCTTATGAAACTCAGAGAATATGACAGTGAGGACATGGAACGGTTGGAAAACTGCTTTTATCTGGCGGTCAAGGCAAGAAATTATTATGAACCTGACGATTGCTCCGACCTTGTCGCAATCGTGTCCGGCAGTCTGCCGGATGAAAGAATCCGTGAATTGCTTCTCTCAGCGCAGGAAAATCGACGGGGATTCATAAAAAACGATCCCGTTGAAAAAACGGAGGAATACCTCGCGGTGATTGACAAGGTGGAGGAAAAAATAGATAAAGCCAAACAGATGAATTTCTGTCTGGAAAAATGGAATTTAAAAGCGCAGTTCTTGTTTGAGTTCGGTATTCTCTGGCGCTCCCCGGCGCAACTCAATCCGGGTGTAATGTTCGATTAAAAATGCCTGCATTTGAAACAGCGACAACTGCATTTTATTTATAAATTATTTTACGCAGAATAAACAATAATAATGGGACGGCAGTCAAACCATCCCCAAGTTCATCTATGCATTATATATAAGCTCACATAATACGATTTCGTTTGCTCTGATTCGTATGTTATTCATTTGGCGAACCCATTCCATTTGATTCTCTGCCTTGAGCTGTTCTGTTATACCCTCACGCTCTGCCATCTGCTTAACCAGCCGGGAACACATTTCTTCTGCCTGTTTGTCAATATCAGCAAGGTAACTATTCAATTTGCCACTGAGCTGCAAGCCAGAGATAAGAACCCGCTTGTTTTCTCGCAGATAATTCAAGTGCCGCTGCCCCCATATACCGATATGCACCTGTTCTTCCTCCGGTAGTTTCAGACACGGCAAGTAATAGTTGCCCTGTAGCTCATACCATAGCCCGTTGCTTTCGTTATATTTGTACTTTTCCATATTATCTTGACCTCCTTAAAATCTTGTGCTATCATCATATCAAAGAGACGCAACGTCGGCAAATGTACGGGGAAATATGTGAGCCTTCAGCCGGATTTTAAGTGTGAAATTTTAGGTTGGTTAAGAACACTCGCACCACTTGTAATTGAATAAGCGAAGAAAAATAAAATCGATAAGAACCAATCTCCAAAGGGTTGGTTCTTATTTTTTATGTAAAAAATTTGTTGGCAAACAGACAGGCAAATGATTGATTTAGTTTAAAAAATTCAAAAAGAAAAGGTGTTATCAATGGAATATTGTTTTTATCTTCCGAAGGAAATTATGGCAGATGAATATCGTGAGTATTCAGCAGAAACTAAATTGCTCTTTGCAATGTTGTTGTCAAACTCTAAAACATCATCAGCAATTATAGGTGTTGCAAGGTTAATTGATGAGTTAGGTTCAAAAGAAATTAACTTTTTGCATAAGGAATTGCAAAAAACAATCGCAGAAAGTGAAGGTGCTTGATTATGCAATTTGATTTCTTCAAAGGAAATGAAACCGAACAGTATATGTTCTATAGGGTTCCTCAAGTACTTTTCACCGATGAACAATTCAATAAGATTTCTTGCGAAGCAAAATTACTTTATGGTTTTTTAATTGACAGAACCAGTCTATCAGTAAAAAACAACTGGCTTGATAAAAGTGGAAATGTGTTTGTATATTTTACACTTGAAGAAGCAAAGGAAAAATTAAACATAGGCACAGGAAAATCTGTAAAGATATTTGATGAATTAGAGCGAATAGGTTTGATTATCCGTAAAAAGCAAGGTCAAGGCAATCCCACAAAAATTTATGTAATGAATTTCACAAAGCAAATATCTAAGACTTCCACACAAGTTGTTAAAGGCAAAGTTCAGACTTCCAAAAAACGAAAGTCTGAAAGTGATGTGGAAGTCAAGACTTCCAAAAAACGAAAGTCTACAGTTTCAAAAAACGGAAGTGTAGACTTCCAAAAATCGAAACCTAATCATACTAATAGAGTCATACTTACAGAATCAAATCAATCTTATCTATCAGATGACACTCATGATAAAGCAAAAGAGAAGTCTGAAAGTGATGGACAGACAGATTTAATTGAGGATATTAAGGAAGATATTAAATATCAGATTAATTATGACATATGCCTTGAACGATTAGATGAATTAGGAATTACCACAGACACCCTTGACTTAGTTGTTGACATATTGCTTGAACCCTATACTTGCAAATCAGAAATGATTGTAAATAGTCAGCCACTTTCCCCTCAGATTGTACAAGCACAATTCAGGAAAATCTCATTCGATCACTTACAGTATATTTTTGATTCGCTGAAAGCAACTACACAAAATCATAGAATTAAAAACTTAAGGGGATATTTACGAACTTGCTTGTATAACGCTCCACACACAATCGATCAATTTTACACAAACGAAGCTAATTATGACTTAAATAATTAGCTCGCTGGAACTTTTGCCCCACTGGGGCAAAAGTTAAAAAAGACAGGAGATGTACAAAATGACAATTATCACACAGGAAGAAGATTTTGTTAATTACAACGCTATTAAACGCATATCATCTTTTACGGTTGACATTTCTGAATCTGAAGATGAAGAAAAAAATGTTTACATACTGCTTGCATTTGAAAATAACAGTTCAGTTACAACTGATGATATTGAAGAAAATGCTAATGCTATTGACGGTGTAATACATTTGGGTGTTTACGGAAACAGAGAAGAACTTGATAGCGTGATATCAAGCTTGACCGAAGCACTTAAACGCAATGAGCCAGTTTTTGTCATGCCACAACCTACAAAGTGATTTGTGGAGGTGCTGTTATGAATCAGGACACTTCTAAAACGATAAGTGTTGTTGTACAAACAACAAGAATGACCGCAGATGTTTTGAAAGACGCTTTAAGAGCATTGCTTTCAAAGCAAACAAAACACGGAAAAATCAGATACGGCACAATAGCTAAGCGTGGCAAACTGGAATCTATTGAGGTGACGGAAAATAATATCAAGGATTTTTTGCATACCGCAAGAAAATATGATATTGACTATGCACTAAAACGAGATTCATCAACCACTCCACCAACATATCATGTATTTTTTACAGCAGCAAGTACAGGAATTTTCCAAAAGGCTTTTGCTGAATATGCGTCAGGAATAAACGAAAAAGTTAGTGAAAAATCGGTTGTTAATAGAGAACAAATCAAGGAAAATTCAAGAATTATAAGTCAAAAATATGCAGAAGCTGCGAAAGAACGCAATCTTTCAAATGACAGCATATCGGGGCGATAGCTATGCAGAATTTCTCAGCAGATAAAGTCAAAAAGATTATAATAAGCAATCTTCCCTTGCTTTTGTTCTTTTGGATTGGAGATAAGCTGTGCTTCGCATTTCGTACTGCAAATGGTACAGATTTATACACTAAGTTCTCACCGTTCATTGAAAATTTTACTGATAGCATAACGAATCCTTTTCCAAGTTTAAATTTAATCGACTTGGTGTTTGGGATAGGCATTGCGATTTTGTTTAAGGTGTTTATCACCTATAAGCGTAAACACGCTAAAAAATATCGTGATGGCAAAGAATACGGCAATGCTGTTTGGGGTACTGAAAAAGACATTGAGCCATATATGGACAAAAAGAATTTTGATAACAATGTTTTGCTGACAAAAACAGAACGCTTAACGATGGGCAAACCGTCTGCCCCCAAATATGCAAGAAACAAAAATGTACTTGTTATTGGTGGTGCTGGTAGTGGTAAAACAAGAGGTTATGTTAAACCAAACCTTATGCAAATGCACTCAAGTTATGTTGTTACTGACCCAAAAGGAACAGTGTTGGTTGAATGTGGAAAAATGTTCAAACAAGGCAGACCTGTAAAACAGTCTGATGGTTCAATAACTTATGAGCCATATAAAATCAGGGTTTTTAATACAATTGATTTTTCTAAATCTATGCACTATAACCCATTTGCTTACATAAAGCCAGAAACCCGTGAACAGGATATTTTGAAGTTTGTAGATGTTTTAATCAAAAATACAAATTCAAAGCAAAAAACAGGTGGCGATGATTTTTGGGAAAAGGCTGAAAGGCTGCTATATTCAGCATATATTGCTCTGATTATTACAATGTGTCCCGAAGATGAGTGGAATTTTCAGACATTGATTGAATTTATTAACGCTTCTGAGTGTCACGAAGAAGATGAGGGCTTTATGAATGCAATCGATTATGCTTTTTACTATCTTGAGAAATGGATAGAAAATCTTTGGTATGAAGATGAAGAATTTGATGAGGAAACTGAAAATTATAGAGAACTGCAAAATGATATACCGACAGCAGAACAGATAAGTCTTGGAAAATTTGCAGTAAGGCAGTATAAAGCTTATAAACTTGCTGCAGGCAAAACCGCTAAATCAATTCTCATTTCTTGTTCAACTCGCCTTGCTCCGTTTGCAATTGATAGTGTTCTTGAAATAACTCAATATGATGAAATGCACCTTGATAAAATTGGTGATGAGCTGACTGCACTTTTTATTATTATTTCAGATACTGACGAAACATTCAATTTTCTTGTTGCAATAATGTACTCGCAAATGTTCAACCTACTTTGCACAAAAGCTGACAACAATCCTGATGGCTCTGGCAAGCTGAAATATCATGTACGATGTTTGCTCGATGAATTTGCAAATATCGGAGAAATTCCGAACTTTGACAAGTTAATAGCAACGATTCGAAGTCGTGAAATATCTGTATCAATTATTTTACAGACTAAGTCACAGCTTAAAGCAAGATACAAGGATAATGCCGAAACAATAGAAGGTAACTGTGACACAACTATATTCTTAGGCGGAAAGGAAAGAACAACTCTCAAGGAAATATCTGAAGCACTTGGCAAAGAAACTATTGATATGTTTAATACCTCTCGAACAAGAGGTAATCAAGAAAGCTATGGTATGAACTATCAGAAGCTTGGCAAAGATTTAATGAGTCCTGATGATCTTCAAGTAATGGACAATACCCAGTGTATTTTGCAAATTCGTGGCTTGCGACCATTTTTCTCGAAAAAATTTGAAATTGAAAAACACAGTAGATATTCTATGCTTTTTGACTTCGATAAAAAGAATTATTTTGATGTGGCAAAATTTGTCGCAGAACAACAAAAACACAGAACAAAACTAACTAACAATACAGTAATTGATGAACACATAATTAAAAACTAAAATTCAGAAATCAAAGGAGTTATTTAATATGAAATACATAAAGAAAAATACAAATAATCAATCAAGTAATAAACTTACAAAAAGATGTAAAATTGCAAAGAAAATAAGCGTTGCTGTTATTGCAGCATTAACAATCATGGCAATGACTGCCATGACAGTTTTTGCTGCAGGAGCAACTGGTAAAGTAGATACAACAGACTTTATAAATAAAACAGTTACAGTTTTGCAGTCTGTTATATCCCTTATTGGTGCTGGTCTTGGTGTTTGGGGTGTTGTAAATCTCATAGAAGGCTATGGAAACGATAATCCTGGTGCAAAATCACAAGGTATGAAACAGCTTATGGCAGGTCTTGGACTTGTTCTTCTTGGCATTGTAGTTGTCCCTATCCTTGGAACAATGATGAAATCTGCAATGTAATTATAGATTTTCTTAAAATAACAGACACACTTATTCCGCAAAGTGTGTCTGCCCAAAGAGGGTGATGAAATGAGTTGGAATATAGTTCAAGACGCAATAGACGCTATACAAAATTGGTTCAAGGGTGTGCTTGCAGATGGTATAATTGGTTCTTTGCAAAGTACCAGCAATACACTTAACAGTACATTCAATACAAGTAATCAAGGTGTAATGACAAGTTTATTGACTGATACGCCTGATAAATTTACAGGTTCTACGGACCCTAATGCAACACCAATATGGAGTGGGATTGAAACAATTACTAACAATGCTATCGTACCTACTGCATTATTTATTTTGATTATTGTTTTAGTTTATGAACTGATTCAAATGGTTGTTTCTGGAAACAACTTTCGGGATTTTGACACAAGCATTTTTTTCAAGTGGTCTGTCAAAGCCGTATGTGGGATTTTGCTTGTGTCTAATGTATTCTATATTGTCACAAATGTTTTTGGATTTGGTTCAACTGCTGTAACTTCAGGATTAACAAGTCTTTTCCCTGACGGACAAAGTTTTCTGAATTCAGCAACAATATCGGGTTCACTTCGCAGTAATTTGGTAAATTTGGGAATAGGTGATTTAGTAGTTTTACTCATTCTTTCATTCCTGATAGCAATAGTTACTTTTATTGTGCTTGGTGCAATAATCATTGTTCTTGCAAGTCGTATGATTGAAGTATTTATGTATCTTTCAATATCTCCTATTCCAATGGCAACTATGATGAATAGAGATTGGGGCGAGATAGGTAAGAATTGGCTTAGGAATATACTTGCTTTAGCATTTCAAGGATTTTTTATAGTAGTTGCATTAACAATCTTCAAGGTGTTACTTGGAAATGTTATAACGCAAATGTCTAATATGGGTTCAAATGCAGCTGCTATTACTGGCAGTATGGCAATGATGTTAGGTTATATAGTCGCACTAATATTTACCGTATTCCGTTCAAGTAATATTTCAAAATCAGTATTTTCAGCTCATTAAACTTTTGCCCCACTGGGGCAAAAGTTGGAAAGGAGTGAAATATGGCTCAAAACTATGTAAAAATACCAAAAGATTTATCACTTATTAAGCAAAAATTCATTTTAGGCTTAACAAAAAGACAAGCTATAAGTTTTGGCATAGGTGCCGTAATGGGTTTTACCGCTTTTTATATTTGTAATACTACAATCAATTTTCAGGCAGCTTGTTTTGCACTTGGAATATGTGCATTTCCTGCGATATTTTGCGGGATTTTTAATAAAAACGGTATGCACTTTGAGCAAATTATTAAATTGATGATTGCTTTTTTTCGCAAGCCAAGAACAAGAACATATCAATCGGAAAATACTTTTTTGATTTTATCTCGGCAGTTTGAATACGATAAGCTAAAACAAATGCTTGCCAACAGTGATAAGAAACGAAGGTGAAAACATTGGTTAAAGAAACTAAAAAACAAATCAATCTTACAAAAGAACAACGAAAACAAATACAAAACAGAATGCACAAATTGAAAATGAAAAATAGGAATAACAGTTCTGCTACACAAACTATCATTCCATACATTGAAATGTGCAGTAATGGAGTTTGTTGGGTTGATAAAAATACTTTTTCAATGACTGTAGAGTTTTTTGACACAAATTATGAGCTTGCTGATTTAGATGATAAAGAAGGTATCTTTTCCAAATGGTGTAGCTTGCTGAATTATTTCGATGATTCTATTGATTTTCAGTTTACATATGATAATCAAAGACAAAATCTTGATGACGAGATGGATAAGATTAAAATTCCTGCACAAGATGATGATTTTAATGCTGTCCGTAATGAATATTCCGAAATGCTTTGTAAGCAACGCCGTAACAGTAATCATGGTTTTGTATTAAGAAAACTATTGACATTTACGATACATGAAGCGTCTTTAAAAGCTGCATATCGTAAACTTAACTCTATTGCAGACGAAATAACAAGACTATTTGCAGAGTTTGATGTAAAAGCAATTAAACTTGATGGTAAACAAAGACTTGAAGTTCTGTACCATGCTTTAAATCCATTTTCCGATGATAGGTTCATATTTGATTGGGGATTAAAGCTTAAAGGTGGATATTCAACAAAAGATTTTATTGCTCCTGTTTCAATGAAATTCAAGGAGAGTAAATTTGAAATCAATGGAGGTTATGGAAACATAACATCCATTGATATTTTGGCTGGTGAGCTATCAGACAGAATACTTAATGAATATCTAAATTGTGGTGAGCAAGTGTCTGTAAATATACATATTAAATCATTCGACCAGCTCAAAGCATTGAAATTTGTAAGAGGGAAAAAAACTGATGTAGAAAAAATGAAAATTGATGAACAGAAAAAAGCTTCTATGTCTGGCTATGACCCTGATATTTTGCCTGAGCAAATCAAACTTTACTTAGATGAGCTTGAGGAACTTCTTGCAGATTTAAATAGCAGAAATGAGCGATTGTTCAATATTACACTTACTATTCGTAGTTATTCTACAAGCAAAAAGAAAGCAGATTTACAGCTTGCTAAGTTAAAGAGAATAACTCAAAAAAATGCCTGTAAATTAAACACCCTTGATTGGTTGCAAGAACAAGCTTTTTCTTCGTTTTTGCCACTTGGATACAATGAAGTACCTAATGTAAGAACATTGCCTACATCTGCTTTAGGTGTATTTATACCGTTTACAGCCGATGAGCTTTATCAATCAAAAGGTTGTTATTATGGCATAAATTCATTAACAAAAATGATGATAATGGCAGATAGAGCAAATCTTAAAAATCCAAACGGACTTGTTTTTGGTACACCTGGCTCAGGTAAGTCATTCTTCATTAAGAGAGAAATTATTGACCGATACTTAAAGACCATATCAGATATTATCGTAGTAGACCCAGAGGGAGAATATTATGACCTTATAAACTATCTTGATGGTCAGGTTATAAAAATATCGTCAAATAGCGAACAGTATATAAATCCTCTTGATGTCAACTTTAACGATATTACAAAAGATAATCAGGAAGATATAATTGCAGATAAATCTGATTTTATTATATCACTTTGCGAGCTCGTGGTTGGCGGTCGCTTTGGACTTGAAGCCGAAGAAAAAACTGCGATTGATAACGCAACACGAAAAATATACAATAACTTTTTTGAGCATAATCCAATACGCAGAACAATGCCAATACTTGCAGATTTACTTGCTGCATTGCGTCAAGAAGGTGAAATTGCTTTAAGAGTAGCAAATGCACTTGAAATGTATGTAAATGGCTCTCAGAATCTCTTTAATCATCGAACAAATATTGATACAAAAAATAGATTGATTTGCTATGACATCAAGGAACTTGGAACGCAGCTCAAAAAAATGGCTATGCTTATTTTGCAAAACCAAGTATGGAATAAGGTTTCACTTAATAGAGATGAAGATAAAAAAACACTTTACTACATAGATGAATTTCACTTACTTTTGCGTGATGAGCAGACAGCTAAGTATTCCGTTGAAATGTGGAAGCGTTTCCGTAAATGGGGCGGTGTACCAACAGGTATTACTCAAAATGTCAAAGACTTGCTCTCATCTTCAGAAATCGAAAATATTCTTGATAATTCTGACTTTATTTGTATGCTTAACCAGTCTGCTGGTGATAGAGATATTTTGCAAGAAAAGCTACATATATCTGATGAGCAAATAAAGTATGTTACCAATAGTGGACAAGGTAAAGGACTTATTCGATATGGTAAAACAATATTGCCATTTGAAGATAAATTCCCAACAGATACAGTTATGTACTCGCTCATTACAACTAAGCCAGAGGAAAGAAACCTCTTAGAACAAAAGTTAGCAGAGCTGAAACGAACATAAGGCGGTGAATATTGATGAGTGAAGAATATAAAAACAGAGGTGTTCTGCATAAGCTTCACAAGGTTGGTACTCCATCAAAAAATATTCTGATTAAAGCTGTTACAAAATCAGTTTTAATTACAGAAACTACAGCTTTAATCACTAAAGACGCTATAACAAACCGCTTTTCTGGCAAAGAGTTTCATATTCATTTTGAACGAAGTCAGCATAAATCCGGAAAATTCAAAACTGATGTTAAAATAGTTCGTGCTAATGCTCCACTCTATAAGCAAAAAGGAATTTTTCATAAATTAGCTGATTCAGGGCGTTTTTTTGAGGGAGATGTTCCTTTCAGAAAAAGACAAATTAAGTATTCTCCAAAAAGTAAGTTTGGAAAAGTAGCATATTCCGCTACAAAGCCTTTAATTTCTACAAGCAAATTTACAATTAAGGCTGCTAAAAAAGTTGTAAAAGCAACAGCGTTAACTGCCGAAAGTGCTGTAATTACATCAAGCTCTTTCGCTTTAAATAAATTAAGACAAAGGCTAAGTTATAGTAGTGATACTCTTGATGGTGGTAAAGCTGTTCTTTCATCAATAACAGCAGTCAGAAATCTAAACAATGCTCGAAAATATATAATTAGATACAGGGCTGAAAGAAAAGAATACAGTCAACTAAAACAGTCCTTTAAAGCTCAAAAGTTCAAGGTTAAAAAAGCAAAACAAAGCTTTAAACTTGAAAAACAGTCTTATAAATCATTCAAACAAGGACAGAAAAAAAGACTGAAAACTATTTCAAAGGTATATAAATCTACAAACAAATCTAAAGCCAGATTTAAAGCTATAAAAAAGGTTTATAAGCCACAGAAAAAGGGTAAGCTTCAAAAACTTAATCAAAAGCAAAGAATACAAAAAAATATACGGCTTAAAAAATTACAGCGTAAAAAGAATTTATCACTTGAAAAAAAGATTTATAAAAATCAGGAAAAATTCAAAAAGCTGTTAAAAAAGCAAAAAAAGGAAGCTAAAGTTGTTCCAATAGCTGCACTTCCGCTTGTTCCTGTCGCTGCAGGAACAAAGCAGCTAACGGCTTCAATGCAACAGAAATTGCTGATGAGTGACCCTAACAATGACGCACTTCAAGCTGTAGATAAGTCCGTCGCTGTAGTCAAAAAGACTGTAAAAACTGCTAAATCAGCTAAAAGAAAGCTGCAAAATAAAACCGAGCCAGCTCGAAAAAGTAAATTGCATAAACAAGCAAATCGCTTACAGCAGAAAAAACAAAATCCTCCTAAAAAGAAAAAGTATAAAAAGAAGAAACCACAGCAAACATTTAAACAAAAAGCTCAGGAAGCTGCAAAAAAAGCAGCTAAAAAGACTGTAAAAATTGCCGCGGACTTTACTAAGTTTGCGTTTAAAATGTTTGGCATACTCCTACTCCCTATACTTGCGATAATATTTATACTTTCAGTTTTAATGCTAATGTTTACTGGTACTGCAGGCAATAGTTCATATATTCTTGGCACATATAACGCTCAAGATAGGTACTTGTCAGACTCAATTGAGAACTACACGAAAATAGCTTATGACTTCAATCAGAAAATTTTAAAATGTAAATCCGATTGGAAAAATGGACTTTCGGATTTTGGTGTAGACACTTCTTCATACAAAACAACACCTAAACACTTCTATTTTGGCAAAAGTACAGAGTTTTCTCAAAGTACATCTTATGACTTTGACCCAGACTTACTTGCTGCGTTTATGTGTGCGTACACATATAACTTTACTGGTGATGGAGAAGAAGAATCTGTTCCAAACTGGGAATGGAATAATGACTATACAGAGGTTCTTGAGAAACTTTTTAAAACCGAATACACATTTAAACATAAATATGAAGATGTATCAAAATGGAAACAGCTTGATAAGTATACTTTCTATGGTGGAGGTGGTCCGAACAGTAGCTATTGGACTGTTTACAGCGAGGACTTTACAAGAAGTCAGATGAAGATAAGAAATGTTCCGTCAGAAATTGAACAATTTTGCAAGGATGGTTATCTTCACTACGATTATAATTCTCTTGAGGTTCTGGACGCTAATGACGGAAATAAAAAAACAGGCTATTATATTCAAGACCAACGCTATATTATAAAAGACTCATCAAGAAACACCAATAATCCATTTTATGCTGTAACTACTGCAAACACTTATGTTTGGGAGCATGGGACTAATAAGGATGGCAGCAAAAAATATGAAAAGCGTTCAGATTGGCACTGGATTGATAACAAGCAACAAATATACTGCGTTGTAAATCCATCTGATACTGCAAAATGGAACAGTAATTTGAAAGATATTTGCTTGATTAGCTTTTATAAGAAAAATTACTGGTATGAGGATTGTTCGCTATATTACACTGTTCAGAAAAATTGCACATTCGACCAGGCTTGCAGAAAGCTTCTTGCAGAAAAAGAAAAAGACAGTGCTGATAAGGATAAATATAAGGACGCTCGACTTAGCTTTTACTCTGTACTTTCAGAACCGCAAAACAAAAAAGGCACTAAGACATATGGTAATCATCAAATGTTTAATGCTCCAGTCGGTGGCAAATCGCTTGAAAAGCTCTCTGGCAAAATATATAACGGCTATGGCTACGATATTCAAACCTGGAACAGTGAGCATTGCAGTCTTACTGACTGCCACAAGGGTGTTGATTTTGAAGCAAAAAAAGGTGCTAAGGTCTATGCAATGTGCGATGGATATGTTAATTGGATAAATGAAGGTGAACAATCACTCTCTATTAATACATCTCAAGATATAGAACTTTGGTATGATGATAAAGATAAAAACAATAAAAAATTTCCTTTTGAATTTATATATGAAAATATAAAGACCACTCTTAAGCAAGGTGATACAGTAAAGCAAGGTCAATTAATTGGTGAAGTAACTGATTACAAGCATTGCTGGCAAAATAAAAGTAATTCAAAAGCTTCAAAAAGTTATCTTCATATAACAGTTAAGATTGGGTATCCTAAGGAATTTCCATTAATCGGAACAGATTGGTCAGAAGTAGACCTTCGTTATCTTATATATCGTCACGAGAATGAGGGCAAATAAAAAAACCGCCCTCTCAGGCGGTCAAATTTCTCAGAAGACTACTCCTCTTTTTTCTTCTTATTAAGCATTATGATAATAACAATTATTCCTGCAATAATCAAAACACCGATTACAATCAATATTATTTGTGTAGTGCTTGGATTGCTTGAATCATCTGCAAAAACAACCTCTTGTGTATCTGGACCGACAGATTCAGTTGTTGTAGGAGTATCGTCACCAGAAGCGGTTAAAGCACTTTCCATTTTGGGACTACCTGTAGTAGCAGAATATGAAGCCGTATCAGGTTTGTTATCAGTCATCGAACTTGTTTGACTACTATTTGTTGAAGAATTAGAAGAAGTACTTGCAGTTTCACTTGATGAGGTTTCATTTTTAAGATGATATTTAGTGACAGAATTAACAACCTTGCCATTTTCATTTTTGCAAATGTACTTATTGGTTGCTTCATCATATGCCCAAAAGAGTATATCTGAAACATTATCATCTGAATACTGCATATATTTTCCTGTTAATGCAACATAACAACCCCATGATGGATTATCAGAAACGCTATATTCTTTTTTATCATTATCAAATGACCATTGCAAATTTGCATTTGTATGTGACTTTAGATACTGCACAACTTCTTCACTATATGGCACTATATTGCCATATTTATTATGCAAGTATCTACTAAAATCTGCACTTGCGTCTGTAACTTGATAATCAATTTCATTGTATTTATCTCCTAATTGTGACACGAAATTTTTGAGTTCTTCCCTTGCTATTGACAAAGTAAGTAAGTCGTCATTTTTTTCACATTCAGCGAGTTCGTTTGACTGACCGTAAGTAAACGATTTCCAAATAAAATCATACCTTTCCTCATCATTTAAATACCTTATTTGCTCATAACGATTGAATTTAGTTTCAGTCGCAAATGCAGTTACAGAAGATATTGACATAACAGTCACAAAAGATAGAAGAATACTAACGATTTTTTTCATTGTGGTTTTCATTTTGCAACACTCCTAAAAAATATTTTTATGATACAAGCATATCATCTTTTTGTATTACAGTCAACAAATTTATTCATCGAAAGGAAAATTCTTTATGACAGAAAATCAAAGTCAAAGAAAAATTAACGCTATTCAAGCAAAAATCAAATCAATAGATGAGAAAATGAAATCTTTGCTTGCACAAAAGAAAGAACTCGAAAAGCAGGCACAAGAGATTGCTGACCATGAAATTCTTAATATTGTTAAACAGCAGGAAGCTACTATTGAAACTCTTAACGATGATTTGACTCTTGCAAAGATTCTCAGAAAAAATAATCTTACTCAACAGGATATAATGGAACTTCTTGCTCCTGACGAAAGAAAAAATTCTAATCAAAGTATAAGAGGAGGAATTTTAAATGAATAAAATCAAAAAAATACTTGTATCATTTATGGCTCTTGCGATTGTTTCTGCCGTACCACTTTCCGTTTCAGCTGTAGAAACAAGTACTGCAACAAGCTCACAATCTCAAACGAGTTCACAGACAGAAACTACATCTCAATCTGAACCTGACAAGCCAGAAAGCCAACCTTCAACTTCATCAGAAGCAAGCTTATCAACTGAAAGTTCAGACTTAAATTATCTGTTTTCGGATAATACATCAGGAAATGCTGATTTGATAGCTTCTCAAGAGGTTATTGCTGATGATGGTAAATTTCAATTTTTAGCTGTTACAACAAGAGATAAAGATGTTTTTTACATTATCATTGACAAAATGAAAGCCGAGGATAATGTTTATTTTCTGAATGAAGTAGATACATATGACTTGCAAAAACTTATGAGTAAAAACAGTGACAACTCAGAAAATAGTGATGTTGAATATAATACATCTTCAGACAAGTCAGAGAGTTCAGAAGAATCTGGAGAGGAAAGCCAAAGCAGTGAAACATCAGACAGTGGTATGACTAATATTCTTTTGATTGGTGGAGTTATCGTATTGGGTATAATCGGCTTTATTATCTTCAAGATTAAAAAAGGTGGATTTGGAAATAAAAAAGAAACAGTAGTACCTTTTGATGATTTTGAGGAAGATGAGGAAATTAACGAAGATGAGGAGAGTAAGAAAGAATGAAACTTGTAATAGCTGAAAAGCCATCAGTCGCTCAAACAATCGCAGCCGTTCTTGGTATATCGAATACTAAAAGCGGATATATTGAAGGCAACGAATATCTTGTATCTTGGTGCTTTGGTCATTTGATTGGACTTGCCCCACCTAACTTTTATGATGCTAAATACGCAGACAAGCAGTGGAAATTTGAAGATTTGCCTATAATGCCGTCACAATGGAAGTTTGTAGTAAATCAAGCAACTAAATCTCAGTATGAATTGCTTAAATCTCTTATGTTCAGAAATGATGTTACAGAAATCATCTGTGCAACTGACGCAGGTCGTGAGGGTGAATGTATTTTCCGCTATGTTTATAATCTTGCTAATTGTCATAAGCCTGTAAAAAGATTGTGGACATCATCTCTTGAAGCTACTGCAATTAAACAAGGTTTTGCAGAATTAAAAGATGATAGTTGCTATGATAACTTATTTGCTGCTGGTTTAGCAAGAGCAAAAGCCGACTGGCTTGTTGGTATGAATGGTTCAAGATTATTTTCAATTCGATATAAAACAAATATTTCTATCGGTAGAGTACAGACTCCTACTCTTGCAATGATTGTTGACAGAAATTATAAAGTTACAAACTTCATAAAAGAAAAATACTTTCAGATTGGCTTGAATTGTGGCAACGGACTTGTTGTAGGCTCTGAACGCATTGATGATGAATCAATGGCTAATAACTTGCTTGCTTTATGTAATGGCAAACCAGCGGTTGTAACTGATGTAAAAAAGGAGATAAAGACTACCAATCCTCCAAAACTTTATGACCTTACAACTCTTCAGCGTGAGGCTAACAGACAATTTGGCTATACAGCACAGCAAACACTTGATTATACACAAGCACTTTATGAAGCAAAGCTTGTTACATATCCTCGTACAGATAGCCAATATATAACAGATGATATGGAACAAACTGCAACAAATATGGTACAGATTGTAAGACAGTGCTTCCCTACCTTTATAAGCTCTGATATTGATTTTGTTCCAAATATTCAACGCTGCATAAATAATGCTAAAGTTTCAGACCATCACGCTATTATTCCTACTGCGGAGATTCAAAATATAAATCTTGCAGAATTGCCAACAGGTCAACGAAATATTCTTGCACTTGTATCAGCAAAACTCTTGCTTGCCACAGGTGAAACTCACAAATATGAAACTGTTAAAATTGTTGTCAATTGTGAAAATCACGATTTCCACGCAAACGGAAAAACGATTGTCGAAGTAGGTTTCAAGGCTTTGGAAAAGCAGATAATGCCACAGTTAAAAGGTAAAAATACTGATAGAGATAATGAGAAAAATAACGATAAGGCTTTACCAGAGGTTAATGTCGGAGAATCATATCCAATGGTCGGTTCATTTAAGGTAGAGCGTTATACAGCTCCACCAAAGCAATATACAGAGGATACGCTTCTCTCTGCTATGGAAATTGCAGGAAATAGTGACTATGATGAAGATTCTGAAACAGAAAAGAAAGGTTTAGGAACTCCTGCAACAAGAGCAGGAATTATCGAAAATCTTATTAAAAAAGAATATATAAAGCGTGATGGAAAGAAACTTCTTCCAACAGAAAAAGGAAAAAGCCTTATTGCGGTTGTTCCTGAAGAAGTTAAATCTCCTAAAATGACTGCTGATTGGGAAACAACATTACAAAACATCGAAAAGGAATCTGCTTCTGATATTGATTTCATTGACAGCATAAATAACTTTGTTTTACAGCTTATTCAGAAATACGGCACTGTTGATACTGCAAGTGGTTTTGATTTTAGCCGAGAAGCTGTTGGAAAATGCCCTAAGTGCGGTAAAAAAGTTATGGAATTTCCAAAAAGCTATTCGTGTGAAAGTGGTAAAGATGGGTGTGGCTTTGTAATTTGGAAAAATATGTGTGGCAAATCAATAACACCAACTCAAGCAACAAAATTGCTTTCAAAAGGAAAAAGCGACTTGATAAAAGGTTTTAAAAACAAGGCTGGCAAAGAATTTGACGCATATCTTTTACTAAAAAACGATTATTCTATTGGTTTAGATTTTCCTAAAACTAAAAAAGCTTATTCAAAGAGGAGGTAATGATTCTTGAAAGTCAAGGTCTTAAAAGTCAGAAAAATAAGTTCTTCATTTCCGAAAGTAGCAGTGCTTTATCGTAATGATTGTGATGAAGATGAGCATTTTCCATATAAAAATCTAAGACATACAATAGGCTGTTGCATAGAAAGAAGATACGGAGAATACACAGAGGAAAACATAAAGCGTTTTGAGCAAGAATTGAATTTATCAGAGGGATGTTTGGATAATCTATCAGGAAATTTCCTAATATCACTTAAAGATTTAATTACAATATGTAGTCATTCTTTCGATTTCCCAAATTTATATATACCAAGCGAAGTTTTGCTTTGTTGGATAAGAATGTATGTGAAAGAATATGTTTTATTATGCTGATAGACAGAACTATAGAACAATCTAAATCTGATGATTATCTTAGTCTGATACCCGAAATTGCCAGATTGCTAAATATGTCCGTATCCACTGTTAAGCGTTATCCAAATGATATACAACATATTTTGTGTGAAATTTACGCAAATAATTACAAAGCAGATGAAATAACGCTTAAGCAGGCATTAGGTCAGATTGTACAGCTTAATTCAGAAACAGAGCAAGAAATTAAAAATTCTACTTATGCTTCTGAAAAAGCCAAAAAGGTTGATAAGGGCATTTCATATAATAAGCATAACGAAAATAATCAGATACAACAAGAACATCAGAAAGTTAAAAAACGAGCATTACTTACCCGTGAACAAATTATCAGAAACGCAAAAATAATTCGTGATAACTATTATAATCAGCAACAAGGTCAGTTTGTAGAACAAAACGAACAAATAGAACGCAAAAAACAAGGATAATTAACTTTTGCCCCAGTGGGGCAAAAGTTGAAATCATAAGTAGGAGGAAAAAATATGCCAAACAATGATGAAGCAAAGACTGTGAACATTAAAATAAGTGAGGTACTAATTAAAAAAGAAACCGAGGACAAGATTAAAACAAGAGTACCAAGAACATATGATAACAAGGAACGCTATTTAATTTTAAATCAAAATGATGTTGAAGAAATCAATGAAGGAGCAACATTGCTTGCTACTCTTGAAAAAGATAAGATTTATAATCTTGTTGATAAAATAGGTGATGTCATTGAGCAATTAAATGGTGAGCAGCTTGCTAATAAGTATTATGCCCCTGTTCAACAAAAGAAAAAAACTGTTGATGAAGAAACAGTTTTTAATGAGGAAAATGAAATAAAAAACGATAAAGAAAATACTTCTCAGCAATCTCAAGAGAAGAAAGATTCAGAGCAGACAGTAAAACTTAGTCATAGTGTCCTTGATTCTAAACACACAAAATTTGAAGTAAAAAGAGCTAAGCTTGAGGATAGAAACTCAAAGTTGCAAGAAAAAATCAAAAAGGCTGAAAATAAGATTGAAAAATGGCAAGCAAAGAAAGATGATACTTTAGAAACTCTTAAACAATGCAGGAAATTGCTTGATATACCAGCACTTCCTGCTCCTGTTGTACAGTTTTTGAAGCTTTATGAACAATCAAAAGCAAATAAGATTTCTTCGTTAGAAGATAAGCTTACCGACAAAAAACAAAGTATCACTTCAAAGCAAAATAAAATTGAGAAGAACAATCTTAGAATTTCTAAAATTTCTAAGAAGCTTACAAAGCTTGAAAACATAGATAAGTTTTTAAACAATATGCATACATCTCAAGGTCGCAGAGAAAACTTTGTGAACGGTTTGCAGGAATTTAGAAAATCTTCCCTTACTCGTTCAAAGAAAAAGCTTGATAAGCTTGAAATAAAAATAGCTGTAACACAAAAGCAATTTGATAAAACTCATTTTGCAGAAGAAAAGATTAAGCTTAGAAATACACTGCATAGTCTTAATGAAAAGAAAACATCTCTTGAAGATAAGATAGCTAAACTTGAAGGTATGGATAAAAAACTTGAAGCTGTTAATCTTCTTCCTGATAGCAGAGCTGATGAGATTATCAATGAAAGCTGTGAAAAAATATCATCTGCAATAAGCGGTATGTCAGATATTACAACTAATCAAGCTGTTGATAATGTTCTTGATACCAGCGAACAGGTTATTGATGATAAATTTAATAAGATAAAAGACGAACCAAGCCAGAATGCTGAAGATAGACTTAAAGAAGAAATGGCTTATAAAGTAATGTCATCAGAAGTACCTCAAGATTTGCCAAGCTTTCAGAATTTATATAACTTATTTGATGAACCAGCTGAAACACCGCAAAAATCAGAATCGCAGTCAGACAAGAAGGTTGAACAACAAAGAAAATCATCACCTTTATCCAGAGATACAATAAAGAAAAATGCAGCAACAATAAAAGCTAAGGAGCAAAGTCACGAAGCACCTAAACAGCTTAAGTCACAGGGACAGGAGTTATAATATTAACTTTTGCCCCGCTGGGGCAAAAGTTGGAGGTGGAATAAATGGTAAACATATACGGTAATATAATCTGGAACAATTCAACTTCAAACTCAGCAAAAACTATTTTAAATATCGAAAAAGATAACTTGCAATCAATATTGTCTATACTTGAATCCTCCGCAGTTAATTACTGCTATTATATTCAAAATGATATTTGCAGTATAGCTGTTAATAGCTTTGATTTAAAAAATCTTATGTATTTGCCAGAAATGCAAGGTGTCAGTAAATCAGTACCTCGAAAAGCTTCTGAGCCTAAAAACATTATTGGTAATACAAACTATCGCAATATAAGAGATAAAGAATTTCAAAAGCTTGATACTGATTTAGCTCTTAAAGTTGCTGAAATGCTTAGTGTTTCTCATATACCATTTTCAGGTCGAATTTATGGTGATAATACTACGCTTACTATAAACAAAAATGATAGAGAAAAATTAAGTGAGATTATACAAGCGATACAAACACAAAGAAGCTTATTTAAAAAAGATGTAGGCAAATTAGCTCCAATATACGATTCAATAGCAAAATTCCAATATAGCGATGAACAGAAAGCTATCTTACTTCCAGCAATAAATCTGTGTTATCTGAAAGGTGAAAGCCTTGTTGAGATACTTTCATCTGATATTTATGAGATAAGTCAATACTCACCAGAACAACTTAAAAAATATACTGAATTATTTGTTGAAGCATATAAAGATTTATCTGAATATGAATTTATATTTAATGGTCAAAGTATAAGCGATTATAAAGAACAAGTTGCAAAAGATATGCTTTTTGACAGTGTTACCTATTTGCGAGGCTATGACAATGAACAAAAACAAGCAATAAGAGAACTTATAGATAATGATGTCAGCGAAACAATATTGAAGATACTTGATTACAATTTTGCTCCCAATGAATTGCGTAAAATACCCGATATTTTGCATAGTAAAAATGCTCTTGAAAATCTTTATCGTCTTATTTCTGATGTAAAGCATATAGAATTAAATACCTTACATAATCAGTTTAGACTGAATACATACACAGCCGATACAGCAGAGATTTTCTGGTTTATGTATGATGCAGAAAATGCAAGTGTATTTGATACTGGAAAAGGTAAAATCGCAGAAATAGAAATAGAACCTAATAGAGGTCTTTGGAATAGATTAGCTGAATATGGTTTATTACTTAACGAAAACAGCGAACAGCGTATTTTATTTGAAACTGACGGTAAAGACTGGAATAAAATTGTTATTCCAGATGTGTTTGGAAACTTAACAAATAGTATTGATGTTTATAAAATACTTACTTCTGATGAATTAAGCGTAATGCAAGAAATTTCTGAAAAAGTGCTTTCTGGATTTTATTCACAGCTTGAATTTGAGCAGCCATCATCAGAACAAATAAATACTTCAAAAGAAAAAACAGATATTACACAGCTTGTTAATATTTCCGAAAATGATAAAATTCATCAATCTGATACATATCCAACAATTACTTGCGAATGGAGCGAAAGTTCTGCGTTTGAGGATGGTAAAACATATACTGTTGCTGAATTTGACAGCATAATGAAACAAGCTGACAATGAATGGATTAAGCAAAGGCAATATGAAATTGACACCTATGGAAATGACATAGATAAAATCTATGAAGCATACGAAAAAGGTGAAATCGAAAGTGTACATCAAGGGTATGCCAAAACAAAATTTAATATAAATATGCCTGATGGAGCAGTCCACACATTCCGCCAAGATATTGGCGATGGCGATGGTGGAGTTATTGATTTTTTAAAGCA
>ULUZ01062580.1_pt1 | contig 23864 bp, 15 predicted proteins | sample 1958881 | NCBI WGS metagenome assembly ULUZ01 (sample SAMEA4835771, study PRJEB28245) | human gut metagenome | biome: gut microbiome; material: fecal sample | place: Denmark | collected 2008
CGTGACCATTTCCTGCATGGCGATAACATCCGCCGCCGAGCAGACGGGAGAAAGCGTCGCCATCGGCTTTACCACGCCAGAATAGCGTTCCAGCACGTCCATCTCCTGCTCAATCGTCGGATAGCCGATGGACAGGCGCAGGAAAAAGCGATCCATCTGCGCTTCCGGCAGGGGATATGTGCCAACAAATTCGCCCGGATTCTGCGTCGCCAGCACGATAAAGGGCTGCGGCACGGGGTGCGTCACGCCATCCACCGTCACCTGCTGCTCTTCCATCACTTCCAGAAGGGCGGACTGCGTTTTCGGGCTGGTGCGGTTGATTTCGTCCGCCAGCACCACCTGACTCATCACCGAGCCTTCGCGGTATTCCGTTTCGCCGGTCTTGAAGTTGACCAGCGTGTAGCCTGTCACGTCGGAGGGCATCAGGTCCGGGGTGAACTGAATGCGCCGGAACGTGCAGTCCAGCGATTTCGCCAAGGCGCTGGCGAGCGTCGTCTTGCCCACGCCCGGCACGTCCTCAATCAGCACATGCCCCCGGCACAACAGCGCAATCAGCGCATATTCGATAACTTCCTGCTTGCCCACGATAACGGTGCTGATATTGTTCATCAGCCTTTGAATCATTTGCCGCGGCTGCATACTGCGCCTCCTCTTCGTTGATTCCTCCATCAGTATACCCGTTTTCGGCGGATATTGCAAGCAAAGGGCGCTGTTTTTACATTTGCGCGCCGCGGAGAGAGAATGAATTTTCAACGCTCGTTTATCTTTCTGCTGAATGCTTGACACGGTCAAGGTTTTATGCTATGCTTCGTATTTGTTGATATTCCCGGCATTTTGCCGCATTATGGGAGGAAAGCATGATTCGCATCGTCACCGAATCCATGTCCGATTTTACGCAGGAGGAAGCCAAGGCCGCTGATCTCATCGTGATGCCGCTGCCGATTCGCTTCGGCATGGAGGAATACTGGGATGACGGCGTATCCCTGACGCAGGATGATTTTTATGCGCGCCTGCGGGTTGCCAAGGAACTGCCCAAGACCAGCCAGGTGCCGGTGGAACATTACCGCAAGTGCTTCAACCGTCTGCTGGAGAATCCGGAGGACGAAGTGCTGGTGATAACCGGCTCGTCGAAGCTGTCCGGGTGCTACCAGTCGGCGTGCATTGCGCGTGAGGCGTGCCACGACCCGGCGCGCGTGACGGTGCTGGATTCGCTCAACGCGACGTGCGCGGAGTACATGCTCGTCGATCAGGCGCTGCGCTATCGCCGCGAGGGTGTCAGCGACATGCCGACCATGCTGGCGAAGCTGCGCGATGTGATGGCGCACTACAAAATCATCGGCATGGCGGCTGACCTCAAATATCTCGTCATGGGCGGACGCCTTTCGCCTTTGGTGGGCAAGCTGGGCAACCGCCTGAGCATCAAGCCGACGCTGAAGATTGAGGACGGCATCGTCAGCAAGGCGGGCATGGTGCACGGAATGGCGAAGGGGCGCGCGTGGTACATCGAGCAGCTGAAGGAGTGTCCGCCCGACCCGGACGTTCCGGTCTATATCGGCGGCGCGGACTGCCCGGAGACGGTTGCGCTCATCAAGTCGCAGATTGAAGCGGCGAATCTCGGCATTCAGGACATCCGCTGCGTCAAAATCGGGTGTCTGATTGGCACTTATGTTGGCCCTGAACTGACGCTCGTTGCGTGGAAGCGGAAGTAATCAAAACGGCAGCTCTCCCCAAATCGCGGGAAGGCTGCCGTTTCTTTATCTGAATTTGCACAGCGCAACGTGCAAATCCACCGTCACATGCGCATCTGCCCTTTGCGCCAGCGCATCCTTTTCCGCTGCCGACAAGTCGTGATTCAGCGGCGTCATGCGCACGAAATCGCCCCATAATTCCGGCGAGACGGGCAGTGTCTCATGCACCCGCACCGCCTTTACCAGCTGCGCCTTCTCCCGCAGGTACGCATCCACCTGCCCTTCCTCGTAGGCGGACATGCCCCGCGCCGCGCGAATCTCCCGCAAATAGTCCTGCCCCGGATAGACCTTCACCAGCACGCCGTCCGGGGATAATACGCGGCGAAACTCGTCGTAATTCGCGGGGGTCAGCACATCCAGCACGGCGGAAAACGTGCCGCCCGCAAAAGGAAGGCGGCGCAAATCCCCCACGCACCAGACGGCTTGGCAGGGCTGGTTGGTTGCTTGCAGAATCGCGTCCCGACTGATGTCGATGCCCGCACCGATGCTGTCGGTTCGGCGTGTCAGCAGAGCGTTCAGGTACCAGCCTTCGCCGCAGCCCGCGTCAAGCAGCTTTTGTGGCGCATCCGGCAGCAGCGCGTCGATGGCGTCCGCGACCGGCTGATAGCACCCCGACGTGAATACGCGCTCACGGGCGGCAAACAGCGCCGCGTCATAGAATGTATCCGCCTGCGCCGAAAGCAGATTAACGCACCCGCGCCGATTCACATTTATGGCGTGACCGCCCGCGCAAATCAAATTGTCGCCCTGCCGGGAAAGCAGCTGGCGGCAGACAGGGCAAATCAGCCCGTGCAGGTCAGAAACGGCGGCAAACAGCTTTTCGCGCTTGGAAAGCATCGCAAAATCCTCCTTGATATGCTGGACAAATAGGTCAAAGGGGTGTACAATATGCCTGAAATCCATCAGGAAAGGATGAGGAATATGTCTCGAATCGAAACCGTCCGCGCCGCGATGATGCAGGCAATGAAGGATCACGACAAGGAGCGCAAGGAAGCGCTGTCGCTGCTGCTGTCCGCGCTGAAAAACAAGGCGATTGACAAGCGCGCCGACCTCACGGAGGACGAAGAGAACGCCGTCGTCCTGCGCGAAATCAAGCAGTGTCAGGAATCCATTGAGCAGGCGAACGGCCGTGAGGATATTATCGCGGAAAACACGCTGCGCATGAAGGTTTATCAGGAGTTCGCGCCGAAGATGATGTCCGAGGACGAGGTGGAGGCGGAAGTGACTGCTGTGCTGGCGGAACTGGGGCTGGATGCGCCGACCGCGAAGCAGAGGGGGCTTATCATGAAAACGCTCATGCCGCGCGTGAAGGGCAAGGCAGACGGCGCGCTGGTGCAGAATGTGCTTGCGCGGCATCTGGCGTAAGTCATTATACCAGAAATCGAAATCAAAGAAAAGGGGGAGCAGCCCGCATGAGCTGCTCCCTTTTCGATTGGGTTAAGGCACTACCGCACAATTCGTCGGCAGCGCTGGCGATGCCTTTTCTGCCATCTGCTTCTTGCAGAAATCTCGATTTACCTCCAGTAAACCTTCGATTTCTGCAATCGCATCTGACAAAAAATGCATTCGCCATCGCACCAACTCATTTGTGCGGTATTGCCTTAATAGCATCAGCTGTTCGCCAGCGTAATCACCATCCCCGCCGTTTTCGCGCCCACCACGTCGCCCCTGCAAGGCTCAAACGCAACCGTGCGCGTTCCGCTACCCGCGTCCGTGAAGGACAGCTTGTAGGTCATCATCCCGTCCGTTACGTCGTAGATGTAGCGGTTCACGCTGCCGTCAATGTACACGCGAATGCTCGTCGTGTTTGCCACGGTCAGCGTGAAGGTGATTTCTTCGTTCAGCGCCGCCGTCGTTTTGTCCGCGCTGATGGCGGAAATCGTCGGCGCGGCTTCTGCCGGTTCGCTCACGTCCCGCATCGGCGGATTCGTCGCGTCCACAAAAGAAGCTGCCGGAGCGGTTGCCGCGATGGTGGTTTCCCCCTTCGTCACGCTGATTGTCCCCGCCGTCAAGCCGTTCGCCGTCGCCGTAATCTTCATTGTGCCGGAAGCCCCGTCGTGCTTCACCACGCAAAGGCACTTCCCGCTGAACGCGCTGTGACGGCTTCCGGAGAGCTTTTCCACATTCGCGCCGTGACCGTTGTCCGTGCCGATAATCGTTCCGCCCATGACCGTGAAGGTCACGCTGTTGTCAGCATTCGGACAGAGCGTGCCGTTCTTGTCCTGCACATCGCAGGTGATGTAGACCAAATCGTTCGACGCGGTGTTGACCGCTGTCTTGTCGCTGGAAAGCGCCAGTTTCGCGGGCGTTCCCGCCGTGTATTGAATGTCCTGCGCAATCAGGTTGCCGGAAGCGTCGTAACCGTTCGCAACCAGCGTTCCCGCCGCATACGCCACCGTGTAGGCGTACTGATTCTTCGTCCCGCGCTGCGAAAGCACCTTCTTGCCCAGAGACACGCCGTTCAAGAATAGCTCGACGGATGCGCAGTTCGAGTACAGCCATACGTCGATATTGCCGGATTCGTGCGTCCAGTGCGGCAGCATGTGAATCATCGGGCGGCTGTTCCACATGGACTGGTACATGAAGTAAATGTCCTTCGGGAATCCGCAGGTGTCCACGATGCCGAAATAGCTGCTCTTCGCCGGATATTTGTTCCATTCGGTCGGTTCGCCGATGTAGTCAAAGCCCGTCCAGACGAAATGCCCGCAGGAACGAGCGCTGCTTAAGTAGGCGTTCACCGTTTCTGCCGCCGTGTTGCCCCACGAAACCGCCTTGTTGTCGTAGGACGGATACGCCATGTTCGCGCTGTCCGTCGCGTATACACCGCGGCTGGAAAGTGCCGAGGTCGTTTCGCTGCCGTAAATCGGGCGGTCGGTCTGGTAGGTCTGATTGTTGCCGTTGTAGTTGATGCCAACGACATCCACGATAGCCATCAGCGCAGATAGATTGCCGCCGGGGGCGTTGTTGCCCATCGTCGTCGGGCGGGTGCTGTCGAGGGCTTTCACGGCGCTGTTGACCATCGTGCAGACGTTCACAATCTCGCTGGATGAATAGTCGCCGAGCGTCAAATTCGTGCGAACTTCGTTGCCCAGCGACCACATAATGACCGCCGGATTATTCCAGTCGCGGCGAATCGTGCTGGTCACGACTTCGGCGTAGTGGTCGGTGAAATACCGCCCGAAATCCTTCTGCTTCTTGCTCTTCGTCCAGCCGTCGAATAGCTCTTCCACCAGCAGCACGCCCTTGCGCTGGCATACGTCGAGGTATTCCGCGCCGAACGGGTTGTGCGTCAGGCGAATCGCGTTGCAGCCCATATTGGTCAGGATGTCCACTTGCCGCTCAATGGCGCTGCGGTTCTCCGCCGCGCCGATGCACCCGCCGTCGTGGTGGACGCACACGCCTTTCAGCTTCGTGTGGATGCCGTTGAGATAGAAGCCCGTGTCCTTGTCGAATCGGATGCTGCGGTAGCCGTAGGGAACGCGCGTGGACTGCTGAATCCTTTTGCCGACTTTCGCGCTGATTTGGGCTTCGTAGAGGTTCGCCGGGGAGACCGTCAAAAGCGCAGCCGGCGCATTGCTGGGCAGAATGCTTTGCTGATAGCTTGCCGCCAGCCCCGCACCGCCGCCTGCCGTGATGACGGTCGTCGGGGCGTAGGTGGTCAGCGCCTTGTACGCGGCGATTTCAGCGGCAGAGAGGGCGGTTTCGGTGGGGGATTCGAGTGCCGCCCAAATATATACCTCGTTCGCATCGAGGAATGCTTTGAAATCATCAAGTGTTGACGTTCCTTTTGCGGCGTATGCAAAGCCGATAAGGTTATTTCGGTTGGCAATCGCGCCACCGACAGTTTCGGCACCCGGAGCAGTGGAAAAGTGCGTGCAGAGCACGTTGGACGTGTAAATGCCGCTGAACCACGCAAAGTAGCGGTCTACCGCGATTCCCGTTGTCTGCCAAGCGAGGGATGATAACACCTTGATTTTGGTGACGCGCTGCACGCGCACCCCGCGCGTCAAATCCACTTCATCGCACACCCAATGCTGCCCGCTTTCATCCGTGTAATTGCCGCTGGATGCAACCGGGATGCCCGGCAGTGCGTTCGGCGTTTGCAGCGTCAGCGTCTGCGATTCGTTCGCGCCATCCGACACCGTGACCACCAACGTTCCGCCGTCACCCGCGCTGACAATCGGCACGGGCGCGGTCGGGGTCGGCACGCCGTTCTGCGTGCTTTTGCCAAAGACGCGCAGTGCGCCAAGCGATTTTCCCGCCAGCGCGTTCTCGCACGTCAGCGGATTGCCCGATACCGATGCGCTTTTCCCGTTCGCGATTGAATCCCGCTGCTGCGCGTCGCTGATGTGCCATAGCTTCGGGCTGCGGTACGTTACCGTCGCGCTGACGTTCTGCGTTTCACCCGCCGCAATCACCGCCGACGCATCCGCCGTGCCGACTTTCGCGCCGTCCGGGTCGTACAAATCTACCGTGAACGTCGCGGACGCTTCCGCACCCGTCCTGTTCACCGCGTCGAACGCGACAACCGTTTCGCCGTTGGTCAGGTCGCTGTCCAGCTTCGGGGTCGTCACGCGAATGTTCTCCATGCGAATCTGGTCATCCAGCAGCGTCACCAGTTCCACCGGGCGAATCATTCCGCTACCGGAGTACCAGCGCGACGACGGCTGTTCATTGCGCACAAACACCGCAATCGTATTCACGCCGCTGACCATCTGTTCCGTCGCATCCACCGCGAACGGGTTGTAGCCGTAATAATTCTTGTGTACCTGCTGCCCGTTGACGTACACGGTCGATTCCATGTACACGCCGTCAAAGCACAGCACATACCGCCGCCCACTCTGCTTGTCCACCGAGACGGTCGTGCGATACCAAGCGTCGCCGCCATCCAGATAACCGCCCTCATACGTCGCCGGACTGGACGCATTGAAGTCCAGCTCCACCGACCAGTCGTGCGGCACGCTGACCGTTCGCCAGCTTGCGTCGTCATAGGACGCTGCCGCTTCCGTCGTCGAGGAATACGCCGTGTTCGCCGTCGCGGATACGAGGTTGAACTTCCACGTATTGAGCGGAACAGCGGATACAAGCTGGTCGGCGGTCGTAACGGGGATGCCGATTTCCTCCAGCGCACGAAGGCGCGCATCCAGCGACGAAAACTGCTCCTGCAGCGCCGCAAGCGAATAAAAACCGGGAACATCCGCCACGCGGTCGGTGGAAGAGGGAAAAACGCAGCCCGTTGCGGCGAAAATGCAGTTCTGCACGTCGCCGCTGGTCAGGGTGACATAGATTTCGATGTCACCGGGCTGGGCGTAGGCGGCGGGCGGCAGGGTGACGGACGCAACGCTGCCATGCGCGCTGCCGCTAAGAGGGATGGTTGTGCCGGTGCGCAGGTGCTTGACCGTGCCGGAAACGGCGGTGCCGCCAAGGTCAACGGGATTTCCCGCGCGGAGAACCGTGACGGTGATTCGGTGCGCCCGGCGCGCATCGGTGATGAACAGCGCGGGGATGTTCATGCGGCGCAGGGGGCGGGTGAGGTCAGCGGTATAAGTGAGAGTAGTGGTAATGTCAGTCAATTTCGCTCCTCCTTGTGTGATGGGTACGGCGGCGCGGGCAGGTACGCCGCGAAATATAGGAACTTGCGTTCGCTATATGCGCATGATAGCACGGATGCCCGCAATTGGCAAGAAAATTTGATTTCATTTGAATTGGCTTGATTTCATTTGATTTCGCTTGATTTTGCTTGAGATGGGGGATAGAAAGCCGCGCCCATCTGGCGCGATGGCGTTGTTCGCTTTTCCCTTGCTCCTTCTGCGTGTTTATCCACATTCCTCCCGCCCTAATTTCGACTCTCCCTCTTTCCTTTTCCCCCTCCCTATGGTATAATCATACTGGAATCCTATTTCCGAGGAGCAGAAGACGTATGATGAAGGATCTGGTAGTCATCGGCGGCGGACACGCGGGCTGTGAAGCCGCCCTCGCAGGGGCGCGCATGGGGCTTGATACCCTCCTGCTGACGCTGAATATGGACGGGATTGCCCTCATGGCGTGCAATCCCGTTATCGGCGGCAGCGCAAAGGGGCATCTTGTGCGTGAACTGGACGCAATGGGCGGCGAAATGGGGCGCGCCATCGACGATACGTTCCTGCAAAGCCGAATGCTCAATATGTCCAAAGGCCCGGCGGTTCACGCCCTGCGCGCACAGGCGGACAAGCAGCAGTACCAGAACCGGATGCGTACCGCGCTGATGACGCAGGACAACCTGACCGTCCGGCAGGGGGAAGTCGCCGCGATTGACGTCGAGAACGGGCATGTCACCGGCGTGACGACAACGACGGGGCAGCATATCTCCTGCAAAGTCGCGGTTGTCGCGTGCGGCGTGTACCTCCGCAGCCAGATTATCATCGGGGAGAGCATCACGCCGGGCGGGCCGCAGGGGCTGATGAGCGCGCCGAACCTCAGCGGAAGCTTGACGCGCATCGGCTTTCCGCTCCGGCGGTTCAAGACGGGGACGCCCGCGCGCATCGACGTGCGGACGATTGATTTCGACGAAATGACGCCGCAGCCCGGTGACGAACCGGTCACGCCGTTCTCGTTTATGACCGACCGCGCGCTGCACAATACCTACGCGTGCTATTTGACATGGACGACGCCGGAAACGCACGACATCATCCGCCGAAATCTCCACCGCGCGCCGCTGTATTCCGGCAAAATCCACGGCATCGGGCCGCGCTACTGTCCGTCGATTGAGGATAAAATCGTCAAGTTTGCTGACAAGGAGCGACATCAGGTATTCTTGGAGCCGGAAGGAATGCAAAGCCGCGAATGGTATGTGCAGGGCATGTCCACATCGCTGCCGGAGGATGTACAGTGGGAGATGTACCGCTCCGTGCCGGGTTTGCGGCGGTGCGAGCTGACGCGGCTGGCGTATGCGATTGAGTATGACTGCATCGACAGCCGGCAATTGCGCCCGACGCTGGAAAGTCTGGATGTGCGGGGGCTGTTTTTTGCGGGGCAGATCAACGGCACATCCGGATACGAGGAAGCCGCCGCGCAGGGCTTGCTGGCGGGCATGAATGCCGCTTTGACGGCGCAGGGCAAGCCGCCGATTGTGCTCACGCGCGATCAGGCGTACATCGGCGTGCTGACCGACGACCTGACGACGAAAGGCACGGACGAGCCGTACCGCATGATGACGAGCCGCGCCGAGCACCGCTTATCCCTGCGGCAGGACAATGCGGATTTGCGCCTGACGCGCATCGCCTACGAGGCGGGTCTGGCGACGCGGGAGCGCATGGAGCGCACGGAACGCAAGGCATCGGAAACCGCGCAGCTGCTGGGCGAACTCCGCAAGGCAAAATACACGCCCGGCGTTGCGCTGAACGACTGGCTGGAGAAGCATCATCAGCCGGAAGCGCAGAACGGGCTAAGCGCGGTGGAACTGCTGAAGCGCCCGGAAATCACGCTGTCAGCGCTGGCGGAGCTTTCGCCGGAGATTAGGCAATTCGGCAAGCCTGCGCAGGAGCAGGCGGAAATCTCGGTGAAGTACGAGGGCTATTTGGAGCGACAGGAGACGCTGATTCGCCACGCGCGGCAGATGGAAGAGACGCTGCTGCCGGAGGATTTGCCCTACGAGGAAGTGACCGGGCTTCGGATTGAAGCGCGGCAGAAGCTGATGAAGCAGCGTCCGCGGTCGCTTGCGGCGGCGAGCCGGATTCCGGGGGTGTCGCCCGCGGATGTGGCGGTGCTGATGGTGTTCTTGGAAAAGCATAAGGGCAATGATTGAATGCCTTTGGGCGGGCGGCATTACTGGATGCTTATTTGCAGCTGAATTTTCTTGTTGCAGGGGATTTCGCCTCTGCGGAGGCGACCAAAGGGCTTTCCGATCGCCCTTTGGAAACCTTCGGCGCGGACACCCCCATGTTTCTTGATCTGTATTGTTGCTTGGTATTTTACTGCTCTGAGTATTGCTTCCAAAGAAGCAAAAGGACACTAACTAAAAGCAGTTTCAATAAAGCCCAATAAACTTAGATGGGGATGCGAAGCAGTCCAGAGGGCGACCGCAAAGCCCTCTGGTCGCCTCCGCAGAGGCGAAACCCCTGCTAAATATGCGAAAAAGTATGAAGACGCGCACAACTCAATCGCGCGAAAGGGTCAAGGGGCAGTGCCCCTTAGAAAGAAGGAATGACGATGGGACTGTTCGCAAAACTGCGTGAAGGATTGACCAAGACGCGTGATTCGCTGATGGGGCGCGTCGATACGCTGGTGAAGGAAACAAGGAAGATTGACGAGGACTTCTATGAGGAACTCGAAGATATCCTGCTTATGTCCGACTGCGGCATGAAGGCGACAACCGCCATGATGGATGAACTGCGCCGCCGCGTGAGCGAAAACAAGGTCAAGGATGCCGATACCGCCAAGCAGATGCTCAAAGACATCATGATTGAGCAGATGGACATCCCGCGTCCGCCGCTGCGCTGGCCGATGGTCATGCTCGTTGTCGGCGTGAACGGCGCGGGAAAAACGACCACCATCGGCAAGCTCGCCCTGCGCTTCCAGAACATTGGCCGCCGGATTATCCTCTGCGCGGCAGATACTTTCCGTGCGGCGGCGGCTGACCAGCTGACCGTCTGGGCGGAACGCGCGCGCGTGCCGATTGTCAAGCACGCCGAGGGCGCTGACCCCGCGGCGGTCGTCTATGACGGCATCCAGTCCGCCAAGGCGCAGGGCGCGGATCTGCTGATTGTCGATACCGCCGGCCGCCTGCACAACAAGAAGAACCTGATGGATGAGCTGAACAAGATGCGCCGCGTGATTGACCGCGAGTTCCCGGAAGCGGATGTGCGCTGTATGCTCGTGCTGGATGCAACGACGGGACAGAACGGTCTGGCGCAGGCGCGCGCGTTCAAGGAAGTCTGCGAAATCGGCGGCATCATCCTGACCAAACTCGACGGCACGGCGAAGGGCGGCATTGCGCTTGCCATCCGGCAGGAGCTGGAAGTGCCGGTGTGGTACATCGGCGTAGGCGAGGGCATCGACGATTTGCAGCCCTTCAATGCTAAGGACTTTGTGGAAGCGCTATTCTGATGATTGTTGGATAAAGATATTCAAACGAATACTACGGCTGCTGACAACATGGGTTACCCCCCAAAAGTGTCGGCGCCGAAGGGGTGGAGGGGGCGATCGGAAAGCCCCCTCCTCGCCTCCGCAGAGGCGAAATCCCCTGCGTGATGAATGCCATTTACGATGGAATAGCAGAAATATAGGAGGGCAATTATGCCGTCTTTATCAACCTATTCGGCGGAGCTGGATTATGCCTACGCACCGGGGATGTTCCCGGCGATGGAATGCCTGCTGCACCGCCCGGAAAGCTGCCGCCGCCTGCTGCTGCATAGCCGAAGCGCCGGAACCGAGGGCGCACAGCGGCTTCGCGAGGAAGCGGAAAAGCACCATATCCGTGTGGAAGAGGCGGACAAGGCGCTTTCCCGCATTTCGGGGAAGGATAACTGCTTCGCGGCGGCGGTGTTCAGCAAGTTCGAGGATGACCTGCGCCCTGACAAGCCGCATATCGTCCTGCATCACCCGTCGGACAGCGGCAATGTGGGCACGATTTTCCGCACAGCGCTTGGCTTTGACGTGCAGGATATCGCTGTCATCCGCCCGTGCGTGGATGTGTTTGATCCCAAGACCGTCCGTGCCAGCATGGGCAGCATCTTCCAGCTGCGGCTGCATGTCTATGATGACTTTTCGCAGTATCAGGCGCAGTTCCCGGAACACGCGCTCTATCCGTTCATGCTCGACGGGTCGAAGTCCCTGCCGGATGTGTTGGGCGACATTCCTGACCGCTGGACGCTGATTTTCGGCAACGAGGGCAGCGGCCTGCCGCCGGAGTTCAGCCGTCTGGGGCAGCCTGTGCGCATTCCAAGCAGCAATAAGGTGGATTCGCTGAATCTGTCCATTGCCGCGGCGATTGGGATTTACGCCTTTGCAAGGCGGTGACTTGTAAATTCTTCACCCACAGGCGAAATTTGCTTGACGCAGGGCTGCGCTCTGCGCTACAATGAAGAATGCGGAATCCCTTTTTCGGAAATTGGTAGGAGGAAAGAACCATGAAGCAAAGCATGAAAAAGGCGGCGCTGGTGCTGATGCTGGTGCTGGCGGTGCTGCTTGTGCCGCAATGGAGCAATACAGCGCTGGCGGTCACAACGCCGTCGGACATCACCACGGGCAGTGACCTGCCGCCCGCACCGCCGCTGCCTACGCCGCCCGCGAAAGGCGAAGTCGTTATTTCCGGCGCAAAGACGGTTCGCGGCGGCGAGAAGCTGACGTTCTCCGTCACCATCGACGGAAAAACCGTCCCGAACAGCGATTTGGAATGGACGCTGTACCCGGCGGATGCTTCGCTGGCGACCATCAAAAGCGGCGTTATTACCACCAAACGTGTGGCATACACGCACTATGTGCAGGTGTCGGCGGCGCTGAAAAGTGACCCGTCGCGCTATGCGAACTTCCGCCTGTGCATTGCGCCGGGCGTGAAAAAAATCACCGTCAGCGCGCCCACGACGTATGTTGATTTGAGCGGCAGCAAAACTTTGCAGCTGAAAGCGACGTGCGACCCGGAGGACGCGATTACCGATGTCACATGGTCGAGCAGCAGCAGCAAAATCGCGACGGTGGATGCAAGCGGCCTGGTGACGGCGCGCAAGACCGGCAAAGTGACCATCACTGCCACGGCGAAGGACGGCAGCAAGGTCAAGGGCAGCATCAACCTGCGCGTCGTCAGCGGCGTGACGGGGCTGACCATCGAGGGCGCAGGCAGCGTCGCGGCGGGCAAGTCCATCACGCTCAAGGCAGTGATGATGCCGGCGGATGCGACGGAAAAGGGCGTCGTCTGGTCGGTGGACTGCGACAAGAGCATCGCCAGCATCAGCCAGAGCGGCAAGCTGACGACCAAGAAAATCAGCGCGATTACGACCATTACCGTGACGGCGGTGTCCAAGCAGAACAGCGCGATTCGCGCCACCCACACGGTCACGATTCGCCCGGTGACGACGGGACTTGCGATTTCCGCGCCGCGCCTGACGATTGACCTCGCGTCCCCGACGCTTCAGCTGACGGCAAAGTGCATCCCGGAGGACGCCTCCCAGCAGGTGACGTGGTCGACCAGCAACAAGCGCATTGCGACGGTGGATGCAAACGGTCTGGTGACGGCGAAGAAGGTCGGCAAGGTGACGATTACCGCCAAGGCGACGGACGGTTCGGGCCGCTCGGCGAAAATCACTCTGACGGTCGGCAGCGCGGTCGGTACGCTGGAAATCCGCGGCGCAAGTGCCGTTGCGCAGGGAAAAACCATCACGCTGAACGCCGTCATCACCCCCGCTACGGCGACGAACCAGAAGGTTATCTGGTCGGTGGATTGCGGAAAAGACATTGCGACCATTGACCGGCATGGGCGCTTGAAGGCTGGCAAGGGGTTCACCGCGCCTGTGACCATCACGGTAACGGCGGTCAGCGCGGAGAACAGCGCGATTTCCGCGACGCGCACCGTGCAGATTCTGCCCCCGGTAACGACGGTTGCCATTTCCGCGCCGAGAAACTACATTGATGTGGACGGCGAGGACAAGACGCTTCAGCTGACGGCGCGCGTTTTGCCGGAAGATGCCGCACAGAGCGTCACTTGGTCGACCAGCAACAAGCGCATTGCGACGGTGGATGCAAATGGCGTTGTGACCGCGCTCAAGGCGGGTACAGTGACGATTACCGCGACGGCGACGGACGGCACGGGTGTCCGCGCAAAGTTCACCGTCAAGGTACAGAAAACGGTCAAGTCGCTGACTATCAGCGGCGCGGAAAAACTCGGCGGCGGGCAGTCCACGACCATCAAGGCGACGATTCTGCCCAAGGATGCCGCAAATCAGAAGGTTATCTACTCGCTCAACTGCCCCGCGAGCGTCGCGACGATTTCGACCAGCGGCGTGCTGACCACGAAGAACGTGACAGAAATCACGACGGTAACGGTGAACGCTGTCAGCGCGGAAAACAGCACAATTTCCGCAACGTGGACGCTTGTCATTTACCCCAAGACGACGAAACTCACCTTGACGGCAGCCAGCAGCTGGGTCAACGTTGGCGCGTCGGTGCAGCTGCATGTGTCGGCAACACCCGAAACGGCGCAGATGCCCATCCGCTGGCGCAGCAGCAACACCCGCGTTGCGACGGTGGATGCAAACGGCGTTGTGCGCGGCCTGAAGGCAGGCACAGCGACGATTACCGTCCGCACGACCGACGGCTCGAACAAGCGCGCGTCCGTGCGCGTGACGGTCGGCATTCCGGCGACGGGCGTGGTGATTACAGGCAACCGCATCGTCCGCGCGGGTGCGACGCTCCGGCTGATGGCGACGGTGCAGCCCGCGAACGCCACGGTGAAGCGTGTGACGTGGGCGGTCAACTGCCCCGCGAGCGTTGCGACGATTTCTGGCGACGGGAAGCTGCGCGTGTCCGCAAACGCGGAAACACAGATTATCCTCGTCACCGCGACGGTGAATGACGGTCAGCGGGTGAGCGCGGCATACCCGGTGTACATTCAGGGCAAAGCCCCGGTGCCGCCCACGCCGACCACCCCGGATGCGCCGGAAAAGTAAGCAGAATAAAGAACAGACCAGCATGGTGTGATGCCGTGCTGGTCTGTTTTGATTGTGGATTTTTTTGAATTTTGGCTACTGGCAGGGACGCTTCGTTGTCTGCGCCTTTGTTGGCGGTTTTCTTGGAGTTGAGCGTCCGAGCAACAGTTGGGGCGTTGCCACAAACCCCATAAGGGACGCTGTACCTTGCCCCCTCCGCGCGATTGAGTTGGTCGTTTTTCCCCTATTGTTTCCGCGTGTTTATCCTCTTTTAGCCCTCGAAGGCGAAGGGGGCGAGCGGAAGCCCATTCCGCCCAAACAGCGACACCTTCCCCCAATTCACATATGCATACCTTACCTTCGTCGGGTGGAGCACCGCCACGCTCCGCAAGCGCATCTCCGTCCCATCCAGCGTCACCGACTGCACAGGGTGATACGCCCCGTCCTCCCCGGCAATCTCCAGCAGCAGTTCGCCCGTCTCCCGGCGCAGCACAGGTGCGCTCAGCGTGACAACGAGCGTATCTCCCTGCGTATACTTCCCCAGCGCGCGTGGGGATTCCGGCGCGTCCATGCCATAGACGACGCGCAGGGCAACGTCACACAGGCGCTCACCGGGGGTGCGCTTGTCGGTCGGGTGGATGTTGTCGAACTCGCCGCAGTCCAGCAGAATTGCCAGACCGCCGGGCTGGAGGGCGCTCGCCGCGCGTGCCTGTGCAAGACGCAGGCGCGCCCAGTCGTGCTTATCCTCGTCGCCGGCGGCAATCCACATCGGCAGCTGCACGTTGAGGAAGGGGAGCGAATCGTCGCGGAAAAGCTGACGCAGGCGCATCACCATGGCGGTCAGCAGCACGTCGTAATGCTCGGTTTTCGCGGTGTCATCCTCACCCTGATAATATAGAATGCCGGTCAGCGTCGCGGGAACGACGCGCTTGGTCATCGTTTCAATCAGCCCGCCCGGACGATACGGCGAACCGGGACCAACCGGCGGATGCCAAGGGCAGGGACCGACGGTTTCGTTGATTTCCGGCCACGAGATACCGGGATTGTCCTTCTTCAGCTGAGCAACATGCGCATTCCATGCGTTCATTTCAACCCAAAAGGCATCTTCCTCCTGCCGCCACTGATCAAAAGGCTTGTCGCCGCCCTGCTCACGGTAGCGGGTGATGTAGCGCTGCCCCTCGGCGGTTGCTTCCAGCGTTTCCTTGTCCATCCAGCAGGTCACGGACGTACCGCCCCAGTAGCAGTCAATAATGCCGATAGGGCAGTCAATCGTCCGCGCGAGTTTGCGGGCGAAGAAGTACGCGACGGCGGACATATCCCGCGCATAGCCGGGGCGAACGCGCTCCCAATGAGACGCGGCTTCCGCGGCAATCGCGTCGTCATCCCAGACGCTCTTTTTCGGGACGTTGAAGTAGTGCACCAGCGGGTCATCATGCGCCGCGATTAAATCTTGCCCCTCGTCGGCGTTTTGCAGTTCCAGCTCCATGTTGCTCTGCCCAGACGCGAGGTAGACTTCGCCAACCGAAATATCGGTGGATGTGCACGTTTCTGCCCCGCAGGTGACGGTCAGTGTGCAGCTGGTCGCCTGTTCCATCGGCGGAAGATGCAGGAGAAAGCGTCCGTCGCGCGCTGTGCAGATGCCTTCTGAGAGAATCAGCCCATCCGCCGTCGTCACGCGCCCGGTGACAGTTTGCCCATCCGCCGCCGTACCCCAGACGCACACTTCCTTGCGGCGGCACAGGACAGCGCCATTGCCAAACAGGGGCGCAAGTTTGAATTCAATCGCCATTAGTCGTCCTTCTTTCCCATAAACGCGAGGTTGTGCGAGATGAGCAGGCAGCGCTGGCGCACGCAGTCCGGCGAACGCAGGGGGTCTTTGGGCGTGTGCAGCAGATAGTCGCACAGGCGGTCAATGTCCGTTTCGGCGACGTGCAGGCGCGTGTCCGACGAAGCATAGTAGATGTACACCTTGCCGTCGTCATCCGCAATCGCGCCGTTGGAGAACACGACGTTGCTCACGTCGCCCACGCGCTCGTGCCCCATCGGGCCAAGCAGCATCCCCGACGGTTCGGCAATCACGCGCGACGGGTCATCCAGCGCCGTCATGAAGGCGTACAGCACATAGCGCAGCCCTGCCGCCGTGTTACGAACGCCGTGCGCGATGTGAATCCAGCCCTTGTCGGTGCGAATCGGCGTTGCGCCCGCGCCGTTTTTGCTTTCGGTGATGGTGTGGTAGCGGCGCAGGGAGATGATTTTCTCCTCATCAATGACGGGGTGCTCAATATCCTTGCACAGCCCGAAGCCGATGCCGCCGCCCGAACCCGTCTCGATGAAATCATCCATCGGGCGAGTATAAAAAGCATATTTCCCGTCCACAAATTCGGGGTGGAGGACGACGTTGCGCTGCTGCGGCGAACGGAGCGTCTTGAGGTTCGGCAGACGCTCCCAGTTCTGCAAGTCCTTCGTGCGTACGATGCCCGCCGCCGCAACCGCCGCGGACAAATCGCTGCTGGTGCGGTCTTTGCTTTCGGAGCAGAATACGCCGTAAATCCAGCCGTCTTCATGCTGCGTCAGGCGCATGTCGTAGACGTTCGTTTCCTCTGCGCAGGTATCGGGGAGGATGACAGGATAATCCCGGAAGCGGAAGCCATCAGTGGGCTTGTCGGATTCCGCGACGGCGAAGAACGACTTGCGATCCATCCCTTCGACGCGCACGACGAGGCAGTACTTGCCGTTCAGCTTGATTGCGCCGCTGTTCATGGTGGCATTCACGCCCAGCCGCTGCATCATGAAGGGGTTCGACGCGGGGTCAGCGTCGTACATCCAGAAGGGCGGGATGTGCTCGCGGGTAAGGACAGGGTAGCGGTAGCGGGTATAAAGCCCGTTATAGAAGTGGTCATTGGCGGGGTTCGGGCGCGCGATGAGGCGCTCGTAGGACTCCATCAGGGAGGAAAAACTGCGGATTTGCATAGCAGTGGTCGCTCCTTTTTTCTTGTTTTGGATGCTGATTTTTCAATGCTGATTGGTTTTGATTGTTGCAGGGGATTTCGCTCCTGCGGGAGCGACAAGGGGGCAATGGAAACAGACGAAGTCTGCGGTCGCCCCCTTGACCCCTTCGCAGTGCACACTCCTGTTTATTGATTTGTATTGCTGCTTAGGGACGAACGGCACACCAACTAAATTTGTTTCGATAAAGCTCAACAAACTTAGATGGGGACGCGAAGCAGTCCAGAGGGCGACCGCAAAGCCCTCTGGTCGCCTCCGCAGAGGCGAAATCTCTGCATTAACACGCGGACATAGCTTGAAAGTGTCACCAACTGAATCGCGCGAAAGGGTCAAGGGAGGAACTCCCTTGCGGGTGCAGGGCAGCGCCCTGCCGGAGTCCAGAGGCAGCGCCTCTGGCGCCTCCTCCTGCACAAAAAGAGGGATGTACGCACTCGTACATCCCCGCAAAATCAGAAATCGTCCTGCGCGATGTCGTCGCCCCATTGGAGCTTGGAGTGCGCTTTGATGTAGGTGACAACCTCGTCCACCGTGGTGAACGCCAGACCGACGTTGGTGTCCGCCGCGCCGTAGTAGATGGCGATGCGGCCGGTATCACCGTCCTGCAATGTAGCGCAGGGGAAAACGACGTTCGGCACGAAGCCAGTCGTTTCGTAAGGCTCTTCCGGCGTCAGCAGGTGGTTTTCGCAGCGGTACAGCACCTTCGACGGCTCGTTGATGTCCAGAATCGCGCCGCCCATGGAGTACACGAAGCCGTTGCAGGTGGTCGCGACGCCGTGGTAGAACAGCAGCCAGCCTTCGGTCGTTTCGATGGGGGCAGCGCCGCCGCCAATCTTGACGGATTCCCACCAGTTGCTGCCGCGCCCCATCACATGGCGATGGTGTCCCCAGTACTCCATGTCGGGCGATTCGGAGATGAAAATATCACCGAAGGGCGTGTGGCCGGAGTCAGACGGACGGGACAGCAGCTTAAACTTGCCGTTCACCTTGCGCGGGAACAGCACGGCGTTGCGGTTGAAGGGGATGAAGGGGTTCTCGATGCGCGTGAAGGTTTTGAAGTCCTTCGTCTTCGCCATGCCGATGGCAGCACCGTAGAAGTCGGTGCACCAAATGATGTAGTAGGTGTCATCCACCTTCACAAGACGCGGGTCATAGGCGTAGTGCGGCATTTTCGGGTTGCCGTTGTCATCCACAAAGGGCACTTTTTCGCGCTCGACGTCCCAGTGAATGCCGTCCTTGGAATGTCCGAGGTAGACATACGGGATGCCGTTGACCTGCTCGCCGCGCAGAACGGCAATGTAGCCATCCTCCCACGGCACAACGGCGGAGTTGAAGATGCGGGCAATTTCCGGCGTGGGATTGCGCCCCATGACGGGGTTCTCGCTGTAACGCCAGACGGGGGAGGAAAGCTTGTAGTCAGCCGGCTTCTCCTGCCACGGAATGTTGGGAAGGGAAGGGACGTTGAGCATCTTGACAGCCATGTGTACATACCTCTTTCTTGGTTGTTTAACGGAAAGCAGTTGCTCTCCGGGATTAGTGCATGACAGACACCGACGCGGCGGAATCGCGGAAGACGCATTCGCCGCCAATCACCACGCGCCCGACGGTTTTGCGGTCGCCCGCGCAGCGCTCGCCAATCAGCTTGACCGCCATGCGGCACATCGCGGGGCAATTGACACGGAAGGTTGTCAGCGGCGGCGTGTTTCCAGCGGTCGGGCAGAAATCATCAAAGCCCACGACGGAAATGTCCTCCGGCACGCGGTAGCCGCGGCTTTGCAGGTCGGTAATCAACGCCTGCGCGGACATATCGCAGTTCACGACGAACGCGGTCGGCATTTTCTCCGGCAGCTGGAAGGTGTGGAACATGCTCCCTTCCGGGTCGCGGTCGGAAAAAACGCATTCGGGGCGCACGGCCAAATCCTTCATCAGCATTGCGGAAAGGAAACCGAGGTAGCGTTCCATGATGGAGGACGTTGCCTTGATATCCCCGACGAAGCCGATGTCCCGATGCCCCTGCTCAATCAGCCAGTAGGTCAACTGCGCCGCGCCGAAAGCGTTGTCGCTGACAATGGCGTCAGTGGTGACAAAGGGGTCGTGGAAGTCCAGACAGATGACGGGCATTTCCTGCCGCGTCAGCAGCTGCATATACGGGGAGGTTAGCTGCCCCAGACAGATGAGCGCATCGACGTGGCGCGAACACAGGAGATTCGGCAGGGTCAGCGCGGTCTGCATGTCATGCGTGACCAGCTCCATGATGCCGAAATGCCCCGCGTCGGTCAGCGCCTGCACGAGCTGCTTGTAGAAAGTTGCATAAAAGGACACGACGGAGAAAAAATTCTCCGGAATGAGGATGCCGACATCCAAGCCGGATGTGGGCGTGGTTTGCGGCGCGTTGGGGTTGACATAGCCGAGTTCGGATGCGCGGCGGATGATTTTCTGCCGCATTTCCTCACTCACGCCGGATTTTCCCGCGAGCGCCTTTGACACGGTGACGGCGCTGACTCCCAGCTGCCGCCCAATGTCACGCATGGTGATACCGCTCATGGTGAAATAAAACCTCCAGATTTGTGGATGTTTGCGAGGGCAAAGTCCGTTTTTGATAGCTCTTGTTTTCTTTTAGACTTCTGGAGTATTGCTGCAGGGGTTTCGCCTCTGCGGAGGCGACAAGGGGGCAATGGAAACAGACGAAGTCTGCGGTTGCCCCCTTGACCCCTTCGCAGCGTACACTCCTGTTTATTGGTTTGTATTGCTGCTTGAGGGAACGAAAGGTACACTAACTAACTGGAGTAACAATAAAAACCTACTATGCAGGAGTGCACCGAAGGTTTCCAAAGGGCGATCGGAAAGCCCTTTGGTCGCTCCCGCAGGAGCGAAACCCCTGCGCAATGCGAAAGCACATTTAGAAAGGTAAAAAACAGCATGAATGCAAGCATCAGCGCGATAGCCGATGGAACATTACGCCAGATGCTCCATCACCCGCAGGCACATGCGGCTGTTGTGGTACGGACACTTCCACTCTTCCACAATCGGCTTATCCGTCGGGACGCCGGATTCGGACAGCGACCAGAACCACTCGCTGTTCGGACGCGGGTCAACGAAGGCGCGGCGGATGTAGGCAAACTGCGCTTCCGCCTGCCTCAGCCAAGTGGATGCGCCTGTCAGTTCGTAGGCATTCAGGAAGCCCAGCACCGTCTCCGCCTGTACCCACCAGACACGCGTGTGGTCAACTTTGCCCTCGACAACTTCGTTTTCCAAGCCGTGGTCGGTGAATGCGCGTTCGCGGACAGCTTCCGCCAGCGTCAGGCACATGTGCAGATACGGCGCGCGGTTTGATTCGGGCAGCAGCGTCTCTGCCGCGTCCCAAATCAGCCAAGAGGCCTCAATGTCGTGCCCGAAGGACTGCATGTCCAGCAAAGAGCGGTAGTTGCGGTCGTAGAAGACCTCCAAGCGGCGCTTGCTCGGATTGTACATCACGTTCAGGAAACGCTCTAAGCAGACTTCTCCGGCGCGGCGCACAGCTTCGTCCGGCATGGCGCGGTATAATTCCGCATAGCCCTCCAAAACGTGCAGCAGCGTGTTCATCGTGCGGGACGCCGTCTCGTGGCGCTCCATCAGCTTCGGGTTGTCGGACAGCTTCTCGTTGCCGACGGGGGTGAAATCCGGCTCATAGGCTTCGCCGTAGCCGCCCGCGTCGCTGCATTTCGTCTCAATCAGGCGGAAAAGCGCCATCGCCTTGTCGCGCGCGGGGATGTAATCCGGGTCACTTTCGCCGATGGCGCGCATGTACGCCGCCAAGCCGTAAATCGCGAATGCCTGACAATAGGTGTGCTTTGTCTTGTCCAGCGGCTTGCCGTCCGCTGTCACCGACCAGTACACGCCGCCGCGCTCGGTATCCTCAAAATGCGGCAGGAATGCGAACGCATGGCGCGCATAGCGCAGCAGGGACTTATCGCCCGTCACGCGCGCCGCCGTCGAGAACGTCCACAGAATGCGGCTGTTGAGGATGCAGCCCTTGTGTGCCCCGCGCTCCACGGACAGGTCATGATTCACATAGCCGAACCAGCCGCCGCGCTCCCAATCGGTCAGGTTCTCCCAGAAAGGCAGAATGGTCGTAAGCAGATGGTGCGAACAATCCTGACGAAACATGAAGCATTCCTCTCTTCCTGTTAGCTTAACAGCTAGGCATATGGGTATTATAACCCGGAAAAATGCCCTTGTCAAGCGGCAAAAGAAGAAAAAAGCTGATAAATATGGCGAAATTTTCACCGAAAGGAACAATGAAAGGAAACAACGTAAGGCTAACGTGTAAACTAATCAGCCGCCAGGAAAAAAAGCCGTGCAGGGGCTTGCTTTCACGACGGAAATGTGGCACAATATAAGGTAGCATCGTATCAAAATTCGGTGCTGCTTTTCAGTTTGAAACTGGGAAAGAAATAGTGGAGGAAATCAATCAATGGCGGAAACACAGAAAATCGTCATTCTGAATTTCGGCGGACAGTACACGCAGCTGATTGCGCGGCGCGTGCGCGAATGCCATGTGTATTCCTGCGTCCTGCCCTATGACGCGAGCCTGGAGACGATTCGCGCGCAAAACCCCGTGGGCGTGATTCTCTCCGGCGGCCCGGCGAGCGTGCTGGAACAGGATGCCCCCCGCTGCGACGAGGGCGTGTATCAGCTGGGCGTGCCGGTGCTGGGCATCTGCTACGGAATGCAGCTGACGGCGTATTTGCTGAGCGGCACGGTGGAAAAGGCGGCACAGCGCGAGTATGGCCGAATCACCGTGACGATGGACGATAAGACGAGCCTGCTCTCCGGCATGTCGGATGCTTCCTCCTGCTGGCTGAGCCATACCTATCAGGTGAAGAAGTGCCCGGCTGGTTTCCACCCGATTGCGCACAGCACGAACTGCCCCGTTGCGGCGATGGCGAACGACGACAAGCGCATCTACGGCGTGCAGTTCCATCCGGAAGTGACCCACTCCGACGAGGGACGCACGGTCATCGAAAACTTCCTGAATATCTGCGGCTGCGTGGGCGACTGGTCGATGGAAACCTACGCGCAGACGGCGATTGCCAACATCCGCGAAATCGTGGGCGACAAGGGCACGGTGCTGCTGGGACTTTCCGGCGGCGTGGACTCCTCCGTCGCGGCGGCGCTGATTTATAAGGCCATCGGCGACCGCCTGACCTGCGTCTACGTTGACCACGGCTTCATGCGCAAGGGCGAAACCGAGCAGGTGGTGAATGTGTTCACGCACACTTTCCCCGTGCGTCTGGTTGCGTCCGACGCCAGCAAAATCTTCTATGAGGACTTGAAGGGCGTTTCCGACCCCGAAACGAAGCGCAAGATTATCGGCCGTGACTTCCTGAAAGTATTCAAGGCGGAATCCGAAAAGCTCGGCAAGCTGGACTACTTCGCGCAGGGCACGATTTACCCGGACGTTATCGAGAGTGGTCAGGCGACGGGCGCGGCGGTCATCAAGAGCCACCACAACGTCGGCGGTCTGCCCAAGGAACTCGGCTTCACACAGCTGATTGAGCCGCTGCGGATGCTGTTCAAGGACGAAGTGCGCGCGCTGGGCGAAACGCTTGGCCTCCCGCACGATCTTGTCTGGCGTCAGCCGTTCCCCGGCCCCGGTCTGGCGATTCGTGTCATCGGCGACCTGACCCCGGAAAAGGTGGAGATTGTCCGCGAGAGCGACGCGGTGCTGCGCGAGGAAATCGCCAAGGCCGGTCTGGACGCCGATATCCACCAGTATTTCACCGTCCTGACGGGCATCCGCTCCGTGGGCGTCATGGGCGACGAGCGGACGTACGACTACACCGTCGCCATCCGCGCGGTCACGACGGACGACTTCATGACCGCCGACTGGGCGCGCATCCCGTACGACGTCGTGCGCACGATTTCCGCAAGGATTGTGAACGAAGTGCCGCATGTGAACCGCGTCGTGCTGGACGTGACGACCAAGCCGCCGGCGAGTATTGAGTGGGAATGACCGCTGTAAAGGCGAAAACCCTTGCAGCGCAAGCGTATTTGCCCAGTCCAAACCGCCTCTGATAACAAAATGATAACCATCTCCGAAGCGGTCTTTACAGAAAACTGCGCTGGTGGCTTTGGGGTAAAGGCGAGAAAAACACCTCCCGGTTATCACTCTCTGTGAAAATAGCCTGTTCAAAAGCCCTTCGCTGTGGAGGAAATCTTCCACAAGCGGAGGGCTTTCTTCATGTCCATTCTTTCAGGCTTTCGGCTTTGGCTTCCGGCCGCGTTTGCGCGTGGCGGGTACTTCGGGCGGGACTGCGGCATGGATGCGCGTGTCGTCGAAATCGGGGTAATGATACCGCCAGCGGTCGTACGCCTCTTTGGTGATCTCACCGGCAGCCAGCCTGGCAGATTGTTCCTGCCAGGCACGAAGACGCTGCTCCAAATCGGCCGCATGGATGCCGCCGTCAAAAATCTCAGCACGCAGACAGATCAAACCATCCGTGTTGGTGATACG
>ULUZ01053156.1_pt1 | contig 22625 bp, 16 predicted proteins | sample 1958881 | NCBI WGS metagenome assembly ULUZ01 (sample SAMEA4835771, study PRJEB28245) | human gut metagenome | biome: gut microbiome; material: fecal sample | place: Denmark | collected 2008
GAAAAGCTGACGGGGCTGCAGCGATTTCTCGCTGCAGCCCCGTTTAAATTTGTTCAGCGGCCCTGATAGTATCTGTACAGGAAGGTCACGATCTGGGCGCGGGTGCAGTAGGCGTCCGGGCTGAAGGTCGTGTCGCTGGTGCCGGTGGTGATGCGGTTGTCATAGGCCCAGAGGATGGCGTCGTAGTTGTACGCCGTGGTCTTGACATCCGTGAAGGGGTTGAACGTGCTGGGCTTGGCGGCGGAGGCGGCGCGGTAGAGGAACGTTGCGACCTGGCCGCGGGTGACCGTTACGTCAGGCCCGAAGGTGGTGGCATTGAGGCCGGTGGTGATGCCCTGCTCAACAGCCCAGAGGACTGCGTTGTAGTAATAATCGCTGGGCTTCACGTCCGTGAACGGGCAGACACGATATCTGGGCAGCGGGGAACCGGCTGCGCGCCAGAGGAAGGTGACGGTCTGTGCGCGGGTGCAGACGGCGTTGGGCGAGAAGGTGTAGCGGCCCGTGCCGGAGGCGATGCCGTTTTCTGCGGCCCACTTGACAGCGTCGTAGAAGTAGTCAAGGCGGCTCACGTCATGGAAGTTGAAGCTGCCCGTATTGCCGCCGATCACGCCGGGGATGTAATCCATGCCGTCGTCGACATAGGGAACGAGCGTGCCGGTGAGGATGGTGTAGTTGTGCGTGTCAGCCGGGGTGAAGGTCCACGCGTATGCCTTGCCGTCCTCAAGAACGGTCGTGAGGGGCAGATCCCATGCGATGGTGCCGGCCGGGCGGATGGTGCCGACGGTAAGCTTGGCGTCGGCAAGGGTCTTGCCGCTCGTTTCGAGCTTTGTGTAGCCGGGCGTGCCGGTCGGGGTCGCCTTGGTGATGGTGAAGGTCGCGGTCTTGTAGCCGAAGCTGGCGTCGCTGTTGAAGGTCACGGCGACGGTGTAGGTGCCGACGGTCAGCGGGAGGCCGGAGGCGTCAAGCGAAGCGCCGGTCGAGGCGTTGGGCGTGTAGCCGTAGCGCAGCGTGCCGGAATAGCCGGAAATGGTCGCATTCTCGTACTTGATGCCAGTACCGGTGTAGACAGCGGAGCCATCCGGGAAGGAGATGCTGCCGGAGACGTTCTCTTTGTCATTGACCACGAAGGTCAGCGTAAAGGATGCATTTGCATAGTTCGACGAATCAGGCTTGACCTTGACTTCAACGAACGCCGTACCCACTGTGCCGTTCAGCTGATAGTTGACATTGGTGCCATTGACAGCCGGGGCAGTCGTGAAGATCTCGTCGCCGTCGTAATCGGTGACCGTGATGGTAAAGCCGGTTTCTTTCTCGTCAGCGAGGAACATATCGGCCGGAACCGCGTAGGACTTTGCATCCGTCTCGGTGCGGAAGTGCGTGACGGTCTGATTTTCCACGCTCAGGTAGGCCTGCGCGATGGCGAAGTTCTTGCTGGCCGTGCCGGTGAAGTTGCCCTTACCGGTGACGGTAACGGTGGCGGTACCGGCGTAGATGTTGTTGGTGTATGCAACGTCGTAATCCTTGCCAGCCTCGAGCGGGCTGCCTTCGAACGTGACAGTCACTTCGGGGGTATGGGGCTTGGTGTTGTAGGTCACGCTGGGAATATTCGCGATCATGTCGTCCGTGATGGAAGCTTCCGTGATCTTGAAGTTCTTTCTGATCTCACCGGTGTAATTGTTCTTACCAGTGTAGATGATGGTCGCCGTGCCGACATTGATGTTATTTTCGTATGTGACGGAAATATCATCGACTGTAAGCTTTGCTTCGGAATCCTTGACGGAAACGCCCTGCACGCAGGGAGAACCTGTATATGTCTTGTCAGTCGGGTCATTGATCGTGACAGAGGGTGCGGCAATGGACTTCGGGTTCACAACAAGTTCGCCGGTAACGTTACCGATCGTGTAATTCTTAATCTTATCGGTGTCCAGAACGCAGGTAAACTTATAATTGTCGACTTTGCAGCCCTTCGTGTATTCTGTGTCTACGGTGTACGCGTCTTCCGCGATCTCATCGTTGTTCACGAGGCCCTCGAATTCGACGGAATAACCAGTGGTCGGAGCAGCATCGCCGTAGATGATGGGGTCATGCGAAACGTTGGCGGTCAGACCCTTGGGGGTAACATTGATCGTGAATGTCTTTGTAGCGAAGGTGGTGTCGGATTCATATGTGCAGGTGATCGTAGCAGTGCCAACGCCCTTTGCCGCAAGGCCTTCGTCATCGTCAAAGGCAACGACCGCAGTCTCGCTTATCATTGCGGAGAATGTAGCATTTTTGCCCTCTTTTTTGACCGTATAATAGTAGCCGTCCGGAGATCCTGCTCTCACTGTATCGCCATAGACCATCGTTTTGGGGATTCCGAAGACTTCCAGCCCTGCGTCTTCTTTTTCGATGATCTTGACGGTCAGCTTCAGGATGAAGAGTTTTTCCTCTCCGCCTGCGATCTCCTCTACGCCTGTATTGGTCGTTTCGTAGTTGTTGACCTTCAGGCCGAGCGTGACGGATGCGGTCTTGCCCGCGTCGTCCTTCGTCAGACTGGCGAGGTTCAGCGTCAATGTACGCGTGGCCTCGACAAAGGATGTCGGCGTACCGGAGATGACATCGACATCACCTGCGACAACAGCGTCAGTTCTCATCCAGTACTTGTTGTTCGTATCATTGAGGACTTCATCAGGCAGGCCGAACGCGCTGAGCGGAATATCCACACTGGACGTTGTGTAGCAGACTTCCACAGAATGCGCATATTCGCCAGTGCCTTCTACGACGATGGGGAGCACCTTCAATGTAGCGCTCTGAATATTCGTGTTATCTTTATCAAACTTGTAATTCTTAGCGTACTTGTCTTTTAACAGAACCTTTGCCGTAACCGTAGCGGCAATGACATTGGTGCTCTTATTGTTCGAGGACACTTCGAACTCTACAAGGTCGCTGATGTCATTGTTCGTGCAGGTCGGCTCGATACCGTGCTCGTTTTTGTCGTACTGGAAGCACATCGCCTTATAATCATCGAGCGTGTACGGATCATCATTGATCGACTTCCATTCGTAGTCGCTCTTGGTGAATGTGATCTGCTTCTTCGCGACATTCACTTTGACAGTGCCGGTGACAGTGGCGTAGACTTCTTGCTGTGCGGGCGTGAAGACTACATTGAATGTTTGTTCGCCAGCATCGCCGACAGGGGTTTCTGCATTGTACTCATCCGCCCATGCGAACGTGCCCTCAACAGGCTGGCCGTTAAAGGATGCAGAGCAGCTGTCCAGTTTGAGGTTGAGCAGCTTATCGCCGTAGGTGGCGCTAAGATCTTTCAGATCGAGTGTCGGCTCGTCCTTATCCGCAGTCGTCGCAGTTACAACTGCCTGATATTCGGACACGCCGTTAAACTCAGGTCCCTTCTCGATCTTGGCTTTCTGCTCTTCCCCGTTGATCGTAACGGTCAGATAGCCCGGATCAAGCTCGTCAAACGCATAGTTTGCTGCCGGGTGCAGCGTGATGGCAATGCTATAGGTAGTGCCTACTTTGAAGTTTCCTGCGTTATCAGGATTTCCGGTGGCTTCCGTGCCTTCGTAGCAATTGTAGCCTGTCGGAGTTTCCAGATTAGCCGTCACATTCGTGAATGTAAGGTCACTCTTTCTGCTGCCCTTCGCAAAGCCTTCGATGGTCAGCGCCGGGTTGGTGACCGTTCTCGGAACGATGGTCACAACGACCTCGTTGGAGGTCGCCGCCTCATGGTTGTCATCCGCAGAACGGACGGCCCAGAAGGTATAGGCACCGACGTTCAACTGTGTCGATGTACTGTCGTATACTGTACCGGTACTCTCGTCCGTTGTTTTATAGTAGATCACGACATCAGAAGGATTACCCCCGCCGATGGCGATACCGTTGCCATCGGTGAACGTGATGGAGTCGCCGTACGTAATCGTAACTGCGTTTTCCTCGTTGTTGACCTTCAGCGTCAGTTTGCCGGTGGCTTTTGTGATCTCAAAGGTCTTTTCGGCAGAACCGGTATACTCGGTTCCAGCAGCGGTGACAATCACCTTGGCCTCTGTCGTAACGTTGGTGTTATTGTCATAGGACAGCGTATAATCCGTGTCCTTTACAAGCTCCTTCCCGTTCAGGCTGACCGCCGGTTCGGGCTTGATCTGTTCGCCGGTGTATTCGAAGGGGCCGACATCTTCAATGGAAGCACCGCTGATATTGGCGGGACTCACAGTCAGAACGCCGGTCGTTTCCGCAGTGAAGCTGCCGACCGTGACCGTGATGCGCTTGCCATTGTGTTCAGCGACTGTCAGTTCGGTGTTCTTTGCCGGGTCAGTCGCGTACACGCCGGAGCCAAGCTCAACCGTATTGCCGCTTGCGTATTGCGCGGAAACGACAAGGCCTGTCAGGTTCAGCTTATCGCCGCTGTTGTAGCTCATGTTGGGTTCGTGTGTGATCGAAATGCCGGTCATGGTATCCGGCTTTACTGTGATCGTGACATCGCAGGTATAGCCGTTATAGCTGGCCGTGACGACATTTTTGCCTTCCACAAGGCCAGTGGCCGGAAGCGTGACGGTGATGCCGCTAACCGCAGTCGCATTGCCGTTTTCGTCGATGTATTCACCGACAAGGTTTTCTGCGATCTTCGCCGCAGTGGTGGTGGGGAAGAAATCCGGTGCGTTGTCCGCGAGGCGGGCAGCGAAGTGCGGGATCTCAACGACGCTCATGTGCTTGGACTCAGCATCCACATGCCCATTGGTCATAACTGCTCTATCCACGTCGATTGAAAGCAGGCCTTTTGTGGAAGAAATATCTTTATTCGCTTTCACAAAAAAGGTCGCGATAATACCGCTTTGCAGGATCACCGTGTCAAGGCCAACAGTTTTAGAAATTCCCTCTGTATTTGCAAAGGCTAATTTGACCACGCCATTGTCAATATTATTTTGCAGGCCAGGAACATCGCGCGGTACGATTCTTTCAACTGAAACCTCTTCCGGATCAGGCGTGAAGAAGAGCGTGAAATTCTGAATAGAATCCTCTTTTACCGTGGGATTGTTATAGAAGTTCAGGTTCACATAATATGTTTCGCCTGCTTTTAACTCCGTTACCACATTGCTCTGGGCTGTATCCGAATAATATGTCCATCCAAGATAAGCTGTAGTTCCGCTGTTTCCCGTCAATATCTGTTTTGCAAAAACAGTTATACAGGAAGCACTCAGCAGCATTGCAACAGCCAGTGCCAGCGCACAAAATCTTTTAAAGTTTAGTTTCATAACCATTCCTCTTATTCTTATCTAAATGACTTAATGCTGCCAACAATATATTGCAGGATCATCAATGCATCTGTTGAAGTAACGCCATCCACTCCATCAACATCCGCTGCCAGCAGCTGTGTGCCGGTAAGTGTGCGAATTCCAACTATATGCTGCAAAACCATTAACGCATCTGTTGAGTCGATACCATTTAAGCCGTCCACATCGCCCAGCGTATACGGCGGCTTCTCGCCGTACTGGAACGACGCGACCTTTTCGAGGGCCTTGTCGGTCGTGCTGATGTAGACGTTGTATGTACCCTCCGTCAGCGCCTTGGGCTTGAGGGTGAATGCCACCTTGCCGCTCTCCACGCTCGTCTGATCGATGTACTGGATGTTGCCTTCTGTGGGGACGGCGCTGTCGCCCGCGAGGAGCAGGACGAGGGAATACTCGCCGGTCAGGCCGGTGCAGTTCAGCTCGAACGTGTCCGCGCCTGCGTAGAAGCCGCCGTCCTTCGTGCCGTTCGTCACGGTCAGGGGGCCGGTCACATTATAGACGCCGAGGACTTCCGTGTCTTCCGCAAACGCGGCTGCGGTGAGCATTGTGAGTGTCAGCACTGCGAGCAGCAGCGCAAGCATTCTTCTTTTCATGCCGCTTCCTCCATTGTCATAAATTGATCCGCATACCGCAGCAGGATCGCCGCGATCTGTGCGCGGGACGCGTTGGCCTCCGGCGCGATGCGGCTGCCGCCGACGCCGGAAACAAGCTCGTGGTAGACCGCCCACCAGGTCGCATCCTTCGCCCAGGAGGCGATGGTCGTGCTGTCGGCGAAGGTCTGCTCATAGATGCCGGTCAGCGTCAGCTCTGTGCCGCTCTGCCCGCCGTTCAGGCGGAAGAGGATGGCCATGGCCTGCTGGCGCGTGATGGGGGCGTCGGGGCCGAAGCGGGTGTCGGACAGGCCGTTGACATAGCCGTTTTCCACGGCCCAGCTCAGTGCATCCTGATACCAGTCCGCGCTGGCGTCTGCAAACGAGGCCGCCTTGGCCGCAGCGGGCTTGCCGCACATACGCCAGAGCATGAGGACGAACTGCGCGCGGGTCACGGCGGTGTCGGGACGGAAGGTGCCGTCGGAATAGCCGGTGACAAGGCCCATTTCCGCCGCGCGTTCGACCGAGGCGAAGGCCCAGTGGCCACGGGTCACGTCGCGGAAGGAGCCGGCTTTGACTTCCTCCTGCGCGCCATCCGCAGGCTTTTCCTCATCCTCGGGCTTGTCTTCATCCTCAGATTTCTTATCATCCTCGGACTTCTTATTGTCCGTGCCCGGCTTTTCGGCGTCAGAGCCGGAACCGCTGCCGCTGTCGGAGCCGCTGCCCTGCGCGATCAGCGCCGGGAGCGAATAGGAAAGCGGGAGCGCCTTGCCGTCCGTGTCGGACAGGAGCGCATCGGCAAGGGTCAGCTTCGCGTCGCCCGCCGCCTTGACGCGGAAGGTAAACACGGCGAGGCTGCCATCGGTCTTGACGGCGGTGGTGGTCGCCGCTGCGAGGATCGCGCCGACGCCGTCACGCGTTGCGTACGGGTTGCTCGCGGCGAGCATACCGGCAACGAGCGCCCCGTTTTCAATGCCGGTGCATTCGACAACGGAATCATCGTAGCCCAGACTGAGCTGCACGGCGGCAAGACCTGTGTTGCCGGTCAGCTCCGCCGTGACGGTAAAGGTCTGTCCAACGTCCGGCAGCTTGTCCGGGGCTGTGAGCTTGAGCGTCGCGCCTGCCGCGCAGGCAAGCGGCGTCAGCAGCTGCACCGCCAGCAGCAGTGCGATGCCTATGGCCAATATTCGGTTGCGTTTCATTCTTCGCATTCCTCCTCATCTCGGTCGGACGTACAATCGGGGTGAAATTGTAACAGGGTGCTGCAAGAGTCTACACTACCCCTAGTATTTGTAGAATAATTATATACGAACTGTGCCGCAATTGCAAGATGCTGGCTGCTTTATTTCCGGGGATTTTGTAAAATGTTTCTTCAGAATTTCCGGGAGACGGGGCGGGCTGACGCAAATGCCGCCTGCCCTTATCGTGCGGGGCACGACAAGGGCAGGCTTTGGGGGCGTCTCAGGTCTGGAGGTAGTCATTGATGGTGATTGGCGTGTTCAGGCGCGGGGCGGAGGATGCGTTCAGGAGGAACAGGCGGCAGGTGTCCTGCAGGTTGAGTACAACGAAATCCGTTTTGGTACGCAGGACGCCGATGCCCGTAACGCGGCCCTCCGCGTCATAGGAGACTGCGACGGCGCAGCCCTCGTTCAGATCGTCGGTCAGAGTGACCTTTCCGGTGTCCGTGTTGACGCTCCATGACGTTTCGATCTCGTTCCCCTTGTTATCCCAACCGTATCCAAACTTACTCGTACGCAGGTTGTCCCAGCGCGTTTCGCCGTCCCACAGGGCAATCTTGTAGCCAGCATAGGTATCGCCCGTCCAGCCGGACGTGCCGGGCAGGTAAAAGAGCGTCCAATCCGACGGGAACGAGCAGTTGGCGTTCAGCGTCCCGACAATCTGGGGCGCTGCGCCGAGGAAATACGCGCCGAGCGTACCGCTTCCATAATAGGAATATCCATAGAACGCCTTTTTTCCAATCGATTTGATGCTGGCGGGAAGGACGATTGCCTTTTTAAAACGGCAGCCGTCAAACGCTTCGTCTCCAATCGTTTCCAGTCCATCCGGCAGCGTAATTTTTGTCAGGTTATGCGCATGCATGAACGCCTGTTTTTCGATTTTCTTCAGCGTGGACGGCAAGCGGACGGACGGCATATAAGAACACTCGAACGCGCCTTCGCCGATCTCCGTCACGCCCTCCGGAATCGCGACCTCTGTTTTCAAGCCAGCCATAAATGCAAACGACAGCTTTTCAATTTTGGTCAGTCCGGCAGGAAGCTTCAGGCCGGTAAAGCCCTCGCACTGATAAAACGCCCATTCCCCCACCGTTTTGACGCTGTCCGGCAGGGATAGCGTCCCGCCAAAGCCGTCGCATTCGGCAAAGGCGTTCGCGCCAATGCACGTCACACCGTCCGGGATCAGAAGCTCTCCGGAAAAGCCCTCATACGCGAACGCATATGCGCCGATCGTTTTCAGCGTCGACGGCAGCGTCAGGGTGCCGGTGATCTTGCCGTGCGCGGGCGAACCGCTGTATTTGCTGCTGGAGCAAAACGCGCCCTCCGCGATCTCTGTGACGCCCTCCGGGATGGTCAGACCGCCGGAGAAGGAGCAATCGGTAAATGCGCGTTCGCCGATCGTCCGCAAGCCCTTTCCAAGCGTCAGAGTGCCGTTTGATATCACGCTGCCGAAAAAGGCCCATCTGTCGATCGTGGTCACGCTGTCCGGGATCACAAGATCGCCGGTCAGGCTTGTACAATTCATAAATGCATTCTCACCGATCACCTGCACATTTTTTCCAATCCTGACTGTAGTGCAGGATAAGCTGGAAAATGACTCTTTCCCGATTTTCGTAATCGAATCCCCGATCACAACGGTTTTGATCTCGCTTAGATATGCACTCCACGGGCGTGGATCGGGATCGCCCCACTGGAATACACAATCGTTCATCGCGCCGCTGCCGGAGATGGTCAGCGTGCCGGTGCTGCTGTCAAATGACCAGTAGGCAGACGGGCCGCACTTCCCGCTCGTCCCCGCCGCCGACGCGCCGATGCACAGTGCAAGCAGCAAAAGCGCTGCAAAGAGCAGCCGTGTGATGTGTTTTTTCATTTCAAGGCCCCCGTTTTTTGTTTGTTATTTTATTATATCGTGCCAGGTTGGGAAAATCAACCGGAGCAAAGGCGGCGGTTTAACCGGGAATTGATTTGGATTTAAGATTCTGCGGGAAATATCACGAAGATTTAACGTAATTCTGGACGCGCATTTGACATTCTCTTTCTATATTTATATCAGATAAAACGAATTTGGAAAGAGGTCTGTGCGGATATGTCGATTTTTAACTTTTTAACATTGCTCGGCTCGCTGAGTTTGTTCCTGTTCGGCATGAGTGTGATGGGCACGGCGCTGGAAAAGCGCGCGGGCGGGTCCTTGAAGGCCATTCTGGCGAAGCTGACGAACGGGAAATTTTCCGGGCTTCTGACGGGGCTTGCCGTTACGGCGGTCATTCAGTCGTCCTCGGCTACGACGGTCATGGTCGTGGGCTTTGTCAATTCGGGGCTTTTGAGCCTCAAGCAGTCCATTCCTGTTATCATGGGCGCGAATATCGGCACGACTGTGACAGCGTGGCTGCTGTCGCTGTCCGGTATCAGCGGAGACAGCCTGTTCGTGCAGCTGTTGAAGCCGTCGTCGTTCACGCCGGTGCTGGCTGTGATCGGCATTATTCTGTATCTGACCGCAAAGGGCAAGAAAAAGGACACGGGCCTGATCCTTCTTGGCTTCGCGACGCTGATGTTCGGCATGGAATCGCTGTCCGGCTCTGTCTCCGGGCTGCGGGACGACCCGAACTTCACGAAATTCTTCCTGTTGTTCTCGAATCCCATTCTGGGCGTTCTGGCTGGCGCGATTCTGACGGGCATTGTGCAGTCCTCGTCCGCGTCGGTCGGTATTCTGCAGGCGCTGTCCTCGACCGGGGCTGTCAGCTACGGCGCGGCGATCCCCATTATCATGGGACAGAACATCGGCACGTGCGTGACGGCCATTCTGTCCTCCGTCGGCACGAACAAGAACGCGCGGCGCGCAGCCGTCGTGCATCTGAGCTTCAATATCATCGGCACAGTCGTCTGGCTGGCGCTGTTTGAGACTGCAAACGCGATTTTCCGCTTTGCGTTCGTCTCGACCGCTATCGATACGTTCCATATCGCACTCATTCACTCGATCTTCAATCTGGCCTGCACGCTGATGCTGCTGCCGTGCTGCGGACTGCTGGAAAAGCTGTCGTACCGGATCATCCCGGATGGCCGCAGCACCGACACCGCAACTGTTCTGGACGAGCGCCTGTTTGCAACGCCCGCCATTGCGCTCGTCAAGAGCGAGGAGCTGGCCAAGCGCATGGCTGCGGACTCCGAGCTTGCGCTGCATGAGAGCTTACAGGCCGTGCTCGGCTTTACGCCGGAGCTGGCCGCCTCCGTCCGGCAGCGGGAGGACGATACCGACCGCTATGAGGACACGCTGGGAACCTTCCTCGTACATCTGGCCACGCAGCCGATGAGCGAGCAGGACAGCGTGGAATCGTCGAAGCTGCTGCATCTGATCGGCGATTTTGAGCGCATTGCAGACCACGCCGTCAACATCATTGAATCGGCGGAGGAGCTGAAGGAGAAGGGCGTTTCGTTCACAGACTCCGCAAAGCAGGAGCTGCAGACGATGCTGAACGCCGTGGGCGAGATCGTTGATCTCACAAGCCGGGCGTTCTTGCAGGACGATCTGACGCTTGCGCGGCAGGTCGAGCCGCTGGAGCAGGTCATCGACAAGCTGAAGGACAAGCTGCGTACGAATCACATCGCCCGTCTCCAGCGCGGCGAATGCTCGCTGGCCGCAGGCTTCGTGCTGTCCGATCTGCTGACAAATCTGGAACGCGTGGCCGACCACTGCTCGAACATCGCGGGCTGTCTGCTCGACATGAAGAACGAGCGCATCGATCTGCACAAGTACCTCGGCGACGTCAAATCCGGCAGCAATGAATTCTTGATGCAGTACAACACGTTTGAGGAAAAATACAAGCTGGCGTAACCGCGCCGGACGCACAGACAATATCAGCACGCACCAGCGCCCCCTGTCATGTCACAGCATGACAGGGGGCGCTGCGGGTATTCACAGCAGAATGCAGATCATCCCGCCGGTGTTTTCGTTGATCATGCGGCCAAGGGTCTTTGTGAGCTTCTGCCGCGCGTCGTCCGGCATACGCATGATCTTGGCCGTGACGCCCTCGGAGACAAGCTCATAGAGCGATTTGCCGAAAATATTGCTCTGCCAGAGCTTGTCGGTGTCCTCTTCATATTCGCCGAGCAGATAGTCGATGAGCTGCTGCGATTCCTGTTCGCCGCCGACCATGGGGCTGATCTCCGTCTCGATCTGCGCGCGCATCATGTGGATGGACGGCGCGCTGGCGCGCAGCTTGACGGCGTAATTGCCGTTTTTCTTCACGATTTCCGGCTTTTCGAGCTTCAATTCCTCTGCGCCCGGCATGACGATGCCATAACCGGTCGCCTTGACCTGTTCGAGCGCGGTCTGTACCTTTTCGTAGAGCTTTTTCGTCTGCGAAAGCTCCCGCAGCATCTGCATAAGCGCCTCGTCGTCCGCGATCTCCACGCCCGCCTGTTTGGACAGCTCCTCATAGAACAGCGTTTCCGGCAGATGCAGTTCGCAGGTGACCGTGCCGGTTCCGAGATCGACCTCCCGCACGCGGAACGCGTCGACCGGATCAAGCTCCCGCAGCGACCCCATGACGCTTTCCGCCTCGCTGAGGCTCGTGAGCCTTGAGGCGCGGTCAAGCATTGCGTCATACAGGGCGGCCTTGACCGGGTGATCGTCCGGCAGCGCCCGCACCCAGCTCGGCAGGAAGAACCGCAGCTCCTCGACCGGGAACGCGTACATGACCGCTTCGAGCAGCCGCGCAATATCCTGCGTCTGCATCACCGCACAGTCCATCGTCAGCGCCTGCACGCCGTATTCGGCCCGGATACGGGCGCAGATCGCGTCCGCCTGTCCCCTCTTCGCGTCCTGCGTATTGACGACGACCACGAACGGCTTGCCCGTCTTCTGCATATCCGCAATGGCGCGGGCTTCCGCCTCGCGGTAATCCTCGCGCGGGATATCCGTGACCGTTCCGTCCGTCGTGACGACCACGCCGATGGAGCTGTGGTCCTCCATGACCTTTTTGGTGCCAAGCTCCGCCGCCTGTGCCATGGGAAGCTCCTCGGAGGCCCAGGGCGTCGTGACCATGCGGGGCTTGCCGTCCTCCGTGTCGCCGACCGCGCCGGGGATCATGTAGCCCACAGAGTCGATCAGCCGCACCTGCAATGTCGTTTTTCCGTCCGGGCTGATGCGGGCGGCCTCGTTCGGGACGAATTTCGGCTCCGCCGTCATGATCGTCCGGCCCGAGCCGGACTGCGGCAGCTCGTCGGTGGCGCGTTCGCGCTCATAGACGTTTTCGATGTTCGGCAGCACGAGCTGCTCCATGAAGCGCTTGATAAAGGTGGATTTTCCCGTCCGCACAGGGCCGACGACGCCGATATAGACCGTGCCGTCCGTGCGGTCCGCGATCTGCGCGTAGATCGAACGTTGTTCCATATTCCCGCCTCCCGTCTCACATGGGGATCAGCAGCAGCCGTCCGGCGTCCGCCTCCGGCTGCGTCAGATGATTGGCCTGCTGGATCGACTGCGCCGTCGTCCGGTACTGCCGCGCAAGGTCCCAGAGCGCGGCGTTTTCGCTCATGCGCCGGATGACGACTGACGGCCGCTGCGTGTTCTGCTGCTTCGTCAGGTCGAGCGTCCCGCCGGACAGATTCTGCAGCGTCTGCCGGGAAAACGTCTGTACCTGAAAGACCGCGTCATAGCGCAGCTCGACCGCGCCGCTGCCCGACGAGGCGTAGCCCTCCGGCTGGATCGTACACACGGCCTCGCAGAGGCCGTTTTCGCTCAGCGCCGTATGGCAGCTGACCTCCGTGCGGAACGTCTCGGCCTGCACCGCGCCGTCCGGGTCGGTATAGACGAGGTCCGCGCGCAGCGGTACATGGACGGTAACGCCGTCGTCTGTCCGCTCAAGCGCCTGTGCGTCCGGGTAGACCCGGCAGTCGAGCACGGCGGCGGCCTGCACCGGGAACGAGGCGCGGACAGGCTCGCGCAGCGTCTGCGCGTCGAGGCGCATGGTGTGCTCCTGCGTTTCCCACTGCGGCTGGAACTCGCCCTTGGTCGAATATGCGTCCTCACAGAGCGTCAGCGCCTGCGGCTGCACGACCATGCACTGCGCCAGCAGCCCCGCGCCGAACAGCAGCTTCTGCGACTGCTCCGACGCGACCGGCTCCAGCTGCACGCCGGTCACAAGCAGCACCGATTCGAGCGTTTCGTCCTGATCGCAGTCGCCCTCCATCTGGCAGTACTGCGAAAACGGCACGGAAAAACTCAGCGTCCGCAGGGCGTTTTCATTGTCCAGATAAGTAATTTGCAGATTTGCGGTTCCCTTCAGGACGGCCTTGCTCCCGACCAGCCCCTGCTCCTGCACGACCGGCGTGAGCAAACAGCTGACCAGCCGTGCGATCTGCGGCCTGCCGTCCGGCAGGTTCAGCTCCTCACTGACCTGAAACGCGCGCTCGGAAAGCTCCACAGGCGCATTCGTCTCATAGGTCTGCGTTTTCAGCTGCAGGCAGGCGGGCGGATCCTTGAGGACGCTCATGCTCTGCGTCTGCGGCTCATAGCCGTCCGCCTGAACCAGAACGCTCACGCGCAGGAGCACCTTGCGCGAGTTGATCAGGCGGCTGTCCGCGCTGCGGACGCAGCAGCGCACGAGCGTCTGCGTGTCCTCGCACAGCTCGGCGCACTCCAGCTTGACCGTAAACGGCAGCTCGGAGGTCAGCAGCTGCAAGCCGCCCGCTTCGTCTGCGTACAGGCAGCCCGTGCGCAGCGTCCCCGTCACGAGAAGACTGCCCTCCCGGTTCGTTTTGCTCTGTACCTCCGGCTCGGCGCAGCAGATGAGCGTGCGGGAAGCGTCCGGCATACTGTCGGGTATGATGAGCTCCTGTGTCTGCTCCTGCGCAAGCGAGAGATGCGCCGTGCGATGCAGGCAGGACCGTTGTTTCTGTTCAAATGCAAGCTCCATAGTCTCAACTCCTTGTATATGTTCTGGGATATATATACGCAGAGCCGGACAAGGATATGTTTCGGAAATTATTTCAGCAGCAAAAGTCCCAGCACGATCAGGATCGCCGCGATCAGCACCCGCAAAAACCACCCGCACAGCGCAAACGACAGCAAAAGTCCAACGCCCGCCCCGATCAGAAGCAGCCCGAGCCGCTCGGTCTTCACACACATAAAAAATCCCCCCTGTCAGCATACGCGGGCAGGAGGAATCTGTGCAGGTCTGAACGCGTTTTTACAGCTTCCAGCCCACGGCCTGTTCGCGGCCGGTGATGAAGCGGCGGTAGATGCCGCCCTGCGCCATCAGCGCCTCGTGTGTGCCGCGCTGGACGATCTGTCCCTTGTCCACCACGAGCGTATCCCCATCCATTCCGCCGGCATTGACATTTTGCCCGCGTACTATGAGGAGTTCCCGAAAACGCACTACCCGGAGCTTTATTTTGATCTTCCGGCAGCGTTTCAGAGCGTCGATCAGGCGACGGACTTCCCTGCCATGTCCCGGCTGCTGTTTGAGATCGAAAATTACCGGGGCGAGGGCGCGGCGGCGGCGCTTTTTACGAGGCTAATATACTGCGGCTGCACGGGAAACGCGGAGTCCGGACTGTGCGCAGGCGGGAGGACCGGCTGTCTGTGATTTTTGTTCCGGCGGGGTTGACAAGGACTGTTTCCTGTTATATAATTTGCATTATATATAATCCAAATTATATATGGAGGCGCAGCGATGCCGGCAAAAGCAAAAGTTACAAGGGAAATGATTGTGGATGCAGCCTTTGCGGTTGCCCGTGAAACGGGCGCGGAAACCATCAGTGCAAGGACCGTATCGGAACGGCTGCACTGCTCCACGCAGCCCGTCATGTATCATTTCGCGACGATTGAAGAACTGAAACGGACAGTCTATGCGAAGGCGGACCAGTACCATTCGGACTATCTGATGCGGATCAAAAAGCCGCAGAAGGGCGCTGCGCTTGGGATCGGAATGAATTATATCCGCTTTGCGATCGAAGAGCCGCATCTGTTCCGGTTCCTGTTTCAGTCGGATTACTTTAACGGAAGCACGCTGCTGGAGCTGATCGACGCCGAGGCGCTTACCCCTGTTCTTTCGGCGATGCAGGGAGCGCTGGGAATCGGCATGGCGCAGACGAAGCAGGTCTTTTTGACCGTTTTTCTGTTTGCGCACGGGTATGCAAGCATCATCGCCAATAATTCGATGAAATACGATGAAGCGGTCATCGATTCGCAGCTGCAGCAGGCGTACCGGGGCGCGATATTGGCCGCGCGGGAGGACGCAATATGAAGCCATTTGGCGGATTCGGCGAGGTGTGGTATAAATGACGGAAAATCCGCAAACAAAATCAGATTGGCTCTGCTGCCCCAAATGCGGCGGCAAGACAAGAACGCAGATACGCTCACATACGGTGCTGGAGGATTTTCCCCTGTTCTGCCCAAAGTGCAGATATACCTGTGTGATCCGTTTCAAGGACGGTAAAATCGAAGATATTAAACTGCCAGACGCTTAGACGCAGTGCAGACCGGGGAATCGGTTCGCACTGCGTCTATTTGTGTTCACGGCATTCAGGAGGAACCCATGAACTACATCCATATCACAAAAGAAAACCTTGACAAAGAGCATATCTGCTGCGCGATGTCCGGCAAGCAGAGCCTGGCGAAAAAGGAATGGCTCCGGCAGCGCTTCGACGAGGGACTTGTTTTTTACCGCAGCGAGGAGCGCGGCAAGTGCTTTATCGAATATATTCCCGCAGAAAACGCATGGGTGCCCATTGAAGCAGCGGGATATCTCTATATCAATTGCCTGTGGATCGCAGGCGCGATGAAGGGGCACGGATATTCGACCGACCTTTTGAACGAGTGCATCCGGGAGGCCAGAGCGCAGGAAAAGAACGGCGTCTGCATCCTGTGCGCCGAGGGACGGAAGCGGGAATTTCTCGCCGACCCGAAGTATCTGGCCTACAAGGGCTTCCGGACAGCTGATATCTCCGACTGCGGGATCAGCCTGATGTATCTGCCCCTTGTGCCGAACACCGAGCCGCCGAAATTCAGGGACTGTGCCAGACATCCCAAGGCAGACGGAGACGGCTTTGTCCTTTATTATACCGATCAGTGCCCGTTCACCTGCTACTGGGTGCCGCGGGTGCAGGAGACAGCGAAGGAACACGGCATTCCGTTCAAAGCAATCCATATTACCGACAGGGACTCTGCGCAGAATGTCCCCGCGCCGGTCACGACCTATGCCCTGTTCCGGGATGGGCAGTTTTTGACGCAGAGCATTCAGTCAGACAAGAAATTTCTGGCGCTGGCAGGCGTTCGGGACTGAGCCGCCGGGCATCGGAGGAAGAAATCCACGGAGGAAGATCGGATGAAAAACAGCGCGCTGGTCGTGATCGACCTGCAAAATGATATTACGAAGCACTACAGAGAGATCATTGACCCCGTCAATGCGGCAATTGACTGGGCCGTCCAAAAGGAACTGTGGGTCATTTACATACAGCACAACAACCTGTCCGCCGGAACGAGGACCTTCAAACCCGGCACGCGCGGCGCAGAGCTGGTGTCGGAGCTGAACGTCGTTTCCGGTCATATCTTTACGAAGTCAAAAAGCAATGCATTGACCAGCGAGGCGTTCGCCGCTTTTATTCAGGAGCATGGGATTTCCGAGTTTTACATTGTCGGGGCAGACGCGGCGGCCTGCATCAAATCCACCTGCTTCAACATGAGGAAAGGCGGATATGCCGTCCACGTGCTGTCGGACTGCATCACAAGCTATGATAAAAAGAAGCTGCCGGAGATGCTTGCGTATTATGAGAGTAAAGGCTGCTCTGTCACAGAGCTTTCTGACGCCATGCAGGCATATGCAGAGAATGGAGATATTGAACATGAAAAAGCTGTATGAGAAAAGCGAACTGACCTTTGCGCTTGTGTGGATCGCGGTTTACTGCGTTCTGCAATCGCTTGCGAATCCGCTCAACGAGATCATCGGCACTGCATACGCCGCAAGCGCTGCTTTCTGTGTTTTGCAGACCATTGTTCTTTTTGTCTTTATCCGGAGAAACGGCCTGCAGAAGCGGTACGGGCTTTGCAGATCCTCTGTTCCCGCCCGCCGCTTCCTTTACTATGTGCCGCTTGTGATTCTGGCGTCGGGGAACCTCTGGAACGGCGCTGCGCTCACCTGTTCGCCCGCAGAAACGGTCTGCCGGGTCGTTTGTATGCTCTGCGTCGGGTTTTTGGAGGAGGTGATCTTCCGGGGTCTGCTGTTTACGGCCATTGCAAGGAACAATATCAAATCCGCCGTTATCATCTCAAGCGTGACGTTCGGCATCGGGCATATCATCAACCTGTTCAACGGCAGCGGGATGGAGCTTGTCAGCAATCTGTGCCAGATCGTCTTTGCGATCGCGGTCGGCTTCCTGCTGGTCACGATCTTTTCCCGCGGCGGCAGTCTGCTCCCCTGCATCCTCGTCCATTCCGCCATCAACACGCTCGGCACGTTTGCAAATGATGCAGAGCTTACAATGCAGACGCAGCTTCTGCATCTTGCCGCTCTGATCCTGCTCACGGTCGGATATACCCTGATCCTGACACGGACGCTTCCGCGGAATACGGAGCAGGTGTAACACACGCAAGCTGGACAGCGCGCGCATACAGGAACAGTACGAGCGCCTCCTGCCGGACTTCTCTTCCGACACCGGCTGGCGCGTGAGCCTGGCCCCGGACGGAACTCTGGCGCTCACGGCGCTCGACCCGGAGCATGGCGCATCCATCTATTACGCGCATGACGTGATGCTCGAGCCGATGATCTTCCGCAGCGTGGACCTACCCATCGGAACGAATTGAAGCGATGCGGTCTTCGGCGCAGACTGATGCGGGCGGGGAGCAGCTGTGTTTCGCTTGGCATCTTCAAGCATTCGATACTGCTGGTGCATATGTATTCGCCGTGAATTTCTGTAAAACCAGTACACCCCGCCGGGCGGACAGAGCCGTCCGCCCCTACGCAGACCTTGAAAATCCCGCACAGAAAATGAAGGAACAACTGTTTTTGACAGAGTGAACGCCGCTGGCCTCTCGGCCAGCGGCGTGTTTTGGTTCTTGCTCAGCTGCGCTGCTTTGCCTGACGCAGGGCGAGGATGCGGTTCATTTCGTTGGATACGATCATGTAGCCCTCGTCGACGCCCATGCCGGGCTTGGCAAGGATCTGCACCGGCTGGGTCGCCATGGCGCAGTGGACGCAGACCTGGGCCGAGCGATCCGTTTCGTTGCAGGTGCCGCCCTGATAGGCGCCGATGCCATGCGCCTTGCAGTAGAGCACCGCCTCAATGGTATTGTTGATGCCGCCGAGGTCGGGCGTCTTGATCTGCACCATATGACCGGCTCTGCGGTCGGCAAATTCCCGGATATCCTCGAGCGTGTTGCACCATTCGTCAGCGACCAGCTCGACCTGAATGCCGCGGCGGTCAAGCTCCGCCGTCAGGCCCGCAAGCGCAACGATCTGCGTTTCGCGGTCGCAGTCGCAGTCCATCGGCCCTTCGATGCGCAGATGGAAGGGCTTTGCCGCCTGCTCCAGCTCCGCAAGATAATCGGCCATGGCGGCATAGTTGTTGTTTCCAAACGCCGCGCCGATGGTGCCGTAGACGTCGATGTGCAGGACGGGCTGATAGCTCTCGTCCGCGCGCATGGTCAGGATGCGGTCACGGAGCCATTTGACGTACTCCAGCAGCTTTTCGCCGTGCTCGCCGAGCTTGGTCTGCACGTTGTTGATGAGCGCGTGCGGCAGCACCTGCGCGCGCTTGATGATCATCTTGTCGGCGTTGTCATAGCGGTCGTCGCCGGACTGCGTAAAGATGGGGATCGGCGTCTGGCTGACCGTGCAGCCGTATTCGTCCGCGACGACCTCGCACATCAGGCGTCCCGTCGCCCTAGCGACTGCGTCCAGAATGGCCTGCGAGACACCGTAGCGGATGGCCGTATGCAGGCGCTTGCCGTTTACCTCGATGGCCTCCATCTGCGCGCACAGGCCGCGGAAATCATCTGCCTCCCGGCCCAGCAGCATCGGGCGGACATACTGCTCGATGATGGGGATAAAGTCCTTTGCCAGAAACAGCGGGTCGCGTCCGCCCGCGCCGGAATACTGCACCGCCGCGCAGTCGCCGAAGGCGATCTGGCCGTCTTCCAGAACGATCATGACCGAGACAGCCTCGCCCTTCATGCGCACGGCGGAAAAGCCCTCCGTGACGGGCTGGCCGATGTAAAACATACCGTCGTGACCCGCGCCGCGCTTGATGGCGCGCTGGTCATCAAAATAAAACCCCGTGCTGCCCGCAGCGCAAACAACATCCTTGATTTTCATGTTCTGTTCCTCCTGTTTCTTTATCTGGGCCGCCCGACCAGGCGTCCCTTGCTGATGGCATAAACGTCGTCGGTCACCATCTGGAATGTCGCTTTCCGATGCTCAAACGCAGCGCGTTCCGCGATTTTTCCCATATGATAATCCCGAAGCTCCTTTGTAAACGGGAGATTGCCCATGTTCATGATGCGCACCGCGCCGTCGTTGTCGCGGCACGGCAGCATCTGACCGGCATTGAAGCGGCAGGGCGCGAACGGAACGTCCAGAACGCCCGCCTTTACGCCGCGGCACGCGCCGAGCGCGATATCGCCCATGCCAAGCTCGAAGCACTTGTCGACGATGCAGCGCGTTTCCTGCCGGATGATCTCCATTTCCTCGTCCAGATGCGTGTTGGCAAACGTCTGCTCGGTCATCATGCTGACGACCTGCCGTGTGCAGCGCAGCCCCTGCGCGTTCGCCTCCATCGTCGGGATGCCGATGGCCTCGTGCGGGCTTTTGACGATGACCTTCGTGGCCTTGGAAAGCGCCGCGATCAGCGCGCCGGTCGAGATGACGCCGAACGCCTTTGCCTCGTCCGCCGGGAAGCCGCCCATCCACTGGTGCAGCACCGTCGTAACAACTACGTCGTGATAGCCGTACTTTGCAAGATATTCCTCCGTCAGCTCCTCAAGTGTGCGGACTGCGGCGATGTCCTGGATCAGGTTGCCGCACTGGCCGTAGCCGACCGTGATGTTTTTCACGCCCTGCTCCGCCGCAAGCAGCGCCTCGATGATGGCGACCGCGTGGGAAATGCAGGGCGGCACGAGCGTGCCGGTCAGCGGCCCATACGGCTCACGGTTGATGGAAACGCCCATTTCCTCATACAGGCCGGTCAACCGGTCGACGTACTGCCAGTTGGCGATGGTCGTCTCCATCGGGACGTTTTTGCAGTAGGGCAGATTGTAGGAGATGCCGCCGCCCTCGTAGCTGGTGAAGCCGCCCGCGTAGGCGATCTCGGTCAGAAGCCGGGCGTCGGGGGTGCCGTGGCGCACCTGCACCGGCACATTGACGCTCTCCACGACTCTCCGGCAGCCGGAAACACCGTGGTTGACGGCCGGGAAGCCGTTGAGCATGGCGCGGCCCTCCTCCTTGGAGGCCTTGATGCCCTCCTCGGCCTCGTGATAGCGGTTCTGGCGGGTGTAGCTGTCGATGGTGGTCGGCAGCAGATCTGCCTCGCCCTCTTTTTCCAGATACTGCATGAGCTTGATATGCTCCTCAAGCACCGGCACACCGGCACGCGGCTGGATGAGCGTCCTGTGCTCCTTTTTCGCTTCGATCAGTCTGGCGGAAAAATTGCGGCTCGGCTTCTGCTGCTTCTGATACGCCGCGGCCTCCGTCAGATCGACGTCCCGGCCCGTCGGCCACTGCTGCAGAACCTCCTGCCGCATTGCCATGAATTCCCCTTCCGGGATCTTTCTGTTCTGAATTTCCATCAGTTGATCTCCTCTTTCATGATTTGGAGCGCGATCTCCGGCTCGCTCTGCGCAAGCAGGCCCATCGCCGCCAGAATATAACGTTTGTCCAGAATGATATCCGCCTTTTTCGGACGGAGCGACGCAGGCGCAGCCGGGTCGCAGCAGGCAAAGCGCGCGATCTGCCGCGCCCGCTGCGAATGGATGAGGCTCCCGCCCGTCACGACGACCCTGCGCACCTCGCTCAGATCCTTTCCGCTCTGCACGAAGGTCTGTCCGAGCATCGTATACGTTTCCTCAAGCGTACCGGCGTGGCGCATCACGGCGGTCTGCACGGCCATGGAGGCGACCGCGTAATCAAGCATCTCCAGCTCCGTATCGTGCTCCGGCAGCGTCTGCGTATTGTGCGCAAGCAGCTGCACGAGCGCCTCCACCCGCTCCGGCGAAAGCCCGGAAAGCTCCGCCAGCCGCTGCGCGCCAGCCGCAGCCAGCACGCCCTCGATGGAATAGCGCATACCGATATCGCCCTCGACCGTCCGCTTGACATACGGCTCCGGCAGACCCTTGTAGACCCGGTTCATCTGCCGGGGCATCCCCTCGGCAATGGAATAGACGTCCGTCGTCGCGCCGCCGACATCCACACCGATCAGCTCCCCGATGCCGGGCGTTTTGTCCGTTCCCTTCGCCAGCAGCGTCATGGCCTGCATGACCGCCGCAGGCGTCGGCATCATCGGGCCGCTCATGCGCTCTGCCGCGGCGTTCAGGCCCTTTGCCTGCACGATGCGGCGCAGGAAAATGCTGCGGATGGTCTTCTGCGTGTCCTCCGTTTTGAGCACGCCGAATTTCGGCATGACGTTTTCGCAGACGGATACCTCGAAGCCCTCCAGCGCCTTCCGGCACTGCTGCATGGCCGTGCGGTTGCCCGCGAGAACGATTGGGAACTGCGGGCGGATCGCGGCGAGCATCTGCGCGTTATGAATGACGCAGGCGCTGTTGCCGCCGTCCGTGCCGCCGACCAGAAGAAAAATGTCCGGGTTCACGCGCTGAATCGTCTCCAGATCGTCCTGCGTCAGTTCAAACGAAAACTGCCCGACGATCTTCGCGCCCGCGCCGAGGCTTGCCAGCCGCGCGGCCTCCATCGTCAGCTCCGGCACAAGTCCGCTGACCATCATCCGCAGGCCGCCCGCCGCCGAGGAGCAGGCATACGACTGCGCAAATGTCAATGGCCCCGTCTGCGCAAGCAGCGCGTCCAGCGCCTTCTGAAAACCGATGCGCACATCCGAAGCGACCGTTGTATATGCCTGCGCCGTGCCGAGAAGCTTGGCTGCGTCCAGATCAACGGCAGTCAGCTTCGTGTAGGTGCTGCCGAAATCCGTCAACAATACTGGCTTCATTGCGGTCCCTCTTCGGGATACAGGATCTCCCGCAGCGCGGCGATGGTCGTTTCCGGCGGCGTACCGGGCGGGAAGGCCCGGTCAAAGCCCATGGCCTTGAAGCGCTTTTCCACGTCCGCGAAATCCTGCTTGCCGACGACGATATTGCCGCCGACGAGCAGCGGAATTCCGGCAAGACCGGCCTCGTCGCACTTTTCCCGCATTCCGCGGCAGTCCAGCTCCCCTTGACCGTAAAGCGAGGACACCACGATAGCGTCCGCGTCCGCTTCGATCGCCGCCTCGATATACTCCTCCTGCGAAACCATGACACCCAGATTCACAACGTCAAAGCCCGCCTCGGTGAACGCGTGATAGAGGATCTTGTT
>ULUZ01042439.1_pt1 | contig 21292 bp, 10 predicted proteins | sample 1958881 | NCBI WGS metagenome assembly ULUZ01 (sample SAMEA4835771, study PRJEB28245) | human gut metagenome | biome: gut microbiome; material: fecal sample | place: Denmark | collected 2008
TAAATTCAGCTAAAAGTAGAATTTACTTTTATATTTAACCTTTTTGTCACATTTTTGAAATAATTTTGAAACGTTTCTGTAATAGAAGAGCGGAATCACTTTTGAAGTGATTCCGCTTTCTTCAGCCCCACTGGGGGCTGAATTTAATTCCTACGGCATCTTCTACGACGCCGTTTTTTCCATCTGTATATATATAATGGTATATATATCCAGATATATCCAATGACTGCAACTAATGCAATCATCAGGATCACTACCAAGGCTTTGATTAGCCCTGGTAGATTTGCAAACCCGCGCACGAGCGGGTCCGGGCTTTTGTAGAACCGCTCTTCGCGCTCACGGAAGAGAAATTCTACCTCACGAGTCATTTGACTCGTTTTTATTTCCTGTTCATTGTAGAACAGGATGTTTTCTCTAATTATCGCCATGTTAATGGCAGTAATTAGCATTTTACTTGCAATAACCATCATTGGGATGGTTATTGCAATAACCATCAAGAGTGCCAGAATTCTGGCAATGTTGTGCCTTTTCATTTTGTTATTTTCTCCTCTTTAAATAAAATTTGCACTTTGGTTATTATGATTATAACACATTTTACCTTATAAATCAAGTTTAGTTTACATAACTACATCTATTTCATACACTTTATCATCTAATTTTAATTTTATTTTCTTTTCTTCAATTTCTTTTCCATTTACTTTAAAGCTTTCTACTGTGTTATTTTTTCCATTTGGATTACTTACATGAATGTTATATACAGAGTTTCCATGTTTATATTTTATGCTATATTCTTTCCAATCGCTTGGTATACATGGCTGTATACTTAAATATCCATTTTCTATGTGTAAGCCTAATAAATACTTAATACCTGCTTCATACATCCAGCTACTTGAGCCTGTATACCATGTCCAACCACCTCTTCCTGCTAAATTTTTTTGAGTATATACGTCAGCACTTACAACATAAGGTTCTACTTTATATTTGTTAGCCGCTTCTTTTGTTCTACTATGCTCGATTGGATTTATCATTCTATAATATTCCCCTGCTTTATCTCCAAAGCCCAGCAAACTAAATGCAATAATAGACCATATTGCACCATGTGTGTATTGTCCACCATTTTCTCTTGTTCCTGGTACATAACTACTAATATAGCCAGGTTTTAATATTCCTTTGTCAAAAGGAGGATCTAATAATTTTATAACACCATTTTCCTTGTCTATTAAATGATTTTCTAAACTTTCCATTGATATATATTTTTTATCATTATCTCCTGCTTCAGATATAACTGACCAGCTCTGAGCAATTGAGTCAATTCTACATTCTTCATTTTGCATACTTCCTAAAACATTGCCATCATCCATAAAAGCTCTTCTAAACCATCTTCCATCCCAACCGCTTGAATTTAGTGCTCTTTTTAATTTTTCCATTATTTCTTCATATTTTTTTGCAAGTTCTATTTCATCTTTTTCTACACATATTGGAATAAACTTTTTCAAAACATCATATAAAAAAAATCCTAACCATATGCTTTCACCTTTTCCTTTATTTCCAACTGTACTAAAGCCATCATTCCAGTCTCCAGAGCCTATTTTAGGTAAGCCGTTTTCCCCAAAATTTAGGGAAATGTTGATAGCTCTTTTGCAATGTTCATATATGCTTTCTTCTATTTCAGATTGCTCATACATGTCATATCTTTCATCTACATCATTTTCAAGTAAATTTCCTTTTAAGTATGGAGTTTTTATATCTAGTATTTCTTTATCTCCTGTAAATGCAATATAGTCTTCTACTAAATACACAAGCCAAAGTCTATCATCCGAAAACCTTGTGCGTATGCCTCTTGAAGTTTCATCATGCCACCAATGTTCCACATCTCCCTCTATAAATTGATGTTTACTATGCTTAATTATTTGTTGTTTTGTTATATCTGGATTTACATATTTAAGTGCAATTGTATCTTGAAGCTGATCTCTAAATCCATAAGCTCCACCTGATTGATAATACCCTGTTTTTGCTAGTAGTCTTGAAGTTATAGTCTGGTAAATTAACCAACTATTTAATAAAATATTAATTGACTCTAATGGTGTATTTACTTGTAAGTTTTCAGTCATGTTTTTCCAATAATTTTTAGTATTTTTGTATTCTTCTTTTGCTTTGCTTAAATTATTGTATTTATACGCTATATCTTGACATTCAAGCACTGTTTGTCCTACACCTAATGTAAATATAATTTCTTTATTTTCTAATGTCTCTAATTCCACTTCACATTCTATTGCAATTATTTCATTTTGCCATAAACTATTTTGCTTATCTAATTCAATTTGATATATTCCATCTGGGTTAATAATACTTCCATTTCCTATGAAGCTTTGTTTGCTTCCTGTATATGATTTTATTTTTTCACTGCATGATACAAACATATAATCAGAAAAGGTATTTTCCACTCCTGTGTTTTTTATACAAACTATATTAGAATTTGGAACAAATTCTAAGTTACAATATCCATTTGATTTAATTTCATCTTCTTCTAATACTGGTTTAATATAATATATTAATTTAATCCTTTTCTTTTTTAACCCATGGTTTTCTAGTTTTAGTACTTGTACTTTTAAATTATCTTCCATTGGTATATACATATTTAAAGTTTGAGCAATTTCATTACTTTGATGTTGATATTTTGCATAACCAAGACCATAAGTTATATAATAATCATTTTCATCTGGGCATGGGCTTAAACCTAATGACCATATTTTCTTTGTATCTTTATCTTGCATATATATAATTTCCGATGGAATATCTTGTACTGGTAAATTACTCCATGATGTTAATCTATTTAGCCTACTATTTTTATACCAAGTATAACCTCCCATTCCTTCTGTAACTACTGTGCCAAACTGTTTATTTGTTAAAATATGACTCCATACAGTTGGTAATTTTTCATCTTTATTTACTCTAATTTTGTATTCTTTTCCATCTTGTGAAAATCCACCATATTCATTTAAATATTTTAAATCTTCTAGTTTTTCTCTTTTTGCTTGTATATTTTCAATAGTTCTTGGTGTTTCTTCAAATGGCAAATTTTTAATTTTTTCTAAATACTCTTCTTCTTGTTCTTTTAAGTATCTATATATATTTCCATTACTTGAGTCTAAACTCAAATTTGCACGATACTGTAAAAATTTTATATCTTCAGATGTTAAATTTTCTAATACAAATATTCCACCTTTTATATTTTGCAAATAAGATAAATTTTCATTTGATATACAATTATATATTTCATTTTTTAAATTATCTTCATAACTATATTTTTCTTGATTTACAATTACCAAATCCACCATTATATTTTTTACTCTAAAGTAATTATATGCTTTTAATACTTCAGTTAAATTTTCTACTTCATCTTTGTCTTTCATATTTAATAATAAGATAGGTAAATCTCCAGAAATTCCATATTTCCACAACTTACTTACTGGAGCATTTATTTGGTTACATGTTAAAGTTTTTAATGGATTGTTATACAGCAAATAACCAAGCATTTTTTGATATAATTCTGTCTGTTTTGCTGTAACTTCTAAATATTTATTTTCCGCTTCTTTACTTGCCTTTGATAATTCAAAGTTATGCTTAATAGTAGCTTGACTTGTAAATTCTTTTAAATTTTTAACAACTTCTTCTCTAGTTTCTGCAACTGCTAAAATCAAATTCAAAATTACTTTTTCTTCTGGTTTTATACTTATTGTTCTTTTCATTGCAGTAATAGGCTCTGTTGTTAATTGTACATTATTACTTAATGGAATTGAATTTTTTATTGCATTTGGAAGTCCAAGTTCATTCCTTCCATAAAATTTTTCTTTATCAATTTCATATTCTAATTTACCAATTGTTTCATTTTCTGTATATAATTTTATACCTAAAAAAACTTGTGATTCGCTTTCTTGCCTTTTTCTCCTTGTCACAATCATTGATTCTTCATCATCTAAATATTCATAGCTTAAAAACAAATTATTAAAGCTTGGGTGACTATTATCTTGCAATTCTTCTGATAGTACTGGCTCTAAAAAGCTTGTAATTTCTAATGTTTGATTTTCTAAACCATGGTTTGTCAATTCTAAGCTTCTTAGTTCTATTGGTCCGTTTTCAGAAATAGTAGTTTTTAATATTGTTTCTATAGCTCCATCTTGTCTTACTATTTTATCTTGATCTTCTGAAAAATATATTGCATATTTATCAGGCTTTCCTAAATAATCCATTTGATTTGCTGTCCAAATTCTTTTGGATTTTACATCTTTTATATAAAAGAAAATTCCTTGGTTTAAATCATTTGTCTTTTTATATCTGTTAATTAATAAATTTCCATACTTGCTGTAGCTTTCTCCTTTTGAATTCATAACTATTGTATAATTTCCACTTGAAATTACATTTATTTGAGGTATTCTAATATTAGGCTTTGTTATTTCTCTTTGAGAATAATCATTATCATATATATACTTTATTTTTTCAACCTTTTCTTTTTCTTCTTTCGTTATTATAATATTTTCTGGCATTTTTTCTTGAAGTAAAATGTCTACTGCCTTTAATTCTGGGTTTTCCATAAATCTTTTTTGCATTATATTTTGCTTAAATAAATTGTTTATTGATACTAATATTAATCCTTGGTGATGTGCCATATATGTTTTTACTAAAGCATATTTTTCGCCCTTTTTTAATCTTGTTGGTGTATAATCTATTGATTCATAAAATCCATATTTTTCATACATGCCATTTTTCTCTAGTTTTTTCAAGTTATTTACCACATCTTTTGGATTTTCATTAATTGTTAAAATACTTGCATAAGAACTTGTTACCATTTCATCAGAAAGTCCTCTTTTTAATCCTAGCCATGGTATTCCAAATGCCTTATATTGATAATTATTTTGTAAGTCTTTTAAATAAAAAGCTGATTCAGATATTCCCCACGGAATGTTTAGTTGTTTTGCATATTCTTTTTGGCTCATTAGCATAAATTTGCAAGATTCATCTAATAAACTTCCTGGGTATTTTGGTATATTTATATTTGGCATAAAATATTCAAAAGCAGTTCCAGACCATGATATTAAACCTTTATATTTGTTTAATATTGTAAGTGTTCTGCTTAAATTGTTCCAGTGCCTTGCAGGTACATCTTTTTTTGCTATTGCAACTAAACTGGTTTGTCTTGCTTCTGATGCTAAAAGGTCATAATACGAATCTGTTAAAGCATTTTCCTCTATATTAAAACCTATAGAAAACAGCCTTGTATCTTCATCATATAATTTCGAAAAATCTGTATTGTATATTAACGTATTTACCATTTGAATTAGTTGTTCAGTTGTACCTGTACTCTCATGCTCTATTAAAAATTGTTTTACTGTAAAAAGGTAACCTACTAAATTCCCACTGTCTACAGATGATACATACCTTGGAGTTAGTGGTTCTAAAGTGTTTAAATCATACCAATTGTATAAATGCCCATTCCACTTTGGTAAACTACTAATTGTATTTAACATTTTTTCTAATAAATTTATTGTATCTTGTAAATTCTCATACCCTAGGTCATAGCTTGATATTACTGCTAATAGGCCTAGTCCAATATTTGTGGGTGAAGTTCTATTTACAATTCTTGGTCTTCTATCTTCTTGATAATTATCTGGTGGTAAAAAATTACTTTTTTCATTTATAAGATCTTTAAAATATTGCCATGTTCTTTTTCCTAAATTTAATAAATATTCTTTTTCTCCCTGGTTTAGTTCTTCAATTTTTGGTGCAATCTTATATTCTTTGCTTATTTTACACATTATATATGGTTCTATAAGCCAGAGTAGTGCAAATAATAGTATAAATATATTGCTAAATTTAAATGGTAAAATAAATAGCAAAATTAATGCCAATATTCCTAAAACAATATTTGATGCCATATTTTTATAATATGAAAGTACATCTTTTTTAGCATTTTTCTCAGCATCTTCTGCAGTCATCCATTCAAGTAAATGTTTTTTTGTAGAAAATACTCTTTTTAGTGTTTTTACACAAGCATTTAAACTAAAATATGCTTTATCTGGTAAATTACCTAATGCTAAAATTCCTCTTTGTATTGCAGCTTTTACACCTGATATTGTTTTAGTAAAAGTTTTTTGAGGTTTTTCTTGATCTTTTTTTAATAAAATACGATTTACCAATTCCAAAATTGTTGGAATTATTGCTGATATTATTAATAAAATCATTATTGGCCATATTTTTATATTAAATAATAATTTAAAAACACATACATAAATCATTGAAATTACAATAGTGGTTTCTAATAAACTTCTTATTAAGTTATCTAATATTTTATATCTTGACAATATACTTAATGGGTTTTGCTTTTTTTCTCCCCTTTTGTTTATAATTGTGCTATTTAGCCATTGAACTAATTGCCAGTCTCCTCTTATCCATCTGTGAAGCCTTGCTTTAAAACTATTATATCCAGAAGGGTAGCCATCTAGTAACATTATATCTGATGCAAGTCCACATCTTAAATAACTTCCTTCTAACAAATCATGGCTTAAAACTGTATTTTCAGGAATTTCATTTGCTAAAACTGCTGAAAAAACTGGCAAATCATAAATTCCTTTTCCAGTAAATATTCCTTCTTCAAAATTATCTTGATATATATCTGATATTGCATTTGTATATGCATCTTTTCCTCCAGAACCTGCATACAGCTTAGTAAAATAACTTTTTTGTATATCTTCAAGCGAAATTCCTACTCTAGGTTGAATTAATCCATGTCCATCTATTACTAAATCTTGTTTATGATTTAATACAGGTCTATTTAATATATGTGCCATTGCGCCAATCATCTCTAATCCTGTATTAAGGCATAGTTCAGTATCTGAATCTAAAGTAATTACATATTTAATATTTGGTATTTGTCCAAACTTTTCTTTTGAATTTTCAATTGTATTTATTAAAAACTCACTTTTGCTTTTTCCTAAAATATATTCATTAAATTGATTTAATAAGCCTCTTTTTCTTTCCCAACCTAAATAACATTCTTCAGATGTATTCCATACTCTTTTTCTATATAGAAAATTAAATTTAGTAAATGTTCCGTCTGGGTATTTATTATTTAATTTTTGAGCTTCTTCTATTCCTGCATTTATAACCTCTTCATCAAATTTTTCCGTCTCATTTTTGCCTGCTGTACAATCTCCCAATAAAGCAAAATATATGTTGTCACTTTTATTTGCCATATAATATTTTTCTAAATTCTTCATTATCTTTTGTACTTTTTGCTTCGAATTCACAATTGTGGGTATTACAACAAAAGTTGCGTATTCTTTTGGAACTCCTTGTTCAAAATCTAATTTAGGTATTGATTTCGGTTTTATAAATTTTCCTAAAATATATTGAGCAATTTGTACTATAATTGTTTGTATTGGTATAATTAATAAAATTCCTAAAATAATAGCAAACCATATAGATGCTTTTGTTTTTATATAAAAATAACTTGAAAGTAATATTGAAATTATTGCTGTACAAACACATAGTATAGTAAGCCATATAGCAATCTTTTTATCATTTGAAAGCTTTTTCGTTGTTTTTCCAATAAGTTCTTGTAGCAACTTTTGTCTTCCATCTGATATTAAATAATACCCTACATGACTTTTTTTACTTTCTTTTTCAGCATTTTGAGCTAAACTCCATACTTTTTTTGCAATATATATTTCAGATATTTTAGTTTTTTGAGAAATCTCTTTAATTGCATTTCTATACATTATTTTAGTTTGATAATCCATCTTTTCATACACATCTGCTGGATCTTGTTTTAATATATCTTCTACTCCATTAATATCTTCAAATATTTCTAACATACTAATTCTATTTAAATTTTTGATACTTGTAATACAATTTCCCATTGAAATTTTATTTATTGCAATATCAAAATGCTCTTTTTTTATAGCCTCATCCAAATCCATTCCAGCTCTATTAACTTGCTCTTCTAAAATTTCTAAATATGGATATGCCTTTTTACCATATTTTTTTAATTTATATGATAAATACTCAATAAATGAATATTTCATTTCAGCATATTTTTCTATTTTGTTTTTATATTCCGATATTTTAGTAAACTGTAATTCTCCTTTATTTTTCTGTTCAACTAATCTTTCTACTATATTTTCAACTTTGTATTTTTGTATTTGAGAAATATATATTCTTTCACAAATTTGCCTAATATTCTCTATTAAAGCAATTTTCATAAAAATACTTATACTCCATATTTCTTCCATACTAAGAGTCTTTTTTCTTTGATAGCCAGCCAAATAATCTTTCAAGCTTTTTCCATCAATTTTATTGTCAGTATAATTTATAATTTCACTTGCCAAAACATACACTCTAGCAAACCCAGCATAATTACCATTAGATATTCCTAAAAACTTAGTATATTTACGTTTAGACAACTCTAATTTAATATTTTTTACAGTTTCATCTATTACATAATAATTATCTAAAATCCACTCTCCTGCTGGATGTATTGGTATTTTTAATTTTGCATGTTCATTCAACAAATTATATACATCAGAAATTATTTCAAAATTTTCCTTCAACCTTGGAATAGGATAAGTATTTTTATCAGAATAATTTTGTAAATTATGGCTTGAAGCCTCCTTTTCCAAATAATCCTCTAATTGACTTTTTCCTAAAATTGCACCCTTTATCATCAAATTTCTATATTGCATTAAAAAATTCCACTCCTTGTATTATATGTTTTACACATATTTTTCTCAAAAGTGGAAATTTTATTCATTTTAATATCAATCAAATACAGTTTATTCATCTGATATTTTTTAATTGAAGAAACAGGCTCTGACTGACATAATTTTAAATAAATGAAATATATATGTATGGGGTGTATTTATGATTATTTTAAGTAAAAAAAGATTTGGTATAATATCTACAATTTTATTAATTTCTTTATTTGTTTTTGTTTTTCAAGTTGCTAGTTCAAAACAAACTGTTCAAACTGTTTCTCTTCCTGTTTCTAACAAAGTAATCGTTCTAGATGCTGGTCATGGAAAGCCTGATGAGGGGGCTCAGTCTAGTAATGGCACTACTGAAGCTGAAACAAATTTAAAAATTACATTAAAAGTTCAAAGTTTGTTAGAGCAATCTGGTGCAACTGTTGTTTTAACTCGTAGCGACGAAAATGCTATTTATGATTTAGATAAAACTACTTTAAGGCAAAAGAAAATTTCTGATATTCATAATAGAGTTAAAATTGGTAATGAGAGTTCTGCTGACATTTTTGTTTCTATTCATTTAAACAAAATTTCTCAGCAACAATATTATGGTTGGCAATGTTTTTATAAGCAAAACGATGAAAAAAGCACTGCTTTAGCTAAGAGTTTACAAAAAAATTTGAATGATTCTATTCAAAAAGAAAATAAAAGAGTTTCTATGAAGCTTGATAATGTTTATATTATCAAACATGTTGAAATTCCAATATCTATTGTAGAATGTGGTTTTTTATCTAACCCAGAAGAAGAAACACAACTTTTAAGTGATGATTATCAGAATAGGTTAGCATGGGGAATTTATAATGGAATTATGGATTATTTTTATAATAGCTAATGCAATATTTTATGTTTTGTGGTATAATATCTTTACAGTCAAATGACTGAATTAAAAATGTCAAAAAAGTCTCTCCTTAACAAGAGAGACTTTTTTTCTTATTTTTTATTCTTCAATTTGTTTTTTAAATATTGATTTAGCTATATTTCCTATTACTGGCAATTCTGGATCTTCTTCTTTATTTGCCTTAACTATACCAAATATTATAGCTAAAATATATACTGCCCATAGAGCTGTACTAAAGAAAGGAATAGTAACCGGAATAAATCCATAAGCTACACTAATAATGGTATATCCTAGTCCTATTACGACTGCTTGTGCTGCATGTATTTTTGTATTTTTTTCATTATCTTTTACAGCAAATAGTACAATTAAACCTCCTAACCAGCCAAATATATATGCTAATATTGCTCTTGTTTTTTGATTCATAATTTTCCCCCCATTCTCCCTATTTTCAAATATATAATAGCATTTATGTCGAAAATTGTAAATATTTTTTATATATTTTTCCTTCTATCAATAACATATGTACTTCCAGGTGTCATTTTTGCCAAGTGCTTTACTTGTGCTGCAGATTCCCCTATTTCAAGTACATTTTTAAATCTTCCTTTATCAACAACTACTACTGCTATAGAAATACTTGTTAATGGAAATTGTTCTATTACACATTTTCTATTTGGTATTTCTAAATATCCTTTTTCAATATCTGACTTGTTAAAATATTTAAGTACTCCTTGATCAAATTCTAAAATTATATCTTGACATATTTTTTCACAATTTGTGTTAGCCGTTATTGCAACGAAATCATCTCCTCCAATATGTCCAACAAAGTTGCTTTCATCTTCTGTATCATGTAAATGATTTGCTACACATCTTGCTGTAAATTTAATTATTTCATCTCCATTTAAAAATCCATATACATCATTATATGCTTTAAAATTATCTAGGTCTACATACAATATTGAAAATTGATCATTATTTAATAATCTCTTTTTTATTTCAGTTTGAATTTGAACATTTCCTGGTAACCCAGTTAATGGACTTACTCTACGGTTAGTATCTAAAAGCCTTATTACATTTTTTACTGTGTAATATAAATATTGTTCATCAATTGGTGCTTTTATATAATGCTCAACACAGGCTTTTAATACTTGAATTCTATGTTCTTTTTCTTTTACTGAAGATATTACAATTATAGGTGTTATGCTATTATCTTCATTTTTTCTGATTTTATTGCAAAGTTCAATAATATCTTCTTTTATTCCATCTTCATTTATAATAATAAGTGCTGGAATGTTTTTTAACACACTTTCAATTTCCGCTTCTTTAGCTTTTTTAAATTTATATTCTTTTTCTTTTTTAAATAAATCTATTAGTTTGCTTTTTAATTCATTTCCTTCATCAATCAAATAAATTTCTTGTGACATATTTTGTCTCCTTTTATTATGGATTATATTGTAGTTCTGCTGTCTTAGTTATGTCATATCCACTTGTGTTGATAACTTGAACAGAAATAGTATTGTTTCCTTCCCTCAATTTTACAGGTCCTACTGTAACTTTCTTTCTATTTAAATCTCTTGCAGCATATACTTTTCCGTTTAAGTTAACTATTATGTCTTTTATTCCATCTTTGTCTTCTACTTCTATTGTTATGTCTTGATTATTACGTTTAACTACCATTTTAGGTTTTGAAGTTGAAGTTACTACTTCTTTTTCAAAACTCTCAACATTTCCATTCATATCTTCAGCAATTATTTTAACTTTTCTAGTTCCCACTGTCAAAGCTACATCTTTTCTAATTTCTTTTTGTCCTTGTTGATTTGCTTGAATTACTATAGGTTCCTCGCCTTCCCATTGATATGATATATATGATATAGCTGTTTCATCTTTTGCAATTATTGTCATATTATTATTTCCGTCTTCAGTTTCTATTTCAATAGAAGGTTTTGTAATATCAACTCCTGTTAATTTATATGGTTTTTGATATTTTATTCTTTTTCCATTTACATCTTCTATAACTAAATTTAAAGTACTATCATATCCTAAAAGTACAATTTCTTCATCTGCAGTTGTACTTCCTATTGGAGTAGTACTTCTTTCTCCATTATCCCATGAATATTCAATTTTAGATATTTCTACATTGTGTTCAACATGGACTACTGCTTTGTCATTCTTTCTTCCTATAATAACAGATGGTATATTTGCAGGTTTTCTATCATCTGCATCTTTGTACATAGCATAAGCTCCTTCTCCTACAAAGATAACTCCAAAAGCTATAAGTACAACAGAGAAAAATTTTATTATTCCTTCTATTTCAATAGGTCTTCCAGACCTTGTTCTTTTTATTTTTGTTTTAATATTAGAAGCAGATGTTTTTATGTTTTGTTTTATTGGTTCTCTTTTTATCTGCTCTGTTTGTATGTTATTATTTTTTTCATTTTCATTTCTATCGTTTCCAACAGCAAGAATTTGATTCATGTACTTCGAGTCTCCTTTGCTACAATCTACCATCATTATTATATCATAAGCATTTTTTAATGTAAATGTAGAAATAAAAAAATAATGCTAAAATAAGTTTTAGCATTATTTTTTATTTTATTCAATTACAAATTTTTTGATTAATATTACTCCTCCTGCAATTATACTAACTGACACAAGAGCTAATGTAATATATGTTTGTGCACTACCTGTTGCTGTTGTGATTATAACTGGTGCATCATCTTCATCATCTTCACCTTTTTTGTCATTACCTGGTGTTGAGTCAATATCTGGTGAATCATAATCATTATCATCTTCATAAATTTCTGCCCAGTTTGTTTTTAATCCCATGTTATTTTTTCCATTTATCCATGTTAGTATTATTTCTACTGTTTGACTTTCTCCTGGTTTTATTAACACGTCTTTTAATTGATTTGTTAAAACTTTTCCGTCATCTGTTAATCTCCACTTTGGATTATCTTCCTGAACAAATTTTAAACCTTGTGGGATATAATCTATAATTTCTTTAGCATATCCTTCTATCTCTCCCTCGTTTGTTACTTTTATGCTAAATTTAAATTTTACAGTTGTTTGGTTTATTCTGTCTGAACGAATTTCAACTTTTGCAGGTGGTTCAGGATTTTCATCTCCTGTATGTCCTGTTTTTGTAATTGTTGTTTTTCCATTGTATGTAACTATTGATTCAGTAACCCATTTTTTAAGTGCTAAGTCAAAGTATTTAACTTTAATTTTCTCTATGTCTTGATCATCTTCGTCTGGATTATTGTTGTCTGGAGTTGAGTCAACGTCTTCAACTTCTTTACCATCTTCATCTGCATCTTCTGTAATTTCTGCTGTGTTTATTATTACTCTATCAGATGTATTTGGTTCTGTTACTTTAAATGCAATTTTTAGATCTCTATAGTCTGGCATTGTCATTGTTTCTGGATCAAAGGCTTCTAGTAAGTTTTTATTGTCAATATCATTTATTTTTGCTAAGTAATCAGTTTTTATATAACTTGCTTCTTTAACTTCAGTTGTTTCTGTTCCATCTTGTTTATACATTTTCCATCTAAAAGCTGTATTTATTGCATTAGTTGGTAAATATTCTAGTCCTTCTGGTAAATCATCTTTTACTTCTTCTGCATATCCTGCCATATTACCTTCATTAAATACTCTTAATGTATATACAACAGTATTTCCATTAGCAACTTCTACTGGTTCTTTTGAATGTACATATTTGTATTCATTATTCTCTGTTATTGTAAATACTGGAGCTCTACTAGTTATTTCTTTATCATTAACTCCTGTTATAAATTTTCTTAAAGCTAAGTCAAATCTTTTTATTACTAATTTTTCAAAGTCATCATCATCTTGTTGTCCAGGAATATATGTATCTCCACGATCAATTTCAGCATCTTTATAATTTGGTAATGTATCATCTGTTGGTAATACAACATTATCTTTTTGAGAATCTCTATCAATAATTTTATCACCGTTTTGATCAGCAAATCCTGTTATTTCTGCTATATTTGTAATTTTTTCATATAAGTCAATATTTTCTTTAACTTTACATCTAATTTGTACATCAATATAATCAAGAGTTGTTCCATCAAATGCTTTTAATAAAACTTTATCATCCACATTTGTTCTTCCTGCATATATATTGTCTCTGTTAGCTGAACTTGTTGTTGTTAAAGATGTTATATCTGTTTTTACTGTTCTTCCATCTTGTGATACTGTCCATCCATATTTTGCATTTAGTTCATCATTTACTATAAATTCTAGTTGCTCTGGTAAATGATCTGTTATTTCAGTTACATATCCATCTAATTGTCCTTCATTGTATATACGAATTGTATATGTTACTATGTCTCCATTAGAAGCACTTACTGGTGTTTTGTCATGATTATATGTTGCTGTTGTTGCTGTTTCGTTTTTTAAGTCTGTTACATCAACTTGTGGTGCTCTATTATAATTTTTTGTTTTTGTTCCTGTTGTAACTTCTGTAATGAATTTTCTTAAAGATAAATCAAAGTATTGTCCTAATACAACTAAATCTTCAAAATCATCATCGTCTTCTTGGCTTGTTGTTCCATAATTATTTTTATCAACGTTATTTGGTTTAGAGTCACGATCTTCTGCTTCAGTGTTTCCGTCTTTATCTTTATGCATTGTTATTTCTGCTATATTTTTTAAAGTTTTGTTTTCAGTTCCTATTGTTGCAATTACTTCACATTCTATTTCCAAATCTTTATAATCTAATGTTGTTCCATCAAATTTATTAATCATTTTGTCTGCTAAATATGTTGTCTTTACAGTTTTACCATCTTTTGTTGTTTCCCATCCATATTGTTTATTTATTGCACTATTGTCTGCCAGTTTTAATCCTTCTGGTAAATAATCTCTAACAACTGCTGCATATCCATCAATGTTGCCTTCATTATATACTCTTATTTTGTATATAACCTTGTCTCCTGGTTTTACTGCAAGTGCATCTTTAGGATGTACTTTATTTGTTGTTGTAATTGCTCCATTTTTTAATTTTTCTAATTCTTGTGCATCTATTGCTGGAGTTCTATCCACTGTTGGTGCAACTCCATTTATTGATGTAATGAATTTTCTTAAAGCTAAGTCCATTGCTTCACCTAGCATTATTAAATCTTCAAAATCATCATCATCTTCTTGGCTTGTTGTTCCATAATTATTTTTATCAACATTGTTTGGTTGTGAGTCACGGTCTGTCACTGTTGTATTTCCATCTTCATCTTTATGCATTGTTATTTCTGCTATATTTTTTAAGTTTTGATTTTTGCTTTCAACTACTGCTGTTACTTCACATTCTATTTCTAAATCAACAAAGTCTAATGTTGTTCCATCAAATTTATTGATCATTTTATCTGCTAAATATGTTGTTTTAGCTGTTCCAACATCTTTTGTTGTTTTCCATCCATATTGTGTATTTATTGTACTATTGTCTGCTAATTTTAGTCCTGTAGGCAAGTAGTCTATAACTGTTGATGCATATCCATTTACATTACCTTCATTATATATTCTTATCTTATATACTACTTTATCCCCTTTTTTTACTGCAAGTGCATCTTTAGGATGTACTTTTTTTGCTGTTGTTGTAGTTCCATTTTTTAGTTTTTCTAATTCTTGTGCATCTATTACTGGAGTTCTATCCACTGCTGGTGCTACTCCATTTATTGAGATAATGAATTTTCTTAAAGCTAAGTCGAATTCTTCTACTGTTGGTTCTTCTGGTATATCAGTAACAACTTCTTCTGAAAAGTTTCTTGTTATTTTTTCAACTTTAACAACAGGTTGTTCTAACTCTAAGTTGTTATTTCCTTTATCAATTACTGACCAATATGTAAGTTTAGTTTCTGTATAAGAACCTGAAATATTAAATTTTACACTTTTAATATTATTAGTAGATGGTACAGAAATATAAAATTCTTCTCCTACTAATTGTTTGTCATCAGTCATATTTATAATTTCGTTCTTATTCTTATCTAAATATATTACATCTGTTACTTCATTGTCATTTTCATCATTAACGAAAACATCTAAACTATATTGTGTATCTCTTACTTGTTCTAGTTTATATGGTCCAACTATATATCTGTTATTTACTTTTTGAACTGTTATATTACTTGTATCAGAAAGTTTAACTGGTACAGTGTTTACACTGCTATCACTTGGACTATAGCTAAAACCTTCTTTTTGAGGTGTTTTTACTAAGTAATCAAATAATGCTTGACATGCAAGTGCTCTTTCCCATCCATTTTCTAGTATATCTTCACTTAATGCTTTATAGTTTGCATCTACACCTTGTACTATATTAACATAGAATTCTATGTTTTCTACATGATAATCACCTGTAGGGTTTGTATAATACCATACTGCCAATTGTTGTACTGCATCTATATCATCATCTGTTAATAAGTCCATATCTGCAAATTCAGTTATTTCTGGATTTCCTTGTTCTACCGCATAATTAGTTGCTGCAGTTAATAAAGTATCTCTATTAATTTTAGCTTCAGCTTTTGCTGTTGAAGATGCATCAATTTTAGGTGCAACATAACAATTATCTAAAATCCATAATAATGCTTGATATTCTGTACCATTAACATCTGGTAATGGTGCTTGGTATACTGCAGGAATATCATCTGGATCCTTTAAATCAAAATATTTTGTATAATGAGTTTCAACAGGTGCTCTAATTGCTGAATAATCTGCTGATCCAAAACCAGGACCACCTCTTAAGCAATAAATAGTATCATCAGTATTTTTTCCTGTTTCATAGATTTTCCATACGTTTTTACTACCACTTGCTATTTGGTATCCATATCCTGATCTTCTTCCAACCATTGTTAAGTTAAGATATAGACTTCCAGTTCCAGAAGCTGCATTTACTTGTGTAAATACACTTAAGCAACACATTGATAGAAGTAAAAGTATTATAAACATTATTCCTTTTTTAAATTTCATTATCTTTACCTTCCTTTTTTATTATATTAATATTATTTTAATAGTCTATTAAGAACATGTCAATAGCAGTATTTTCCTATAATTTCATGCCTTTTTTTATTGCATTTTTTCCCCTTACGGATATAGGTTCTTGGATTTAACTTCTATTTTTTTGCCCTTATATTACAATTATATTACATTTTTGTAATATTTTCAATATTTTTGGTGCTAATATTGCCTCTTTTTCTTATTTCCCTAGTTTTTTACGTCTTGCTTAATAGAATTTTAAAAAAGATAAGAATTATAATTCTTATCTTTTGGTTCGCTGGAGGCGCCTATCGGAATCGAACCGATGATCAGAGTTTTGCAGACTCGTGCCTTACCGCTTGGCTAAGGCGCCATAAATATTAAATTATAGTCACGAATTACTTTACTTACCAGCGACTCGCTATCGCTCCCTGCATACTGAGGTTGTAACTCGCTAAAGCTCGAACGACCTCAGCAGCCTGGCTAAGGCGCCATAAATATTAAGCTTAATAAAAAAATGGAGCGGGAAACGGGGCTCAAACCCGCGACCTCTGCCTTGGCAAGGCAGCGCTCTATCAACTGAGCTATTCCCGCATAAGCTTTTTTCAAAGCATATTTATAATAACAAATTTTTATATAAAAGTCAAGGTACTAATGATAAAAAATCTATAAAATAATCAAATATATTCTTTTTTTCTATCACTTGCTTATTTTTTATATTTAAATTTGCTATTGTTTCTCCATTTATTTGAATCTTTGCATTTCCTATAATTCTTCCCTTTTCAACAGGTGCTTCTAAGTAATATAATGAATTTATTTCCATTTTTATGTTATCAATATCTGTTTTTTTTATTGCAATTTTAGAATAGCCTAAACTTTCAATATCTAAATCTATCTTCTCTTGTTTTGCCTTATTTATATATATGCGATTACAGTTTAATTGTTTCCAATTTTCAAATTGTTCTTTTATTTTTTTTTCAATATCTATTACTTCATAATTTTTATATGCATATTCAATTAATTTTATGCTATCTGATGTTCTATACTTTTTGGTATCTGCTCCTAGTACTACTGTAATAATATCTAAATCTTCTCGTTTACAAGCTGTAACTAAACATCTCCCAGCTTCATTTGTAAAACCGGTTTTTACTCCATAAACGCCATTCAAATTTCCAAGTAATTCATTAGTATTTCCTATTAAATTACTTCTTGCATTTATTGTTATATTGTAATTTTTAGAACTCACAATCTCTTTAAACTTTGGAATTTTCAATGCATAATCAGCCATACAAGCTAATTCATACGCAGTTGTATAGTGTTTTTCTTTGTCTAATCCATGTGGTGTTATAAAATGACTATTTATAAGTCCAAGTTCTTTTGCTTTTTTATTCATCATGTCTGCAAATTCTTCTATTCCTCCTCCAACATGTTCTGCCAAAGCAACTGCAGCATCATTTCCAGATTTAAGCATTAATCCATAAAGCAGGTCATGTACCGTAATTTTGTCATTTGTTCTTAATCCTAATCGTGACCCTCCTGTTCCTGCAGCTTTTTTGCTTATTGTAACTACATCATTTAACTCTGAATTTTCCAAAACAACTATTGCTGTCATTATTTTCGTTGTACTTGCCATCGGAACTTGTTTTAAGCCATTTTTTTCATACAGAATTCTTTTAGAATTTCTATCAAATATTAGTCCAATTCTAGAATTCAACTTTAAGTTTTCTATATTTTTAGATACGGTTTCAATTGCTTGCTTCTTTGTTTCGTTAATATCAATAATTTCATTATCATTTATATTAGCATAACACATATTATTTATAGATAAAATAAGTGTTACAAATAAACAAATCATTGCACTTATTACTTTTTTATTTTTAAACTTCATATACAAAAATCACCTTTTACATTATATTTGTAAAGGTGATTTTTATGAATAATTTAATTATCTTCTTGAATCTCTTGCTTCAGCATCTCCCCATGGAGTTCTTCCTTCGTCATCATCATCTCTTTCTTGCTCTTTTTCTTGTATTTTTTCTCTTTCTTTTATGTTTTCATTTACCCTCTCTTTTGCTTCTTTTTCAGTAAGAACTTCTTCTCCTATCATATAATTAAAGATTTCAACAGCTTCTTTTCTTTGATATCCATCTTTTATAAATTCCTCAATAATTTCTTCAGAATGTTGCATCAAATGCATTTCATCATATTGTACTCCGTCTTGTATCAAGCCTGTTTTCTCTACGGAACTGTACGTTCCAGTTTCTCTATCTGGGTCTGCAACACCAGTTCTAATTGAAGTTTTTTCATTTACTTGTGAGCTATTATAATCTCTTCCTCTTACTTCAATGTCATGTGCTGCCCATTCTCCTTTTTTTCCTTGTCTTGCTTCTTCTATATCTAAATATCCATAAGTATCAAACTTGATGTTTATTCTTACATCTCTTATATCTTGATCTCTTCCTGTTAAGTTTCTTGTTTGCATTACTTGTTGTGGTGACTCTTTAGTTACTGGATTACCATCACTTCCAATTGATACTGTTTCTTGTCTAATACCTGTTGTTGATGGCATAATATACTTTGATGGTTGCAATTCTCCATTTTCATCAATATATTCTGCTTTTACAAGTCCATCTTTATCACGACTAAATATTAAATCTCTTTCTACTTCTGGATGATCTTTATAAAAATTACTATTATCCCTAACTATTAAAACATTATTTTCAGGAATTCCCTTCTTTTTTGCAATTGCTTTTTGTTCTTGATTTTCTTCTTGTGGATCTAATTTCTCTTGTTCTTGTTCTTGTTCTTCTTCCTCCTCTTCAGCTTTCTCTTCATCTTCTTTGCCTTTTTCTTTCTTCTTTTGGATTTCTTTTTCTAATTCTTCTGGTTGTAAAGTAATATTTCTTTCTTTTATTTCTTCTGGCAACTCAAGTACTGAATTATCTAAATTTAGCATTTCAAAATATTCTTGATATTCTTGTCTTAACTTTTCTATATATTCTGGTGAAAAATGAATTTTTCCAGCTTTATCAACTGTTGCAACTAAATCCCCATCTTTGTTATATATTTCATATACCTCTTCTACTCCCTTTTTACCATTTTCTCTATTAAGCTTTGTAACAAAAACATCATTTTCTATAAATCTCGCTGAATCAAAAGCAAGTTCTTTGTAATAAGTTATATTTGATATTTGAGTACTCTTGTCTTCCCTTTCAGCTATTTGTGTATAAATATTTGCCATTGCTTCTTTTATTTCATTTGACTTATCTATTTCCATTTATATATTACTCCTTTTTTGTTTTATTATATCATATATTATAAAAATAAACTATATAAAAGCAAAAAATGAGGAGAATAATCTCCTCATTTTTTAAATACTGAATGACATTACAAAATCTGTTCCTTCATTTAATCTCATTACAAATGTCTTTTTTACTGTTTTAGTATTTTTTTCTGTTTTATCAGTTATAGTAACTTCATAAGTATACAAATCTCCTTGTTTTTTACCATTGCTTGATTTTGCATTATTAGATTCAAAGAAGTTTGTTTTCACATACTTTTCAAAGTCAGCTTCTGTTTTAAAGTTATTTGATTTAAATGTTGCATCTAGCTTATTGTATACATATTTGTAGTCATTATTATTTAATGCTTCAAAACATTTTTGAAGGTTTAATATTACCTTATCCTCTTCTTTTGCATTTTCATATTTTTCAAGAAACTCTGGTAAATCTATTGTATATGTGTCTAGTATAACAGTATAGTCCATAACTGATGTTTCTCTAAATATATAATAATTTTCTAAGTTATCAATAAGAACATATTGAGTATAATCATTATTCTTATCAATTTTATATGATTTTAACTCAAGTGGTTTATATTTTGCCATGTATATCATATATTCTTCCATGCTATCAAAATCACCATATTGTTTTGCATTTTTATTATTATATGATAAATATAATTCTTTATTTTTGCTTACATATTGTGTAAAATTTTGTAAGCTTCCAAAACGCTTTTCTTTATAATTTTGATCTAAGTCCTGATATGCTTGTTCAATATTAAATGACATTCTTTCTGTAAATGTTTCAAATATATACTTAACATATTCCTCATCATTTAAATATATTGATTTAAAAACATTATAAGTTTTATTTTCTATTTTCTCTGTTCTATTAAAATTTATTTCTGAATTTTCGTCAATTTTTAGCATGTTTTTTTCTGTCATATATTCATAAGGTAATATTGAAAATGTACTATTAGCAGGGTTCATTTTAACCCCAACAGCTAAATTAAACATTTTATTTGAATTTGTGTCAATTAATTTTCCATATATTAAATATACATCTACGTCATTGCTTATTTTTATTGTATACATTTTGTTTATGTCAATTTTTACTTTAGATATATTGTTTATTTTTAACTGTTCTTTCGTTATATTAGCCATTTGTACATATTCGTCATCTAATAAACCATATATTTTTTCTCTGTTTCCATCTGAGACATAATCATAAAATAATTCTACACACTTTTTTGCATTATAATATTCATTTTTTGATTGCACTTTTTCTAATTTATTAAGTTCAAAGTTATATGTCTCTTTACCATCTTCTATTTCGTTTATTCCGTTCTTTATTTTTCTTTAATAACAACACACATATCATTATTGTTGTTATTATTATAA
>ULUZ01069961.1_pt1 | contig 19443 bp, 16 predicted proteins | sample 1958881 | NCBI WGS metagenome assembly ULUZ01 (sample SAMEA4835771, study PRJEB28245) | human gut metagenome | biome: gut microbiome; material: fecal sample | place: Denmark | collected 2008
GGTCCTGCCACTCTCGGTGATGGCACGATAGTACCAAATCACGTTAGAGTCAGGAACAGTCTGGTCATAGTACAGCTTGCTGCCAACGGTCTTGTTGACGGGGCCTTCCCAGTCTTTGTAATCGTCAATCGGGTCTGCTGTAGGCTTCAGCAGTTCCAGAGGATGAGTCTCGCAGTCGTTCCAGAAATGATTCGGAACGTCCACGACAATCATGCCGTACTCGGTGATGCTGCGGCCATTGGGGTCAAAGACCTCGGCACGCTGCATACCAGTGGTAGGCACGTTGGAGATAACGTACTTGCTATCACCATTGACCACGCAGTCGTAGTCTGTGCCGTCTGTGGCATGGACCACAACACGGTAGCCGGTGTAGTCAGAAACGCCATCATCCGGGAACAGAGTGTTCAGGTCGCCAACGACACGAGCGATACCGGTGATACGGACGTTCGGCTGGTTGTCCAGCTTCAGAACAGGCAGAGCGCCAACGGTCTTATCGTTACCGAGGTTCCAACCATTGTTACTACCCGTGGTGTACATACCATAGGTATCAGAGGTGTTGTCGAACAACGGCTGACCGTTGCTTGCGAGGTTCACGTGGTACGCATCACTGTTCCAGTGACCAGAGAAGTTCTTAATGGGCGTCCAGCCCTCCGGCAGAGTCAGGTCATCGACGACCTGATAGCAGCCGTTCAGCGGATACCAGAAAGAACCGCCAGCCTGCAGAGCAGACAGAACCTGCATGTAGTTGACAGAACTCACGCGGATAACGAAGTGGCTATCCTCCTGGCTGTTCTGATTTGCCGCGCAAATTTCACACTGCTTGCGCTGAGAGATATACATGACGGTGTTGGAGAACAGGCGAGCTTCACTTACCGTCGCAGAGTTTTCGGGTAAATGGCCGATTTGGTTCATCAGGAAGTTGCCCGTGCCAGACAAGTAAAAGTTGCTTGTACCAAACCAGCTGTGGCCTGTTGCGGGGTCAGTAATGGTCTTGGTGGTGGGGTTCGGATTGTAGCCGAATTCAGCACCGGTGATATTGCCGCCAGCGTAATCAACCCAAATAGGACCGAATGCAACCTGAGAGTTGGTATGGGTCTTGGACGCATCCAAGACACCATTCAGGTCAAACGGGAAATTAGTGGGGTTACGGTACTTGACAGTCTGATTTGCCTGCGTGCCGGAGTACGGCTTCAGGCGAATATTTAGTTGGTTACTACCATACATGATACCGGCCTTGCCGTAAGAACTATGGCTACCACCGGTAGACAGAATCATGGAGATGGCATCGGTAGGCAGAACCGTACCAGAGTCGATGTTACCGCCATTGGCACCCATCAGAGCGTTCATGTTCCAGTGGCCGTTATCAATGTTAGGAACAGAGTTCAGAACATAGTAACGGGTAGAGCCATCGTTCTTATCGGGGCCAAAGCGGCCGCCCTCCTTATAATCACGAGCACCTGGGTCGGTATAACCAGCATCGTGCGCATCATACCAAGAACCAGCGTAGGCGTACATGGTATCGTGACCAACGCACATGCCATAGCCCTGGCTCAGAAACGCTTTGATAGCGTAGTACGCCTTGCCAGAAAGGTCCGGCTCCTGATTGACGCAGACACCCCAGCCGATGGAGTCGATACGATAGTTACCTTCTGCGTCCATCATAAATCGATTGGGGTCAGCGTTAAAGGTTTCAACTTGAATTGAAAGCACAGTAATATGCTGATTCAGTTTTTCACCATTAGTACCCAACAGCCAGCCGTTGCTTGATACAGTAGGATGCGACAAAAAATTGGCATACATATGGCCAGCATCAGACACCCACGGGTTAAGGAATACAACGGCATCTTTGTACTTCGTACCAGAGGCACCCGTACCGTAATTGTCTTTATCCGCATCACGGATAACTGCGGTGTATGCAGGAACATCAATAGCGGTGCCAGTAATACTCCATGCGTTATCACTGTTGTGGGGGCGGAAATAAACCGTCTGCCCATACCACTCACTGTTTACTTCCAGCATGTTACCGTCTGTCAACGGAAAGCCACTGTAGGTACGTGTTGCACCGGTAGGATAGCCATTATCATCAAGCTCATTAGCTGTAAAGTTACGAGCCCATGAACCGCCAAGCTGAGTCCAGTAGCGGTCTGCGGTAGCCTTGTCAAATTTACCAGCGTTGAACCACTCCGTAACCTGGTCATACATGTTCTTGGTGATGTACTCGTAGTTACCGTTCAGACCTGTAATCCACTGGTTATCAGAGGACAGTGCAGGACCATCTGCCGAATAAACGGCAAAGGAATCAGCCAGAGAAGCATAAGTTGCGGGCATGTTATCCTCATCCACAGTCTCTTCCGTAGCTTCATCAGAAATCACTTTGAACTGGACAGTAGACAGGATGATGTCGCCTTTCTTGTCTTCATCGGTCAGTTCAGTGCCAAGGTCCTCAAGTGCTTTGAAGTTCTCTTCACGATAGGCTTCATCCACTACCGTAATCAGGCAGCGATAGCTTGCAGACAGGTCTTCATTAGTGACCTCGAAGGTGTAAGAGGCATCTGTAGCACCATCAATGCTCTGCCAGTCAGTGGTCAGAGCGACAGTGCTTTCATCAGAAAACTCCCATTTGCCATCTTCATTCAGACGTGCAGTGTAGGTGTTTTCCTCGTTTGTTGCATAGACTTCGGTCGTGCCGTCATCAGTCTTGCCAGCCGTAATGGCATACCCATCCAGAACAAAGTTCGGAGTATGCCATGCCAGTTGCACATCGCTGGTGTCAGAACCAATGGCATCGAGGGCATCAACTACCGCAAAGTACATTTCGCAGCCCTGCCAAACAAAGTCCGGCGTATCCGCAAGAGTCTCTGCTTCAGTAGAGTCCTCCCAAACGAAGTCATACCAAGTAGGCTCACCCTCTTCGTAAGGATAGAGAGCATCGGCTTCATTTGCTACGAAATCGTGTTTCTTCTGCCACTGATAAGTCACAGCAACGTCATCACGGTTCAGCAGGGCGTCGAGAGTAACGGTATCCCCCACATTCGCCGTAATTCTGTCGCCATATTCAGGCGTGACAGCCTGGATACAGACAAAGGTCTCAGCCGTTTCCGGCGTGGCTGTGTTCTCTTCAGATTCGTCAGAATCCGTCAGAACAACATCCTCACCGCCTGTCGTATCATCCTTGACCGTGTCGGTCGTAGAGTCATGCGTCAGGTCAACGACATCCGTAACGGGCGGCGTCGGCTCAGGAGTCTCAGTCGGCTCGTCTACGGCTTCGGGATTGTCAGTGTCGGTCTCGTCCACGGATTCAACCGCATCCACTTCGCCCGAAGCCGGGGCCTCTGTAGCATCTTCGGAAACAGTAGTGCTATCCGTGAATTCGTCCGCAAACGCTACGGTGTTAGTTGCGAACATAGAAAGCAGCATACTGGCCGCCAATGCAATAGAGGTCACTTTTTGTGCAATTTTGTGCATAATGCGTGTGTCCTTTCTGTACAGTGAGCGATTTTGCGAAAGGCTTTGGCAGAGCTTCTCACAAGAAAAATCGTCCCTGCACGATTAGCTTTTTGCTTCCGTACATTTCCATTATCCGCGATTCGCAAGTTTCCGCAATGGGACGGCCACACATTTTTCACACAGTCATAAAATTGAAAAAGCGCCGTTTTGTGTAAAGACAAACGACACTTTATGTAAAACTATATGGGTGGCAAATCTACAAATTCATGGTATAATGTAGATGCTAAATATAACACTCTTCCTTAATTATGCGGTTCGCATACAATGGAATTAAAAGGAGGAGTATAAATGCCTACAAAACATGATGCAATATACGATTATATAATAGAGCCTTTGCTTAATTCCTATGTAAGTAATAATTTCAAAGCAGGATTGGAATTGTGCCATTACAGACTTGCCAGCTCTATCAACAAGCTCGATAAGGAAAGTGTTAGCACCGGCATGCGGTATCTTGACGCGTTGATGTTATTTAAGGATAAGATGAAAAAGCACGATTACCAAGGAGCTTGCGGAAAACTTCTTGATGCTTTTGGGCATGTTTATAGTGTGAGTGGCATTTTAGAATCAGAGGACAGCAAAAAAAGAACAGAATTAAACGCTTACTGTGCTAATATTATATTGCAAGTTTTAAATGAATCTATGGAGGTCGAAAGTCGTGAAATGGGGAGCAATATTTAATAAATCCGAAAAAATACCAAGCATTAAAGAAAACCGCTTAGTAAAAATCGAAGCTCTGCTGCGAAATGATACCTGGATTTCAGATGCCTATAATTGTATTTCTGTCCTGGATTCTAATTTATATTCTCCTCCCGAAAAGGCTCGTTACAGAGATTTTTTAATTAGCGCGTTATCCGAAGAAATGGCAGGGTTTTATACGTATAGGGCATATAGCGAAGATGGAAGCTCACTTCTATCATTGGTTGAAATGCCGTTGTTTATTGCTAAGACTGCCATAAGTGAAACATTCACATCCGAAAGCAAACATATAATAGTTCTCCCAGATATGCCGAAAAGGCTTGTTCAAGCTATTCAGGACATCGATGAAAAAGGCTATCTTTCGGAAGAAGAAATCGCCACCAGAACTCTATACAAAGAACTCAATCTCGTTATCACTTATAACCATCGACATCATGCGGCTGCTGCAATTAGTCGGGAATGTAGTGACAATATACTGTTTCATGGACCTGTATTGTCGCAAGAAATTGCAGCATCGCCAATATGTGCCACAAGTGATTTTCACTTTGCAGACAAAGAAGGCAACATCATAAAAGAGCATTCCGACCCACGACTCGTGTTGTGCTGCCTTCTTGCAGAACAGGCAATTGCATTCAAAAGCGGAAATATGAACCACCAAATCAAAAACAGTATCATTTAATTTCAGCATACATACTAAAAATAAAAGAGGCGGCCTCAAATTGGAAGCTGCCTCTTCATTCTTATGGAAACAAAAGAGGACGGTACAGGTCGTTAATGCCTGCGCCGTCCTTGCTTTTTGATAGGATACCAGAATTAAGTAAAGGGTTGCCCTATTTTACTTGGGGTAATACTTATCCTCCAACCTGTGTGTTAGCACCAACCTACTTCATGCTCTTCCGGCGGGCAACCCTTGTAGGCACCACCTTCAATCACCAGGCCGCCGTTTGGACCACTACCGTCAGTAGTGTCGTCACTCGGCTGAGACGGCTGAACAGGTTCGGGGTCAGGTGCCGGAGCAGGGTCGGGGTTGCTGGGCTGAACCGGAGCCGGGTCAGGAGTGGCCGGAGTAGGATTGCTGGGTGCCACAGGAGTAGTGGTGGTGCTGCCCGCAGAGCTGCTGCTGCCAGTCGAAGTGTTACCTTTACTGCTGGTAGTACCCTTGTTGCTGCCGGTAGAAGAGGAAGTTGCCTTATCCGTCACGGTGACGTCGTAGTTGGCTTTCACATCCTCGTTGGACTCACTGGTAGCTGTGATAACTGCATTCCCACTGGCAACGGCCGTTACCTTCCCATTGGAGTCAACGGTCGCGACCTTTTCGTCGCTGGAGGACCAGGTAACAGTCTTATCGGTTGCATCGTCCGGCGTGACGGTAGCCTTGATGGTCACGGAGTTGCCGACCTTCAGGCTGCCCTTCGTCTGGTCAAGCTCAATCTTCTCGACCTTGGTAGAGACAGTGACCTTGGTTTCTGCTTTCATGCCATCAGGTACAACACCAAACGCGGAATCGACATCCGCCAGGTCATTGGGCATCATCGCGATGCCGTCGTCAGAGGAGGCCTCAGATGTGACTTCCTCATCATCGCTGGTCACAACTGCGGCAGCTTCCTGGGTGGCAGACTCGGCCGTTGCAGGAGCATCTGCAACAACATAAGCCGTAATGGTGCATTCGCCATCAGCAACTGCCGTAACGAGACCATTCTCGTCTACCGTCGCAACGCCATCATCGCTGGAGACGTAAGCCAGCTTGACCTCGGTAGCATCCTCCGGGATAATCTTGGCATCCAGGCTCTTGGAATCCTCCCCGTTGGTATAGAGCTCCAGAGTATCGGGTGCGTCCACGCCGGTGGGCAGGATGACGACTTTGATGTGAGTAACGGAAGAGATGTCTGCATCCTGCACAGCAGCCGTGATGTCGGCTTCACCGGCACCAACAGCGGTGACCATGCCGTTTTCATCGACAGTCGCGACGTCTTCATTAGAAGAGGTCCATTCGATGGTGAGCTTTTCAGCCGCCGCTGCGAGCTTCTCGTCAACATCAGCAGTCTCAGCCGTAGCAGCATCGCCGGTCACGAGGACCGGAGTCTCCGCCGGTGCCTTGTCCGTGCCAAAATTGATGGGCAGAGTTACGCTCTCCCCCTTCTCAATCGTGGCGGTTTCGGGAATCGCCATGTCGGTCACTTTGACGCCGCAGCCTGCGAGCGACAGCGCCATGACGGCGGCAATTGCAGCCGTCAGGAAGATTTTCTTCTTCATATTCTTTTACTCCTTTCTCAGCATCTTTTGCTGAGGCATCTAATTGTTGATAGGTTCAACCGGCTCTACGCAGCTTTGTATTTCGTCATTGACGATGCTGTGAGCCCATTGGTCGCCTATCCTTCTGTACAGCTGCATTATACCATTTCTACCACTGTAATAGCAAACAAGATGCCTATATGTTCACACTTTAGTAACAATATATTTTGGGTAACGCTTTGGCCTCATTGTAGAGCATGACTATTTTTGTGCCAAGTATTACAGACACAAAATAGGGACGGCTCCATACGAGAAACCATCCCTGCATTTAAATCTCGAAATACTGGTCGCCGGTCGCGTTCGTTTTGCTCTTTTCCGGGTAGGCGCAGTACGCACGCATCGTGTCTGTACGGTTATCGTACACGCCGCAAATGTAGTGCTCGCAGTAAGAACATTCATCGGGGCCTTCGCACCTTTTGTTGTCATAACGGCAAGGCTTCGGGTACGTCCCTTCGGGAACAAAAGCCGTCCCGAACTCAATCTTATGTTTGATGGGCTCAGCTTTGAGCATCTTGCGCAGCATATCCAAGGGACTTCTGAAAAAGTCCAGCATGTCCATTGTAGGACTAAGCTCAATGAAATGGCTGTAGTCTACCTTAAAGGTTTTGTAGGTAGGCTTCCAGGTTTTGCGATTCACGCTGGACCAGTTGACGCGCCGGATAAGTGCATCTGCATCACTCTCGCCAAAGTAGAAGCAGATGCTTACCCAGGCTTTAAGACTGTCCTCCTGTGGAATGGGTCCGTAGCGAAGAACAGAAAGAGGTCTGGTCCAGTAGAACTCACTGAAGTCATCGAAGAAGGCGTCTTCGTAATAGATGCTCCCATTTTCAAACTGTTCTGAAACATCAAACACCCATGCAACCTTATAACCGAGGCCGTTATAGAAGTTGTTGCGAGCCGTGAACTCGCTTGGGCTGATGGGACTGTGCTGGAACTCCACGACCACATTATCCTTGAAGACATCGGCGCGGTGCGTTTCGCCGTTGTGGGTCATCACAACCTCACGGCACTCAAGCGGGAACTGTTCCTGCATGTCTCTGTGCCATTCGCTCATATCATAGTTCCATGTATCCGGGCAGGCGTTAGCCTCATGTGCAAAGTGCCAGGCGTTTACGTCTCCTGCCTTCAAAATCATCTTTGCTCCACATACGGGGCAAAAATAGTCCTCAATTTTGTTGGCATCGGTCGCCCAGACAATAGTGCCATCTGCATCTCTTGCTGCAAACATGTTATTGCTCCTTCTGCCGTCTTACGGCCAGTTACTCAAGTATGCCTTCTTGCTTCGTTCTCTTGCTGTTGTAATGTCTTCCTTCGTCACATCAATACCGAAAGCCATGAGCACATACGCATAGCAGCGAGCGTTGATAAAATAATTCGGATTGTCCAGTATTTCTGATTCGTCTCGTCCGGTTGCTTTCAAGATAGCCGCCGCAACTCCCGCACTTCTGGAGACTCCGGCATCGCAGTGAACGACCAGATGCTTTATTCCTTTCACCAACTCTTGGGTTACGAAATCCCTAATTTGTACCGCATCTGCTATCGAAATGCCAATGGACTCAGTTGTATCGTAAAATGCCACGTGAAGGGTGTCGCAAGGGAAGCTGACATTCGTCTTGCCCGGCGTGGTAATACTGATGACGCAAGTATCTTTTCCGAATGAATCTGCCTGGCGTATTGCTTCCTCGCGAGAAAGGACTGTTACCGTAAAGTGGGCCCTATCCGATGCTTGGTAAAGAATCATCTGCATTCCCCTCCGTAATTTCGTAATATTCCTTGTGAACGGTCGTGTCATCAGAACTACTATCGCTACCGATTTTCTTTAGGCGCTTACCTACCAATACCATACGGCCATTGTTGATGCTGTAGTCGCAAGTTACGAGGAAGATGAACTTGTCATTCTCGTAGTCGAATGCCATCTCTTTGTAAATCGAGGCTCGGTCTTCAATCGTGGTGAGCATATCCTCGGTCTTGGCGGCCGAGAGGTTATTACACCACTCTTGGATGTCGATGAATTTCGGTTCTGTGGTATATCCGGGGATGACCATGAGGGCAAAGATTTGGTAGTATTCTTTTCCGTACTCCCCCTCCCAGCAAACTGTTCCGTTTTCGTTGAAGAACTCTTCGTCCTTGAACTTATCGAGAGAGCCGAACATCGTGCCGTCATTCATCTTGTGACCATAGATGATAAGATTGCCATGCTGCTTCGTATCGCAGCGTTCATCCAAAAACAACGTACCGGGAATGCTGTGCTCCCCGTAGATGTCAGTTCGCAAATAAGTGTCGTTGGTTTCGCCCTGCACTACGGGCCCGGTTGCGGTTGTACCGTAGACCGTTAGCCAGCCCTTGTAATCTGGGTTGACAGCCAACATACCTTGTGACCAGTCCGTGTCGTTCTGCTCGGCCGTTTCTCGAATCGTTTGCAAAGTGGCGGTAAGCTGCTGTGTCTCTTTGGTTTGCATGATGCTCCTGATAAGCAAGAAGCTAAGCACGAATACGGCAATGAGCGCCACAATGCTGATAAGCCGTGACAACCCACCGACCACATTCCGAATGATGTCTTTTGCACGTGCCATGATATGATATTCCTCGTAATTGTTATTGACTCGATGCGCATTAGCGCTGATAATTTCATTGTATGCAATTCGCACATTTCTTCAACGAGCCTGGCTGAAGGTCGTTTCAGAACAAAAAAACCAATATAGATGGCTTCTATAAACGATTGAAAAACACGACATTATCTGATATATTATAATAAGGTAGGTGTAGCGGATGGAAAAGGCAAAAGCATGTTACAGTCTCAGCTCAATCAAAGAGTGCCAAAAGCGTGTCAGGCAATTCTCCTGGTCTACACGATATAAGGGTGAGCACTATTCTCGTTGTATCCGTGTGAGAGACCTGTATGTGTATTGCCAATACGAATTAAAGAGTTTTTTGTTTGACCCTGACTATTCTCCCGCCCGAGATTATATTGATATGCTTAATGCCGACAGCTGTACCAAGAAGGAATTGGACCAGCAGCTGCGCCTGTGCCGGTATTACCTCGAAAACCAACTTGTCATGATTCTTCGTGCAATCGAACGGCACGAAGTTGATGCCAACCCATGACATTCTCCCATCTCCTTTCTTTATATAGAAATGACCCCGGTGCTTTTCAGCATCGGGGTCGCTTCTTTATGCGGGATTCGCAGCCGTGGTTTCTTTCTTCTTACTCTTCTTGCAAATGGTGGCAACGCCATCACTCACAAGGTAGCAGCCACCCGCAACCAGCAAGGCTTCGAACAGGGTCTTCTGGTCGATTCCCACATCACCCATCTTAGGAATTTCCTTGACGACGGGGATAGTTTCAGGAATATCGGGGGCAAGATACACGGTGAACTTCGTACCCATCTTGGGCGTGATGTTCAGGGCGGTATCAACATCCTCGGACACTTGGGCCTTATTGGCCGTGCCGTGGTCCATGTTCGGATGCTCAGAATCGGCGGCGAAACCCACAGCGGTCGTTAGCATTGCTGCCATCGAAACCGCTGCGAAAGCTTTAGCAAGACGTTTCAAAGGTCTTCCTCCTTTACAAAAATGCCCCAGCACAAACGAGGAGGTCTGTACCGGGGCGGTTCGGCATAATTAGCTCAACACGGAAATCGTAATCTTGGCAGCCGCAGAACCTACCTCGATGGGATTCTCGGAATCAGAAGTGTCATAAGCCGTGAAGGTCGCGGTGCAGTCATAAGTGCCTGCTGCCAGGGCCTCGGACAGCTTGTCAGTCTGGATGTGGTAGTTGGGCTGGATGAGACCACTGTTGTAAATCTCTTTGCCGCTGTCATCGAGCGTGATGCTCACGACCTGGGCGTACTTGTTGCTCGGGACGTTCTCGATTTCGAGAGTGCCCTCAGAAGCACCATCAGAGAAAACAGGGTTCACGTTGATGGAAATAGCCATCGTGCCCTCTTCTACCACCCGATTCAGCTCTTCCTGAATCTCAGCCTCGCTCTTGCCATCGAGCTGGCCCAGCTGTGCAGCAACAGAGTCTTCCAGCCGGTTGTCGGACGCTTTGGCGTTCTTCTTCCAGATGAACAGGCCCGCGCACAGCACAAGCAGCAGAACCACACAAATCGTGACGGTACGGTGCAAAAGCTTGTCATTCTTCTTCGGAGTCTTCTTGTCAGTAGATACGATGTTGTTTGCCATGATATTATTCCTTTCCATGTAAAAGCAGGGTTGCTATTCTTTCAAATAAAGAGCCGTCGAGCGGCAGGTCACTCGACGGCCAACTCTCTAACGAGTCTGATTTATGCCGTGATTCTGAAATCAGCGGTTGCTGTTCACGCCGTTAGCAGTAGCAGTCTGGGTGTCGCCGGTCTCGAACATCGGGATGATGCTGTAGGTGACGCGAACGACAGGAGTGCAGCCAGCGTCGTTGACGTTGGAGCCAGCAATCTTGGCGTTGGTAATCAGGGGCAGGGTCGGAGCATCGTCATGCTTAACAGCCTCGGTGCCTGCACCAGACTGAGAAACCTTGTCCTTGGCAGCGCCAGCGATGAACCAGCCGTTTTCGGTGATGTCCAGAGGAGCAGAGCACTTGGACAGGTCGATGGCAGAAGCATTGTACATAGCGGAGGCAGGAGCAATGCTCATGGCAATCTCGCCGCGCTTCAGAGCAGAGGTGCTCATGGGAACGACGCGCCAGGTAGCGGGCTCAGCCTGCAGTTCAGAAACCTTCAGAGCCAGGCCCTCACGCTTGGAGTTGTCGGTCATAGAAGTGCCGACATCGAACTTCTTGCCGAAGTTGCAGCTGGTCTCGCCATCGGAGATGACAAAGTCCTCAGCCAGCTGATGGTTGGCATCGATGGACTTAACAGTCTCACGCAGCTCATCGCCGGTCAGAGTGCCAGCAGCCTTGAAGTCCCACTTGCCATCGATGAAGATGACATAGCACTCGCCGGAAGCGTTGATGTGCTCGTCAGCGCCCATCTGATGGTAGTTAGCGGGCTCAGTCCAGCCAGGCTGGGTGGCGGGGTTGCTGTACCAGTAGGTGTAGGACTTGGTGGTGTCATCGTAAGCGATAGCGAACAGCTCGTCGTTGGAGTGGTCGGTATCGTAGATGCGGCTGTAGTGGGTCACCTTGACAATGTCAGCGATGTAGGTGCGGCTGTTCTTGTCGATGGTGGAGTAGTTGCGCAGCTGGTAAGCATCCTTGGTCGGGGTGACAACATTGCCGGTGCTGCGGAAACCGTACATGCAGACATACAGAGGAACGGTAGCCTTGACATTGACATGGTTGACAGTAGCGACGGTGATGTCGTACTCAACGCGACCGTCATCGGTGGTGACGCCCGGGTGCTCTTCCTCCGTCGGAGGAGTCTCAGGGGGAATCTCGGAATTGTTGTCCAGGTAGATGTAGAACTGGGTGCTCATGGTGGGGTCTTCGTTGGTAGCAGTGTCAACACCGTTTTCCTTGGTGTCGTCGCTGACCTTAGCCTCATCAGCAGTACCGTGGTTCCAGTTCACCTTGCCGTTTGCCTCCTGGCAATCAGCAATCTTGACGAAGTGCTCCAGCTTGCTGCCATCGCTCTTGGTGGTGGTGTAGATGCCGTACTCGCCAACGGTGTTGTAGGAACTGCCCATGATGTAGGCGGCAGGGATGGCCTTGAAGCCAGCGGTGTCCTGGTCGGCGTAGGTGACGGAACCGTCATCGTTCACCTTGTAGAAGGACTTGGTGCCGATGCGGTACACGGGGGTAGAGTGCAGCATCGTCTCATCGTTGGGATGATTGGCGATGGAGCTGTTGTCAGTAGGCTGCTGGAAATCCTCAGCGGCGAATGCCGTGATAGGGGCCATGCAGCTGGCGGCCATTGCCATGCCAAGAACGGCGCTGGCAACACGCTTAAAACTTTTCATCGGAAAAGCTCCTTTCAAAGAAAAAGATTTGTTGTTATTTCCATTCATCCCATCCGATTTCTGTTCCTGCATACATCCATCATCAAGGAGGTTTGGCTTACCTTGCGAACCCCACCGCTGCATTCTGGATGCAACCATGAAGCTGTCCCTCACGGGATGTTCGGTGTAGTTGCCCGCACCGAACCACTGATTCCATTATCCGCAGTTCGCAAGTATCCGCAAGCAAAAAACATCATCTTTTTTTTATATAAATTATCACGTCTTACACTATTTTAATCGAAAATTCTGTCCTACTATCGCGAATCTACCATGAATTTGTATTTTTGGGCGCTTCAAGCGGCTTGAATCCATTCAATCAGTTGTAAGCAAAAAGAGCAGGAACCAAAGTTCCTGCTCTATGAATTATTCAGCCGTCTTGCCAAGAATCAGGTCGTAGATACCGGGAACATCGTAAGGACTCACGATACGCGGAATCCTCTCTCCAGCCTTGGACGGCTTGAACTTGTCCGGCTGGTCCGACACGATGACATCTGCCTGCGCCCATTCGGTATCCTTGAGAAACTTGGCATACCGCATACCGAGCATTTCCTTGATGGAAAGGCTCTTCAGCTGCATAGCATAGGCGCAGACATCTACCGTAGGCTCATAGTCGGTGACGACATTACGGCAGGCAACACGGAGCTGGCCCACAGTCCTATCCACCGTGACAATCTCGCGGCTCAGCAGGTCAATGACAACTGCTACCAACTGCTCCGAATCCGTGGTCAGCGCAAAGCGGTCTTTCACCGTGGCAGGCTCGAACTGCTCGCCAGTCTCACCGTCACGAACCATCACGCCACAGAAGGCATTCTCCATCTCGGAGAACTTCTCACCGGAATAGGAGTTGACAGCAATAGCCGCGTAGCGAATCCCCTGCTGGAGACACTTCTTGATGTCGAAGTCCACATACTCGACAGCGCCATTTGGGCCACTGCTGCGGCGGTCGCCTGAATGAATCGCGTCAAAGCGTTCATCTTTCGGTGCGCCGTAATAGACAAAGCCCGCTTCCTGCTCACCGTAGAAGACTACAGAGAGGTCAAGGTCGATGCCATCCCACAGGTCAGGACCATCATATCCTTTCCAGAACAGGAAAGCACGCAACACGTTCCCATCGGGCAGCTTCGTCCGAGAACCGCAGGCCGTAGCACGCATAGCCGACGTGATTTGCCGAGGATTATCCGGGAAAATCAACTTGTTGCAGCGGCACTCCGGGTCGATATAGACGTTCTTGAGCTCTGCATCCTCTGCACGGAGAACCTGCCACAGCTGGTTGAAGATGTCACGAGCCATACGCTTGCACATAACATCAGAGATAGGCTCTACTTCCCTATCCAGAGTCTTAGAGGCAGCACCATTGGCTTTGCCCGTAGCCAACTGAACCGAGTTGTTGCGGTTACGGAAATGGTTAATGAGCTGGATAAGCACACGGGGCTCGACGCTCTTGCATACCGAGATGAATCGGAAGAGCACATCCTCCTGTTGGCGGTCATCGGAGCAGTTGCGAATTGCAAAGTCCAGATAGCGAGCGAACATGCCGGGGCGCAGCATGAGGTGTGCGGTGAGCAGGTCCATGTTGACAGGCTTCTTCAGGAGTTCCTGCAACTTGGAGTTGTAGGTCTCGATACGGATGCCGTTGCGGACCTTGTCGAAGATAGCCTTGTCCTCCGGGAACCACTTGGCATACTCGCCCGGATGCAGCTTCTCGCCCAGGCGCTTGAACTCCTCAGGACGCAGCGCGAATCCCTCATTCTTCTCCACATGTTCCAAGAGGTACAGCAGTTCACGGCGCTCGGCACGCTTAAAGCTGCGGAAACGCGGCGCTTTGGAGAGACTCACATCCTGGTCACTCATCGCAGCAGCCAGGCGCAGCACATCCGTGGAGCTCTTGAAATCAAGGAAGCAAGGCTGACCACGCCAGTCGGGACGGCCGATAAGGAAAGCTGCGTACAACGCCAGGTTTTCCTTGCACGGAATGTGCTTATCCTTCATCATCGGTGCCAGATGGTCAAGGAATTCATCCCCGCCCCGCGTCAGAAGGTCCTTGATAGTCTCCTGCTCGTCACGGGACATGGGGCTGTTGTTCGTGAGGCTCTGTGCCACATAGCGGTAGATTTCATCGGCATCGCAAGCCGGAATCTGCTTAGGAACAGGCAGGGTGTCTCTATCCAGTTCTTTACAGAACTTGGACGGGTCGAAATCCGGCTGCCACTGGCCGAGGGTCAGGTAGTTGAGCAGGTTGACAACATACAGGTCAACGAGGTCAGCTTCAATCGCGTCATCCGGGAAGTTGGGCCAGATGGGCGAAGTCTGAGAGATGGCCTTAGCATCCTCCGTGATGTAGCCATACAGAGCAGACCAGGTAGCGAGAAAATCAGCATGGGTTGCCTTGTAGCAGGCCATAAACAGTTCATACGACATGATGTAGCCGTACTCCATCAGCTTCATGTTAGCAGAGCAGACATATCGCGGTTCTACAGTCCTCTCCCCTTCCTTGGCGGGTGCAGGCGGCACAATACCACGGTGGTGGGCAAAGGTGACGCGGTTCATATCGAGAACAGTAAGCATAAGATACCTCCTGAGAAAACAAAAAGCCCGCATCGAGACGATTCTCGACACGGGTAGTAGTTAAGACACATTTAAGATACGGAGAGCTTGCTCGCTACGGTGGTTGGAGTCAGCCACCCGGTCAATGCCGGATGCTGGCTTCATAAATATTTTGTAGAAGGAAGCGAGTAAATAGCCGTATTGTGATGCGCTTAGAATACCGTGACGGAGAGCAAAACCACGACAAAGTTTCAAAATCTTTTATTCTAAAAGAAGGATGTGGTTTTATAGCCATACACAGTTACTCAAGAAAAGTGATTGATGCCATATCTTGAGTGAATAGATACATTTTACCACAATATATAGTTATTTGCAAGGGGGCGGGCCACAACAAATTGTTGCATATCTGTAAATTGTATAGCAATATTCGTTATGACTTTTTGAGGTTGTGAAAAGGTTGATTAGGCAGCCATCAAGCTCACATTTTCGTCTGGCCGACTCTCTGCCATACTGCTATCCGTTGTATGCGAGAAACTTTCGTCCAATTCTGAATTTTCCAAAGTGGAAGATATACCATCGGTTGACTGTAAGTCCATTTTGTCTGTATTAGGAGTTTTGCCAGTTTCAGCTTCTCTTGCGAGCGCTTCTGATTCGTTTTCTACTTCGGAAGTCACTATATCAGAATTGACAGTCGCTTCATTATCCGGTGCAATTTCATCATCAATTACCAAGCTCGGTGCTGTTCGATAAAGCGAGTCTCCTGCTCAGTGTTGTCTTTTCCATTGTCAATCGTGCCATCGAACGGCTCGCCATCTGCAATGGTGATTTCGCTGGACGCAGCGGGTACATTCGCGACCCCGTCAGTATTAGAGCCCTTGCCAAAACGCCAGTGCCAACGAGGATACCTCCGACAACAGCCAGCAAAGCAATAGCTGCGATGATGATAATGAGGAACAACGGAATAGCTGCTTTTGTCCTTTTATTATCGGCAGTTCGCACATTTCGACAAGGTCAAAACCTATGTTATTTGGGGTAATACAGCAAATTTGAGCATTTTTGTGAAATATGTATGAAAGCCAAATCCTCAATTGTGCTTTTTAGACAACAAAAAAGCGGTCCCACCCCATCTCTGGAGCGAGACCGCTGAGTTTATATGATGAGCACTGTAAGGTGAACAGTGCTATTCGTTTTAGAAAAGCGAAAGCTGCTCACCATCATCTTTCGACAATTTAGAAGCATCTTTGCTGCGTTTGGCCTTATGCTTAGTAGTATGATGTTCGTCATCATCCACCGCAGTCAGGTCGAAAGGAGCTGCCACCACGGCACGAACCGAGCTGTCCGTCACCTCAATGGCATGCTCAAGAATCGGCATGACTTTCCGCCACTGCCACTCCTGCAAGTCAACGCCCGGCGTTGCAACAATCACTGTCGCGTTCGCCAGCTGACCTTTCAGAGCAACTTGCAGAAAACAACCGTATAAGTAGCCAAAGTGAATATCGTTCCCAAAACTATCGGCATCTATCATGCGGCAAATCATATCGGCCGCAATGCTGTTTTCATCCTTGCCAAGACAATACAGCACATGTCCGAGTCTGAGGCGATGTTCCTTTGCATTCTCCAAATAGCGTTCCTTCGCATCAGGAAACCGAGTTGCAAATTTGTCGAGACCCGTTCCAGCCCAGACACCCGTTTCGCTGCATAAGCAGCAATAGATTTTACGTCCAGGGATACTAACAGGAAGCGTTTTGGAGTATTTGTATTCTACTGCCATTCTGAATCACCTTAGTCCAGATGGCGGTAGTAGCTGATGTCGTACCCGAAGGTGTCCTTCACGAGCTGGCGGACCAGGTCGCCACCATAGCTCTGTACCGTAACACTCTGGTCAGCAATCGGCATATCGATGTCCATAAAGATACGGCCTTTACCGCTGTCGCGCAGCAGGTCGAACTTATGAGCCAGCTCCGTGCCGGGCGTCGGAACCCAGTTGAGCCAGCCGCAGTCGAACATCTTAGCTTCGTCCTTATGGACATTCTGTGCATCGAGAATTGCATCGCGCGTTCCGACCTCGTGCAGGAGGATGTTGATGTTTTTGTAAACCTCTTCCATCTCTTCCTGCGCTTTACGAAGACCTTCAGGCCCTGCTTCACGAATCTCACGTGCAGAACGCATCTTGGCAGCCACAGCACCGTTCGGGTTGACATGTTTGAGAATGCCGTTGATTTCCGGGATGCGCAAGTCAGAGTCAAGAATCATCTCGCAGCCATAACTCTCAACGAGTCTGTTCTGGAAGACCGGCAGCGCAATGCCCCAGCCGTTCACTGAGAGATTCTTCTGGTTTGAGCTGAACCGGGTCAGCGTAGGGCAATCGAGATTGACCCACTCCTGAACAAAGCCTTTGGCCCGAGACAGGTCTGTGCAGCGGCGGGTGGCGTTTGCGGAGGAGAACTCGTACCAAACGACTTCTTCCTCATTGGCATAGCGTACATTGCCAACCGGCGGGGCCTTGAGGTCTTTGCCCCGAATCATCTGCATGCCATCAAGGTCGTTGGCTTCCAGAAAGGCAGCCAGCACCCAAGGGCTGACGGCCACCGTGTAGCCTTTCCCCTCTTCGTACTTGGACGCAGGCTTGATGCTGCGCATGTCTCTTTTGTACGCCTTGAGCGGCGTGTTTATCGGATTCCAGTTATCGTCAAACGTCTTGACGAATGCCTTTGGTCCGTTGTTGGTATTAGCAAATTTGATTTCTGCTTTCATCGTTTTTATCCTCTCTTGCCGTTAATCCGGCATCGTATCGACCTGGACAGTTCTCTCTTCCGTTACGGCCTCAAAAGCGGAGGCGTGTAGACCTCGGTAGGTAAGGAGGCAAGAGTCTCCATGTCGCCGTCCGTATCCCATTTGATATTTTGGATAAGCATAGCTCACACCTCCGCGTAATCACTTGTATCAATAGCATCGATGCTGGCTGCTTCGATAAGGCTACGAATCCACTTTTCTACGCGATTACTGTAGGCAGCGCCATTGAGATACCTTTCGACAATGCGAGCAGACCGTGCGCACTTGAACTGCACATAGTCATTTGTAGCAGCATCATCTTCAAACGGAACGAAGACAGCCAACTCGTGACCATCCACATCCGTATTGATGCCGACCAGCACCTTGAGGCCGGTGCAGAGTGATACGTTTTCAGTCTGCTTCAACCTCTTACCGATGTCATTGATAATTGCCTGAGCAAGGCACGGCAGAGCGGCACCAAACACATTCATCACGGTATTATCCGGAACCTCAAGATGGAACCCGGAAGCTGTCTCCATGACCCAGTCCTCGTCGTACAGGATGTCGAGCAGTAAACCACATCGACTATTCATGGTGACGACACGCTCAGAGAAGCCACAGTCCGTATTCAGGGCATTGTACACAGCCGCCACAATTGGAGGAAGGTCCTTTTCGCTGCGGTGTGCCAGGGCTGAATCGCCCGGAAGGAAAATGTCACCGTTGATGTTGGTCCAGTAGTAGATGTTTTTGATATTGCTCATATTGATGATTTCGTTCATGGTTAGACCCTCCAAAATCAGTAGTGGGTGAAGTTGTCGGAGCTTTTGGCATAAGACTCGTACAACTCGTCAAATTTCTTGACAGACATGTACTTGAACTTTTCCATCAGCAGTTCGGGAAGCCGATATTCAGGCTCCCGGCTCACCGTTTTTTTGTCCAGCACAGTAAGGAGAACATCCAGGTCGGCAGAAGCGAGATATTCAGCCAATACGCCCTGTTTCAGATAACGGTAAGCATCATCCAGGGTTTTGGCATCCTTATCAGGGCACTTCCAGTAGAAATCAGGCAGCGCGTGTACTTTGCAAGCCTTTTTCAAAGCCTCAAAGACCCGGCCGCCGGGCTCCAGGCCGCACTCGCATTCATCATCCAGCAGAATGGCTTCATATTCATACTCTTCGTCGTTTTCGCCATGCAGAACCACATCGCATTCGCCGATTTCATCGTCATCTGCGATAGCACCGCAGATTTCGACGTCAAAGACCCGGTGGCTGCACAGGTCAACCTTGCAATGAGAGTCAAGGTAAGCGCCCGATGCACAGTAACGCCTGAACATGGCGTCAACGACCTTCGTCTCAGGTTCCTTCTCTGCCTGGCGGAATTCTTTGAAGCCACGCAGATTCATGGCAACCGAGACACCGTTGGGGTTGACCGCAAAAACATCCTGAACAATGTGGCCTTCGCGGTCCAAGCGTACAATCGCTCGGCACAGCTCTATTGCCTCGTTGTCATCCTTCGTCACCGCAATCCAGCGGTAGTCTTTTTGGTCCAGCCGAACCTGGTAGAGAGATACATTGGTCATGTCATACACAGTAGTCATAAGAAATACACTCCTTCTTGTTATTTTTTGTTAGTTGCGTTTTTGTCAGTTTTCTTGGCGTATTCAGCCTGCAAGGCTTCCTGCCGTTCACGTTCTTTTGC
>ULUZ01068206.1_pt1 | contig 18516 bp, 25 predicted proteins | sample 1958881 | NCBI WGS metagenome assembly ULUZ01 (sample SAMEA4835771, study PRJEB28245) | human gut metagenome | biome: gut microbiome; material: fecal sample | place: Denmark | collected 2008
AATTTGGAACTAAGTTCCAAAAATACGGTAAGCTGTAAATCTATGAGAAATACTAAGAAAGATGGGAGTTTTATTAAGTCCATCTGCACCAAAAAGTTGAAATTTTAACCAATTTCAGCTTTTTTTATTTTTATTTAAAATTATTTGTAAGTATTGGTGTAACTGCATTTTATGATTTTTCATTATTCAATCCACTTTCAAAATTATTTGTCATTTTTCATTATTTTTTTGTTTCTGCTCGGAATTTGCTCGGGACATTTGCTCGGAAAAATAATCTCTGTAATTCAATAATACCAGGTGTTATACGATTTTTATTTTGCTATTCTCTGCTCAGAGAATTTGTGTTATACAAATTGCTTATAAACCGTTGAAATATCAAGCATTTTTTAACATTTTTTAAAATTATTCAATTATTTTTGTGCTCGGATTATTTTTTTTGACAAATTAAAAAAATGATATATAATTTTTATATTAAATTTGAAGGGAGGCTTCATCAATGGATAAACGCGTTGAGTATCCTGGTGGCAGTGGAGGCTGCTAAAGCATCAAAAGGGGTATCTAATTAGATACCCCTACTTTAAATTCATTCTTTCTATAAATGAATTTACTAATCGTTTTAATCTGTCTTTAGGAAAATCAAATAATAGACCAATATATTCAAAGGTTTTGTCAATATAATCCTTTAGTTTTATAAGCTCATTTTTTAGTTTTGCATTTTCTTGTTTTAGGTTATTGTTTTCTACTTGTATTTGTTCTACCTTATACATTGTTTCATTTACAATACTTTTTACTTTAGTATATCTTTTAGCAAGTGTATTACATTTATTAATTACTCGTCTATAATATTCTCTCATAACTTCAATATCATTTGTTACTTTTTCTTGCTCGTAGTTTTGGGTATTTTCAAACATTGTTTGCATTTCATAATTAGTAATCTTTTTTAATTGTTCTATATTAATATGCTCATTTCCATTTGTATTTCCTCGTTCTAAATCAAAACCATTATCTGTTACACATTTATAAAATTTGTCTTGCAAAATTCTATAACTTTCTTTGCCTTTCCAAAACTCACTACAAGCAATTTTATTAATATTATTTCCTTTTTTATCTTTAGTGTGAACTACTGGTATAAAAACAATATGGAGATGAGGTGTTGTTTCGTCATTATGTACTTTTGCAGATACAATAAATTCTTCGCCAAGATTATTATAATTTGCAACAAAATCATAAGCCATTTGAAAATATCTTTTTGTTTCTTCCTCGCCAATTCTTTCAAAAAATTCTTTGTCAGACGTAATAATCAATTCACACATTACATTACTAACCTTTTTTATTTGTCCTTTTAATTTGTATTTTTCCTTTATAATATTAAATGCTTTTTGATATGAAGTATTTACACTTTTTAAAGAATAGTTTTTTATTCCATTTTCTTTTATAATATCTTTATTAGAATAATTAGTATTTTTTCGTTCATTATGTCTATAAATATAAGGTAATTGTCCCATTTTATAATTCTCATTTCTAATTATTGCATAACTCACATTTTATTACCCCCTTTGTACTACTTTTTAAGCCAGCCTTCGTAAGCCTTACTATTGTTCAAATACTCTATAAACAAGCTAATATAACACAAATAATAAGTGTTAGAACATACTAGAACACTTTTAAAAAAAGTGTTCCGTATGATTAGGGGTAAGCCCCTAATAACCCCTATGCAAGATTTTTTATCATTTTTTATTAATATTTGGTCAAATATTAATAAATAGTGCATTTTATATAATTGTCTAAAAAATCTTGCTTGAGAAACCTTAAGTCGGTTTCCCAAACCTTTCCACTTCATTTGTGAAATCGATTAAATAAAATTTAATCAATTTCACAAATTTATCTTTCTTCGTGGTCATTTCCAAAATTAGTATTTTTGCCTTTACATATACCGTCAATAAATGCCTCTACTTCGTCCCAAGTTTTAAAACAGTTTTTATCGTCAATAGAATACCAATCTTTACGTTTTGCATTTTTATTTATTATTGCAACTGCCTTATTATATGTATAATCATTAGACGTTTTTAAAAGTAATAATTCTTTTTCACTATCTCCTAGCATATATTCATTTAAGCCATTTATTCTTTTTATTATATCTGATTTACTCAATTTCTTTTTCCTCTCTTTCGTTAGATATACTTTCAATTAAATTATTATTTTCTGCAAGTAAATTATCAGCACTTACAATTTCATTATTCATATAATAGTTATTAACTTTTTCTAGTTCTGCCTCTTTATATTTATTGAAAACTGAAGTATATGTATTTAATGTTATTGCTACGTCAGAATGTCCCATTAATCTTTGAAGTGCAACTGCTCTCATTCCTGCTTCAACACACCTAGTCCCATAAGTATGTCGTAAGCTATGTGAAGATATACTTGGTATGTTCATTTTTTCCATTAGTTCTCTTAACCTTCTATTAGCATTTTCTGGTCTTACATAATTTTCGTTTTTATCTAAAAATAATTGTTTATCTCGATTGCCTTCAGCTAATCGTATTTGATTTATTATTTCATTTCTTATAAAAACAGGGATAGGCACTTCTCTAATTCCAGCATAAGTCTTTGGTAAATATTTCATTATTATTTTGCCTTCCTTATCTTTTGTTAAAGTTTTATCAACTGTAATTAAATTTCTATGTAAGTTTATATCTGTACTGCGTAATGCCAATGCCTCTCCTATACGCAAACCTAAATACATTTGAATTAAATATACTGCTTTAAAAGGTACATCTGTAATAGGTGCATTTATTAAATAGTTAGTTAGTTTCTGTTGTTCTTCAATTTCTAATGCTCTAACAGGTTTTCGTATTTGTGTGCTTTTTGGTCTTATTACTTCTAGCATAGGATTTCTTACAATATAGCCTTTATTTACAGCCTCTCTAAATGCCTGTGAAAATTGCTCCTTTACTTTCTTAATAGTTGAATTACTATAATCTTTTAATGAATTTAAGTAACTTTGAATTTCACTACTTGTTATGTCATTTATGTTTTTCTTTGACATTGAGCTTTTTTCAATTATTTTAATGCTTTCCATTAATCTTGTGTAACTTCTTTCACTTATAACATTCATATCTAATTTTTTTTGGACGTTTTCCCTCATAAGCTGATTTAATGGTATTCCATTATTTTTTATAAATAATTCGTTCCCTTTTTGATATTGAATACTTGTCAAAAAGTCTTTTGCTTCTTGTTCTGTTGGAAAAGATTTATACTTTCTTTTTTCTTCTAAAGTATCTTTATTTATAATGTAATAAGTACATTTCCACCTTTTATCTCTTTTGTCATAATAGATACTGCCAGTTTTTTCTTTTTTACTATTTTGCATATGCCCACCTCCTAAACTCTCTTTTGCATTTTCCATATTAAGTAGGCAACAAGCATTACTTGATTAGTTTTTCCTACATTAATTGAAGGAAAATCGTCTCTTTTAAAAGTCTTATATGCTACTGTTTCGCAAATGTTTAAATCTCGCATAATATCTTTAACAGTAAGCATTTTAAAAGGGTTTTTTACTCGTCTTATTGTATCTACTGCCATTCTTTGTTCTGGCGTTAATATTTCTTTTGTTTCAATTACTATATTTTTTGTTTCTGTATTTTGTATTTCATTCATTACTTGATTAGTTAAATTATTTATTTCTTCCATATTTTTCGCTCCTTCCTAGTTTCCGTTCCTTTTTATAAATTGTAAAATTATCGTTTGAATTGCTAAAATCATTTTTAAAGTTTCGTTAGTATCAGTGTTTTGCTCCACATTTTCCGTTATTGTAGTTGTATCATTATCTCCAATTTCTTTTTCTATAATAAATTGACTTTTATTAGTCTTTGGAATATATGTGTTTTTGTTATCAAAACTATTATAGTTAAAACTTTCTTCTTGTAAAAATCTTTGATATTGCATAGCCTGTTTTTTAGTTAACGACTTAAAATTTCCATTTTCACTACCAGTAACAATAATGTTGCCTCTAATATTTCTTTCTATAATATTTAACATAGTAGTATTTAAGTAAATATTAGGCTGTAGCCTTTTTCTATTTTTTCTTGTTATTATTGTTATATCTTTGTATTGTATGTAATCTAATTCGCCACCAAGTAAATTTTTAAAAGCATTTAATTCGTTTTGAATTTTCTTAAGTTCAGGCTTTTTTCCAACTTCTTTATAAATCACTACAATTTCATTCTTATTGTTCATCAGAAAAGCCACCACCTTTACTATTTAAGTTTCTCAAATATTCTTCATAAGCTAAAATATCAAAGTATTCTTGATTTGCCTTGTCGTCTAAACTAATTTCACATATAATAAATGAATTGTCTTTAGTTTTTAGCTTTTCAAAATTATCTTTTGTACTTGTTTTTTTGATTTTTCTAATTTTCTTCATTTTTTTAAATCTCCTAAAATATATTTAGGTTATCGATAACCCATAGGGCTTAAGCTTGATTTTATGATACAACGATTTATTACTAGAAAGAAAATAAGCATAAAAAAAGCTAAATAAACATAAAAAAGACTAAAAAAGCTGAAAAATACACCTTCAAAAAATCTTTGAAAGTGTATTGAAATCAATATTTATAACAATTTTAAAAATCAATTTACGTTATTACTATAAAACGCATAAAAAAACTTTGAATTACAGTATTTATCTATAATTCAAAGTTTTTAATAATATTTATTATTCTTCAAAATCTTCTTTGTTTTCTATATCTACATACCATATATTTATATTTTGTAGTTTTTCTATTTCTTCAGTAGTTATCTTTAAATCTTTCAACATTTCGTCAGTAAATTCTATATCTTTTTTTGATATAAAGCATTTTCTGGCACTTGGCTCATATTTTCCATTAGTACAAAAGAAAACTCCTCGCATCAGTCGATCAGTTCCATTTGCTATATTAACATTTATTTGTGAACATTCTAATCTTGGACTAGTCGGTTTGTAATTATTAAATTTTAGAAATGCCATAAAATTATCTGTTTCAATATGACCTGTTAAATATATTTTATTTGTTTTATAATCAGCCATTTCTATTGCACAGTAATTTGATTTTTGAATTATATTTATTTTAAATTTACATTTATCAAATTTTTTATGTGTAGGATAAAAGCCATTATAATAAACATATAAAGTCTTTGTTTCAAAGGGGTTATCGCTTTCTTTAGTGTGTATTGTTTTATCTATATCAAATAGTTCTTGTTCGTCTATTTCTAATTCATTACACATTAAAAATATTTGCTCTGCGTCTGGTATGAGTTTTCCATTTTCAAATCTACCAATAGTTGTTGCATTTTTTCCAATAACCTTTGCCAAATTTTCTTGACTTAAGCCCTTATTTTTTCTAAAATTTCTTAATCTTTCTCCAAAATCTCTTTTATTAAATTCAGCCATAAAACCACTTCCTTTAACAAAATACATATTACACTTTTAATTATACCATTTTTTTACAGCATTTTCAACTATTTAAAGTGGCATAACCGTTGTGCTAAAAGGCATGCATTGATTTCTATGTAAAAATATGTTATAATTAGTATAACTTTATAGTAAAAAGAATGGCTAAAATCTTAATTAATTAGTCTATTCCACAGGCGTAATGCTTGCTGTTCAATGATAACATCTAGGCATTACGACTGCCTAGACTATTTATATACAAGATTTAAGTTATTAGCTTATTTTCTCGTATTATTATCATTGAATTTTTACTTAAAGAATTTATTGACGGGAGAATAAGCGTATGAAAAAGCTACTATGTTCTGGTGGACGGTAGTCCAGGTGGATAAAGTCCATTATTCAAAAAATAGCCATTCGGCTGTTGGGGGAGCAGTTCCCCCAATTCTTATGAAAATTATTGAAATTCAGGTAAATTTAGTGTATAATTAAATTAGTTAATCTAATTCTAGTCGTAATAGTTTAGATTAATAAATGCTTTATGGATTAAGACTTAAAGCAAAAAACACGGGGTTACGCTTATTCTCCCGTGTTCTTTTTTTGAAGTCTGCACTATGTGCATTATTTTATGAATTTTGTTGTATTTTATCTAAAATCATATTAAAAGTATCTTTTTATTACTATATTGAAATAATAAATCTGCATACTGTGCATTTTTTACTGCATATTGTGCAGATTTGCTATTTTTGAACAGTTTACATAAATTTGATATATTAGTATTGTAATGGAAATTCATTTTTGGGGGGAATATTAATGGGAGTTAATACTAATACAGTAATTAAGCCTAAACAAATTATAACTATCTTTAATATTCTTCGTGATATAGGATTAAATACTAGCCATAGAGGTACAAAATATCTTAGTAAAGCTGTTCAAATATTAATTATTACTGATAATGATATTGTAAAAATCAAAGATATTTATAATAATATCGCCAATTTTTATGGCAATATTACTCCAAAACAAGTTAAGAATGATATTTCTTATGCTTTAAATAGTAGAGTAGAGGAAAAAGCAAAAGAAAATTTTGAAAGAGTTTTTGGGTTTGAATATGACCAATATTATTTTACAAATAAAACTATTATTGAAGAAATTGCATGTATTATGAAAGTAGAATTTATAAATTGAGTAAGATTTATAATTTTTCCTTTATCTTTTTAGTATCAATTTCAAGTATTTCACATATAGCCATTAATTCGAAATCTTTTACAATTCTTTGTCCTTTTTCTATTAGATAAATATCATTTGGATATAAGGTTATACCGAATAATTCAAGTTTATTAGATAATTTTTCAAGAGACAAATTATGTTCAATTCTACTATCGTGAATAATATCTCCAGAAATATTGCTTTTATTTTTATATTTATTCATATAAATTCCACCTTTTTACAGATTTTTTCAATATTTTATTGATATTATCATGGAATTCATGTTAATATATTATGAGAGCCATAATGAAATAAGATTTTTAAAGGAGGAATTTATATTATGAAACAAAAAGAATTAGAAAAATTTATTGAGAGTTGCGAAAATCTAATTGAAGAAAGAAGTGATATAGCATTAAAAAAAGCTGCTAAAGATAGTAAATATAAGGAAAAGTATCAGGAATATAGCAATTTATATGAAATGTTAACAAATAGATTAAATAATGACGATATAGAAAAATTTGCAAATTCTATTTATTCATTGAATGATTTAGAGTGTAATTATATTTATTTACAGGGTTTTATAGACGGTATTTTGTTAAGAGAAAATCTTTATAAGTGAAGTTGATAATTAATGGCGTATATGTTATTATATGTTTATATACAAATAGTAATTTGTATGGAAATGTATAACAAATATAAATAATAACAAGTAGGAGTAATTTATGTTTGAAGAGATAAAAAATAAAGTGAAAAAGATAATAAAAGATAGAAACGTTGAAGAAATTAACAATAATACTGACAGTAAGAATATAGGTATATATATGATTTATATTGATAATTTAAATGATGATAAAGTTATACCAATTTACATTGGACAAACTGGCTATGGCAAAAATCGAAATTTCCAAAATAGGTATAAAGAGCATTTACAAGAAATCATGGCATTAAATAGGTTGGAATATAATTATTATAAAGAACTATTATTAGATAATTTTTATGATGGACATTATAAGTCTTGTAAAATTTTTCAATATATGGTCGATCATAATTGCACACTAAAAGACTTTCGTATGATAGTATTAGAGAAAATTGATGGAAATAGTGATAATATACAAGAATTATTAGATAAAAAGGAACAAAAATATTTTACAGAATTTTTACCTGCTTTTTTTGGATTCAATCAAGTAAATACGGTTGTAGAGGCAAATAAAGAATTTTTTGCAAATTTTAATAATTTAGAAGGATTTGTAGCAAGTGATAAATTATTAAATTATGAATTAGACGATTGCGAAAATTTTATAAAATATTTTGGATATGGATATACAAAATTTAATTATTATCATTGTTATCCTAAAACATATACAGTTGGAGAAAATTCAAAAAAAATAGAATATGAATTAAGAGATAAAAAGGAATTATTAAAAAATAAATATTACGATGAAAATAAATTCAAGAAATATAACGATAAATTACCAAAACTTGAAAAAAAATATGAAAAAAATAATGAAGAATTACAACAAAATAAGAAAATATTTGAAGAACGATATGAGCCAGAAATAAAAGAATACTGTCAAAAGTATAAAATAGGAATAATACAAAAATATCAAGATATAGTTGATGTACTAATTTATCAAGATAAAGAGAATATTATAGATTTAAAAAAATATTTAAAAAGGAAAAAAATAGATGTAAATATACTGGAGAATTTTAATAAAGATAATGAATTTACTAATTGGAGAGAGAAGCATATATCTTTATTAAGAAAGAATAATGAATTAAAAGATGAAATAAGAAATTGCAGACTTGTAAAAAGAACAGATGATTTAATGAGAATTTTGCCACGAAAAGAGTATGATGCTTTTCCATTAAAAGATAAATATCAAGAAATAGAGTTTAACAGGTTAGATAATAATGAATTAGTTATAAATCTTGATTTTTCTAATAATGGAATTTGTAATGATTGGTGGTGTTTCTCTTATAATCTAATTAAAATGGACTATAAATTAAATATAAATAACAAAATTATAGAAAAAAAGAATATTTTTATTTTACCACAAAACAATGAAGGAAACAATGAAATTAAATACTTTGAGAAGGATAGAGTAGAAACATTTAAGTTAAAAAAATCACCATTTTGTGTTAGAAATTTTCCAGATTATATATCAACAACAATGGAGGTTCAAAATGGTATTAATGAATTTACATTAATGAATAAAACAAAATATGATTTTAAGGAGATTCTTGATGAAATAAATTCTTTTATAGATGCGAAAACGAGGGTTAGGGTTGAAGTAAGAAATAGAATGAAAAATAAATGTAAAGAATTTATAGAATGTAATTACAAAACAGATAATTTATTAAAATATAAAATTATTCAATTTTTTAACAGAAAGAGGTAATTGCTGAAGATAAAAATTATTTGCAAATAGATAAAAACAAGTGAAACAAAAATAGTAAGTTATCGCGGAGATGATAGTATGGAATGTAAAGAATGTTATAGTGATAAAAATAGAATTACACCATTGCTTGGTGCAAGAGAATGTTTAGAAAATCATTTACAATATGTTTGTGGAACTTGTGGCAGATGTATTTGTATTGACAAAGATAAAATTAGAGGTTTACAAAGATGGAATTTTCCATTTAAAAGTTTAGATATTGCAAAATTATATTTAAGAACAGCAGATTATACCAATAAAAAGTGTTGTGGCATTTATGAAATAGAAAATTCAAAAGGAAGAAAATCATATAAAATATTTGCAAGTGATACAGAACTTAATGACTATTTATTTAAAAACAAAGATAAAATATGTAATGGTAATAAAGCACTATTTACAATGAACGAGTATAAAGAATTTAATAATACTCAAATAAAACATTTATCACAAGATGAAGTTGAAAAATATTTGAGTGAAATGTAACACACAAATTACAATTTTATAGTTAGCATATTAAGTAATTTTTTATCATTTTTTAACAATATTTAAAATTATTTGTTGGTATTCTATTTGCACACAATATGCACACTTGAGACAATAAAAATGCTTTTAAATAGCACATTGCAGAGAATTGACTTCCAACATCTGCACCAAAATAAGGAACTGTATTTGAACAGTTTCTTTTTTGTTTTATAATATACATTTTAACCAGAATCGAAAAGGAGGATTAGAAAATAGTCCTGTGGACTATTTTCCCGACGCGGCTCGTCGATTCCGGCCATCTGCGCCATTAGAACCTCAAGTGTTTCAGAAGATGAACTTGAGGTTTTAATTTATAAAAAATGTGCAAAGTTCTAACAAAAGTTCTAACACTTTTCCAAAATTAGAATTTTTATAAATAGTTAGAAATGTATTTTGTAAAACAGATTACCTAAAGTGCAAGTTTGGTAATTTGTTCTTTTTTTGTATCTTTTGTATCTAATGCAAGTTTATCACTAATAACACTTGCAGAAATTCTTTTATTTTCTATATCTGCATGGGCATATCTTAGCGTAGTTTGGAAATTAGAATGACCTAGCCATTATTGGTGGATTTATTAAATATAGGAAGAATATGTATAGATTCAGAAGATGATTAAACTAAGTTTACTTGTGCATATTTCTTTGTAGAGCAATATGGTTTACTAGGTTTTATGGTTGAAGCACCAATTAATGCAGATTTTCTATTAAATGAAGAGATAACATTAAAAGAAAATAATTTTATTAATAAAAATTGTGTAATGAGAACAAAAGAATATTTTGATTTGTTTTTCCCATTCACAAAAGATAATGAAATGAATTATACAGTAACAAATGGTAAAGTGAAGCTAGAAACAAATTCTGATTTGCAAAGAATGCTAAATCATACATCTCTTAACAATCAATTAATTTATTCTAGTTTCTATTGTGAAAAAATAGATTGGATAATTGAATATGCAAAAAAAATGTATAAAACATTCAAAAAATATGTAGATTTAGCAAATAATAGTATAAATGATTATGATGAATATAGAGCAAGAGAAACTATAAATGATTATTACTTTTCTGGAATACCATATAAAATAAACATGTATGGAAATACACCAGAAATCTCTTGGCAACCTAATTGTTTAAAACAAGCAATAGATATGGCTTTTGGATTTATGCTTTGCAGTAAAAAAAATCCTTTAAAAATATGCAAACATTGTGGTAAAGTATTTTATGCAAAAAAACCTAAAGCTGAATATGATAGTAGTCAATGTAGAAATCAAGCAAATGTATATAAAAGTAGAAATAAAAATAAAGTTGATTAAAAATAATTGTTGAAATTGTAGAAAAAGCATTGTTTTTAAACTAAAATTAAAGTATAATAAATCCATCCTTTTCCAAAGGAAATCTTTGAGGAAGGAGGTGCAACTAGAGTGAGTTCATTTGATTTAATCTGGCGATTAATCGTTTTGTTACTTTTAAGTAATAATGATGATGAAAGCCAAGACACAAACAAAGATTAATCTTTTGGGCAGGCGGACACCTGCCTTTTCTTTATTTTGAACAATAAAAAAAGAGATATGCGGACACATATCTCGTGCAAACCTTTGTGAGTTCATTCGATTTGCTAGCTAATGTTATTATAACATCAATTTTATTATATGTCAAATGATTTTTAAAAATTCACTATTTGCATAAATTTTATTATTTTTTAGTCGTTATCATCTAAATCATCAAATAATTTACTATCATAGAAACCTTTTATAGAAATTCCTAAACCAATACATATATAGTAAATCGTATCAGAAGAAGGAGCTTTTTTTATAACTTTAAAAATACTTCTACAGGATATAAAATAAAGCCTAAAAATAATAGGCTTAAGAAGGATTTTTCTTAAGCCTTATTAAACTTACACAACTTTTTCTAAAGTATTGATTTTTTAGAAAAATATTATTTAAATAATGTTAATAATAAAAATATTAAATTTTTTCAAGTTATCAATCGGAAGGAAATCCGATTTACACAAGATTTTCTATTCTTTCCTTCATCTCATTTGCTGCTTTATTTGTAAATGTTATTGCAAGTATATTCCAAGGTTTTACTCCATTTGCTATTTCATACGCAATTTTATGGGTTAATACTTTTGTTTTTCCGCTTCCAGCACCAGCTATTACTAGGCAAGGTCCTTCTGTCGCTAGTACTGCTTCTTGTTGCTTATCGTTTAATCCTTCTATTATTTCTTCTTTGTTCATACATATTCCTTTCGTTTTATATTCGAAAGTTATTATATATTTTCGGCATACAAAAGTCAATACTTTTAAAACATTTGTTCTTGTATAATTAAAACCACACTTTATAAGCGTGGTTAATTTTTATTAATTAATTTCATTATATGATATGATAACATTTGCTCCACTTCCTGGAAGTGATATTCTAAAGCCTGTAATAATTGAAAAATTTGATAGTGCACTGGCTAATTCTGTAACTTTTGGAGTAAGACTATAATATTTGTCCGAAATCTTTGTTACTGTAAAATATCTTTTTATTCCCGAAAGAGTTGACATTTGTCCAGCATTGTAAATTGTAGTTCCTCTCCAAGCTAGTTGTAATCTGCAATGTGATTCTTCTGTAAACTCTGCACCTTTTATATATATTGTTCCTCCTCCTGTTTTGTTGGCTAAGCTAATTGGTGTAGCAAAATGCATTATTCCTGTTGCAAAGAAGTTACTATCTGGGCTGTAAGTGTTAATATCATTAGTGCTACAGTATTTGCCATCTTCATATCCAGTTCCATTAAATATTGTTTTTAAATCTGATGTTGTTGCTTTTGTGATTATATTAGCGTTTGTATCACTATTATTGTAAGTTAAATCTTCTGGTACTCCTGTAGACATTGCTTTTCTAAAGTTATTTATTAAATCAATACTTATTCCTGATTTTTCGCACCAGCGTAGTATCCCATCTTTCATATCGTTAACGTGTCCTATGGAAGTAACATAGGACATTGCACTCTTAAACTCATCTGTACGCAATCTTGCTTCTCTTCCAGAAAAGCTTGTTAGCTCATAATCAATAGAACAGTCTTTACTTGAAACTCCTAGTAATCCTTCTAGCATCCAACAAATTGTGCCCGTTCTGTCTGCTCCAGCCCAGCAATGAATATATGTAACTTTTCCATTTACTGTATTTTCCATAACTTTTACAAGTGCATTTGCTAGTTTTGTTGAATAATCACTTTCGAGAGTTAAATTTTGCACACATGAAGAGTTTGATAGCTGATATGGAGAATACTCAATACTGTCGAATAGTCTTTGTGTTCCATTATTCGCATGTAGGTCAATTTCGTTAGTTACATTCCATATATTTTGTAATTTTTCTTTTGTAGCGCTTGCTAACATTTCCGGATTTTCTCCACGATATATTATACCGTATTTAACTGTTCCTCCGTCGCAATCCCAGCCACCAATATCTCTAATATTGTCAGACTCATCAGTTTTAGTTACAGGGTCATAAATCATCCTTATTTTCCCTGTTGGCATTATTCTTCCTTTTTGAGTTATCTTACCGTCAGATTCTATATACCATTTATAAATATTGTTTGGTATCAAATCATAGATTGTGTAATTTCCTACACTTACATTTTCACTTATGTTTACAGAGCCGTTTGTTTCGTCTTCAATGTGAATAGTTCCTTCTTTTTCAACTGCTATTGTATATCCTAATGGATCATCATATATTTCTGATCTTTTAGCATGATTTTGCACAATTGAAAAGTTTACAAAATTATCATCAGTATATGTATTATCAGCATCGTTCAAGAAGCTTGTAACTTTTTCGTTTTGTTGTGAAAATTTTTTAACTTCTATTGTTGAATCTGAAAAAAAGTTTTCAACACTATTAAGAACTTCCTGTTCTTTTCTTGACGCTTCTTGATATTTTTCTATTGCTTCTTTACTCTTTTTTATTATTCCATTTTCGTCTAATATTAAACTAATACTTACTCCTGCTAATATCAGAAGTACTACTATTGTTACAACCAATGCAATCAGTGTAATTCCGTTTCCTTTCTTTTAAAATCTTCTTTTTGTTCTTCTCTTCCATTTTTTCCTCCTTGTATAATATATTAGGTTTTATAGTTTAACCTCAACTTTATGTTATGTCACTTTCGTGATATAATTTATTATTAACAATAAACTTTTTATTTATTCAAATTTATTGCTCGGATATTTCCGAATACCCTACTTTCATTTTATACAATCATTTTAACTCAGTCAATATATTGTTCGGAAATTTCCGACTTCTTTGATTAAATGTTTGTTTTTGAAACAAAGTATTTTATTTTTTATCCTTAAGTTAAATACTTAAACGAAAAATCATGAAGAAATTTTTGCTGATATTTCAGTGTTTGTAGGGTTTCTTACGTTGTAAAATCTCTTAATTAAATTACAATTTTTTTATTTTGAAATTTCGGAAGTTTCCGTTGACATTACTGAACCTTGTGCTATAATATTTGTATAGATTTTTATCCTTAAGTATTTAACTTAATTCAAAATATTATATAAAAATAGCTAGAATCGTTGAAGTGAACCTTCCTTATTAAACTTTTTTGTCTAATAAGGAAGGTTCACTTCATCTGAATCTGCTTTTTTTAGACTTGTAATTGAAAACACAGAAATTAAAAAAAACCAGATGAAAACTTTTATAAAATATTGAATGATTTAAGAGGTGTAGCAGTAAATATAAATCAACTTGCAAGAGTAGCCAACACCTATCAGTATGTTGATGACAAAAAATATTATCCACTTGCTAATAGAGTTAATGATATGATTGATGATTTACAAAAATTCTACCTTACGCCAGCCAAGAAAGAAGGTGGAATTTATTATGGCGGTCACAAAATTTTTGACTAGAAAAACAAGATTAGACACATTAATTAAATATATTATAAATGGAGAAAAAACTGAGAAGATGATGTATGTGTCTGGTGTGAATTGCAGACCAGACACTGCTATTTCTGAAATGCAAGATACAAAGAAAAGATTTGATAAAGAAAATGGAATAATATCTTACCATCTAATACAATCTTTTGATGGAAAAGAAATATTTCCAAAAAAATGTCACGAACTAGGATTACAATATGCAAAAGAAATATTTGGAGAAGATTATGAATTGGTAGTTGCTACTCACTTAAATACAGATAATGTTCATAATCACATAGTTGTAAATTCTGTTTCATTTAAAAGTGGAAATAAGTTTTATAGTAATAGAGAAACGAAAGATTTTATAAGAATAACATCTGATTTTATATGCAGAGAAAATAGATTAAGGGTTATAAAAACTCCATGGAAGAATAAAGGCTATTACAAGTTGTATGTTAAAAATAATCCATATATGCAATTAGTAAAAAAAGATATAGATGATGCAATATCCACTTCAAATTCATATAACGGATTTGTATCAAAGCTAGAATCAAAAGGTTATTATGTTTCTGAAAATGAAGATACAGGTCTTATAATTTCAAGAGATAATAGTTATCAAGTGGTAAGACCACAAGAATTATTTGGAGGTAATTATATTAAAGAAAAGATAAAATATAGAATTGAAAACAAGGTTTATAATCAGGTGTATATTCCAAAGAAAAAATATAAAATGAGTAAGGTATTTGGTAGTGAGAACTCTTACAGCCCTATACCTCCACCGAATATTCAAGTATTCGGTGGTTTCTTTTTATTTTAGATTATTTTGATCAATCCAATGCAAAAATTCCATATTTCCACCTTTAATTTCATAATACGAAATTTCAGCTATTTCATAATCATGTATTTTCTTGATTTCATTTTCTATTTCAGTAAATAATCTTTCTTTTGTTCTAAATTCTAATTTATATTCATCGCATTCTTCTAATTCATTATTCCACCAATATTTGGAATGAACTTTAGAAAGTTGACATCCAGCTACTAATCTTTTTTCTAGTAATGTATCTACAATTTTATTTGCTATTTCTTCCTTATCACAAAATGTTGTTACAATTATATATTCATTTAGCATTGATTTTCACTCCTTAAATTTAATATTAATGTTTTAGCATTCTTATAAGTTGTAGAATTTTCTCCATATCTACTTTTGATATCTTCAAGTCTTTTGGTATAACCAACATCATTACCATATTTATCAATCTGCATATCTGCCTTATTTAATATTGTTAAAAACAGTGATGTGTACTCTGTGTTTATATTGCCATGATAATAAATTTCTTTCCAATACTTATAATTATTTCTTTTTAATATTTCTCCGCCAATATGTGCATGATTAGAATTGTTTCCATATTCATAACCAATATCATGATTAAATCCTAATACAAATAAGTCTTTTAATTCATTATCATTTAAGTTATATTTTTTTCCTATTTCAACCATTTTTCTAGCAACAGCTAGTGAATGATTTAATCTATCATTATTGATCATTTTTTACATTTTTCTCCCACATTTTTCTTATATATTTTAACGATAATGTCGATAGTGTAAAACCAATAACAGGAACTAATGAGCTTAATAGTATATTAGAGTAATTTCTTACTATGTATGAATAAGCAATTACAACGATATATGTTAATACGCAAATACATATTTTCCTAGTCCAACAAGTTTCCCACTTTTTATCTAATTCAACTCTTGCATTTCTAATTTTAATATTTTCAATTTCTTTTTCTAAATCTTTTAATTCCATTTTAAACCTCTTTATTTAAAAATATTTTTTCTGCTTCAATTACCTTAGCATTATTTTTTATTAATGGTTCTTCTGTACCATCTTCATTTATGCAATTAATGTATTTAAAATTTACACCTATTCTTGTATATTGCTTACCACCATCTATTGAACAAGCTCCACATTTGCAACTTATGCAATCGTGTAAGTCTTTTGATTCAATTATATCATTACAATTTAAACATCTAATTTTCATTATCTAATCCTTCTAATCTTTTCTTTATTTCTTCAGGAGATGGTAATAAATCTTTCATTTGCTCTGGTAAAGAATCATGAATTTTATATGTTGCAACCCCAATAGGTTTGTCACTATTACTTAAAGCATATTCTACAACAGTCCTATTTTTTCTTTACAAATTATAATACCAATTGATGGATTTTCACTTTCCATTTTAACCTGTTTATCTAATACTGTTAAATAAAATTGTAATTGACCAACATATTCTGGTTTGAATTCGCCTATTTTTAATTCTATTGCAACTAAACTCTTTAAACTTCTATGATATAGAAGTAAATCAATATAAAAATCATTTTCATCAACATTTAGATGATATTGATTTCCCATAAATGCAAAGTTTCCACCCATTTCTCCAAGAAAATCCTTAATATTATCAACTAAAGCTCTTTCTAATTCTCTTTCTGAATGTTGTTCAGATAGTTCCATTATGTCAAATATATATTCATCTTTTACTGCAAGTTTAGCTTGATTTACATATTTTTCAGGTAAAGTTTCATCGAAATTTGTCTGATTAATTAAATATTTTTCATAAGATTTATTTTCAATATGGTTAATTAGTACATCTTTTGACCAACCATATTTTTTTGTCATTTTTATATAAAATTCTCTTTCAAGATTATCTTTACATTTTTCTGTTATAACAATATTTTTAGTCCAACTAATTTCTCGCACGAGTGGTGCGAGATTTTCTATATCTTTGTATGTAAGATAAAAATTTCTCATTCTCCATAAATTGCTTGCAGAAAATCCCTTTACTTCTGGAAATTCTTTTTGAATTTCCTTTGATAAAACTTCAACAATTGATTTTCCCCAGCCCTTTTCTTGCTGTTGATTATATATTTCTTCTCCAATTCCCCAATACAAGTTAATTAGAGTTGTATTTACAGCCTTCATAGCTTCATATTGACTTTTTCGTATTTTATTTTTAATTTCAACAATAAAATTATCATATCCTGCATTTATTAGATTGTTTTCCATTTTCAACCTCCAAATAATATAAATCTATTTAATATAATTATTTTTCTTTTGTCTACTCTTATTTATATTTTCTCTATTTCTACATTGTATAGTGTCATATTCAGACTTAATATTTTCTGCAATAAATGGTTTACCACAATGTTTGCATAGTTTTACTTCTGTTCTTCCAGAAGTTTCATTTAATAATAAATCAGTTATACAAAACCTCCTTCAATTATTTTCAGAAATTAATTTTTCAACATCCATTTGTATGAACAAAGTGCCCGTTTTTACGTACTCTCTTTGCTTAAAGTTTATAATTATTATAGTTTCAATCTTAATATACGTCAAATATTTTAAAAATTTTCTATTTTATCTTGTTGTTTCTATCAAAGTATTCTCTCCTCTATCTTATAAAATTAGTATAGCAAATAAAACCATAAAGTATGTATAAAGCTTATCATATTGCAATTGACTTTTTCGAGTAGTAATGTTATAAAAAATGTAGAATAATAAACTTATGAAAAGAGGAAAAAATGGTTAATGTAGAATATGCAAATGCTTATAGTGAAGTTTTAGAGATATTAAAGTTTATTTCTAAAGAAGATTATAACAAAATTCCTGCAAACAAGATAGAACTATTTAAGCTAAATTCAAATAAAGAATATAAATTTACATACAGTCCTAACAAGACATTAGATGAGCAAAATGTCTCTAAAAGAGCAAAAGCAATAATAGGAATATTATTTAGAGATTACTGGGCAACAGAAGTACAAAGGGATAAAATTATCAGAAAGCAAAAAAATGATAGATTAACTTTAGATGAACAAAAAAAGTCCTTATATGGTATTGAAAATATATTTAAAAAGCGAAATGCTTGTAGCGAAACAGAAGTAAAAAAAGAAGTTACTAAAGTGGTAGTTTATAAAGAAAATTTTATTACAAGAATCTTTAATAAAATTAAAATTTTTTTTAAATAAA